>Ga0307505_10000573_pt1 | contig 39158 bp, 34 predicted proteins | sample 23_S_MG_FD_202183 | JGI IMG/M metagenome (GOLD analysis project Ga0307505, IMG submission 202183) | Soil microbial communities from Populus trichocarpa stands in riparian zone in the Pacific Northwest, United States - 23_S | ecosystem: Environmental > Terrestrial > Soil > Riparian zone > Trees...
GGAATACACGGAAGAGCCGAACGCCATCTTCACCAACCCGATCGTCAACCTGTTCCGCGCGGCCGGCGTCCTCGACATGGGCAACACACGCCTCTATGTCGTCCACGCCGCCGGCGTCGCGCACGCCGGTGGGACGCAGGAGCGCGGCTGGAACCCCGACGCGTTCGCCGACGGGTTCCCGGTGCGCACCGCGATGCTGACCACCGAGTTGCTGCCGGTGGTCGGCACCGGCAGCAATGGGCCGCCGGCGCTCGCCGATATCGACGGAGACGGCCGTTTGGAAATCGCGACGATGTCGGCGGTCGGCCCTGCCTACGTCTTCGATGCCGCCGGTGTTTCGTACTTCGGGCGCGCCAGTGGCGGCGCGGACGTCGCCCTTCCCGGCGAGCCGTTCGGCTCCGGCAGCGACTCGACCGACTCGCCCGCGTTCGGCGCGCTCGGCGCGGCCGTGGTCGCCGAACTCGGCGGGCGAGGGCAGGGGTTCTACGTCCTCGCTCCCGTCGCCGGATTGGGAAAGCTGATCGACAACCAGATAGCCGGGCGCCAATTCCCCGCGGACAACCAACTCGCGGCGTGGCGGGTGTCCGGTCCCGGCGGGAGCACAGTCGAACCAGCTTTCGCGGATGCGTTTCCGCGCCGCGTCAACGATCTGCAGTTCATCGCCGGCCCGGCCGTTGCCGACATCTCCGGTGACGGACTGCCCGAGGCGATCCAGGGCAGCGGCGTGTATGACCTGCACGCGTTCGATCTGAACGGCGACGAGCCGGCGGGATGGCCCAAGTTCACCAACGGCTGGATGGTGGGCACCCCGGCGGTCGGCGACGTCGACGGCGACGGGCTGCTCGAAGTGGTCGCCACTACGCGCGAAGGAAATCTCTTCGTCTGGGACACGACCGGCGATGAATGCGGAGCCGTCTTGTGGCGGCGCTACCACCATGACGAGTGGGGCACCGGCAACTACCACGCCGATACGCGCCCCCCGGCCAGCTTGCGCCCGGACGACATCCGCATCGGACGCGAGTCGGCGTCGGCGGTCGAGCTCGAATTGGATCGCGTGCCGGGCGACGACCTGTTCTGCGGTGAGGCCGAAATCGAAGTCCGCTTCGCCGACACTCCGATCGAAAGCCCCGCCGACTTCGCCGCCGCCGAGGTCGCAACCCTCGAATCGGAGCCGGCCGCGGGGCGAGCACCGGGCGTGATCGTCGTTGCGACCGACGAGCGATGGCGCGACCGCCGCGTGCACCTCGCCCTGGTCGCCACCGACGACGCCGGCAACCGCTCCCAGATCGTCAGCCCGGGCGAGGTGGATCTACGCCGCGCCGAGTCCGACGACGGTTGCAGTGTCGCGGCGCCCCGCGCTGGCGACGGCGCCGCAGTGTTCCTGTTGATCGCCGCGATGCCGTTCGCGCTGCGACGGCGCGTGCGGCGGCGCAACGGTGTCAACGCTGCTCGCTGATCGCCTCGAGTTCGCGGCCCGCGGTTTCCGGGACGAAGAGCAGAAGGACGCCGGCGAGCAGCACCGTGGCGGCGATGGTGCTGATCTGGGTCGCGATGTCGGCGGATTCCTCCGCGGGGTGCAGGCCGATCGTCCACAGCCCGACGGCCCAGCCGAGGGTGATGGTGAACGACAGCCATGCGGCCGCCGTGCTGCGGTAGGAGGTCGGGAACAACTCGCCGGACATCGCGCGGACGGTCACCCCGCCGGCGGTGCTGCAGAAGATGAAGAGCGACCAAGCGATCGGCAGCATCCAACTCGGGCCGTGGTAGAAGACCGCGGCGAACACCGGAAACAAGCCGAGAAACACACAGCCTACCCAGCGCCGTCCGATGCGGTCGCCGAGGCGGCCGGCGATGATGTTGCCGAGAATGCCCACCGTGCCGCCGAGAATGAACATCAGCGAGTACTGGCCTGTGCTCCAGCCGTGTCGGGTCTGCACGAAGTAACTGCTGAACTGAAACACCGGCAACTCGCCGACGGCGAAGAGAAAGCCGACCAGACCGAGCAGGATGGTACGCCGCGGAAACTCGATCATCAGCGATCGCAACGGCCCGTACCACGGCGCGGACTCTCCGGCGACGTCGGCCATGTGTTGCCGGAACCGGTCGGTTTCGACCAGATTGCGCCGCAGCCCCGGTAGCAGCAGCAGCGGCGCGATCCCGATGGCGTAGAGCAGCCTCCAGCCGAACGGCAGCACTTCGATGAAGGCGGCGAGACCGGCGCCGAGACCCTGGCCCGCCGCCGAGAGCGCTCCCATCATGCCGATCGCCCAACCGCGGTGCAGGGCGGGATACTCCTCCGCGATGATCACCACGGCGACCGCCGTGCCGACGGTCATGAAAATCCGCGTCACCATCTGCAACGCGACGAACTGGTAGGCGTCCTGGGCGAACCCGCTGGCCATGGTGCCGATGCTGAAGCCCACAACCGACGCCAGGAAGATACGTCGGCGTCCGAATCGATCCGCGAACGGAACCAAGAACAGCGCCGGCAGGGCGCCGAGGCGAATCATGGCGAGAAAGGGACCGAGCCGGTCCTCGCCGATCTCGAGGTCGAAGGCGATGTGCTTCAGCGCCGCCGTCAGCATCGACGCGTCGTACTGTTCGAAGAAGATGGCCAGCGACACCAGTCCGAGCAGTGTCAGCAACCGCCCATCGACGGGTGGCACGGTCCCCAGAAACGGCGGAATCCACCATGGATTCCGCGGCGGCAGCGGCTCCGTCAACGGCCCGCGTCCGGGAAGAGGTTCACGGACGCGGCGCCCGCTGACCGGTAGGAAACGCCTCGCCGGTCTGCGATCCGATCCACAATTCACCGCCCTCGAAATGCTCCTTCTTCCAGATCGGCACCACTTCCTTCAGCCGATCGATGGCGAAGTGACATGCTTCGAACGCGGCGACCCGATGCGCCGAAGAGACGGCGATGACGACGCTCGCTTCGCCGACCGGGACGATGCCGACGCGGTGCGCGATCGCGATCTCGGAGATCGCCCATCTCTCTCGCGCGACGTCGCCGATGCGGCGCATTTCCGCGACCGCCATCTCGGGGTAGGCCTCGTACTCGAGCCTGGTCACGCGGCGACCCTCGTTGGACTCTCGCGTCGTCCCGATGAACGTCGCGATGGCGCCGGCCGCGGGATTCGCGACGGCGGCAATGACGCGGTCCACGTCGATCGATTTGGTGTGGATCTCGAACACGCCCATTTCCCCAGGGATTGCTTCGGCCGGCATCCGTCCGCCCGCGTGGGGCGATCGCTACACCGCCGCGCGGCTCGTATCAACGCCGCCGCTCACCGGCGGGATCAAGGCGACCTCGTCGTCGTCGCTCAGCACCACATCCCGCGTGGCGTATTCGCGATTCACGGCGAACGATACCGACGCGGTCATCGGTTCCAGCGCGGCGTGCTCGCGGCACAGCGATGCCCACAGATCGCCGACGGTCGCGCCGTCGGCCACCGTCTGGCGGGTCTCGGACTTCTTCACCTTCTCGCGCAGCGAGGCGAAGAAGAGAACCCGGACGTTCATCTGCGATAGTCCTCACGCAGAAATCGTTCGATCGGCCACGCGGCCGGGCGGTGCACGAACAACAGCGCGATGGCGAGGAAGACGAACGGCATGTAGTCGAGGTGGGCGTAGGTGATCGATCCGAGGCAGAGGCCGAGCACGCCGACGGCTTCGGAGAGAGCCCACGTCACGATACAAGCGACGCGCAGCCGCTCGAAACCCGATGCCGTGGTGCGGCGCCGGGGGCGTTCGAGGTCGGCCACTTGCTGGCGCCAGATGAACGTCGCGATGGTGAGAATCGTTGCGAGGACCCAAAACACCGGGCGCAGCACCTCGACGAAGTCCGCTTCGACCGGCTCGCTCTGCTCCGAGAGCAGCAGCAGGATGAACACGTACAGGCCGATGCTGCCGACGAACGCCAGCCAGATGATTTGCAGGCCCCGTACAACCTGGTGGTGCAGTCCCGCGTCGATTCGCGTGTTCATCGGCGTCCGACCAGCCCGACCAGATGGCCGATCTGCGGCAGGATCAGCTTGACCATCGCCAACTCGACAGCCTTCGTCGAGCCGGGAAGGCAGAATACGACGCGGTCGCCCACCAGGCCGCCGACGGCGCGACTCAACATCGCGGCCGCGCCAACTTCGGAATAGCTGAGCATGCGGAAGATCTCGCCGAAGCCGGGAATCTCGCGCTGGATCAGGCGCGACACCGCTTCGAACGTCGTATCGCGCGGCGCGAGTCCGGTGCCGCCGTTGGTGATTATCACGTCGGCGAGGCTCGGGGGCAGCCGGATCAACCCGACGATGGAGTCGGGGTCGTCCTTCACGATCTTGTAGAACGCAACCTCGTGGCCGGCCGCGCGCGCGAGGTCGCGGATGCGCTGGCCACTGGTGTCGTCGCTTTCGGTGCGGGTGTCGCTGACGGTGATGACCCCGACGCGAACGACCGCAGAATCCTCTTGATGATGATCTCGATGCGCCACGGCCGAGAGAATAGAAAAGGAATCGGATCGGAGCAACGACGTTGTGCTGGCCTGCGCGTCGAGCTGTTGGATCGCAAATCGGATCGCACGATCGCGTGTCGATTTGGACCGTGTGGTGATTCGTGGTAACGCACCGCGGATGCGGCTGCGGTTGGCGGATGGTGTAGGTGCATGGTCGATCTCGTCGGCTCGCTGAACGACAAACAGCGCGAGGCGGTCCTACACGGCGACGGCCCCCTCCTCATCCTGGCCGGCGCCGGCTCCGGCAAGACCCGCACCCTGACGCACCGGGTCGCGCACCTCATCCAAGACCGGGGCGTGAATCCGTGGCAGGTCCTGGCCGTGACCTTCACCAATCGCGCCGCCGGCGAGATGCGCCACCGCGTGACGCAACTCGTCCCCGGCGACGAGTCGCCTTGGGTATCGACCTTCCACTCCTTTGCCGTGCGCATTCTCCGGCGCGAGATCGCCGCGCTCGGGTTCTCGAACCAGTTCGTCATCTACGACGATCGCGACCAGGAGCGCCTGCTCAAGGATTGCTTGTCCGACTGCGGCGTGAGCGACAACACCATCGGCGTGCGCGTCGTCGCGTCGCGCATCGACGCCGCGAAGAACCGCGGCGACGGCCCCGAGGCCATCCGGCTCGAAGACGAGAAGAGCGTGATCGTCGCCCGCGTGTACCGCATGTACCAGGAGCGACTGCGGCGATCGAACGCGCTGGACTTCGGCGACCTCCTCGTGTTCACCGTGCGGCTGTTCGACGAGTTCCCGGCGGTGGCGGCGCGGTACCAGACGCGCTTTCAGCACGTGTTGGTCGACGAGTACCAGGATACCAACCCGGTGCAGTACCGGCTGACGCAAAGACTCGCCGCGGCGCATCGAAATCTCTGTGTGGTCGGAGACGACGACCAGTCGATCTACCGATGGCGCGGCGCCGAGATCGAGAACATCCTGAACTTCGAGCGGGATTTCGCCGATACCGTCGTCATCCGCCTCGAGCAGAATTACCGGTCGACCGCCAACATCCTCGCCGCGGCGGGCGCCGTCGTCGCCTGCAACACCAACCGCAAGGGCAAGACGCTGTGGACCGAAAACGCCGACGGCGATCGGGTCGTCCTCGCCACGCTCGGCGACGATCTCGACGAAGCGCGGTTCGTCGCTTCCGAGATCAACAAGTTGGTCTCCGGCGGAGCCCGCCGCCGCGACATCGCGGTGTTCTATCGCACCAACGCGCAGTCCCGATCGATCGAGGAGTCGTTGGCGCGCCATCAGATCCCCTATGCGATGGTCGGCGGGGTTAAGTTCTTCGCGCGCGCCGAGGTGAAGGACGTGCTGGCCTACCTTCGGCTGTGCGTGAACCCGACGGATTCGGTGTCGGCGAAGCGTATCGTCAACATGCCGTCGCGCGGCATCGGCAACGTGACGGTCGGCAAGATCGCCGCGCTCGAGGAGGAAGTGCCCGGCGGATTCCTCGGCGCATGTAAAGCGGCGCTGGAGCGCCAACTCCTGCGCAGCGGCGCGGCGGACAAAGTGGCGAAGTTCGTGGAGTTGATGGACTCGTTTCGCGAGCGCGGCCGAGAGGTCGCGTTCCCGCAACTTGCGGCGGCGATCGTCGAGGATTCCGGGTACGGACCCATGCTGCGCGCCGACGGATCCTTCGAGTCGCGCGAGCGCCTGCAGAACTTGCAAGAAATGCTCTCGGGCATGGAAGAGCGCGCGACCGGTGGGGCGAGTCTGCAGGACTACCTCGAACAAGTCGCGCTCGTCACCGATCTGGACTCGTACGACGGCACCGCGGACCACGTCACGCTGATGACGTTGCACGCCGCCAAGGGGCTCGAGTTCCCGTACGTGTTCATGACGGGACTCGAGGAAGGCCTCTTCCCGCATTCACGTGTTGGCGACGGTGACATCGAAGAAGAACGACGGCTCTGTTACGTAGGGATGACGCGGGCGATGTCGCGTCTCTACCTGACGCACGCTCTGCGGCGTCGGGTGTTCGGTGACTTTCAGGCGAACCAACCCAGCCGCTTTCTCGCCGAAATGCCCGCCGATCGGGTGCGCGTGCTGCGGGCGACCCCGCGGCCGCAACTCGCCGACAACGGGCACCACCGTCCGCGTCCCACCTGGATGGCCGCGTCGGACTCGCCGGAGCCGTCCGAACCGCGCGTCGTCTACGAGGGCGAGGAGGGACTCCGCGTCGGCGGGCGCGTCCGCCATGCCTCGTTCGGCGTCGGCGTGATCCGCGGCCTCGAGGGCAGTGGGGACGGACGCAAGGTAACGATCGCGTTCCGGTCGGCGGGCGTCAAGAAGCTCGCGCTGAAGTTCGCGCGTCTCGACCCGGTGTGACGCCACGGCGGGCGTCACTGCCCGCCACACCTGCGCACCGCAGTATGGCGCAAAATAGTCGAGTGGGCTTCGCTTGGAGTTCGCCTCGAGTGTCGTCGATCGCCGAAGGACTACCTCAACGGACTGCTAGTCCTCGTTATCATCCTCGTCGTCGTCATCGTCATCGTCCTCCTCGGCCTCGATCTCGGCATCCAGTTCCAAGTCGTCGAGGGACTTCTTCCCCTCTTCTTTGCGAGCCAGACGCTTGCGGTTCTTTTCTTCTTGCTTGAGCCGCCGCGCCATTTCCTTGCGGCGCTTCTGATCACGCTTGAAGGTTTTCCCTCCAGCCATGGGATGTTCTCCTTTCGCGCTCGCGAGGAGCGTCCGAGAAACTAACAATGCGCTCGGAGCTTAGCAACGAAGCCAGGCCCTCCACGCGCGCCCCGCTAGTTGATGTGCAATCCGAACCGAGTCCAGCGGGGCAAGCAGCTCGGTGAGAAGATGCGCCCGACGCCGCTTCGTCGCAGCTCGTCCCAGCAGGTCTGGCTATCGCGAGACCAGTAGACGAATGTAGCCCGCCCCTTGATCGAGGCGATGTCGGCGAAGCCCCAGAACCGACTATCGTAACTCTTGTCGCGGTTGTCTCCCATGACGAAGAACTTGCCCGGTGGCACCGTTTGCTCCGGCATGTTGTCGCGTTGACCGAGCGCCACCGGCTCCTCGAAGTGCGCGTATGGATCCTCGGCCGCGACGCCGTTGACGAAAAGTTTCTTCTTGCGGATTTCGATACGGTCCCCGGCGACGGCGACGACGCGCTTGATGAGGTCCGTGTTGGGATCGTGCGGGCCGACGAAGACGACGATGTCGCCGCGCTCGGGTGGCTTTGGTTCGGTCAGGGGGAACTCGGCGATCGGCATGCGCACGGTATACGCCAACTTGTTGACGAAGATGTGGTCGCCGATCTGGATCGTCGGCAACATCGAGCCAGAGGGGACCCAGAATGCCTGAACGACCGACGACCGCACTGCGAGGGCGATGAGAATCGCCGGTCCCAGGGTCTTGGCGAGTTCCTTGGCGCCCTGCACGAAGGTTTGCCAGGCGCTTTCGCCGCCCGCCGCGCGTCGCGCGTCCGTCACCGCGGATCCTTTCTTAGCGTCTGGCCGTTTCATAACCGCTCACTCAATACCCGTGTGAACCGGGCGTCAAGACAAGGCGGCGCGATAGGACCGCGGTCAGAACTCGACGGAGAAGCCCTCGGCTTCCTCGCTCTCCGCCTCGATCAGGGCGAGTTTGGCGCGGCGGTACGCCGCCGCGGGAACGAAGACGTAGCCGCTGATGGTGGTCCCCGGCGCGAGGTCGGAATCAGTCATGTGTGCGCTGCGAACGCGCTCGCTCCAATCCGACGGGACGCGGGCGACGACCTCCTCGACGGCAAAGGGTCGCCTTGGGCTGCCTTCCTCGGTCACGAGCTGGAGGCGGTTCACTTGAAATCGATACAGCTGGTCCGTGTGATTGGTGATGCTGACGCGAACCGGTGTCACTCCGAGAATCTCCGGGGTGCCGCCGATCTGATGCGCGGCTTCGCTGCCGACGAGAGGTTTGATCGCTACCTGGAGCTTCGCGGGCGGCTGATGTGAGGCGATGCTCGGCTGCCGCACGCGAACGGACACGGCGCGTTCAATCTCGACTGGGAAATCGCGTTTGAACGCGAGGCGTTCCGAGAGCCCCTCTTCGGTCGCCGCTTCGATCACCGACCCGCGATCGTCGCAGACCAGGCGCACTGCTGCCTGGTATGCGTCTCCCGCGTAGCCCGCGGACCAACCGGTGTGCCGCACGGCGCGGATCTCGCCGGTGCTGCCCGGCGTCGGTGGAAGCACCGTGTCGATCTCGTAACCCATGCGTTTCAACGCCGTGCGAGCCGCCGCCGTTGCGGCCCGGCAGGTCATTCCCGGGCGTTCCAACGAAACCTGGGCCGGAAACGAACCCGGAAGTGGGGTCGTGCCGCGGGCGATCGGCGGGGGCAACCTGGGCGAGGCGCACGCTGTCAGGAACAGCAGCGCGGCTAGAGCCAGATAGCGCTGACTCACGCCGGGCATCCGTCGAGGGAGTTCCTCACGGCGCGGATCAGTTCGGCGATCTCGACGCTGCCGTTCGCACTGGTGTCGAAGGCGGGGCATGCGGATATGTCGCGCTGCCCCAGCGAGATGTTCACGCCGGTGATCAGCTCGTTGATCGCGACGCTACCGTCGTCGTTGCAATCGCCGGCACAGCCGCCGGTCGGCGTCGCCGTCGCGGTCTCGACCGCTGTTCCACTGGGCGTCGGCTCCGCCGGCGTGTCGACCGGTGTTCCCGACGGCGTCGGCTCCGTGGTCTCGGGGCATGGCGCCGCGGTGAGCGCGTACGGGCTCGCGCCGGCCGGGATCGGCGCCAGTACGGCGTTGTTGTCGGTGGTGTCGATCACGGAGAGCGATGACCCTTGGAAGTTGGCGACCAGGAGGTGGCCCTCGGCGGTGAGGGCGAGCGCGACCGGGAAGTTGCCTACGTCGACACTCGTGATGTCGCGTGTGGGTAGATCGATTACGGAAACGGTATCGTCGCCGCGGTTGGCGACGTAAACCGTCTGGCCGTCGGCGGCGACCGCGACGGCCGCCGGCAGTTCGCCGGTGACGAACGCGTCGACGGTGGCCCCGGTTGCAACGTCGATGACGGTGAGGCTGTTCTCCTCGCCAGCGACCAGCGCGCGAGTGCCGTCGGGCGTCAAGGCGACTGCGACGGGGCGAACGCCCACGTCGCCCATCTCAGCCGTGGCCCCGTTGCTCACGGTGAGAACGAAAACCTTGTTTTGATTCCTGCTCGTCGTGACGAGGTTGGAGCCGTTCGGCGTCAGATCCAACCCCCGCGGCTGGCTGGGGGCGGCGAAGCGGCCGATTTCGGCCAGGGGGTCGAGGTCGATCGAGACGACCTCGCTGGTTTGAAAGGTGATCGCGTACAGCCGCGAAGCGTCCGCCGCCAGGGCCAAGTCGGTCGGCGCACCGGCCACGGCGATCGAAAGCGGCTCTGCCGATCCTTCGGGAGCGTCGGTGTCCACCGCCCACAGAAGGCTGCCGTCGAACTGCGTCAGGTATGCGGTTCTCGATTCCGGTTCCACCACGATGTCAGTAAGTTGGCAAAGTGGGCCGCACGCCGGCAGGACTGTTGAACTCACCTCGCGGCCGTCGGGCACGGACAGCACGCGGACCGTGCCGATGAGCTGGTTGCCGACGTAGGCACAGTCTACGGCCGAGGCGGGCACGGAAAAGAGCGCGAGTGTCGAACCGATCAGACCGCATACCACCAAAAGTGGGCTGGAACGACGGCGGAGCATCGGCGGCGTCGGACCCGGCCGGGTGAGTCTCTTCATGGGGATCAGTGTTTAGTAGCGCGGTCGATGGGCAGCAAGCGAAATGCGAAGACGCAATAAAAATCCGGCGGTTGTCGCGTATAGGCACCTGCTAATTGCCTTGCAATACACGTTGGGGCCCCTCTAGGATGCGGCGATCAACGGACGGGTATGGATGGTAGGAATCAATGGGGCGACCAGGGCGATTCTGCGATCGCTCCTTGGAATGGCCGTGCTTTTTGGGAGTGGAACGGAGGCGGCGGCCGCACCGCTTTTCGGCAGGCCAGCTAGTTACGACGTGGACGGAGCGCCGCTCGGCGTGGGATCTCTGGAACTGGATGGAGGGGACGGTCTCGACATAATCACGGCGAACGGAACGGGCGAAGAAGGCCCTTCGCTCTCCTTGCTCTTGAACCGGGGCGAGGGAAGTTTCCTTCCCGAGACCAGAATCAACGTGAACGGGTACAGCTTTCAGACTGCCGTGGCCGCGGATTTCAACGCCGACGGCTTTGGGGACATCGCCGTTGCGGGGGACATTTTCGAGTTCCCGGTGCGCGGCGTAGTGTTGGTGTTCCTCAACGACGGATCCGGCGGATTCGCGGCTCCTCTCGAGTATCGACTGCCGGGAGTCTTCCCTCGCTGTCTCGAGACCGGTTACGTCAACGCCGACGCGGCGCTGGATCTCGTTGCGTGTCACTCACCGCTCTCTGGTAGTACGGTGGGCGGACTCGTGTCGGTGTTGCGCGGCAACATCTCGCAGGGAATGCCGACGGGGCAGTTCACCCCTCCCAGCGGCGCCCAGTTCAGCGTCGCGGTAGGCACCGAACCCGCCAGCGCGGATGTTGGCGCGGTCGACGGCGACGCCAACGCCGACATCGTCGTCGGCGATCCCGTCGCGGCGGCGGTATACGTCCTCTACGGAACGGGAAGCGGTCTCGCCGCACCTCAGCTGGTCGGCGAGGTGGCCGCCGCGTCGGCGGTCGGAGTGATGCCTGCCGAGGCCGGACTCGCTCGCGTTGCGGCGACCAGCCGCTCGCGCGGAAGGCTGATGATTTTCGAACAACCGGTGGCGCGCTCGTTCGAGCTGCTGCAGGAGTACCAGACGTTGCTTCCGAGCGCGCTCCGCGTCGCGGATTTCGACATGGATGACCGCGCCGATGTCGCCGTCGCGACGAGTCTGGGCGCGGAACTCTGGACGGGCCTCGCCGATGGACGGGTCGAGCGCGCCGAGCTGATCTTCACTGCCACGTTCGGCACCCTCAGCGTCATCGATCTCGAGCTCGGCGATTTCAACGATGACGGCCGCATCGACATTGTCGCGAGCTCGTCCGACGACGACCGCGTTACCGTGGTGCTTAACGGCGCCGACGCTCCGTTCACCCCGACCAACACCCCGACTATCACCAACACGCCGACGCGCACGAACACCCCGACCCGCACGAACACGCCGACGCGGACCGCAACCCCGACGCAGACGCGCACGTTCACGCGGACCAGCACCACTCCGACGCTGACTCCGACGCCGATCGTCACGACGACGCCGGCCGGCCCGGGCGACGCGAACTGCGACGGACGCATCGACGAAGCCGACGTCATCGGTGTGGTGGTCAGGATGTTCGCCCCCGGTTGCGCGGCGGCGGATGCCAACGGCGACGGAGTCGTGAACGCCGCCGATATCGTATTCATGCTCCAGCTCCTCGAGAGCCGCTGATGATCGCCCCCCGAAGGAAGTGCCAATGAGACCAGACCGCCGCCGCCGCACGTCGCAGTTTCTGATGGTACTCGCCGCGTGGATGATCTCCGCCGGGGCCACCCATGCGCAGACGCTGTCCGCATCGGCGGACTCCTACCTGCGCGGCGGCAGTGCGAACGCGAACGATGGCGCGGCGACGGCGCTGGTGGTGCAGAGCACGGGTCCGGACCGCGCGATCGTGCGCTTCGACCAGACCGACCTCGTGAATGCGACGACCGGCGGTACGCTCCTGTCGGCCACGCTGGAGCTGTTCATCGAGACCAACGACGACAACTGGGGAGCCGGCCGCGAGATCGACGTACACCGGGTGACCACGGACTGGACGGAGGCCGGGGTCACGTGGAATTGCCCGATCGATTCCGTCCCGGGCGACGGCAACGCGGACTGCGCGTTGCAGTGGGCAGGCGGCGATTTCGAAGCGACGGAAACCGCGAGTCTCTTGCAGACCGACGGAGTCGCGGGAGTCTACGTCGGTTTCGATGTCACCGCCGACGTGGCGGCGTTCCTCGTCAGCACCCCCAACCATGGCTGGATCATAAAGAAGCGCGACGAGGGGCAAGCTGGCGTAGTCGAGTACACCTCTCGCGAAGGTACTGGCGGCCAACAACCGCGACTCGTCTTGAACGTTTTGTTCCCGCCGACCGCGACGCCGACCGAGACGCCGACCTCCACCCCGACGGACACCCCGACCGCGACGGCGACGGCCACGCCGACGGCCACAGCGACGGATACGGCCACCATCACTCCGACCGCGACACCGACGGATACTCCGACGGAGACACCGACGGCGACCAATACGCCGACGGACACGGCGACGAGCACGCCCACCAACACGGCGACGAGCACGCCGACGGACACCGCGACGGCGACGCCGACCGACACCCCGACGTCGACCGCGACGAATACTCCGACCGATACGCCGACCGCGACGCCAACGCCGACGGAGACCCCGACCAGCACGCCGACGAGCACGCCGACCGACACGCCGACGGCGACGCCCACCAGCACGCCGACCGATACGCCGACCGCGACGCCAACGCCGACGGAGACCCCGACCAATACGCCGACGAGCACGCCGACCGACACGCCGACGGCGACGCCCACCAACACACCGACCGATACGCCGACACAGACGCCCACCAGCACGCCGACCAATACGCCGACGCACACCCCGACGAGCACGCCGACTTCGACGCCGACGAACACGCCTCAGATCGTTCACATCGATCTGGGATCGGGGGTCGGTCTTCCGGGTGGGATGGTGACGATCTCGTCGACCCTCACGTCGTCGGGCCTGTTGGTCGCCGCCGGCGGCAACGATATCTCGTTCAACAACACGGCTTTCTCGCTGAACGTGGCCAATTGTACGGCCAGTGTCGCGGGGAAGAGCATCACCGGCGGTGTTATCAGCGTGGTGGGAACGACCACGACGGTGCGCGTGATCGTTCTCGGCGCACCGCTCAATCCGGATCCGATTCCCGACGGGACGCTCTACACCTGCGACTTCAATATTTTGGGGAGTGCGTCGCCGGGAACGTACACGCTCACGGGGTCCAACCACCTCGCGCAGGATCCGTTCGGCGTGTCCTTGAGCCCGGTTGTCGGGATGAACGGAAGCATCTTGGTTACGCTGGTCGGACCGTCGCCGACGCCGACTCAGACGCCGACGCAGACGCCGACCCACACGCCGACCAATACGCCGACGAGTACGCCGACGAACACGCCCACCCATACGCCGACGGATACGCCCACGGTCACGCCGACGCCGACCAACACGCCGACCCCGACGGAAACGCCGACGCAAACGCCGACGAATACGCCGACGGATACTCCGACCGTGACGCCGACCAGCACGTCGACGGAAACCCCGACCAGCACGCCGACCAATACAGCTACCAGTACGCCGACGGACACGCCGACGGAAACGCCAACCAGCACGCCGACGGAAACCCCGACGGAGACGCCGACCGGCACCCCTTCGAACACGCCGACGAGCACGCCGACCGACACACCGACCCAGACGCCGACGGATACGCCGACGGAGACGCCGACCGCCACGCCGACCCAGACCCCGACGAGTACGCCGACGAGTACGCCGACCAATACGCCGACGGATACGCCGACTCACACTCCAACGACGACCGCGACGAGCACCCCGACCAATACGCCGACGGAGACTCCAACGTCGACGCCGACCGCCACGCCGACCGAGACTCCGACGTCGACGTCCACCCCGACGCCTAGCGATACGCCCACGATCACGCCGACTCCCGTCAGCGTCGTGATCGGCCTCGGCACCGGATTCGGCCTCGCGGGCAGTACGGTCGAGATCGCGGCGACGATCGATGTATCCACCGGAGGCTTCGTCGTGGCCGCCACGGGTAACGACATCACGTTCGACAACACTTTGTTTTCGATCAACCCTGCGACCTGCGTCGCCAATCCGGCGCAGGGCAAATCGATCTCCGCCGGCATCGTGAACATCGTCGGCTCACAATCGACGCTGCGCGTGTTCATTCAGGGACCACCGCTCGACAACAGCCCGATCCCCGATGGATTGCTCTACACGTGTTCGGTCAACATCCTCGGTGGCACGCTGCCGGGTACGTACCCGCTGATCAACTCGAACCAGATCGCGCAGGACCCGGACGGCATGCCGGTGGTACCGGTGTCCGGGCTCGACGGCTCCGTGGTGGTGTCGTTGCTGGCGTCGACGGCGACGCCGACCAACACTCCGACGGTAACGCCGACCCCGACGGACACGTCGACACCGACCGACACGCCGACGCCGACGGATACGCCGACGGTGACGCCAACGCCGACCGATACCCCGACGCCGACGGCTACGTCGACGCCGACGGATACAGCGACCGTCACGCCGACCAGCACTCCGACCGACACCCCGACCGTCACGCCGACTCCGACCGACACCCCGACCATTACACCGACTCCGCTGAGTGTGTTGATCGGGTTGGGTACCAGCTTCGGGCTCGCCGGCACCGCCGTAGAACTCGAAGCCACCATCGACGTGTCGACCGGCGGCTTCGCGGTCGCCGGAACGGGGAATGACATCACGTTCGACAACACGGTGCTGTCGATCAATCCGGCGTCGTGCGTTTCCAATCCGGCACAGGGCAAGGCGATCTCGGCCGGAATCGTCAACGTATCGGGTACGCAGTCGACCTTGCGCGTTTTCGTCCAGGGACCGCCGCTCGACAACAGCCCGATTCCGGACGGCCTGCTCTACACCTGCTCGGTCAACATCCTCGGCGGCACGCTGCCGGGTACGTATTCCCTCGTGAATTCGAATCAACTCGCGCAGGACCCCGATGGCCTGTTTGTGTCACCCGTGGCGGGCCTCGACGGCGCCGTCGTGGTCTCGCTGATCGCGGCCACGGCCACGCCGTCGGATACGCCGACCATCACTCCGACTCCCTCCGACACGCCCACCGAGACGCCGACGCCGACGCCGACCGACACGCCGACCGACACGCCGACGCCGACGCCGACCGACACGCCGACGCATACGCCCACCGACACGCCGACGCCGACGCCGACGCAGCCGCCGCCGGTTCTCGAGATCCACGCATCGGCCAGCAACGACCCTGTCAGCCCGAATTCGCTGCTGACGTACAGTCTCACGTTCAGCAACGCGGGCGGGCTGGGCGTGGGCATCACCGTGACCGCCACGACGCCGCCCGGAACGGTCTTCCTCGGAGGCAAGCCCGAGCCGACTTCCAGCCCTGGGTTTGGCGGCACCGGGCTCATCACTTGGGATTGGGTGGATCTGCCGAACAGCGGCGGCGGCGCGGTGTCGTTCACCGTCCTGGTCGGGGGAGCCTTGGCGAACGGGACGAACGTCGTCCTGACCGGCTATGACATCTCCGTGCTGGAACCGATCGTGGCGACCGAGATCGGCCCCGATCTCGCGGTCACGGTCCAATCTGATTTGACCCTGACGCTGCACAAGGTGGATTCGCCGGACGCTGTCGAACCGGGCGACAACCTGTCGTACGAAATCATGGTTTCGAATACCGACACTCAGGCGATGCGCGACCTCGTCTTGCGCGAGCTGTTCGACCCGAATCTCAACATCCTCTCGTCGGTTCCGCCCGCGGACGCGGGTTCGATCGACCGTTGGACGATTCCGTTCTTGCCGGCGGAGAGTGCGTTCACCGTGACCGTCGAGGCGCAGGTGGACCCCGACACGCGTCCGGGCGTGATCATCCGGAACTTCGCCGAAGTAATGGACTCGGAGGGGCGCGTCTCTCGCACCTACGAGGACACGCAGACGGCCGCTCCGGCGGCGCTCAGTCTGTCGGTCGACGATCTGCCCGACCCGATCGGCCTCAACGAGGAGGTCGTCTACGCGATCACGTTTGCCAACCTGAGCGAGGAAGACATCAACGGCGTCGTCGTCTTCGCCGACGTCGATCCGCGCCTCCAATTCCAGTTCTCGAGCCCCGCGGCGGACGCGGGAAGCTTCTACTCGTGGACACTCGGCCCGATGTTCTCGTCCTCGGCGGACCGCATCTTCGCGACCTTCCGCGTCACCGACCCGTCCGTGATCGACGGAACGTTGCTGCCGGTGCGCGCGTGGGTGATCGACGACGGCGGTCGGGTGGCGAGCGGCGGCGAGGTCACCGTGTACAACGAGTACGGCGGCGGCGACAGCCAGTATGTGATGACCATGACCGGGTCACCGCGTTCGCTGCGCATCGGCGTGGTCGAGGAAGTGATCTACATGATCCGGTTGAACAACCAGAGCGCCCAGACGGCGACCGGTGTCGTGATCCGGAATGCATTGCCGCCAGCGCTGGATTTCGTCGAGTCGGTTCCGCCACCGAGCGACGTCGACGGCAACCTTCTCACCTACAACACGGCATCCCTGGCATCGGGGGCTTCGACGCAGGTGGTGATCAAGGCGCGGCTGGGAAGCTCCGCCAGCCCGGGGATCGCGTTGATCAACCGCGCCACGGTCATCGACTCGGCCGGCAACACCGCGCAAGCTTCCTTCCAGGGCAACGTTCGCGCCGGCACGATCACCAACAGCGGCAAGCTGTCGGTCGCCCTGACGATGCCGAAGCGGGTCACGATCGCGGGCGGTCGGGCCGGTAAGCTTCGTTCGACGATCGCGGTCGTCAACGGCGCGCGCGGCGACGCGGAGAACGTCGTCGTCACCTTGACAGGTCCGGCGGCGGCCTCGTTGACGTCGGCGATTCCCGGTCCGAACACGACTTCGACCGCGAACGGGATCGTGACGCTGACCTGGGTCTTCCCGACGATGAAGGGGCCGGGGAACGAGTCGATCAAGATCAATCACGACGTCGCGGCTTCGACGCCGAATGGCACGGCGCTCGCGTTCACCGCGACGGTTCGCGCCGACGACGGCCGCAACGACTCGGACTCCGCCACTGTCGAAGCGAGCAACCGCGATTGACCGGCGAGGGGGCGCGCGCCAGCGCGTCCCCTCGCCTTAGATCGAGCGCGAGCGCGCTCCGGTCCAACCGATCGCGCGCTTGCTTAAGGCAGGGGCCGGCACTGAGCCGAAGTGGGCTGAGTGCGTTGGCAGCGGAGCGTGTCCGTGACGCCCGACGAGAGGTGGGCGCAGGAGTTGTCGATGGCCGTCCTCAACCCCTCCACCTCGGTCTGCCCCGTCACCGTCCGGCAGATGTTGCGTCCTTCAAAGTCCATGCAGACGGTGCACTCGAAGTCGCTGACGTGGAAGCTGGAGTAGATGACGTAACCGAAGACCGGGACGAGAAATCCCAACGTCACGAGCGCATTGCGCCACGGGTGCTTGCGCTTCATGGAGAGGATTGAGTTTGGATCGAGCTTGGGAACCAGGATCTAGCGATCGATATCCATCGATCAGGATTTAGGAATCAGGATCTAGGATCTGGGGAGCCGGCGAAAGCCAGCTACCCCGGACTCCTGAACTCCAGATCCTAGATCCCAGATCCCAGATCCCGATTCCTGCTTCTCAGAGCTTGCTCAGAACCGAATCGGCGCTCGAGACGGTCAGGCCGGGGCCCGGCTCGACGAGGACGTGCTCGACGATGCCGTTCTTGGCGATCAGGGCATAGCGCTGCGAGCGTTGCCCCATGCCGAAGCCGCTGCCGTCCATGGTGAGTCCGAGCGCCTTGGTGAAATCGCCATTGCCGTCGGCGACCATGCGCACCTTTCCGTCGGCGCCTTGAGCCTTGCCCCAGGCGCCCATGACGAACGCGTCGTTCACGGAGAGACAGACGACTTCGTCGACGCCCTTGCCCTTGATCTCCGCGGACTTCTCGACGAAGCCCGGCAGGTGCTTCATCGAACAGGTCGGCGTAAACGCACCCGGCACTGCGAACAACACCACCCTCTTGCCGCTGAAGACGTCGCCGCTGGCCACGTCCTTCGGGCCGGCATCGCTCATCTCCTTCAACTTGATGTCTGCGGGGAGCGTGTCCCCTGCTTTGATCGTCATCTTCGTTTCCTCCTTATGTCCTTGCACGCGAGGGATGAAGCCCTCGGTGAGACTGGTTCCCGGCGCGGCCAACGCCGCGCCGTCGTCAGCCGTTCAGTTCGGCGAGGATCGGCACCAACTCGGGCTGGCCGATGCCGCAGATCATGGTCGTGACGGGTGAGTCTCGCCACGCTGCGAACCGGTCGCGGATGCGCTCCTTCGGCCCGATCAGGGCGACTTCGTCGACCAATTCGTTGGGTACTTCCGCGGTCGCCTCCCGCTTCTTGCCGTCCAGGTACAGGTCCTGAATCTTCTTCGCCTCTGCCGCGAAACCGTACCGGCAGGCGAGGTCGTTGTAGAAGTTCTTGCCGCGCGCGCCCATGCCACCGATATACAGCGCCAGCATGGGTTTGATCATGTCGATCCCCGCCTGGACGTCGTCGGTGAGGATGACGGTCGGATTCGCCGCGATGTCGAAATCGCTCCAACCCTTGCCCGCCTTGGCGAACCCGGCTTTGATCCCGTCGCCGTAGATCTTCATGCCGCGTTCCGGCGAGAAGAAGATCGGCAACCACCCGTCGGCGATCTCGGCCGTCTGTTCGACGCTCTTCGGCCCGATGGCCGCCACGTAGATCGGAATCTGGCGGCCGTGCAGGATGCTCTTCAAGGGTTTGCCGAGGCCGGTGGCGTCGGCACCGCGGTAGGGGATCTGATAGTGCGGGCCGTCGTAGGTCAACGCCTCTTCGCGGGCGAAGATGCGGCGCAGGATCTCGATGTACTCACGCGTGCGCTGCATCGGCTTGCCGTAGGCGACCCCGTGCCATCCTTCGACGACCTGCGGTCCAGACGCCCCGATGCCGAGCAGGAACCGTCCGCCGGAGATCTGGTCGAGGGTGGTCGCCGTCATGGCGGTCATCGCCGGCGTGCGCGCGGGAATCTGCATGATCGCGGTCCCGACCTTGATCCGTTTGGTCTGACCGGCGATCCACGCCAGCGGCGTCACCGCGTCGCTGCCGTAGGCCTCAGCCGCCCAGACGGAATCGAGCCCCAGTTCGTCCGCCTGCTTCACCAGATCCATGTTGATCGACATGGACGATCCCGAGTAGCCGACGTTGATCCCGATTTTCATGCAAGCCTCCCTGCGACAGCCGCGATCTGTACCCTGGATCGGCCGGACTGTCCACGCGATGCGCGGCGGTGGAGGAGGGATGGGCAGCACGTGCGCGCCGCTATCGGTTGGATTTTTGCGAGCCGGTCTGGATAGACTTCGGCTTTCTTGGCCGGGTCCGCGGCCGCATTGAATCGGGAGGGATACGAATGCGTTTGATCCGCCGCATGTGGGCGATCATGAGTGCCATCGGTGTCGTCGGCGTGGTCGCCGGCCCTGCGTTGAGCGCCGAAGAGTTGAAACCGGGGATGATCCTCAACCAGCAGACGTGGCAGATGGCGGAGGGCATGTTGCCCCCCGAAATCCTCAAGCACTATCGGGAGGGCGACTACATCAATCCGATCGTCGCCTGGCCCCTCGATTACTTCGTGTGGCCCGAGGATTTCGCGGCGGGTTCGAAAGCGAATGAGGGCAAGTACGACATCGGTGACAAAGGGCAGGTCATCGAGAAGGGCGGCGCTCAGCCGTCGTACATCATCGGTTTTCCGTTTCCGACGATCGATGAGAACGATCCGAAAGCCGCGCAGAAGGTGATCTGGAACTTCTTCTATCGCACCTGGTACTTCGGCAACGCCAAGAACGAATCGCAGGTCAATTGGGTCAACCGCAAGGGCCTCGAACGCCGCACCGACGTCGAGGCGAGCTTCCGCTACTTCGACGGTGTCCCCGCCGAGGATCGCGAGGACAATCCGCTGAACCTGCTCAACCAGTTCCTGACGGTGGTGAAGACGCCGGTGGATCTCAACGGCACCGCGGCACTGTCGTGGCGGTACCGCGATCCCGCACAGCGCGACTCTTCCTGGTCGTTCGTGCCGGCGCTGCGTCGAGTGCGTGCCGTCAGCCCGGCCAATCGATCCGACGGGTTTCTCGGCTCCGACATGAGCCAGGACGACGGGCCGTTCTTCGATGGCAAGGCCGAGGACTTCGAGTGGAAGCTGAAGGGCGTCAAGAACATACTGCGCTTGGTCGATCCCCTCAGCTTGGAGGCGAAGGGCGAGTTCGAGTTCCTCCCCGGTGGCGGGTGGCGCGCGCAATGGCCGGATCTGCCGTTCATCGGCTACATGGACGACAAGTGGCAAGGAGTGCCGTGGGCGTCGGCGACCGGTGCGTTGGCGCTTCGGCCCCACTGGGTGCTCGAGGCCGTCCCCAAGGACAAGTACTACTTGTACGGGAAGATGGAACTCTACGTCGACCAGGTCACGTACCAGGGTTCGTGGAACTCGAAGTACAGCTGGAAGGGGGAGCTGCTGAACACCTACCAGGTCATGGCGTTCATCCCGAAGCAGGTGAACCGCCCCGACGGCAAGAAGGACTGGGTGCAGGGGTCGAGCATGGCGTTCCAGTGCGCGGAGAACATCAAACGCGATCAGGCGACGGTGGCCGGAATCAAGTCCTCGCCGCGCTCCGGGTTCGATTCGAAGCTGACGTTCGACAATAACTTCTTCGAGATGTCGACCCTGAACCGCTTCGGGAAGTAGGGCGAGCGGGTTTTTGAGCCCGAACGTCGTTTCCTCTGGCTACCTGGTAGCGCGCCGCGCGGAGAGCGAGGTACTCCTCGTTCCACCGCGCGGCGCGAGTTTTCATTCGCCTCTGTCAGCAGCCCTTTGATGCTGCGGTTCTTGGTCCCGGCCCTGGGGTTGGCCGCGCTGTACTACGTCTGGCGACACCCGGATGGATGGGCCGGCCTGACGAAGCTCGTCCGGCCAGTGCTCCTGCTGATGGCTGCTCTGCTGTACCTGCGGGCGCCGATCGACGTCATTCCGGACGGGACGTTGATTGGCTTTCTCGATGATCTGCTGGTGTTGTTGGCCGCTTTGTACTTCGGGCGCTCGACGCCTAGTGCCGCGCCGCCGCCACCACCGGTCCGCCCCGCGCGGACGGTCGTCGATTTCGATCCCTATGGGGTCCTCGGCGTCGCCCCGAACGCCTCGCAGATCGAAATCGCGCGCGCCTTCCGCGACAAGATGAAGCAGTACCACCCCGACCGCGTCTCCGGTCTCGGCGACGAACTACAGAAAGTCGCTCACGAGAAATCGATCGAGATCCGCCGCGCCTACGACGCTCTCAAGAAAAAATGATCCACCACAGTCACGGGGCCCGCGAACGGGCACATGAAGACAGTAAAAATTGAGGAAGGAGGATCTGCGGGCTTTTGCCCGCGGGTCCGAGCCCACCGGAGCGCGAAGCGCGCACGGGGGCAATTTTCCAAACAGAGGCACGGAGGACACAGAGATTTCAGGACGAGCTGGGAGGCCTCTGTGCTCTCCGTGCCTCCGTGGTGAAGAATCCTACCGGGCCTTCCAGTCGGGTTTGCGCTTTTCGATGAACGCGCGCGTTCCCTCTTTGTGGTCTTCGGATTGTTCGACGACCTCGAGATAGCCGATAGCGATGTCGTCGGCCTGGGCGATGGGCAGGCCGAGTCCCTGCTGGATGCCGAGCTTGGTGCCCCACAGAGCGAGCGGCGCATTCTTCAAGAGGATCTCGGCGAGTTCGCGCGCGCGAAACATCAACTGCTCGTGAGGGACGACTTCCGTGACCAGACCGACCTCATACGCGCGTTGGGCCGACATCCGTTCGTACTTGCCGAGCAGCGCCATCCGCATGGCCACCGCGGGTGGTACCCGTCGCACCATGTTGACCATCTCGTGCGACGAGACGTAGCCGATCGAGACGTGCGGATCGAAAAACTGCGCTCGCTCGGACGCGATGGGGATGTCGGCCTCCGTCACGTGGTCGAGCGACACACCTCCGACCAGTCCATTGACGGCGGCGATCACTGGTTTGTGAACGTGCATCCGGCGCGGTGTCGGTTGGAGGCGTATGTTCTCTTGCATGCAGAGCTCTCGCCAGCGATCCGGTTTGACGAACCCCTTCTTGTCGAGCGTTTCGACATCGGCGCCGCTCGAGAACGCGTCGCCGGCGCCGGTGATGATTGCGACGAGGATGTCGGGGTCTTCTTTGACGCGGGTCCAGCAGGCGCGAAGGTCGTCCTTCATCTGTTGGTTCATCGCGTTCATTCGCTCGGGGCGGTTCAGCGTCAGCGTGGCGACGCGGTTCGCTACCTCGAAATGGATCGTTTCGTAGGACATTTCTCGATTCCCCTTTCGCCGGCGCTACCGTAGTCGAGTTCGCCCTCGCGGCCCAAACTCCCCGGTCCAGCCGGTCCCCGGGTCAGGGCGCGGCAACGTCGACCGCGCAGCCCTGAGCGTCGGCCGAGCGATAGATGGCGTCCACCACCTGGTGGGCGCGCAGCGCCTCGGCGAAGCTCGGTGACGCGGTCTGGCCGCCGCGGATTGCGGCGAGAAAACGCTGCTCGGGCCACGTGGTAACGATCTCGCGATTCGCCAGCCAGCGGGTGAGGTCGTCGCCCACAAGCGTGCCGCTCGCGTCGCTGCGCTCCCAGTGGAGCGGGCCGAACCATTCTCCTTCGAGCGTGTAGAGTGCGCGCTCGCAGAAGATTTCGATGCGTCGCTGGCTCGGTCGAGAAATCACGTCGTGCCAGATCGACGCGAGTGTCCCGGTCGCTCCCGACGCGAACCGCATCAACACGCTAACCGAGTCTTCGATGCCGTCGATCCCGTGAAAGAACTCCTGCTCGGCCGCCACCCGGCGGATCGGTCCGGCGAGCCACTCGAGGATGTCGACGTCGTGGATCGAGTGCTCGAGCAGAGCGCCGCGGCCCGCACGGCTTCGATCGGCGCGCCAGCTCGACGCGTACATCCCTTGAGTCGGCAAGTACTGGTCGTCGCGAAAGACGATGTTCATGATGCGGCCTGAGTCATCGTCTCGCAGCATCGCCCGCAGAGCGTTCATCGCCGGCGCCGCGCGCAGGATCAATCCGACCATGTCGACGATCCCCGTCCCGCGTACCGTCGCGACCATTGCCGCCGCCTCGGACGCGTCGAAGCCGAGCGGTTTCTCGCAGAAGATGTGGCGCCGCCGAGCCGCGATGCGGTCGACGAGGGCGCGGTGTTCACTGGTCCAACTGCAGACGAACACCGCGTCGGAGCGATCGAGTACCTCGTCGACGCCGCCGACGACCGTGGTCTTCCAGCGCTCGGCGAAAGCCGCTGCGCGCTCCGGGTCGGGGTCGTAGACGGCGGCGATGACGTGCGCTTCGCTGCAGCCGGCCAGCATCGAGGCGTGAAAGTCGCCGATGTAACCGCAGCCGAGAATGCCCAATCGAGTCGGCGACATGATGGGTGGACTCGTACGACGCGACGGCCTCGGTCGCAATCCACCGAGCGGGCCCACGTGGGGTGCCCCCTACAGCAGCGCCGCGGCGATGATGACGATCATGGTCACCGCGATCGCGCTCTTGATTACAAACCCGAACAGTCTGCCGCGCATGGCGGCAAGGCCGATCTTCATCGACTCGCGCCAGGTGCCGCCGCGCGAGCTGACCGCCAGCGCGGCGCCGGCGAACGCCCCCGCCAACGCACCGAGGAGCGATCCGATGCCGAGCAGAAACGGCGTGCCGACGATGCCGCCGACAACGGCGCCGACGATCGCGGCGATGGTCACACGTCGACTGGGTTCGGCACTGGCCGAACTCGCCGCGACGCTGGCGGCGACGAACTCGAGGACCTCGCCGGCGATCGCCATGGCGAACAGCCACGCGGGAACCGTCCACTCGATCGCCGTGAACCCGGTCGCCCACGCGTATACCAGCGCCGATGCGAAGATGATGAAGGTCCCGGGTAACCCGAAGATCAGCGACACCAGGCCGAGCAGGCAGAACAGGAAAAGCAGCGCGAGACCGGCCAGCCAGAGAACGGTTGCCATCCAGGCATCACACGGTCGCCGACCGTGGATGTCAATGGCGGCTGATGTGCGCGCGATTCATCGGAACGCGGGCATCGATTACCGCAGGACAGGGCGGTTCACGAACCGCCCCTACGGGCAGCCCGTCCCGCATCCCTTACGACCTTGCCCTGTGCAGCGCCGCAGCCCTATGGTTGCCCGATGCCGCTCGCGCACGGTCAGCCTCTCGAGGGTTTACGGGTTCTGGACTGGACGGATGCCGGGGGACAGTTGGCCGGGCGCATCCTGGCCGACCTTGGCGCGGAGGTTCTCCTCGTCGAGCCGCCGGGTGGCGACCCCGCGCGCTTTGTCGCTCCCACGGTGCCCAGCCTCGGCGACCAGTCGGCGGCGTGGGCGGCGCGCAACTTCGGCAAACGCAGCGCGTCGATCGACATTGCCAGCGCCGCCGGGGCGCAACGCCTGCGCGAGCTGATGGCCACCGCCGATGTCGTGATTGAGAACCAGATCCCGGGGGCACGAGATCGTGCCGGCGTCGATCTGCACGAGCTGCGCCGCCGCCATCCGCGGCTGGTGATCTGCTCGATCTCGCCATATGGCGGCAGCGGCCCGCGTGGCGCCGAGCGCGGCTCCGATCTCACCGCCCTCGCCCTCAGCGGCAATCTCGTCATGACCGGCGATCCGATGCGTCCCCCGGTGCGATGTTCGATGCCGGCCACGCACTACCATACCGGCCCGGATGCCGCCGCCGCCATCTTGATGGCCCTGTACCGCCGCGATCGAACGGGCGACGGGGACCTGGTGGACGTATCCGTCCAGGAGGTGATGGCGAACACCAACGTCTCGCTCACGGCGCAGGCGTGGGGTACGGACTACCGCGGCCAGCGCGCCGGCGGGTCGTATCGCGCCGGCGAGACCGTGCAGCGCGAGATCTGGAACTGTGCCGACGGCCACGTCACCTTCGCCCTGCGCGGCGGCGCGGCGCGCATCCCAGGGCTCGTTGCGATCACCGCGGTCATGAAGGAGGCCGGCATGGCACCGCCGGTGCTCACGGAGCGAGACTGGTCGGCGTACAACCACAATACCCTCACGCAGGCGGAGGTGGACGCGATGTCGGCGGCGTTCGCGGCTTTCTTCCGCACTCGCACGATGCAGGAACTATACGATCTCGCCTGCGAGCGGCGGCTCATGCTGGCCCCGGCGAACTCGGAGCGCGAGGTGCTCGGCAGTCGCCAGCTCGCGGCGCGCGAATTCTTCACGCGGTTGCCGGGCGATGGCGCGCCCTTGATTCCGGCGCGCTTCGCGGCGGCTCCCTGGGGTCGCGTGCGCCCGCGGCTTCCGGCGCCGGGCGACGCCGACGCCTTCTCGGCGAGCGGCTTTGCGCTCCCCGATCGAGCCGCCACGGCCGCGTCGCCGAATGGGATCTTCGCGGGGCTGAAGGTCGTCGAGTTCGGCGCCGGCGCGGCGGCGCCGATCGCCACTCGCTATTTCGCGGACCAGGGCGCCACCGTCGTCAAAGTCGAGTCGCGGCTGCGACCGGATTTTCTGCGCACGATCCGCGACGACGGCTCGGGCAAACTCGACCACAGCATCTTCTTCGCGTGCGTCAATCCCAACAAGTTGAGCGCGGGTCTCAACATGAAGGACCCGCGCGGCGTCGCCCTGGCCCGCCGTCTGGTCGGTTGGGCGGACGTCGTCGTCGAGAACTTCGCACCCGGCGTGATGGCGAAGTGGGGGCTGGACTACGAGAGTGTGCGACGCGAGTGTCCCTCGCTGGTGATGGCGAGCACGTGTCTTTGGGGACAGACGGGCCCTGAGCGAGCGTACCCCGGCTTCGGCGGCCAGGGCGCGGCTCTCGCCGGCTTCAACTATCTCACGGGTTGGCCGGACGGCGACCCGACGGGTCCGTTCGGCACCATCACCGACTCGCTGTCGCCGCGGTTTGCCGTCGTGGCGATCACCGCGGCGTTGTTGCACCGGGACCGCACCGGCGCCGGCGCGTACATCGATGTGTCGCAGGTCGAAACCGGCGTGTACTGCCTCACCGACTGGTTGCTCGCCTACCAGGCGACCGGACGTTCGCTCGGCCGGGTCGGCAACCACTCCGCCGCGGCCGTGCCGCACGGAGTCTTTCCGGCGCGCGGCGAAGACCGCTGGGTCGCGCTCGCGGCGCATTCGGAGGCGGACTGGCTCGCGCTGCGCGCGGCGATGGGCGAACCGGAGTGGGCGCGCGCGAGCGAATTCGCCGACCTCTCCGGACGCCTGGCGCGGCGGCAGTTCATCGAGGAGCGCGTGGCCGAATGGACGGCGTCCCACGACGCCGTCAGCCTGGCGGCGGCCCTGCAACGGGCCGGCGTCGACGCCGCTCCCGTCTCCGACTTGCAGGAGGTCTTGTCCGATCCGCAGCTCGCACACCGCTCGCATTTCAACCGGCTCGACCACGCGGTGTTGGGAGAGCACGTCGTCGAGGCGATCGGCGCGCGCTTCGCGGCGGCGCCGATGAGGTTCGATCGACCCGCCCCCCTCCTGGCGGCCGACAGCGAAGCTGTGTACTGCGATCTTCTCGGATTGCCGCGCGATCAGTTCCGCGAGCTGGTCGAGGCGGGGGTGCTGTCGTGAAGCTTGGAAACGTCGGGGCCCGCGCGTAATGGCCAGAGCTCTTTATTTCGACGCGTTCTCCGGCGTCAGCGGCGACATGACCGTCGGCGCATTGCTCGCGCTCGGCGCGCCGTTCGATGTCCTGCGCCGCGAACTGGCAAAGCTCGGGGTCGAGGGCTACCGCGTCGAACAGTCGGTGCGCTCGGTCAACGGGATCCGCGCCGTGAAGTTCGATGTCGTCCTCGATTCGGAAGCCCCCGTCCAAACCCATCACCACGACCACGGCGGCGACCCCCATGACCACGGTGGGGCGCCGGGCACCCAGCCGCGTGGCGAAGCAACCGGCGACCACGGGCACGTCCGCTTTGCCGCGATTCGCGACCTGCTGCGATGCAGCGGCCTCGAATCACCGGTGCGCGACCGGGCGATCGCCATCTTCACCAAGTTGGCGATCGCGGAGGGAGCGGTGCACGGCGTTCCGCCGGACGACGTGTCGTTTCACGAGGTCGGTGCGATCGATTCGATCGTGGACATCGCGGCGACGGCGATTTGTCTGCAGTCCCTGGACATCGACGAGGTCTATGTGTCGGCCCTGCCCTCGGGGTCTGGTTTCGTCGAATGTCGGCACGGCACGATGCCGGTGCCGGCGCCGGCAACGGTACGGTTGCTGGAAGGATTTTCAGTTCGCTACGGCGACGGAGTAGGCGAGCTGGTGACGCCGACCGGCGCCGCGATCGTGGCGGCGCTGGCGCGGCCGGGCGCACCGGCGGACCTGCGCATCGAAGGCGTCGGCTACGGCGCGGGGACGCGTGTCCTCGCGGACCGACCGAACCTACTGCGCCTGGTGCTCGGCGAGACATGCGCCGAGCGCGATACGGCGGCGTTGGTGGTGCTCGAGGCGAACATCGACGACTCGAACCCGGAGATCTACGAGCACGTGACCGATCTGCTGTTCGCCGCGGGTGCGCGCGACGTTTGGCTCCAACCCGTGGTCATGAAGAAGGGTCGACCGGCGGTAGTCTTGTCGATCCTCGGCGACGCGGGTCTGAAAGACGTACTGGCTGGAATCGTCCTGCGCGAAACGTCGTCGATCGGTGTGCGCCACTATGCCGTCGACCGCGTCGAAGCGCCGCGCAGCCAACACGTCGTCGATACCGAGTTCGGACCCATTGCGGTCAAGGTCGCGCGCGCGCCGGACGGCACGTTGAACATCGCGCCCGAGTACGAAGCGTGCCGGCGTATCGCACGCGAGAGAAGTGTCGCGCTCAAGCAGGTGTACGCCGCCGCCATCGCCGCCGCCCGCCACCTGTCGTTGCCGACCAGCGACTGATAGGGGTGTGTCCATCATACTTCGACACGCTCAGCACGAGCGGAGGTGTTCCGTGCCGTCGACGATCGATTCCGCTCGCCCTGAGATCGTCGAAGCGCGCCCAGGCGATGCGCTCGAGGTCGATTCGCGAAGGGCAAGAATCTAGATGAGACGCGTACTCTTCGAAATCGCCGGCTATCCCGTGTCCAGCTTCTGGGCCATGGCGTTTCTCGGCTTCATCGTCGCCTTCTTCGTTCTTCGCGCCGGACTGCGCCGGCGCGGCTACGACGAGCGCGTCGCCTATGACATAACCCTCTGGGCTTACGTCGGCGGCTGGGTCGGTGCCCGATTGTTCGTGATCCCGACCGGATGGGAGTACTTCGTCGAGTCGCCGATCCTGTTCCTCCTGTCGGGGAGTGGTTGGGTCTGGTACGGCGGCGTCATCGGCGGAGCCGTCGCCGTCTGGATGTGGGCACGGCGGCACGGCTTGCCGATCCTCGCGATCGGCGACATCACCGCACCGGCGCTCGCCATCGGTCTCGGGATCGGTCGCATCGGGTGTCAGCTCGCGGGCGACGGCGACTACGGCGTCCCCAGCGATCTGCCCTGGGCGATGGCGTATCCGGACGGGGTGGTGCCGACGCTCGATCGCGTGCACCCGACTCCCGTCTACGAGATGATCGGTTGTTTCGCGATCGCCGCCTACCTGTTGCGCATGGCCCCGACCGGACGACCGATCGGTCACCAGCTCGGCCTCTACCTGGGCCTCAGCGCTTTGCTCCGCTTCGCCATCGAGTTCGTGCGCCGCAACCCGGCGTGGTTGTTCGGCCTGACGACGGCGCAGTGGATGTCGATCGGCAGCGTCGCGCTGGGCTGGTATCTGGTGCGCACCGCGCGCGAAGCGTGGCCGGGTCCGGAGAGTTTCAACGCCGCGGTTGCCGCGCCGGCCGATGCGGACGAGCGCGAGCCGGCGGAGCCGTTCTTCTAGGATCCGGGATCCAGGATTCGGGTTCTGGGAATCAGGATCTGGGATTCAGGGTCTGGGATCTCCAGTCGGTAGTGTCCTGGTTTGGTTGTCGGCGGTCAGTTCTCACTTCTCAGCCTCGGCATAAGGCGGGAGACCGAGCCCCCCGTTATCTGTAGCCGCAGGTCTTCAGCCTGCGCCCCGGCGGCCGGCTACGCAGGCTAAAGTCCTGCGCCTACTGGCTTTCAGGCTTTTCCGCTGAGCTGAAGGCTGATGGCTGAAAGCTGACCGCGGCTGCTGTCCGAAGGACAGCAGCCTACGGCCTGCGGGTGTTGCGCTTGACGCCCATGCGCATCAGTCCGGGGGCGAGTGCTCGCACGATGTAGCCGGCGGCTATGCGGCGCGGGAACGTCAGCTCGCGCTTGCCCGTCTTCAACGCGTCGACGATCGCGCCGACCAGATCGGTGGGTTCGGCCATGAGCCGCACCGCGGTCGCCGGCATGCGGCGCAGCGCCTCGTCGTCGAAGAACTCGGTGCGAATGGCGCCGGGACACACGGTGAGGACGTGGACACCCTGGTCTTCCACCTCGTAGGAGAGTGCTTCCGCCAATCCCACCATCGCGAACTTCGACGCCGCGTAGGCGCTCTCATCGGGTACCCCGATGCGGCCCGCCACCGATGCCATGAAGACCAGCCAGCCGCGCTGGCGCTCGAGCATCTTCGGCAGCAGCGCCTTGGTCCAGTACACGGTGCCCAGGTAGTTGACGCGCATCATGTCCTCGATGTCGTCGATGTCCCACTCGGCGAACGATCGATGGTGCCCGTAGCCGGCGTTGTTGATCAGCAGGTCGACGGCGCCGAGTTCGTCCTCGGCCCAGCGCGCGGCGGCGAACACGGCGTCGCGGTCGCCGACATCGCACGCCCGCACCAGGGCCGTGCCGCCTGCGTCGCAAATCACCGTCGCGACCTCTTCGAGTTGTGCCTCGCGCCGCGCGGTGAGCACCACCCGTGCCCCCTCGGCCGCCAGTCGTTGGGCCAGGAGCTTGCCGATGCCGCTGGAGGCACCCGTGATGACGGCGGAAATGTCGCGGAAGTCCGGGAGCACCGCCACGACCGACTCCGCAGTCCGACGATGCCGGCTCAGCCGGCGACGCTCTTGTGCGCGCCGCGCCGGGCACCGGCCTTGCGGACGCTGGCCTTGCGCTTGCGCGGCTTCGCCCGCCGCTGCAGTTCCGCGAACGAGTTCTCGATGTACTCGACGAAGTCGTGCAAGTCCGGGATCGCCTCCCAGTCGGCGTTCAGTCCCCAGAACAGACCACCGTTGTAACTGAAGAGACCGACGACCAGCGCCTGGTTGCGGAACAACGGCACCACCGGGTACGTCGTCAGCATCTCGCAACCCTGGAGATAGAGCGGGATCTGTGGGCCCGGTACGTTGGTGACGACGAGGTTGTAGGGACGGGCGCGCTCGGCCATGCGCACGGCCTGGACGAGTACGTTGGGGACCGTGAACTCGGCGATGGCGGTCAGCACTTCGGCGCCGACCGCCTGGCGCGATTCCTTGAGGTCGGCCATCGTCTCCCGCACGGCGCGCAGGCGATCGACCGGGTCGTCGAGGTGCACGGGTAGATCGGCGACCATCTCGGCGATGCGGTTGCCGAGCGCGCCGCGCTCGTCCGCGGTGCGGACGCTCACGGGGACCATCGCCCGCACGGTGAGATCGTCGGAGTCGATGCCGCGTTCGCGGAAGAACTGCCGCAGCGCGCCGGCGACGATCGCCAGGACAACGTCGTTCAGGGTGCCGCCCAGTTCATTCTTGATGGCTTTGAGGTCGGCGACGCGCATGGCGGTCCAATCGAAGCGCCGCGACGGGCCGACGTCGACGTTGAGCGGCGTGTTCGACGCGGGGTTGAACGCGGGCGTCAGGGTTTCCATCAGCGCCGACACCGTCTCCTCGGCGTTGCGCAGCGCCTGCTCCGGGTGGCGCAACCCGTGGCCGACGGCGTCGAGCAATTCGAACGGCTGCCGGATACGGCGCCGCACCTCGTCGACGATCAGGCTCGCCTCGGTCGGTCGCGGTCGCGGCACCCAGGGAATGGGATGGCTCGGCGGCGGCTCCGGATCGGCGTCCATGATCACCGACATCAGATCGGCGCCGGAAATGCCGTCGATCAGGCAGTGGTGGGTTTTCGTCACCAGGGCGAAGCGGTTCCCCTCCATTCCTTCGACGAACCACATCTCCCACAGCGGTCGCGAGCGGTCGAGCTGTTGCGACTGGATGCGGCCGACCATGCGCTTGAGGGCGCGCTCGTCGCCCGGTCGCGGCAGGGCCGAGTGGCGGACGTGGTAGTGAAGCCGGAAGCGGTCGTCGTCGACCCAGATCGGCAGGCGTTCGTACGGAAGGAATGCCAGCTTCTGACGAAAGCGCGGCACCAGGTGCAGACGGGAGTGGATGCCGCGGCGGATCCGATCGATGTCGATGCCGCCGAACTCGTTCTCAACCGGCTTCGCGTCGAAGATGAAAACGCCGCCGACGTGCATGTGGCAGCGCGAGTCCTCGAGGCCGATGAACGACGCGTCCAAGGCGCTGAGTCGGTCGTAGTAGCCCATTACTCTCCCTCCGTCGCGGACGCGGGCGGCAGCTCGATGCGCGGTTCATCGGGGTTCGCGCGAAAGAGGATCAACACTCGGCCGATCGTGCCGGCGACGTCGCACTGCAAGCGATCGGCGAGTTGGGCCGCCGCCTCGACGCGGTCGATCGGCGCTTCGGCCGCGACCCGGACCTTGATGAGCTCGTGATCGGTGAGGGCCGCGTCGACCTGGCCCGCGACGGCGTCGGTCAGACCGCGCTGCCCGATCTGCACGAGCGGCTTCATGTCGTGCGCCAGGCCGCGCAGGTACTTCTTCTGTTTGCCGGTCATCGCCACTCCCTCACGGGTCATAGATCCACCCCTTCGCGACCGCAAGTAAACCGGAGGCGGCAGCCTTGGTGACGCCGCTTTGGCCGATGCGGTCGCGGATGGTATCGTGCCGCGCCTGAATGGCGGCGGTTGCCGTGTTTTTCATCGTGCGGAGGGGTCTGAAATGAATCCAGCAATCATCACCGGGGTCATCGGCGCTGCGACGCTGCTCATGGGTCTCGGGGCATTGGCGGCTCCCGAGTTCGTCATGGCGCGAGTCCTCGGCTACGCCATCAATCCGTCGTTCGCCGAAAACTTCGTCCGCGGCGAGGTGCGGGCGGCCTACGGCGGCGTGTTCACGGTGATCGGCCTCTTCACGCTGTTGTCGGCGCGCTCTCCGGCGCTGCACCGCGGGCGGTTGCTCCTGTTGGCCTGCTTGTGGCTGGGGTTGGGCGGCGGCCGTCTCCTCAGCGCGTTCATCGACGGCAGCCCCGGCGGGTTCGGTTGGTTCGCGATGAGCTTCGAACTCGTGGTCGGCGCCGTCCTCGCGTACTGTTCGCAGGCCGCGGTCGATCCTCCGGCGTTGGCCTGACCGCGGGTGACCGGTGCGGTTCACTCACCAGACCCGGTCGCCATGAATCCCGAGCCGCTGTCGGCCGAGCGGCCGTCGCACCGCGTGCCGGCCGCGTGCCTGGCGGTCTTCGCGGTCGTCTGGATCGCGCTCGCCATCGAGCCCCGCTATCGAGCCGATTGGTTTCTCGAGAACCAGCCGACGTTTCTCGCCATCCCGCTGGCCTTGTTGACCTATCGGAGATTCCGATTCTCCGACCAGTCGTACATCCAGGCGACGATCTTTCTCATTCTCCACACGTTCGGCAGCCACTACACGTACTCCGAGGTTCCGCTCGGCGATTGGGTACGCGACGCACTGGGTCTGGCGCGCAACCACTACGACCGCGTCGTGCACTTTTCCTTCGGCCTGCTGATGCTGCGGCCATCGCGTGAGCTCGCGATCCGACGGCCGCGGGCGCTGGGGCGTTTCGCCGTCTTCTACCTGAGCTTCGCAGCGATCGCGTGGTGGGGGATCCTCTACGAAGGGGTCGAATGGGTGACCGCATCCGTCGCCGACCCGGAGGCGGGCACCGCCTATCTCGGCACGCAGGGCGACGTGTGGGACAGCCAGAAGGACACGCTTCTCCATTGTGCCGGTGCGTTGATCGCCGCCGCCGTCGACTCCTGGCAGTTGCGGTCGATGTACGCCGCCGGTGATCAGAGCGGTTCGGACTGAACGCCGAAATACTCCTGGTAGCGCCGAACGGCGGCGCGCTCGCTCGCCGCGTCGAGGCCGGTGTCGGCGAAACGATACTCGTGCACGCCGTGCTTGTCGCTCTGGTTTGCGGCCAGATAGTTCCGCATGCGGTGGTCGGCGACGTCCGTGTACGGGATGCTGAAACGCTCGTAGATGCGCCGGATCGCGGCGAACGGATCGGCCATGAAGGCGGCGAAGTGGACGTCGACGACGCGATCGGGGTGGATCAGGCCCGACTCGCGCGCATCGACGGAACGATCGAGCGCCTGCGCGTGCCAGGCGGACCACTCACGCGCAATCTCCCGCGGGTCCGGACGGCGACTCGCCATGGTGCGCAGCGTCGTGCCGAGGCTGGTGACGGAGCCGAGAATCCGCAGCGGATCGCGGTGCGTCTGTATGAGACGCGCGTCGGGGTATTGCGCGAGGAGCGCGGGCAGCGCCCACAGATGCCCGGGCGTTTTCAGCACCCACCGTTCGCGGCGGCAACGCCATTGCAGCAGCTGAAGGAATCGGCGATGGCCGGCGTACGCGGGCGACCAGTCGTATTCGTTGAGCAGCCAGTGGCCGTACGCGGGAACCCGATACGTGATGAGAGACGCGATACTGGCGAACTCCGGCGTGAGGATGCGCACGCATTCCTGCGGGAGTTGCGCGCCCATGCGGTGCATACGTTTGAAGTCGGGGATCAACGACTCGGAGCGGTCGAGTACGGTGCGTACCTTCTCGATGCGCGGATCTGTCTCGTACGTGTCGGTTTCAGGCGGAGGGCAGGGGAAGTCGACCTCCCAGGTCTGCGGCACGCGGTTGGCGGGATCCTGCATCAGCAGCTCGTGCAGGATGGTGGTGCCGGTGCGAGGCATGCCGATGATGATCAGCGGCGCCTCGATCGTCTCGCGATCGATCGCCGGATAGCGCCGGCGCCAGTCGGTCATCTCCAGACGGTTGACGAGCGCCTGCACAGCCTCGCCGCGCGCGATCATCCGCCCGATCGGCGTGAGGTCCGCCTCGCTTTCGAGGCTCGCCAGCAGCCGGCGCAGTCCCTCGTGAAAGTCGTCGCCGCCGAAGTCCTCCAAGCCGGTCTCGGCGCGAGCGGCGTCAAAGAGGCTCTCCTCGCGCAGCGAAAGCCGCGGCAGGGCGCGCATGATCGGCCGTCCGAGGGCGTTGATCGCGCGCGCGCCGAGCGGCAGCCTCGGAGCGATCATCGATGATTCGGCTCGATTGGTTCGTCGACGACCGGATTCGTCAGCGCACCGATCTTCTCGATCTCGACGCGCACCGTGTCGCCGGCCTTCAGCCACAGCGGTGGCTCGCGCATCGATCCGACGCCACTCGGAGTGCCGGTCGAGATCACGTCGCCCGGTTCGAGGGTAAAGGCCTCGGTGAGGTGCGCGACGATGTCGAAGCAGCTGAAGATCATCTGGCCGGTGTTGGAGTCTTGTACGCAGCCGTCGTTGACGAAGGTCCGGATCGCCAGGGTGTGCGGGTCGCCGATTTCGTCCGGCGTGACGATCCAGGGTCCCATCGGCCCGTGCGTGTCGAACGATTTGCCCATGGTCATGGTGGGGGAGCGCTTCTGCCAGTCGCGCACGCTGATGTCGTTCAGGATCGTGTAGCCGGCGATCACCTCGCTCGCGTCCTCGGCGCGGACGTGCCGGCAGCGGCGGCCGATGACGAAGGCGAGCTCGCCCTCGTAGTCGACGCGCGACGATGCGCGCGGGATCTCGATGGCCCCGCCGTCGCGATTGACGCAGGTCGTCTGCTTGTTGAACACCACCGGGATCTCCGGCAGGTCGCGGCCGGTCTCGGCGGCGTGGTCCGCGTAGTTGAGGCCGATCGCGAGAAGCTTCCCCGGGCGCGGCACCGGCGCCGCGAGGGCGATGTCGCCCAGGTCGATCCGGTGCAAACCTGTGTCGACCACGTCGCGCAGGCGATCGAGGTCGACGGCGAACAGCTCCGCCATCACCGCGGGCAGCCCGGCGGCCGCCAGATCGACGATCTGATCACCGATCACGGCGCCGCAGCGCGATCTTCCCGCCTGCGTGAACGTCGCCAGTCTCATGGATCACTCCGGAGGAACGGACCTTCCCGCGGTGTGACGGCCGGCCATGCGGCCGAAGAACGTTGCGTCGGCGAGCGACAGCCCGCTGCTGTACCCCTGCGCCGCCAGGCCGGAAGTGGTTCGCCCGGCCGCGTACAATCCGGGAATCACTTCGCCGTCGGGGCTGATCACTTGCGCTGTCGGCAAGGTGTGCAGGCCCCCCATGGTGAAGACCGTGTAGAGGGAGTTCTCGACGCGATAGTCGATCGCCGCGTAGGGCGGGTTGGTCAGCGGTTGCAGGTAGGCGGCGCCCTTGTGGAAGATCGGGTCCTCGCCGCGAGCCGCGTTCGCGTTGTACACCGCCACCGTTTGTTGCAGCACCCCGTCGGGCATGCTCAGCGCCTTTTCGAGATCGGCGACAGTGTCCTCGACCGCCGCGACTTCGGCGGGCGCGAATGGGCGCGCGAAGCACGCGTTGTCGCAGATGAGATAGACGTGCCCGTCCTGGTGCAGCAGCGCCGCCTCGCCGACCGTGGTCTGGTAGAGGTCCTCGTTGATGAAGCGCATGCCGCGCCGGTCGACCATGATGCCGTTCATGAGGATCTTCGGCACCGTGTACGGCAGCACGATGCAGCCGACGTCCATGCGCTTCACCGCGCCGCCGGCGCCCATGCCCATGCGGATGCCGCGGCCGTCGTCGCCGTCGCTCGCCGCGCGGTAGCGGCAGCGCCACAACGCCGGCGCGAACTGGTCGACCATCGCTCGGTTGTTGATGAATCCCCCGGCGCAGAGAACGACGCCGCGGCGGGCGCGCACGAGCTGCTCGGCGCCGTCGCAGCGCACGACGCAGCCGATGATGTGTCCGTCGTCGTCGCGCACCAGTGTCTGGACCAGACTGTCTTCCTGGATGCGCGTCGCGGTCCTGCGCACCGCGGCGTCGAGACTTCGCATGAGTTGCGCGCCGGCCTCGATGCCGTCCTGCTGCACGGTGTGACCGCGCGGCGCCGGTTTGGCGATGTCGCGATACGGATACGACTGCTCGCTCCCGGAGAAACTCAGACAGTCGTCGGTCGGAGTGTACGAGCCGTCGCCGTAGTAGGACTCTTTGAAAGGAACCCCGTGTTCGACCAGCCAGTGGTAGTGGGCGACGCTGTGATCGCAGTACATGCGAATCTTGGCCTCGTCCTCGCCGGGGCCGCAGCTGGCCATGAGGTACTTGAACATCTCCTCCGGAGAGTCCTCGAAGCCGCAGGCCTTCTGGATCGGCGTGCCGCCGCCGATGTAGAGCTGCCCGGTCGAGAGCGCCGACGTGCCGCCGGCGCCGCTCATCCGCTCGAGCGCCAGCACGTCGAGCCCCGCTTCGGACGCTTCGATCGCGGCGCAGCACCCGGCCGCCCCCAACCCGACGACGACGACATCCGTCTCGGCGTCCCAGCGCGCGACATCGCGCACCGAGCGCAACGCCGCCGCCTTCCCCATGTCCCGCTGTATCTTCATCGCTTCGCGAGCTGTCAGCTATCAGCCGTCAGCTATCAGCTCCTGGAAACCAGCTGAGAGCTGATAGCCGAAAGCTGATAGCTAGAATCCTTTGAACTCCGGTTTCCGCTTCTCGATGAACGCCCTCGTGCCTTCGCGGGCGTCGTGGGTCGCGGCCGACATCGTCGAAGCCACGGCCTCGTAGTCGATCATCTCGTCGAGGGTCGACGTCAGCGCTTTGTGGATGAATCGGCGCGCCAGGTCGATGGCGACGCTGGGACCTTTGGCAAGTTTGCCGGCGTATTCCATCGCCGCTTCGAGCGCCTTGCCCTCGTCGACCAGCTCGTCGATCAGCCCCTCCTTGTAAGCCTCGTCGGCATCGAGGATGCAGCCGGTCTCCACCATGCGAAGGGCGGTCGACAGGCTGGCGACGCGGGGCAGGAAGTAGGTGATGCCGCAGTCGGGCGAGAAGCCGAGGCGCACCATCGCCGCGGACATGCGCGTCGTCTTGTCGGCGAACCGGCGGTCGCAAGCCAGGGCATACGCGAGACCGGCGCCGACGGCGGCGCCGTGGATGGCGGCGATGACGGGCTTCTCGACGTCGATGATCATCTTGGTGAACTCGGCGAACGGCCCGGCCGGTGTCTTGCGCTGGTAGCGCTCCAGGTAGCGTTCGGGTTCCGAAAGTCCCGGCAGCGGTCGGTCGCCGCCGCCGCCGAGAAACTCGGCGTCGCCGCCAGAACAGAATGCACGGCCGGCGCCGGTCAGGACGATGACGCGAACCTCGTCGCGAAAGCGCAGATCGCGAAAGAGCTGCACCAGGTCCGACGCGAGATCCCAATTGACGGCATTGAGCTTGTCCGGCCGGTTGAACGTGACGATACCGACCCCGTCCTTCACCTCGAACAGAAAATGATCCTTGTCAGCCATATTCGATCCTTTCAAAGAAACTCACCACGGAAGCACCGAGAGCACAGAGTTTTCGGGATTTGGGGCGAAGAGCGGTGTTGCTCGCGATTCTCCTCGCGGAAAACAGGAAGTCGATGAATCATTCTCCAGCGCGAGACAGTGAAGTTTTGGACGCATCCATTCGAGAAATCTCTGTGCCCTCCGTGCCTCCGTGGTGAAAATCAGTTCGCCGCGCGGATGTCGCGGACGATGTCCTTCACGCGGTCGCGGTCGCGGCGCAGGTCGGCGGGCATGTCGAGCATCACGGTGGTGAAAGCCGCCGGGCAGCGCTCGGCAATCTGCGCCGCGAGTTGGTCGTAGGTTCCGATCAGCGCGAACTCCGCCAGCATCTCGTCCGTGATGAGCTTCGGCATCTCCGTCCACTTGCCCTCGAGGGAGTACTGGTGGAGCTTCGCTCCGACGTCGTGCCATCCGTGGAACTCGAGCACGGAGTGATACGTGCGCGTCGACGCGTAGAAGGCGATGCGTTGCCGGGTCTCCGCCTTCGCCTTCTCGACGCCGGCTTCGTCCGGCGCGATGGCGAGGAACGGCGCGCCGATGATCTCGATGTCCGCCAGTGAGCGACCCGTCTTCGCCGCGCCCGCGGCGACCGCGGGGAGGATGACTTCCTTCGTGTACTTCAGGGTGGAGATCGGGTGGAGGCGCAGGCCGTCGCACAGTTCGCCGCACAGGCGGGTCATGTACTTGTTGACGGCGGCGATGTGGATCGGCGGCGCCGGGTACTCGATCGGACCGGGATTGAAGAACGGCGGCAACATCGTGAACTGGTAGTGCTCGCCCTCGAACTTCGCGGTCACGCCGGTCTGGAACGATGCGAACATCGCCCGCAAGCACTGGATGTAGTCGCGCAACCGCGGTCCGGGCGGCGCCGTCCACGGCGCGGCGTAGCGGCGCTCGTTGTGGCCCTTCACCTGCGTGCCGATGCCCAGTTGGAAGCGGCCGCGAGACAGGTGCTGTAGATCCCAGGCGAGTTGCGCGGTGACCATCGGGCTGCGCGGAAACGCGATGGCGACGTTGGTGGCGAGCTTCACCGTCTCGGTGTGTTCGGCGGCGATGACGATCGGCAGGTACGGATCGTGACCCGCTTCAGCGGTCGTCAGATGATCGAACCCCAGCGCCTCCATCTCGCGCGCTGCCTTCGCATAGTCCGCGATTCCCGGCGTCGCCTGTCCTTTGCCGGCGTACTGATCGGCCTCGAGGCTGAGGAGAATGGTCTCGATCTTCAAGCTCATCGATGGGCCTCCAGGGGCGAATTCATGACACAAACGGTCGTTT
>Ga0307505_10000574_pt1 | contig 39088 bp, 38 predicted proteins | sample 23_S_MG_FD_202183 | JGI IMG/M metagenome (GOLD analysis project Ga0307505, IMG submission 202183) | Soil microbial communities from Populus trichocarpa stands in riparian zone in the Pacific Northwest, United States - 23_S | ecosystem: Environmental > Terrestrial > Soil > Riparian zone > Trees...
GCGCTCAAGGTTCAGGCCGCTGCGGAACAACTCGGCCTTTCCATCGCCGTGCGCGAGATGTCGCAGTCGACCCGAACGGCAGAAGAGGCGGCGGCTGCCTGTGGCGTGGTCGTCGGGCAGATCGTGAAATCGCTGGTCTTCACCGGCGCGACAACCAGCAAGCCGTATCTCCTGCTGGTGTCGGGCAGCAATCGCGTCAATGAGAAGGGCGTGGCTGCGCATCTCGGCGAAGCACTGAAGCGGCCCGATGCGGATGCCGTGCGCGAGCTCACGGGCTTCGCCGTCGGCGGCATTCCGCCGTTCGGGCACAAGACGCCGCTCCCCACCTTCATCGACCGCGATTTGCTGCAATACGACGTCGTCTGGGCCGCCGCGGGCACGCCGCTCGCGGTCTTCGCCGCCGATCCCAAGCGATTGCGTGACGCTGCGAACGCCACCGTGATCGACGTGAAATGACCGGCTTCGTTCTCGTGGCCGTCCTCGCCGGTGCGCTCGTCCACGCGAGCTGGAACGCACTGATCAAGGGACAGACGGACAAATTCGCCGCCGCGGCACTGGTCGCCATTGGCGCGGGAATCATTTCGCTCCCGATCATCGCATGGCTGCCTGCGCCGCCGCCCGCTGCGTGGCCGTACATCGTGGCGTCCTCGATCATTCATGTCGGGTATTTTGCGCTGGTCGGCCTCGCCTATCGCACCGCCGATCTCGGCGTTGCCTATCCGTTGACGCGCGGCACGGCACCGCCGCTCACGGCACTCTTTGCGTTTCTCATCGTCGGCGAAGTGCTCGGTATCAATCAATGGCTGGCGATTGTCGTGATCGCCGCCGGCATTCTCACGTTGTCAGGCGACGCCTTGCTGCGCGGTGGACTGACGGGCGTGACCGCCCTCGCCGCCTTCGCCAATGCGGGCGTGATCGTCGTTTATACGCTGGTCGACGGGCTCGGTGCCCGCACGACCGGCAGCGCGCTCATTTACGTCACCTGGATGCATGTCGGCACGGCCTCGCTGGGGGTCTTGCTGCTGCTCGCCCTGCGCGGCCGCCGCTTCATCGCGGAAGCGCAGACGAACTGGATGTTCGGATTGGGCGCGGGGGCGCTTGCGCTGACGTCCTACGCCATCGCGCTATGGGCGATGACGCTCGCACCCATCGGCCTCGTCGCCGCGCTGCGCGAGACATCGGTACTGTTCGCGGCAATTCTGGGCACGATCTTCTTCGGCGAATCCTTCAGTACAAGACGCTGGCTCGCGCTCGTGCTGATCGTCGCCGGAATTATCGCGCTGCGCATAGGATAGGCTTCGCCTACCCGTTCAAAAAAAATACGGAAGCTGACGGCGTTACTGCCGGTATTGCTGAATGCGCGTCGTGCGCAGGCCGGCAAGGCCGTGACGGTCGATCGACTGCTGCCAGGCAAGGAATTCTTCGACCGTGAGTGTGTAGCGCTGGCACGCTTCTTCGAGCGAAAGCAGACCGCCGCGAACGGCAGCGACGACTTCGGCCTTGCGGCGGATCACCCAGCGGCGCGTGTTCGGCGGCGGCAAATCAGCAATGGTCAACGGACTGCCATCCGGCCCGATCACATACTTTGCCTTCGGGCGCTGAAGTTCGGTCATGCTTACACGCTCACTCGGACACACTAAGTTGCGGAGAAACCTAGTGGGGAGGCGTGAACATTTCCCTAAGTAACTATTTCCAAAACCTTGCGCCGAAACGAAAGCAATGGTTAACGGTCGGGACTGGAAGTGGCGCAGTTGAACGGTTTCTAGGTTGCCGTTTCCTCCGGCGCGTCGGGTTCCTCTTCTCCTCCCGGATCGGTCGGCGTCTCTGCGGGCGGAGGCGTCTGGACGAGACGCTGCACGGAACGGATCTTGTCCATCGTCGTGAGCGTCGAACCGATGAGGAGCAGCGGCTCGTCGCCCGACACGTCGACCTGATCGACGACGCCCGAGAAGCTGGTGGCGACCGCGACGGCCTGGCCCGACGGATCCTGCGCGTTGACCACGATCTTGTACTGGCCCGCCGGCGCGATCGAGCCGGTCGACGTTCTGCCGTTCCACTGGAACGGCTGCGTGCCCGAATTGAGCGCCTTGGTTTCCGTATAGACGGCGTTGCCGTCCTTGTCCTGGATTTCGATATGCGCGCTCGCCGTCGACGGCGAGGAAAGATACCAGACCGCGAGTCCGTCGCGCAGCTCGGTCGTCGAACCGTCGACCGTAACATGCGCGCCGACGAAGCCGAGCGCGGTCACATTGTAGCCGACCTGCTGCAACTTCAGGAGCGACTCCAGTTGATCGTTAGTGCGCAACTGCTGCTCGACGCCCGCGAACGAAACGAGCTGTTGGGTGAACTGGTTGGTGTCGAGCGGCTCGAGCGGGTTCTGATGCTGCAACTGTGTCGTCAGCAGCGTCAGAAAGGCTTCGAAGTTCGTCGCCAGCGTTTGCCTGCTGACCGCCTGTCCTGAACCTGCACCAATGCCGCTGACCGCCATGGCCCGCTCCTAGATCCGGATGTCGACGCCGCCGCGCGCGAGCGCCGCGGTTTTGTAAGTCTCGATTGACAATTCAACCCGTTCGACGTCTTCACCGCCCGGCGTGCGCTCGCGCCCGTCCCGCCCCGCATGACCATCGGCCATGCCGCCCTGATCGGCGTGCGAGCGCAGCGAGAATTCAAGCCCGCCGCTGTCGGTCTTCAAGCCCGCCTGCTGAAGCGCGCGCTCAAGACCGCGCGCGTCGCGCTGCATCAGATCGAGCGTTTCCGGCCTGTCCACGGTGAGCTTGGTCGTGACATTGCCGGCGCGATCGACCTCGAGCCGCACATCCACGCGACCCAACTCCGGCGGGTCGAGGCGGATGTCGAAACGCCGCATGCCTTCGTTCATGCGGCTGACGATCTCGACTGCGAGCGCCGCGCTGTTGAGCGGTACCGGCACGCGATCGTTGGTCACGCTCGCATGAAAATTGAGCGGGTTGACGTTCGTGGTGCTGAAGCTGTTCGCGATCACGCGCACGGCTTCCGGCATCACCGGCTGTTGCACCTTCGGCGCGGCTGCTTCAGGAGCGGAAGCCTGCGGCTTCTGGGCGTCCGCAACCGCGGGCTTCGCGTCCTGCGGCTTGGCCTGGGTGAGGGGCGCATCTTGCTGCTTCTGCGACGAAGCGTTGTCGCCATCGCCCTGCAACAGGTTCGAGAATTCGTTGGCATCTTGCGGCGCGTTGGTCTGCGGCGCCGGCTGGCCTTGCTGCGGCTCGTTGCTCGCGGCCGTGCGCGTCGGTACGGGCGCCGGGGCGGCGACGTCCGGTGCGTCAGCCTCAACGGAAGCGGGAATCGGCACCGCCGCAGGAGCGGGCGTCTGTGCGGGCTTGCTGTCGGCCTGAGCCGCCGACCTGGCGCTCTGAACGGGCGTCTCGGGTGAGGCAGTCTCGACTGGCGTTTCGGCGTCGGGCGCAGCGGGCGCAGGCGCGGCGATCTTGTCGCCGGCGACTGGCGCTTCGCCTTCGGCGGGAGCCGTGGCTGCGGCCATCTGCGGCTGTGCGACGGCAGGCTGCATAGCGGCGTCGGTCGCGGCCACCACCGGAATCTTTGCGGCCGCCGGAGCGTCGGCGTCTGTGATCTTGTCGCCGGTATCGACGGGAATTTCGGTTGCGGTCGCGGTCTGAACCGCCGGCTTCGCCGCTTCGCCTTCGTTCTTCGATCCCGTCGTGCCGGCGGCAACCTCAGTCTCGGCTGGCATTTGGACAGCCTCAGCGATAACCGGCTCGCTCGTTTCCGCTTCGCCTTCTGCCGTCTGCGGCTTGTCCGCGCGGGCTTCCGCTGTCTCGTCAGCGGGCGCGTCGGCTTCGGTCTCGGACTTGGCTTCCACCGGCTTGCCGGCCGTCTCGCGCCGTTCGGAAACCGGCTTCGCTTCCTTCACGTCCTTGCGCGACAAATTCTCCGTCCGCGTCTCGCCGCGCGATTTCGGCGCCGCCGGCTCGCGGCGCGGCTGCGGCTCGTCGCGCGCCGTGCTGGCCAGCAATTCGGCGAACGGATCGCCGCCGCCCGATTGCTGCTGGTTCGCCGGTTGTATGCGCGGCTCGTTGAACGGGATCGGAGTGACGCTCGGCACGGAATGGTTCCTGACTGACGCAATGGTCCATCCTTCACTCAGCAAGCGGCGGGCCAGCTTTGACTTGAAGAAAATCCAAGCAACACCAATGCCTTAACAACGCACCCAGTGTGGGCTAGACAGGGCAGGAAGCGCCGGGGCGGCAAACTTTGCCCGGCGTGGCCCGTGCCCATATAAGGGCCGCACCGGACGGACCCCGGCGAAGGATCGCGATGAACCTGGATTTGCAGCTCGGCGGCGCGCCTGAGGCGACGAGAATTGTCGTCGCCATGTCGGGCGGCGTCGATTCCTCGGTCGTGGCCGCGCTCCTCAAGCGCGCCGGCTACGAGGTGATCGGCGTCACGCTCCAGCTTTACGATCATGGCGAAGCGACGCGGCGCGCGGGCGCCTGCTGCGCCGGGCGCGACATCCACGATGCCCGCGCCGTCGCAGCCAGGCTCGGTATCGCGCATTTCGTGCTCGACTATGAGGAGCGCTTCCGCGAGGCCGTCATTAATCCTTTCATCGCAAGCTATGTGGCGGGCGAAACGCCCGTGCCCTGCGTCGCCTGCAATCGCCAGATCAAGTTCGCGGACCTGCTCGAAACTGCGCGCGATCTTGGCGCCGCGGCGCTCGCCACCGGCCACTATGTGCAGACCAAGCTCGTGAACGGCCGCCGCGCCATGTTTCGCGCGCGCGAGCCCGAGCGCGACCAGAGCTATTTCCTCTACGCGACGACGCAGGAAGAAATCGACTTCCTGCGCTTTCCGCTCGGCGGCCTGACCAAGCCCGAGGTCCGCGCGCTCGCGCGTGAGTTCGGTCTCGCTATCGCCGACAAGCAGGACAGCCAGGACATCTGCTTCGTGCCGAACGGCCGCTACAGCGAGATGATCGCACGCCTCAAGCCCGACGCCGCCGAGCCCGGCGATATCGTCCATCTCGACGGCCGCGTGCTCGGCACGCATGCCGGCATCCTGCATTACACCGTCGGCCAGCGCCGCGGCCTTGGGCTTTCAACCGGCGAGCCGCTCTATGTCGTGCGGCTCGACGCCAAATCACGCCGGGTCATTGTCGGCCCGCGCGAGGCGCTCGAAGTGCATCGCATCCGCGTCGAGGACGTGAACTGGATTGGCGACGGCACACTGGAAGCGGCGGCGCGCGACGGCCTGCCGGTCCATGTGCGCGTTCGCTCGACCCGTGCACCGCGGCCTGCGACCTTGTTCGCCACTTCATCAGGCGTCGAAGTCGTGCTGGAAGACGGCGAAGAAGGTGTAGCGCCGGGCCAAGCCTGCGTGATCTACGATTCCGCCGGCGACCACGCCCGGCTGCTCGGCGGCGGCACGATCAAGGCGTCGGCGCGCGACGGCATTTCTCCCGCCACCCGCATCCCGGCAGCGGCGACGGTCACCGCTTGAGCAAGACACCCGACATCGACAACGCAGCCGTCGCCCGCGCCTATGCGCGCTGGGCGCCCATCTACGATCTCGTCTTCGGCCGCGTGTTTGCGCGCGGCCGCGCCGCTTCCATCGAAGCGGCGGAGCGCATCGGCGGGCGCATTCTCGATGTCGGCGTCGGCACCGGCATCGCGCTCCTCGATTACAAGCCGACAATGCGCATTTCTGCCGTCGATTACTCCGAGCCGATGCTGAAGCAGGCGAAAGCCCGCGTGATCGACCACAAGCTCCACCACGTCGAATGCGTTGCCGTCATGGATGCGCAGAAGCTCGGCTTCGCCGACGGGATATTCGATGCCGTCGTGGCGCAATATGTCATCACCACGGTTCCCGACCCCGAAGCGGTGCTCGATGAATTCATCCGCGTGCTGAAGCCGGGCGGCGAGATGATCCTCGTGAATCATATCGGCGCCGAGAGCGGCCCACGCCGGCTGTTCGAGCAGGGCTTTGCGCCCATCGCGCGCCGCCTCGGCTGGCGGCCCGAATTTCCCTGGATGCGCATCGCAAATTGGGCCGCGCGCCATGGTGGTGTGCAGCTGATCGAGCGCGTTCCGATGCCGCCGCTCGGGCACTTTTCGCTCATCCGCTATCAGCGCCTGCCGCAAGCAGCCTGACGCGCCTTGACACCGTGCCGCCTGCCTTTAGAACGGCGCCCGACCCCCTATATGGATGGTTCAAATGCCCGGCACGCCGGGCTGGTGGCGGCGGGGTAGCTCAGCTGGTTAGAGCAGCGGAATCATAATCCGCGTGTCGGGGGTTCGAGTCCCTCCCCCGCTACCAAACTTTCTCTCAATCGCACTCAACCGAACAGGCGCCGCGCAATCTCGGCGGCGCCGAGCAGCCCCGGATACGGGTGCGCGATCAGCGAAATCGGAATCTGCCGCAGCCGATCCGCATAAGGCTCGTGCGCCTCATACGCCGCGTGGAATTCCGGCAAGGCATAGAACGGACGCAGCGCGAGCCCGAGCCCGCCGCCGATGAAAATCCCACCGCGCGCGTCGAAGGCAAGCGCAAGGTCGCCAGCAACACGGCCGAAAACTCGCATGAACATCCGCAGCGTTCGCTCGGCCCCCGCATCCTTGGCCGCGGCGGCCGCGAGAATATCGCCGGGCGGACGCTGCATGCCGTTCAAGCCGCGGTCGAGCGCGACGAAACCGCGACCGGACAAAACATCTTCAATCGCAAGCGGCGGCCTTCCCTGTTGCAGTCGCGCAAAAATTTCGGATTCTTCACCGTTCACGGCGCCGAGCCGCATATGCCCGGCCTCGGTCGCAATCGCTGAATCGCCCTGCTTCACCATTGCTGAGACGCCGAAGCCGGTTCCCGGCCCGCAGAGGAGCACGTTGCCGTCCGGCACCGGCGCGCCCGCGCGTATCGGCGCGAGATCTCCGTTCGTCAGCCCGGTGACGGAATGCGCCATTGCCGCGAAGTCGTTGACGATGACCACGCGATCCATCGCGAGCAGACGGCTCAGCTCGCGAGGCGACGATACCCAGTCGCGATTGGTCAGCGAAAACCGCTCACCCTCGACCGGCCCCGCGACCGCAATTACGGCATGTCGAAGCCCGCCTGCCGCGGCCACATAATCGGCCAAGATCCGCCCAGGATCGGAGACTTCCTCGCTCGCGAATGTCTGTAGCGCTTGCAGCGACCCGCGCTCCGCAATGGCGACCCGCATATTGCTGCCGCCGATATCGGCGACGAGACATCTGAAGTTGCCGGCCTGCTCTTGCGCCACCATTCGGAAATCAAAATCGCACGCTCGTGCTGTCGCGCCAAATCGAAGCGGTCCTGCCCGAAGATATCTCGCCTCGACCCGACCGCGACCCCGCCCCGGCAAGGGCTGTCCGACGGCGACATGATGGCGGCGCGTTCGTCCCCTGATCGGACTTTCATAAAATTTGAGGAACCGCGCTCAGCCTCATCCGTTATCGCTCCGGGGCCTAGTCCGAGGCCAGATATGCGTGTTGTGTGCGTCCTCTTCCTGAGTTTGTGCGTAATCCTCTCCGCCGATCCTGCCGCCGCCAAGCCGACAAAAAGAAAGGCCAACCCGCCGCCGGTCCCGGCCGCGCAGCCGCTGTTCCCTTTCTTCGGCTTCTGGCGCACGCATCAGATGGCACAGCCCCGCGCGCATTACGGCGTCGGCATAACCCCGCAGCAAGCCGTGCAGCCCCGCCAGCGCGTGACCGCATCTGCCAGCACCGGCTGTCTGCCCATGCAGTTGCGCGCCGCCCTCGCCGACGTACAGGCACGCTTCGGTCCCGTCACGGTGATCTCAACACATCGCCCTGGCGCGCGCATTCGCGGCGGCCAGCCGTCCATGCATGCGTCCTGCCAGGCTGTCGATTTTAAACCTGCGCCGGGGACCTATCGGCAGGTTGCCGCCCACTTGCGGTCATCGTGGCAAGGGGGCTTCGGCACCTATTCGTCGGGCCACATTCACATCGACACCGGCCCGCATTACGCTTGGCATTCGGGACGCTGACTGCGCCGGAACCTCGGTTCGCCATCGACGTTTCCCTTGCCATGATCGGTCAGCGTCGCCCCCTCGTCTTTAATTGCCCCGACGGCAACCTTACGATGATTTCGCACATGTTCGCCGACGCCGAACTGGCCTGGAAGAGCCGCGACATCCCTTTTGAGGTCGATTGTCCCTGCGGCAAGCGGCACACCTACAGGCTCGGCGAGGGCTGCTGGTGGCTGCAAAAAACCCCGACGCAGGCGAGCCGCTAGACTTCCGCCGGACTGACAGAACGAGCCGTCCGTGCGAAGAAGCGGGAATTCCGATCTCGCGGACGGCTGGGCCATGGCTGAAATTTCCGATGACGTGCTTGCAGCGCTTGCGCCGACGGGGCCGCTACGCGCCGCGATCAATCTGGGCAATTCGGTGTTGGCCCAGCAGGACACGGGCGGCGCGCTGAAAGGCGTCTCGGTCGACCTGACGAATGAGCTGGCGCGTCGTCTCGGCCGCGCGGCGGCGTTCGCACCCTTTGAAGCGGCAGGCAAAGCCTTCGAAGCGCTGAAGGCCGGCGCCTGCGACATCGCCTTTCTCGCCAACGAGCCCGCACGCGCCGCCGAGATCGATTTTACGCCCGCCTATGTGCTCATCGAGGGCACCTACATGGTGCCGGTGGACTCGCCGCTTAAGGAGCCAATCGATGTCGACCGCGCGGGCATCCGCATCGCGGTGGGGCCAAACTCCGCCTATGACCTCTATCTCACCCGCACCCTGAAGCACGCCACGATCGTGCGCGCGGCCAAAGGAGGCGGGCGCGACATGATCGATCTTTTTCTCGCGCAGCAACTCGAAGTGGCCGCGGGCGTGCGACAGCCGCTCGAGGATTACGCTCAGACCGACAAGAACGTTCGCGTCATGACCGGCCACTTCATGGAAATCCACCAGTCCATGGCGCTGCCGAAAAACCGCCCCGCCGGACTTCGCTATCTGCGCGCCTTCATCGAGGAGATGAAAGCCTCGGGCTTCGTTGCCGACGCGCTCAAGCGCAGCAGTCAGCACGCCACCGTCGCGCCGCCCGAATGACCTAGCGGCATTCCGAGATCGCCTTGCCGAGCGATCCCTCCTGCGGGAGTTCGCCGGGATAACGCTCGCGCATCAGTTGCCCGAAATAATCTTCGAGCACTGGAAACTGGCAGACAAGCGCGGTGAAATCAGCCCGTGAGACCACCAGAACATCGACCGCGGTCTTCGCGCGCACGCTTGCCGTGCGCGGTGTGTCGTCGATGAGCGCGCGCTCGCCGAACACGGCGCCGCGCCCGAGCGTCGTGACGAGCGCCTCAGCCTTGCCATCTTCCGGCGGCTGAAACACTTCGATCTCGCCCCGCTTGAGGATGAACAACTCGCGGCCGATCTCATGCTTGTTGATGATGATCTCGCCCGGCTCGAAATGATCGACGCGCAAATGCCCCGTCTTCGCGGTCTGGATCTGCGCGATATCGCGCGGAGAAAAAATATCGAGAATCCAGTCGAGCGCGACGCGCAGCCGTCTCGCCGCACCGGGCAGCGTCGAAAGATAGAATGCACGCCACAGGCACCATGCCGTGAAGCCCGAGAGCCGCATGCCCATGATGTCCGCGACCGCCCGGCGCTGGCCGAGCGAGGCAAGCATGCCCATGCTCTTGAATTCGAACGGCTTCGGCGGGCGTCCGTCGATCGCAGCAAGGATATTGTGCGCGCAGGCTTTCGCCTGGCGGATCGCGAATTGCGCTGTCGGCGGGCATAGCTCGCCGTTGTTGCGGGTGTCCGGCACGCCGGCATTGTCGCCCACCGCCCAGTAGCCCGGCTTGCCCGAACAGGCGAGGAAGCGGTCGGTCTCGAACACACCGACCCCGCGTTCCTTGACTTTACCTTCGGAAAAACCGCCCGCCGCCAGCAGCCGCCGCACCACAGGATTGGCAGCATTACCGACGGTGCAGACGAAGGTGCGCGTCGGCAGGAACTGATCATTGGAAAGATAAACGCCGTGCCGCGTCGCTGCGCGCACGCGCGCGTTCAGGATCATCTCGACCCCGCGCCGACGCAAGATCCGGTCAGCGGCCTGACCGAGCTCTGTAGCCATTTCCGACAGCACAAGATCACGCGAATGAACGAGACAAAGCCGCACCTCGTTCATTTCCACGTTGCGGAAACTCGCGATGCATTTGCGCAAGAGTTCCGATAGTTCGCCCGTCGTCTCGATACCGGAGAAACCGCCGCCCGCTATCACGAAAGTGAGCAGCGCCTTTTTCTCGGCGGGATCGCTTTCGATGTCAGCAAGTTCAAGACAACGGAAGACGTGATTACGCAGCCGGAAGGCGTCGTCGAGATCCTTGAGCGGCAGCGAATGCTCGTCCACGCCCGGCATCGACGAAAAATCGCTGACTTTGCCGAGCGCGAAGACAAGATGGTCGTAGGGCACTTCGACCAGCGCCCTCCCCTCGCCCTGCACGACCTGAACGGCCTTCTTCGCGGCGTCGATGCCGACCACGCGGCACCAGCGGAACTGCGCGCGCGGCACGAGATCGCGGATCGGATTGACGACATGATTCGGATTGATGCCGCCCGCCGCGACTTCCGGCAGGAGCGGCTGAAATACGAAGTAGTTCTCCTCCGACAGCAATTCGACATGCACGTCGTCGCGCCGCTTCAGCAACCTCGTGAGGTAACGCGCGGTATAGACGCCGGCAAAGCCGCCGCCGAGAATGACCACCCGTTGTCTCGCCGTCTCCGTCATGGCGCAGTTTCAGGCCGGGTCGGTGTCCAGCCGGACAATCCAGTTGTCGAGGCCGAGCCGGCCCGGCGGATAGCGCTCAAGCACGCGCGGATCATGGCCCGGCACGATATGGTTCGGCGCGCTCGCAAGCTTCTTCAGCCGCTCATAGCCTTCCAGCACATCCCCGATGTTGTAAGCGACCGGGAATATGCGTTTCTGCTCCAGATGCGCGTAAAGATGCGCCGCGTCGGACGCAAGCACCACATGCCCGCGGATCGTCTTCACGCGCACGCATTGCAGGCCCTTCGAGTGCCCGCCGATGCGGTGCACCGAAATACCCGGCACGATCTCGGAGTCCCCGTCGTGGAATTGCACGCGGCCTGTGAAGACCTTGCGCACCATCGCCACCACGTCTTCGGCCTCGAACGGAATGCGCATATGCGCGTGGCACATGTGCCGCCCCGTAGCGTAGGACATTTCCGTGTCCTGCAAATGGTAGCGCGCGTTGGGGAAAAGATCGTAGTTGCCGGCGTGGTCGTAATGCAGATGCGTGACGATCACATCCTTCACGCTGGCCGGATTGATGCCGAGCGCCTTCAGGCCCGACGCGACCGGGTTCAGCAACTCGCGCCCGCGCTTCTCGGCCATCGTCACGTCGAAGCCGGTATCGACCACAAAGGTACCGTGCGCACCACGGATCACCCAGACATAGTAGTCGAGCGGCATCAGAACATCGTGCGGATCGCCGCCGATGAAATTCTCCGGCGAGCGCCTTGCATGGCGCGCGTAGCGGATCGCATAGACCTCGTGGATGTCGACGTTCATGGCACGGTCTTTGTCCGCGCGCGCACTTCGACGCCCGCCCATTGCTCGACGCATTTTACGATAGTCGTGAAGTCGGCGTCCGCGCCCTGCTGCGTGTTGGCGAGTTGAAACAGCTGCCGCACCATGCTGCCGACCCACATCGGCACGCCCATGCCTTCCGCCTCGTCGAGGCAGAGCTTCACGTCCTTGTACATGAGGCCGTTGGTGAAGCCGTAATCGAAGGTGCGCGGCAGGATCGCGCGTGGAAACTTGTCCCGGCTAGCGGTGTTCATGCCGCTGCCCGCGTTGATCACCTCGATCATCACCGCGGGATCGAGCCCGGCCTTGACGCCCATCACCATCGCTTCCGACGTCGCCGCCATGGCGGTGGCGGACAGCAAGTTGTTCGCAAGTTTCATCGTCTGCGCCATGCCCGGCCGGTCGCCGATCACAAACACCTTGCCGAACACGGCGAGCGCGGGTTTCAGCAATTCGATGTCGGCCGCCGGACCCGACACCATCACGGCCAGCGTCCCGTGTTCTGCGCCACCGGGACCGCCGCTCACCGGGCAGTCGATCTGCACGATGTTCTTCGGCTTGAGCGCTTCTGCGATCTTCTGCGCCATGCGCGCGCCGGAGGTCGAGAGATCGACGAAGCGGCGAACTTTCTTGCCTTCGATCACACCATTCGCACCCGCCGCCACCGCCCACACGGCGTCGAGCGACGGCAGGCTCGCCATCACGGTCTCGACCCGGTCGGCAACGTCCTTTGGTGACGTTGCGGCCGCAGCGCCCAGCGCCGTCAGGCGCGTGATTGCCTCCGGCCTCGTGTCATAGACAACGAGCTTATGGCCGGCCTCGATCAGCCGTCGCGCCATGTGGAAGCCCATCGTGCCGAGGCCGACGAATCCGATTTCCATGTCCCCGCCCCGCCCGCCGTCCGCTCAGCTCTTGTCCATCTCGGCGAAGACTTCCTTCGCGATCCGGAAGGCGTCGACGCCCGCCGGCACGCCGGCATAGATCGTGAGCTGCATGAACACTTCGCGGATTTCGTCTTTCGTCACGCCGTTTGTGATCGCACCGCGGATATGCGCGCGCAACTCATGCGGGCGGTTGAGGATTCCGATCATGGCAAGGTTCAGCATCGAGCGCGTCTTGCGCGAAAGCCCGTCGCGTCCCCACACCGCGCCCCAGCAGAACTCGGTCACCAGTTCCTGATGCGGCATGTTGAAGTCGTCGGCCGCCTTCATGGCCTTGTCGACATACTCCTTGCCGAGCACAGCCGTACGGATTTCCATGCCTTTGTCGAACGTCTTCTTGTCCATTGAATTTCCTCTTGGCCCGGGCATTTGCCCGGCCGGCGGACCTTAGCCGATAGCGGCGTGAAGTGCAGCCGGGCCTAGCGCGCGCCGGTGCGGGACGCGAAATAATGCGCCGCGGCGGCGATCTCATCCTCGCTCAGGCGGTCGGCGACCGCCTGCATCAGGTGGCCATAGGGCCCGCCGCCGCGCGTCTTTTTCTGCCAGGCGAGGAGTTGCGTCTCGAGGTAGGACGCATGTTGCCCATCGAGATTGGGAAAGTGCGGGTTGCGCACACGCTCAGCCGCACCGTGGCAACTCAGGCAACTGGGCACGCTCTTGGCCGCGATCCCTTCGCGTGCGATGCGCTCGCCCGCCGTCACGAGCGCCGGATCGAGGGCGCCCCTGGAGACCGCGGCACGCTGCGAGGCGTAGTGGCGCGCGACGACCGCAAGATCGGCGTCACTGCCGCGCGCGGCCGCGGGCTGCATGATGCCGCTATGCCGGTTGCCGATGACATAGGCGCGCAACGTGTTCAGGAGATATGCCTCGCTCTGCCCGCCGATCAGCGGAAACGCGTCGTTCGGCCGCCCTGCCCCGTCGCGGCCATGGCAGCGCGCGCAATCGGCCAGCAGCCGGTCGGCGCTCTCTCCCTGTACGGACATGAACGCGACATCGCCGAAGGCCAGCTCGCGGTAGCGCTCCGCGCTCATCGAGGGGAGTGCACGCAGGAACGCGACCATTGCCCAGATCTCGTCGTCGCGCTCGAGTGCCACCCAGGCTGGCATGCCCGTGTACTTGATGCCGTGCTTGACGATCCAGAACAGGTGATGCGGCAGCCATTTCTCGTTCACATTGAGCAGTGGTGGTGGTGGCGGTGTTGCATGCAGTACCGTCAGGTCCTGCCGCTCCGCCGGCGACCCGTGACACGGCGCACAACCGGTCTCGAAATGTCCCGCTGCGCGATGAACCAGCGCCGGGCTGGAAATATCCGGCGTCTCGATATGCATCGAGTGCGTCTTCACCGAATTCTGCATCACCCAATGCAGGAACCAGTCGGTGATGGCCCAATGCCCGCCACTCGCCCCAACGTTGAAAAGTCCAGACCACGCGAAGAGCAACCCGCCCGCAACGAGCGCGGCGAACACAATGAGCGCGCGACGCCAGGTCACGAGGATGCGCATGACTTACCTTCCTCGGTCCTGAGCAGACGCGCCATCAGCGCGAGCCCGCCGATCAGATAAACCGCGCCGCCGACGCCCAACATCACTACGCCGCCGAGATTCTGGTCTTCGATCGCGGAAAGGCCGGCGAGATCGTGGACATGCGCGTAAAGCGGGCGCGGGGCGAGCGCCAGGAGCGCGCCGAGCAGCGTCATGTGCATGGACGTGAACAGCAGGCCGAATACGCCCGCAGCCGCGCTCCGCGCGCCGATGCAGGCAACCCATAGAATAAGTCCGGCGGCCAGAAACGACGCCTGTTCCAGCACGATCCCCGCCGTGCTGCCGCGCGCGAAAGCGTGCAAGGCGGGTGCATGCCAGCCCCAGACCGCCACAAGCTCCCAGAGCGATGCGGGCAACGGCGCGAAGACGAATGGCGCACGCGCCGACGGATCGAAGCGCGTGCTGGCGATCGCGAGCGCGATCAAAGGTGCGGCCACCGTCACCACCAGCATGTGCATGATCATGTGAGCGGTGAACGAGGGCGCGAACTGCGCCGCCAATCCGCTCCATGCCAGCGCCAGCGCAGCCAATCCCACGATGAGCGATGCTTTTCGCATCACCGGCAATCCGCGATAAAGAACACGGGCAGCGCCGTGAACACGACCGCAACGAGACTGAGCGCGCTGATGAGCAACGCTGCATAGCCCATGAAGCGGCGACGATCTTCCGGAGTGTCCGCATCGTGGGGCGGACGATTGACACCGAAGCCCCAGTGCCGCCACGCGCGCAAGCCGAATATGAAAATAAGAACGAGCGCAAACGCCGTCAGGCCGAATATCCAGATTCGGATCGGCGCGAGATCGGCGAAACCCATGCCCGCTTTCTGGCAATGGACCGCCGCCAGCACGTAGCAAAGCAGAAAATGGATCGCCCAGATCGTCGGCGAGCCAATGAGAAACCACAGGTCCGGTTCGCGGCGAAGGCCGAACACCATCTCAGCCTCCCCTCACCAGCGGAAAGAGCGAGATCGTCGCGACCGTCACCGCGACCGTGATCGCGGCGAAGTGCCAGTAGAGAACGACATTATGAATGTCGATGTCGTATTTGCGCGTGAGCCGTCCCGCGATGCTCCCTGCAAGGCAGTAAAGCGTCATCAGGATTCCGAGCAAGAGATGCAGCGCGGTCCACAGCGTCAGCACCCATACGATCGCGGGATAGGAGTGCAGCGTCGGATCGAGGCCCGTGACATAGGGCGCATAGACCAGCGCCGCCCCGCCCCCGCACGCCAGCACGACATTCAGCACGAGCGCCGCGCGCAGGCCGCCCGCCGATCCGGCTGCGTTCAGCCGTCGCGCGATCAACATTACGCCCCATGCCGCGAGCGAAGCCGCCGCTGCGATGCCCGGCCACAACACGCCCGGGCCATCCATGCCGGCGGGCGGGAAGTCCTTGTGGATCGTCCAGAAGAAAAAATAGCCGAAGATCAGACTGAAGAACGCCGACATATCGCCGAGCATGGTGATGAGCATCGCCCACCAGCCGACCGAGTCGGAGCCCGATACATAGAGCGGCAACCGCAATCCGAGCCCAACGTCTTTCGTCGCCTTCTCCGGAATCATCGCCGTGCCGGTCCACAGCCAGACGAGGATCACCGCAACGCCGATGACGCCCGACCCGAGCGCCGCCCAATAGAGATGGAATGTGGTCGCGATGAAGGAGCCGCCGATGAACGCCGCCGCCCACATCGGCAGCCAAGAATTGCCCGGCAGCCGCAGGCATTGCACCGGCTCGCCGTCGAGCGCGGTCGTGACCAGCGTCTCGCGCTTTAGCTCCTGCGCATCCGGCAGATAGAACCGCGCCTCATCCACCTTGCGCGTCAACTCCGGATCGGTCCAGAGCGGATAGCGGCTCGACACATGCGGCACCGAGCGCGTCGCCCACGGCTTCTGCGGTTGCGGCGCGAGCCATTCGAGCGTGCCGGCCTTCCATGGATTGCGTCCCGGCGAAACTCGCCGGCGCGGCCACAACACATCGAAGACAATGATCGCGACACCGGCCGCAAAGACGAAAGCGCCGAGCGTCGAGACGAAATTCAGCCAATCCCAGCCGAAGCCTTCGGGATACGTGAACACGCGCCGCGGCATGCCGCGCAGGCCGGTGAAATGCATCGGCATGAACGCGACATTGAAGCCGACAAACATCAGCCAGAACGCCCATTGGCCGAGGCGGGCGGACAACATCCGTCCACGCACCAGCGGAAAGAAATAGTAGAGACCCGCGACGAGCGGAAATAGCATCCCGCCGATCAGAACGTAGTGCAGATGCGCGACGATGAAATAGGTGTCGTGCGCCTGCCAGTCGAACGGCGCGAGCGCCACCATGACGCCGGTCAGGCCGCCAAACACAAAGATTGCAAGCGCTCCGGTCGCGAACAGCATCGGCACGGAAAAGATCAGCCGCCCGGTCAGCACCGTCGCGATGAAGACGAAAATCTGCACCGCGGTCGGGATCGCCACCGCCTCCGACGCCGCCGAAAAGAAGGCGAGCGAGATCGACGGCAGGCCCGTCGCGAACATGTGGTGGACCCACAGCCCGAAGCTCAGGAATCCGGTGCCGACGGCGGCGAGCACGATCCATGCGTAACCGACGATCGGCCGCTGCGCGAAGGTCGGCACGATCATCGCGAGCAATGCGATGGAGGGGAGGAAGATGATGTAGACCTCCGGATGCCCGAAGATCCAGAACAGGTGCTGCCACAGCAGCGGATCGCCGCCACGCTTGGCGTCGAAGAACGGCCAGTCCAGCAGCCGCTCGGCTTCAAAGAGAATGTCGCCTGCGATCAGCGGCGGGAACGCGAACAGGATCATCGCGCCGACGATCAGGACGTACCAGCCATAGAGCGGCATCAGGTTGATCCGCATGCCGGGCGGGCGGCATTTCAGCACGCCGACAATCAATTCCACCGCCGCCGCGATCGAGGCGATCTCGATGAACGAAAGACCGAGGAGCCAGATATCCGCGCCGATGCCCGACTGTTTCAGGTCGGTGGAGAGCGGCGGATACATGAACCAGCCGCCGTCCGGCGCTGCGTTGAAAAAGATCGAACCGCAGACGAACACGCCGCCGATCAGGAAGCTCCAGAAGCCGAAGGCCGACAATCGCGGAAACGGCAGGTCGCGCGCCGCATACATCGACGGCATGATGGTGATCGCGACGGCTTCCAGAATTGGCACGCCGAACAGGAACATCATCACCGTGCCGTGCAGCGTGAAGACCTGATTGTAGAACTGCGCCGATAGCAGCGTGTTGTCGGGCACGATGAGTTGCGCGCGGATCATCAGCCCGAGCACGCCGGCAAACAGGAAAAAAGTGAGCGACGCCGCCGTGTACCAGAGGCCTACCTGCGCGTTGTTCACCGACGACCAGTAGCGCCAGCCGCGCGGCGTGGCCCACGTCTTGTCGAGTCGCGCTTCCTGCTCGCGCGCGAGCGCGGGATCGGGTGCCGGCGGATTCATCGGCTCGGTCGTCATTGCAGACTCCCGAGATAATCGGCGATCGCGTTCGCTTCTTCCTGTGTCAGCATGGAGTAGGACGGCATGCGCGACCCGGGCTTGATCAGCTCCGTTTCGAGGATGAAGCGCGCGACATTTTCCCTGATGTTATCAAGTATGCCTGCGCCGACCGTGCCGCGCCCGCCGAAATGCGTGAGGTCCGGGCCGACGATCCCGCGCGCCTCCGTGCCGCGCACGGCGTGGCACGCACCGCAGCCTTGCGCGAGGAAAAGCTCCGCGCCGCGCGACGTCGAAACATTAACAGTACCGGCCTGCTCCGCGAGCCAACGGTCGAACTCCGCCCGTTCCATCACGACCACCGGGAACGCCATCAGCGCGTGCGACCGCCCGCAAAATTCCGCGCATACGCCGCGATAGATACCGGGCCTGGTCGCATGCAGCACGAGGCGGTTCGTGCGTCCCGGGATCATATCGACCTTGCCGCCAAGTGATGGAATCCAGAATGAGTGGATCACGTCGGCCGCTTCGAGCATGAATTCGACGCGCTCCCCGGCCGGCACGCGAATCTCGTTCGCGCTTTCGACCGCCACGCCGTCCTTCGGCTGATAGCGCACGCGCCACCAGTATTGCTCGCCGCTGACCGCGATCTTGAGCCCGTCGCCGGGCCCCCGCAGATCGGGCGTGATCGAGAGCCCGTAGGTGAGCAGCGCCGTCAGCACCACGGTTGGGAAGACGGCCCCGCCCCAGAGAATGAGTGCGGAGCCTGCGCGTTCATCGAAGCGGCCGCGCCTGGTGCGCGCGGCGAAAAAAGCCAACGCCAGCGTCGCGGCCCAGATGACCGCAGCGCCGATCAGCATCACCCAGAACAGAAGCGCGAGCCGGTCCGCGCCATCGCCTGCCGGATCGAGCGCCGACTGCGGCCCGGAGCAGCCTGCAAGCGCCAGCGCGCAAGCCACCGCTACCGGCAGTCCAGAAAACGATCCTTGAGAACGCCGGGGCTCGTCTGCGCTCGCCCGCTGCATGATCGGCAGAATACCGTGCTCCCCGCTCACCGCCCGATTTCGTTAAATCACGAGCAGGTGAGAAAGTTCCACGGCCGGTCCTTATCGGCCGAAATCGCGCAGCAGTTCGATCATCACCTTGCGGTTTTCCGCGCCGAGCTTTTCCGAGAGATGGGCCTCGTGCTGCGCGGCAAGCGCCTTGATGCGCTTGAGCGCCTTCTGGCCCTCGCGCGTCAGATAAAGCGCGTGTGAACGGCGGTCACGCGGCGATGCCTTGCGCTTGGCGAGCCCGCGCTTCTCCAGCCGGTCGAGCATGCGCACGAGCCGCGCCCGCTCGATGCCGAGGAAGTCCGCGAGGTCCGATTGCGACAGGCCGGGATTGGCCTCGATCACGGCCAGCACCGAATACTGCGCCGGCCGGACATCGAGCCGCGAGAGCGTCCGCAGGAAGTCCTGGAAGACCCAGACCTGAACACGCCGCAGGAAATAGCCGAGATGCCCGTCGAGCACACCCAGCGAAAGCTCCGGCCGCTTCCGGTCTCGCGGAGCGGTACGGCGCGCTGGTTTCGCGGCGGCTTTCGATTCCGGCGTTCGAGTCAGCAAAGGTCCCTCACCGCGGCGCACAAACCGTCCGCCGGAAACCCATCCTAGCCGTCAATATTGTTGTTGACGACATTAATTGTCATTAGCAACAATAACGATCAGGAAGGCTGGAGCGCCCTGCAACTGGTGCGCGCCGGCCAGCGGCCGCAAGCCGGCAAGGGTGACGGGGCCGCCGCCGATCAGGTAAGAACGTCGTCAGAATGAAGGCTCGCCGAGGGCGAGCCAGGGAGGATCGAGATGAGCACCAACAAGCATTCTTCGCGCCGGGGAATTTCCCGCCGCACCTTCGCCACCGGCGCCGCCGCCGCGGGCATCATCGCGGGCACGGCGCCTTTTAATATTGTTCAGGCGCAGGCCAAGTCGCTGAAAGTCGGCGTGCTGCTGCCGCGTTCGGGCGTGCAGGCATCGATCGGTCAGGACTGCCAGCGCGGCGTCGATATCGCGGCGGGCATCCTGAAGGACCTCGGCTATCCGGCGCTCGAGATCATGAACGCCGACACCGAGACGAACGTGGACGTGGCGCGCGCGCGCGCCGAACGCCTGATCGGCGAAGGCGCGCAGTTGCTCATGGGCGCCTTCGACTCCGGTCAGTCGACCGCGATCGCACAGGTCGCCGAGCAACGCGGCATTCCGTATGTCATCAACATCGCCGCCGCTCCCCCGATCACCGAGCAGGGCTACAAGTTCGTCTTCCGCAACTTCCCGACCGCGCCGATGATTCTCGGCGACGCTTTCGCCAACCAGCTCGAGATCTTCAAGATCGCGGGCAAGGAGCCGAAGACCGCGGTCTTCATGCATGTGAACGACACCTTCGGTACGGCTATGCAGAAGGGCTTCACCGGCGTGATGTCGAAGTTCACGATGCCCTACAAGGTCGTGGAAACGATCTCCTACGATCCGGCCGCGCGCGACCTCTCGGTCGAAGTCGCGAAGGCCAAGGCCACCAACGCCGAGGCGCTCATCATGGTGAGCCGTCTCAACGACGCGATCCTGATCACCCGCGAGCTCGTCAAGCAGCGCTGGTCGCCGATGGCTGTGCTCAGCATGGGCCCGGGCTGGTACGAGGACCAGTACCTCAAGACCCTCGGCAAGCTCGGCGACGGTCCGCTCAGCTTCGTGCCATGGTACGACCCGAACAAGAAGGTGTCGAAGATGATGGTGGCGTCGCTCGCCAAGCAGTTCCCCGACATCAACCCGAACACCAACCACGTATATACGTTCGAAGCGCTGATGATCGCCGCCGACGCCTTCAAGCGCGCCGGCACCGCCGAGCCGCAGAAGCTCGCCGACGCAATCCGCGCGACGGACATCAAGGACAATGTCAGCACCGGCCCCGGCATCCAGTTCGACGCCAAGGGGCAGAACGACAAGCTCAAGAACTCGGCCATTCAGAACCGCGGCGGCAAGCTCGTCGCGGTCGCACCGGCTGCGGCGTCGAACGCCAAGCCCGAACTGCCGATGAAGCCCTACGACAAGCGCTGATCGCGCTTTGCTGCTGAAACGAGACCCCGGCCGGTTTCCGGCCGGGGTTTTCAGACACGGGGCTTGGGGTGCCGATTGAAATCTATCTGAACGTGGCGGCGAGCGGCCTGCTCACCGGGCTGGTCTATGGCCTGATGGCGCTCGGCCTGTCGGTCATCTTCGGCGTCGTGCGCGTCGTCAATTTCGCCCATGGCGAGATGATGACGGTCGGCATGTATATCGCGATCCTGGCCTTCACGATGATGGGCCTCGATCCGCTGATCATGATGATCCCGATCGCCGCCATCCTGTTCGTGTTCGGCTATCTGATGCAGGCGGGTCTGATCAACCCGTTCATCAACCGGCCCGAACACAGCCAGTTCATGTTGCTGGTCGCGGTCGCGTTGATCCTCGTCAACCTGCAACTCATCTTCTTCGGTCCCGACGCACGCGGCGTACAGACGTCTTACTCGTTCGACAGCTACCAGATCGGACCAGTGATCGTGGACGCCGCGAAGGTCTATGCCGCGGGCGCAGCCCTCGCCGTCGCCGGCGCCCTCTTCGCCTTCTTCCGCTTCACGCTTGTTGGCAAGGCTATCCGCGCCTGCGCCGACAACTATCACGGCGCGCTCGTGGTCGGCCTGAACGTGAAGCAACTCTATGCCCTCACCTTCGGCCTCGGCGCTGCCTGCGTGGGTGCGGCCGGCGCCATGCTCGTGCCGATCATTGACGTGACGCCGACCATCGGCCCAGCCTACACCCTTCTCGCCTTCGTCATCGTCATCACCGGCGGCCTCGGCTCGATGCCGGGCGCGCTGCTCGGCGGCGTGCTGATCGGCGTCACCGAAGCGCTCGGCGGCGTTCTGTTCTCGCCGTCCGCCAAGAGCATGTTTGCCTTCGCGATCCTCGTGCTGGTGCTGCTCTTCCGCCCGCAGGGCATTCTCGGCAGGAAGCTGTCATGATCCGGCACCTGCTCGACGGCGTTCCGCGCGCCGGTATTGTCATGCTGCTTGCGCTTTTGGCGGCGCTCGTGATCGCGCCGTTCCTTGTCGGTGGTTACCTGCTGAGCGTGCTCTTTCTCATTCTCTACTTCGCGTATGTCGGCCAGGCCTGGAACATCATGATGGGCTTTGCGGGACAACTCTCGCTCGGCCATTCGCTCTATGTCGGCCTCGGCGCCTACGCGGCCGCCGCGCTTTACGTTCACTTCGGCATCAGCCCGTGGATCGGCCTTGGCGCGTCAATCGTGATTTCGGGCCTCGCGGGCGCCGTCATCGGCTTCCTCGCCTTCCGCTTCGGCGTGGCGGGCGTTTATTTCGCGATCCTGACCATTGCCTTCGCGGAATTCGCGCGCATCGGCTTCGACCATTTCACCTGGGTCGACGGCTCGTCCGGCTTCTTCCTGCCCGTCGAGAATTACCGGCAGAACGACTTCTGGAATCTGCGCGGCAGCCCGACGATGTTCTACTACCTCATGCTCGGCATGACGGTCGCCGCGCTCGTGCTATGCCACCTGCTGCTCAAGAGCCGCGTCGGCTACTACTGGCTCGCGATCCGCGAAAGCCCGGAAGCCGCACAGGCGCTCGGCATCAACATCTTCAAGTACAAGATGTATGCGGTCGTCCTCTCCGCCGCGATGACGTCGCTCGCGGGCGTCGTCTTCGCCTTCTATTACAACAACCTCTTCCCCGAGCAGATCTTCCACATCTCGCGCTCGATTGAGCTGATCCTGGGGCCCATCATCGGCGGCGTCGGCACGCTCGTAGGCCCGCTCGTCGGCGCCTTCCTGCTGACCGCGCTGGCCGAGGGACTGCGCGAAGTGATGTTGCAGATCGGCGTCGAGGTGCCGGGCGTGAAGCAGGTCTTCTACGGCTTCTGCCTGCTCTGGGTCGTGATCTTCCTGCCCGAAGGGGTATGGCCGCCGCTCGCGAAACTGCTTGGCTTCAACAAGCCGGAACGCGAGGACTGACATGACCGCGTTCCTGCAGATCGACAATCTCTCGAAAAGTTTTAGCGGCCTGAAGGCGGTGCAGAATGTCAGCTTCACCGTGCCGAAAGGCGAGATCGTCGGGCTGATCGGCCCGAACGGCGCGGGCAAGACCACCTGCTTCAACCTGATCGCGGGCGTCTATAAGCCCGACCAAGGCACCATCACGCTCGATGGGAAATCCATCGGCGGCTGGCGGCCCGACCAGATTTGCCTTGCCGGCGTCGGCCGCACCTTCCAGATCGTGAAGCCCTTTGCGGGCCTTTCCGTGCTCGAAAACGTCATCGTCGGCGCGCTCAAGGCGAGCCCGTCGGTTTCCGTGGCGCGCGAGAAGTCGAAGGCGGTTCTTGAGCGCCTCGGTCTGTGGCACAAGCACAATCAGCAGGCATCCGAACTCACACTGCCCGAGCGCAAGCGCCTTGAAGTCGCCCGCGCGCTCGCGACCGAGCCGCAGATTTTGCTGCTCGACGAAGTGATGGCGGGCCTGCGCCCGACCGAGATGGACACGATGGTGTCCGTTTTCCGCGAACTGAACGCCACCACCGGCCTCACCATCCTCATGATCGAGCACGTCATGCGCGCGGTCATGAGCCTCTCGAAGAAGGTCGTGGTCCTGAACTACGGCAAGGTGATCGCGGCCGGTACGCCCGACGAAGTGACACGCGATCCGGCCGTGCTCGAATGTTATCTGGGCGAGGAAGCGCTGTGATCCTGGAGATCGAAAACCTCGACCTCTATTACGGCGACGCGCAGGCGCTCGACGGCGTTTCGCTCAACGTGGGCGACGGCGAATTGGTCGCCATCGTCGGCGCGAACGGCGCCGGCAAGTCGAGCCTCATTCGCACCATCGCCGGCATCGAAACGCCGCGCGCGGGCCGCATCCGCTTCAAGGGCCAGGACATCGCGGGCCTGCCGAGCTTCAAGGTCTGCAATCTCGGCATTGGGCAGGTCGCGGAAGGCCGTCAGGTTTTCCCGTCCCTCACCGTGCAGGAAAATCTCGAAATGGGCGCGCTCCTGCCACGCGCCCGCGACAGGCTCGCGGAGCAGATGGCGAAAGCCTACGAGTTCTTCCCGCGCCTCAAGGAGCGCCGCACGCAATTGGCCGGCACCTTGTCGGGTGGCGAGCAGCAGATGCTCGCGATCGGCCGCTGCCTCATGGGCCAGCCGGAACTGATCATGTTTGACGAGCCCTCGCTTGGTCTCGCGCCCGCGCTCGTGCAGGAGCTTTTCCGAGTGATCCGCGCGCTGAACGAGCGCGGCCACCCGATCATTCTGGTCGAGCAGAACGTCGCCGTGTCGCTCAAGCTCGCCAGGCGCGCCTATGTGCTCGAAAACGGCCGCATCGTCATGAACGGCACGGGCGAAGCGCTCCTGCACGACGACCGAGTGCGGCAGGCCTATCTGGGTCATTAAGCGGGGCTCGCATGAGCAAACCGCCGTTCAAGGACATCAAGTTCGCGCCGCCGCTGGTGGAGAAAATCCCGCACGGCGGCGGCTTCCTGCTGCGCTCGACCGTCCCGCTCGCCGGTTACGCGCCCAGCATGGCGCACAAGCTCCGTGAGCAGGCGGAGAGGTTTCCCGACCGCGATTTCCTTGCCGAACGCGCGGGCGATGGCTGGCGCCCCGTGACCTATGCGCAGACCTCAAACGCCGCGAATTCCATCGCGCAGGCCTTGATCGACCGCGGCTGCTCGCCCGAGCGGCCGGTGATGATCCTGTCCGGCAACAGCGTCGACCACGCGCTCCTGCTGCTCGGCGCTTACGTTGCCGGCATTCCGGTCGTGCCGGTGTCGGTCGCCTACTCGCTGATGAGTCAGGATCACTCCAAGCTCAGGCACATCTTCGACGAAATCCGCCCGCGCGTGATCTATGTCGCGAATGGCAAGGCCTTTGCGGCTGCGCTCGCCGCACTTGACCTCAGCGGCGTTGAAATCATCGTCGGCAGCGATGCGCCCGATGGCATCGCGGCGACCAACTTCTCGGACTTGCTCGCGACCAAGCCCACCGCTGCGGTCGAAGCCGCATTCGACAAAGTCGGTCCCGAAACCGTTGCGAAAATTCTCTACACGTCCGGCTCGACCGGCATGCCGAAGGGCGTCGTCAACACGCAGCGCATGATGGCCGCGAACGTGATGATGGCCGTCCAAACCTGGCCCTTCGTGCAGGAGCGCCCGCTCGTGCTGCTCGACTGGCTGCCGTGGAACCACACCTTCGGCGGCAACCACAATTTTAATCTCACGCTCCAGCAGGGCGGCACGCTCTTTGTCGACGGCGGCAAGCCCGCGCCCGCCCTGATCGAGCAGACCGTGAAGAACCTGCATGACGTCTCGCCGACGATCTATTTCAACGTGCCCGTCGGCTTCACGATGCTCCTGCCCTATCTCGAACAGGACGAGGCGCTGGCGCGCAAATTCTTCGCGAACCTGCGGATGATCTTTTACGCGGGCGCCGCGCTCTCGCAGGACCTGTGGGAGCGGCTCGAAGCGCTCTCGATCCGCGTCACCGGCCAGCGCGTGCCGATGGTATCGAGTTGGGGCGCGACCGAAACCGCGCCCATCGCCACCTGCGGCCATCTTGTCATTGAGCGCGCGGGCGTGATCGGACTGCCGCCGCCCGGCGTCACCCTGAAATTCGTGCCCGCGGGCTCCAAGCTCGAAATCCGGGTCAAGGGCCCGAACGTCTTTCCCGGCTATTGGGGCCGCCCCGACCTCACCGAGGCCGCCTTTGACGAGGAAGGCTTCTACAAGATTGGCGATGCTGCATGCCTTGCGGATCCCGATGATGCAGGCAAAGGCGTTGTTTTCGACGGCCGCGTGGCGGAGGATTTCAAGCTGTCTTCAGGCACTTGGGTGCATGCGGGCGGCCTGCGCGTCGCGGCCCTCGCAGCGGCCGCGCCAGCGCTCCAGGACGCCGTTGTGACGGGCCACGACCGCGATTTCGTCGGCCTGCTCGCTTGGCCGAGCCTGCCCGCCCTGAAGCAGATGGCGGGCGACGAAGCCGACCCCGCCAGGCTCCTCGCCTCGCCGGCCGTGCGGGAGCATGTGCGCAAGGGCCTTGCGGCCTACAACGCCACGCAGCCCGGCTCGTCGTCGCAGATCCGCCGCATCCTGATTATGGCCGAGCCGCCCTCGATCGACGCCAACGAAATCACCGACAAGGGTTATATCAACCAGCGCGCCGTGCTTGAGCGCCGCGCTGCGTTGATCGAGCGGCTGTATTCCGATCCTGCCGCCGATGATGTGATTGTGATCGGCTGACGCCGCAGGCATTCCACGCGCGCGCGAAAACCTTCGTCGCCTTGACCGCGCCAAAACCCCGCCGCAGACTGGAACTGTAGAAATAAAAAAGATCGGCCACCGGGAGATGTCCTGGTCCGTTCGAAAAGCCGGCAATCCTCAACAAAGCCGGACCGTAAGTCCGGCGGGAGGCAACGCCAATGCCCACCGTGACCATGAAGGTCAACGGACGAAAGGTGTCCGTTGAAGTCGAACCCCACACATTGCTGGTCCAGGCGCTGCGCGAGAAGCTCCGGCTGACCGGCACGCATGTCGGCTGCGATACGAGCCAGTGCGGCGCCTGCGTCGTGCATGTGAACGGCCGGGCGATGAAATCCTGCACCATGCTCGCGATGCAGGCCGAAGGCGCCGATGTCACCACGATCGAAGGCCTTGCCATGAACGGCAAGCTGCATCCGATGCAGGAAGCCTTCCGCGAAAATCACGGACTGCAATGCGGCTTCTGCACGCCGGGCATGATCATGTCCGCCGTCGACATGGTGAAGCGCAAGGGCAACGACCTCGGAGAGCACACCATCCGCGAGGAGCTCGAAGGGAATCTGTGCCGCTGCACCGGCTACCACAACATCGTCAAGGCGATCGCCGCCGGCGCGAAGAACATGAAAGGCGCCCGCGCATAGATATTCGCGACGAGCAATCGTCGAAGGACAAGAAATCGGACCCAGGAGGAGATGCCATGAGCGCGACAGGAATTGGCGCACGCGTACGCCGCGTCGAAGACCAGCGCTTCATCACGGGACGAGGCCAATACACCGACGACATCAAGCGCCCCTACGAGACCCACGCCTGCTTCGTGCGATCCCCGCACGCACACGCGACCATCAAAAGCATCGACAAGAAGAAAGCCGAGAAGATGCCGGGCGTGCTCGCCATCCTCACCGGCGAGGACATCGCGGCCGACAAGCTCGGCGATCTCTTCTGCGGCTGGATGGTGCTGTCGAAAGACGGCTCGCAGATGAAGAACGGCAGTCACCCTGCCTTGGCAAAAGGCAAGGTGCGCTATGTCGGCGACCATGTCGCCGTCGTCATCGCCGAGACCCTTGATCAGGCCAAGGATGCGGCTGCCGAAGTGAATGTGAGCTACGGCGTCCTCCCCGCCGTCGCCGATCTCGCGAAAGCGCGCGACGAAAAGGCGACGCTGATCCACGACAACGCGCCGAAGAACACCGTCTATGAGTGGGTGCTGGGCGACGCCGACGCGGTGAATTCCGCCTTCGCGCAGGCCAAGCATGTGACGAAGCTCACCTTCGTCAATAACCGGCTCATTCCGAACGCGATCGAGCCGCGCGCCGCCATCGGCGAATATGAGCCCGGCACCGACAGCTTCACGCTCTGGTCCACGAGCCAGAACCCGCACGTCCTGCGTCTCGGCCTTTCGGCCTTCATCGGCTTGGCGCCCGAGCACAAGTTCCGCGTGATCTCGCCCGACGTGGGCGGCGGCTTCGGCTCCAAGATCTTCATCTATCCGGAAGAGACCGTCTGCGTCTGGGCGTCGAAGAAAGTCGGCCGCCCCGTGCGCTGGACTGCCGAGAGGAGCGAATCCTTTCAGGCCGACGCGCATGGCCGCGACCACATCACGACCGTGGAGCTGGCGCTCGACGGCAACCACAAGATGACTGGCCTGCGGGTGAAGACCCTCGCTAATCTCGGCGCGTATCTGTCGACCTTCTCCTCCGCGGTGCCGACCTTCCTCTATGCCCCGCTCCTGTCGGGCCAGTACGCCATTCCGGCGATCTACTGCGAAGTGGACGGCGTTTACACCAACACCGCGCCCGTTGACGCCTATCGCGGCGCCGGCCGCCCGGAAGCCTGCTACGTGATCGAGCGCGTGGTCGAAGTCGCCGCGCGCGAGCTGAACATGGACCCGGCGGAATTGCGCAAGCGCAATTTCGTGACGACCTTCCCCTATCAGACTCCGGTCGCCTCGCTTTACGACGCCGGCGACTACAAGGCCTCGCTCGACAAGGCGATGCAGATCGCGGACTACAAGAACTTCGGCAAGCGCAAACAGGAGTCCGCCCGCAAGGGCAAGCTGCGCGGCATCGGCTTCGCGGCTTACATCGAGGCCTGCGGCGTCGCGCCCTCGAACCTCGCAGGCGCGCTCGGCTGCGGCGTGGGCCTGTGGGAATCGGCGGACGTCGCCGTGACGCCGACCGGCATGGTGGAAATCCTCACCGGCTCCCACAGCCACGGCCAAGGCCACGAGACGACGTTTGCGCAGCTCGTCTCCGACCGCCTCGGCATTCCCATGAATCAGGTCGCCGTGATCCACGGCGATACCGACAAGGTGCAGTTCGGCATGGGCACCTACGGCTCGCGCTCCGGCCCCGTCGGCATGTCCGCGATCTCCATGGCGCTCGACAAGGTGATCGCCAAGGGCAAGCAGGTGGCGGCGCATGTGCTCGAAGCGGCGGAAGCCGACATCGAGTTCAAGGACGGCAAGTTCACCGTTGCCGGCACCGACAAGTCGGCCGCCTTCGGCGAGATCGCGCTCGCCGCCTACGTCGCCCACAAATTCCCGACCGCCCATATCGAGCCGGGCCTGAAGGAACACGCCTTCTACGACCCGACAAACTTCACCTTCCCGGCCGGCACGCATATCGCCGAGGTCGAGATCGATCCCGACACCGGCACCACCGAGATCGTGAACTGGGTCGCCGTCGACGACTTCGGCACCGTGATCAACCCGATGATCGTCGAAGGCCAGGTACATGGCGGCATCGCGCAAGGCGTCGGCCAGGCGCTGCTGGAAGGCTGCGTCTATGACAAGGACGGCCAGCTCCTGACCGGCAGCTACATGGATTACACCATGCCGCGCGCGCACAACTTGCCGTCCTTCAAGGTCGACTACACGACGACCAAGTGCCCGTCGAACCCCTTGGGCATGAAGGGCTGCGGCGAGGCGGGCGCGATCGCGGCCCCGGCCGCACTCATGAACGCCATCACCAACGCGGTTGGCCACGAGGACGTGGCGATGCCCGCAACGTCGAAGACCGTCTGGCACGCGATTCAAAAGTCCGGCGCCCTGCAGCGCCGCGCGGCCGAGTGAACGGGAGGAAACGATGCACACATTCGCCTATCACCGCCCCGCGACCGTGAGACAAGCGGCCGCCCTTCTCGCCAAGAAGGACACCAAGCCCCTCGCCGGCGGCCATACGCTCCTCCCCGCGCTCAAGCTACGTCTGGCGAGCGTCGGCAATCTCGTCGACCTGAGCGGCGTCAAGGGGCTTGGCGACATCGCCGCGAAGGGCAAGAGCGTCGTCCTCGGCGCCATGGCACGCCATGCCGAGGTCGCAGCCTCGCCATCCGTGAAGAAGGCGATCCCTGCGCTCGCCAAGCTCGCGGGCGGCATCGGCGACCCGCATGTGCGCCATGCCGGGACGATCGGCGGCTCGCTCGCCAACAACGACCCCTCCGCCGACTATCCCGCAGCGGTCTTGGCGCTCAACGCCACGATCGTGACCAACAAGCGCAAGATCCCGGCCGACAAGTTCTTCAAGGGCCTTTTCGAGACCGCGCTCGGCAAGGGCGAGTTCATCGTGCAGGTCGTCTTTCCGATTCCGAAGCGCGCGACCTATGTGAAATTCCCGAACCCCGCTTCGCTCTTCGCGATGGTCGGTGTCTTCGTGGCCGACCACGGCAAGGACGTGCGCGTGGCCGTCACCGGCGCGGGCGAGGACGGCGTCTTCCGCGCCAAGGACATGGAAACGGCGCTGAAGAAAAACTTCTCGGCGGCGGCGCTCGGCAACATCAAGGTCTCGCCCAAGGGGCTCATGTCCGACATCCACGCCGATGCGGAATATCGCGCGCATCTCGTGGGCGTGATCGCGAAGCGCGCGGTTGCGGCGGCGGGCAAGTAAGATTCAACGCGCCCCCCTCGGGCCTCATCCTGAGGGAGCCCGCCGCAGCGAGGCGCAGGCGGGCGTCTCGAAGGATAAGGCCAATCGACGCTATAATGCGACCGGATCAGCGTCGGAGTATTGCGTGACTACACCCCTGCCCGGCTCCATCGACGACACGCTGAAGCTGCTCGGCGGCGCGAATTACGTCGCCGACCGCCCGCTCGCCACCGTCGTATTCCTGGCGCTGAAAATGAAACGTCCGCTGCTGCTGGAGGGCGAAGCGGGCGTCGGCAAGACCGAGATTGCAAATGTGCTGGCGAAGGCGCTTGGACGGCGCCTCATTCGCCTCCAGTGCTATGAGGGTCTCGACACGGCCTCGGCGCTCTACGAGTGGAACTACGCCGCGCAGATGATCGAGATCCGTGCAGCCGAGGCGGAAGGCGTCAGGGATCGCGAACGGCTCGTGACGGACGTCTTCTCGGAAAAATTCCTCGTCAAGCGTCCTCTTTTGGAGGCGTTGACCCCAGACGCCTCGGCCGGGCCGCCGATCCTGCTGATCGACGAGCTGGACCGCGCCGACGAAGCCTTCGAGGCGTTCCTGCTCGAAGTGCTCGCCGACTTCCAGGTGACGATCCCCGAGCTTGGCACGGTCAAGGCCGCCGAGCCGCCGATCGTGATCGTCACCTCGAACCGCACGCGCGAGATCCACGACGCGCTCAAACGCCGCTGCCTCTATCACTGGATCGGCTATCCCGATTTCGCGCGCGAGCTTTCGATCTTGCGCGCGCGCAATCCCGGCGCGTCCGAGCGACTCGCACGCGAGATCGTGGCTTTCGTGCAGGCGCTGCGGCAGCAGGAATTGTTCAAGGCGCCCGGGATCGCCGAAACGCTCGACTGGGCGTCGGCGCTCGTGGCGCTCGGCGCGGACAGGATCGATGCCGCGACCGTCTCCGACACGCTCGGCGTCGTTCTCAAGTATCAGGACGACATCGCGAAGCTCGACAAGCCGCGCGTTGAAGGCCTGCTGAAACAGGCCGAGACCGCACTGAAGGCGGCGGAATGACCGCCGCCGGCGAGTTGCGCCTTGCCGAGCAGATCGTCCGCTTTGCGCGCGTTTTGCGGGGGGCGGGCGTCAAGGTCGGGCCCGGTGCCGCACTCGACGCCGTGGACGCTACGGAGGCGGTCGGCGCGACGAAGCGGCAGGACTTCTACTGGACCCTGCACGCGACACTCATCAAGCGCCACGAGGACGATCCGGTCTTCGAGCAGGCGTTTCGCCTGTTCTGGCGCCGCCGCGACCCCAACGAAGCGATCATGGCCGCCATGCTTCCCACCGCCCCGCAGGCGGCCGTGGAGCGCCCCGCCCAGCGCCGCGTGCAGGAGGCACTGCAGGACGACGCGCCCATGCGCCTTCCCAAGCCACGCCCCGAAGACGAACGCGAAGTCGACATGCGCGGATCGGTATCCGATATCGAAATACTTCGCCACAAGGACTTCGCGCAGATGAGCGCCGCCGAACTCGCCAAGGCCGAGCGGCGCATCCGCGAGATCGCGCTGCTGTGGGAGCGCGTGCCGTCGCGGCGGCTTGTGCCCGACCCGCGCGGCCATCGCATTGATCTCCGCCGCACACTGCGCGGGAGCCTGCGCGCCGGTGGCGAACTGATCGAACTGAAGCGCCGCGCGCCGGGAAAACGCCTGCCCCCGCTCGTCGCACTCCTCGATATTTCCGGCTCGATGAGCGACTATTCGCGCGTCGTGCTGCACTTCCTGCACGCGCTCGGCGAAAGCCGCGGCGGCGTGTCCACGTTTCTGTTCGGCACGCGGCTTACGAACGTCACGCGCGCCCTGCGCACCCGCGACCCCGACGCCGCGCTTCGTGCCTGCGGACAGGCCGCACCCGACTGGTCGGGAGGGACATGGATTTCATCCTCCCTCCACCGCTTCAATCAGGACTGGTCGCGCCGCGTGCTCGGCCAGGGCGCGCATGTGCTGCTCATCACCGACGGGCTGGAACGCGAGGGCGGCGACATCCTCGCCCGCGAGATGGACCGCCTGCACCGATCTTGCAGGCGCCTGATCTGGCTCAACCCGCTCCTGCGCTACGCGGGCTTCGAGCCGCGCGCGCAGGGAATCCGCACCATGCTGCCGCATGTTGACGAACTGCGGCCGGTGCACAACTTGGAGAGTTTAGAGGCGTTATGTGAGGCGTTAGGCCGCCGCGGGCCTATATTGACGAACCAGACTTCTGCAGCGAAATAAGTGCCACTCTGTTTGGCGCCGCAAACTGCATGCCGTCTTCCCTTCGCGAAGTCCGTCTCGTCGCCCTGCCCCGTTTTGCGCGCGAAGACGGCGAACTGGTTGCGATTGAATCGCATTCCGATGGAGCCCCGTTTTCCATCGCCCGCGTCTTCACGATCCGCGCGCCCGAAAATTCGATCCGTGGCAAACACGCTCACCGGCGGTGCACGCAACTGATGATCGGCGGTCACGGAAAGATCGTTGTAGAGTGCAACGATGGCGCCAGCTCGCAATCCTTCACATTGGACCGCATCGATCAGGGGTTGCTGGTGCCGCCAGGAATTTGGGCCGAGGTGACTTTTCTTGTCTCCGATTCAATGCTGCTCGTTCTGTGCGACCGACCGTTTGAAGAGGCCGACTATATCCGCGATCTATCTGAGTTCCGCGCCTGGCGTAGCGAGTCCGACAAGTCGAAGAACGGCGGCGGCGCATGAAGATTGTCATCACCGGCGCACTGGGACATATCGGGTCTCATCTACTGCGCCAGCTTCCGAAGCGTTTTCCGGAAGCGCGGATTGATCTCATCGACAACCTGATGACGCAGCGATTTCCGTCGCTGTTCGACCTGCCTTCGGGTCCCTTCCGCTTCGTTGAAGCCGACGTAACGCAGGGCGATCTGAATCCCCTTTTCGCGAACGCGAACGTGGTCGTTCATCTCGCCGCAATCACCGACGCCACCGGCAGCGTTGCGCGGGCGGCCGAAGTCGAGGCGAATAACCTGCGTGCGACGGAGAACGTCGCCAATGCCTGCGCTGACATCGGCGCTCGACTGATCGCACTCTCATCCACTAGCGTTTATGGCACGAGCGCCCAGTTGGTGAACGAAGAATGCGGCGCCGACGAGCTCAAGCCGCAGAGCCCGTATGCAACGACCAAACTGAAGGAAGAAGCGCTTGTTCAGGAGTTGGCGGCAAGCCGCGGCCTGAAAGCGGCCGTTTTCCGGTTCGGCACCATTTTCGGCGTTTCACCCGGCATGCGCTTCCACACGGCCGTGAACAAATTCTGCTGGCAGGCCGCGACCGGATCGCCGATCACGGTCTGGCGGACGGCCTATGAACAGAAACGGCCTTATCTCGACCTGGGCGACGCCTCGCGCGCGATCGAGTATTTCATCGAGCGGAACCGCTTCGACGGCCGCGTCTATAACGTACTCACTTTGAACGCGACCGTACGCCAGATCGTGGACGCGATCCGCGAGTTCGTGCCGGACCTGAAGGTGGAGTTCGTCGATAGCCCGATCATGAACCAACTGTCCTACGAGGTTTCGTCGGAGCGGTTTCGTAGTCTGGGTTTCGAATTTTCCGGTGACCTGCGCCGGGCGATCGGCACCACCATTTCCCTGCTGCGCGGCGTCCGGCGCGGCTAGTTCCCTTCCAGTTCACGTGCGACAGCCATCAGGTACTCGCCGTAGCCGGACTTGGTTTGCGTCGCAGCCAGCGCCTTCAGTTGGGAAACGGTGATGAAGCCGCTTCTCGCCGCGATTTCCTCCGGCGCGGAAATCCGCAACCCCTGCCGCCGTTCCAGCAACTGCACGAACTGGCTTGCCTCGATCATCGCGTCATGCGTACCGGTGTCGAGCCAGGCGAAGCCGCGGCCCATCGTCATCACGCGCAGCTCCCGACGCGCGAGATAGGCCCGGTTGACGTCCGTGATCTCAAGCTCCCCGCGCGCGGACGGCTGCAAGCCCGCCGCGATCTCCACGACGCGGCTATCGTAAAAATACAGGCCGGTCACCGCGAAATTTGACCGCGGCGCCTTCGGCTTTTCCTCTATCGAAAGCGCGGCGCCACTCGCATCCATTTCGACGACGCCGTAACGCTCCGGATCGGCCACCCGATAGGCAAAAATCGACGCGCCGTTCACGTTGGCAGCCGCCCGCTGCAGGAGCTCCGACAGGCCTTGGCCGTAAAAGATGTTGTCGCCGAGGATAAGCGCCACCGGATCGTCGTTGATAAATTCGCGTCCGAGGAGAAAGGCCTCGGCGATACCGCGCGGCGCCGACTGAACGGCGTAGGCGAACCGCACGCCGAAATTCGTCCCGTCGCCGAGCAACTCCCGGAAGCTCGGCAGGTCGCGCGCCGTCGCGACGATCAGAATTTCCCGGATACCGGCCAGCATCAACGTCGACAGCGGATAATAGATCATCGGCTTGTCGAAGACCGGAAGCAGCTGTTTCGAAATAGCCAGCGTCGCGGGATATAGACGCGTCCCCGAACCGCCCGCCAGAATGATGCCTTTCATCGTCCCCCGCCCGTCGTGCCGGTGAAGCCCAGTCTATTTAGCAAGACCGAGCCGCTCGCCGCGATAGACTTTTGACCGGATGGGCTCCCACCAGAGCCGGTTCTCAAGGTACCACCGGATTGTCGCAGCCAGGCCCGTCTCGAATGTTTCCCGCGGCATCCAGCCGAGCTGCTCGCGGATTTTGGCCGAATCCATCGCGTAGCGCGCGTCGTGACCGGGCCGATCCACGACAAACTCGATGAGGCGCGCACGCGACCCGATCACCGGGTCCGGAACCAGGCGATCAAGCTCCTCGCATATCGACCGAACGACTTCGAGATTGGTCCTCTCGGCATTGCCGCCGATATTGTAGGTCTCACCGGGCTTCCCGGCTTCGGCGACCATCAGCAGCGCCCGGGCATGATCGTCCACGAATAGCCAGTCTCGGATATTGGAGCCGGACCCGTAAACAGGAATTCGCTTTCCTTCGAGCGCGTTGAGCGTTGCAAGCGGAATCAGCTTTTCGGGGAACTGATATGGTCCGTAATTATTCGAGCAGTTCGTAACGACCACCGGCAGTCCATAGGTGTGGTGCCAGGCACGCGCGAAATGATCGCTCGCCGCCTTGCTCGCCGAGTAGGGTGAGTTCGGCTGATAGGCACTGTCCTCGCGGAATGCACCGTCCGGCCCGAGCGAGCCGAACACCTCGTCGGTCGAGACGTGATGAAACCGGAACAGCGGATCGCAGCGGAGATCCCTACTCCAATAGTCAAGCGCAGCCTGCAACAGAACAAAAGTGCCAACGACGTTCGAATCCACGAAATCGCGCGGACCGTCGATCGATCGGTCGACATGACTTTCCGCTGCAAGATGCAGTACGACATCGGGCCTGAACTCGCTCATCGCCGCGCACATTGCCGCCGGATCACAAATGTCTGCGCGCAGAAAGCGGAAGCGGGCGTCGCCTGTCACGGCGCCGAGCGAATCGAGGTTGGCCGCGTAAGTAAGCTTGTCGACGACCAGAACCCGATGCGGCGTTTCGTCGATCAATATGCGGACCACAGCGGATCCGATGAAGCCGGCTCCGCCGGTGACAAGAAATCGCTTCACGTTCGCACCCGAAGCGAATTTACTGGTCGCGCGTGCGGGGCTCCGCAGCAAGAAATCCGCAATTCAGTCGAACTGCTCAATAACCTTCTCATACTGCAAAGAGTCGCCGAATTTGCGGCGCGCCTTGCGCGCCTTCCTGGCCGCAAACAAGGGCGAGTCCGACAGCCGTTTCCTGAGACGATACAGTTTTAGAACATGCGGCGCAAAGCGTGCCAACGTCAAAATGCGTCCGATCCGCCCCTGTTTGTCGTGATTCAGTTCGCGAAGAATCGAATAGGCGCGGGCAAGGTCCTCGACATCCCCATCGGCCGCCCAATCCAGCGCCGCGCGGTAGAGGCTCTTTCCATAACGTCGCCGCAAGGTAGCTGCGGTTTCGGCAGCCAACTCGCGCGGTAGTGCGTACTCGCTTTCCACCTTGCGCCACCAATTTTGAGCGTGTTGATAGCCGGGCAACAAGTGCTTGTTCGCCTGACGGTACGGCGATTGAGCCTCCTCGGTGAAGATCGCACCCGGCTCACCTGTGACTACAAATGGATAGCGAGTTGCATACCGCGCCGAAAGCTCGAAATCCCAATAGTGCCCGACATTCGGATCAAGGCCGCCCATCTCGTCGCGAAGGAAGGTTCGATAAACGATGCCGGTGATGCCGGGGAACCCAAGTTCAAGCATGCGGCGGAAACCTTCAGGCGGGCTGTAGTAGCCGACCGGAAAATAATCCGGCCTGCGCCAATCCAGCTTACGATCTGGTCCGAGTACGATTACCGGCGCGCAGGAAAACCCGGCATCCGGCTTTTGCTCAAGCGCGGCCAAGGTCGTACGATAGAACCCGGGCAACAGAATTTCGTCGTCGCCCATGATTGAGAAGTAGCGTGTCCGCACCATCCCTATGGCACTGGCGAAATTATCCGTGGCACCGACATTTTTCGGGTTACAGACATATCGTATCCGCGAGTCATGCATAAAGCTGCGAACGGTCTCCGCCGTATCGTCGCCCGAGGCATCATCAACGATCAGGAGTTCGAGGTTCGTGAACTCTTGGCGCAAGACGCTATTGATTGCGCGCCGAAGAAGATGTGACCGCCGATAAGTCGGCAAAACAACTGTGACGACAGTATTCATTTGAAACGCTTAGACCGAAAAGGAGTTTCTTTTCTCTCACGCGTTGAATATGGCATGAATTATACTCGTCACCAATTACTGGCCATTGGCGACTGGATTATTATTCGCGCAACACACGCTCTGCGATCAGTTTCCGCAACGTGGTGCGGATCCCCACTTCAAGGGAAAACTGGGGCGACCAGCCTGTAGTACGTCGAAATAGCGCCGGGTTTCCGATAAAATTGCGCCGTTCGATGGGATGCATATCGAGCGGCTCAGGGACATGTTCAATCTCCACCGGTCGTCCAAGAACTGCTGCAGCTTCGCGAGCAACAAGCGAAAATGTTTCCAGCAAGGCACTTCCTTGACCACTTGCAATCAAGAACCGGCGGCCTCGAGTTGTTTCCCGAAAAATTTCCGCTCTCGCGAACGCATTTACGACATCGTCAATGTACACAAAGTCACGGATATATCGGCCATCCCCGTAAAGTGTCAGCGGACCACCCGCTAACGCCCCACGCATCATCGAGTTCAGGACTCCACGACCGGCATTCTTTGATTGCACGCCATAGCCGTAGACGTTAGCAAGCCGTAAAATACATGTATCAATCGTTCCCGATCGATCGGCCGCGAGCAACAACTCTTCGCAAAGCAACTTATGCCGGTCATATATGGAAATTGGATCATCAGGAGTCGTCTCATCGACCGGATTTGAATGGCGCACACCTACCACCGTCGCCGCGCTCGCAAAGACCACTAGAATCTTGGGACCGCGTCTTTGAGCGACCATCCGAAGTAAACTTCGTACCGGATCTACATTCAGCTTCTCGTCGGTCGATGGATCAAGCTCCGCGGCACGCAAATCTGTTCTCGCCGACAAATGAATGACCACGGTCGCATCGGCAAGAACACTCGTCCATCCTTCATCGCTCCGCAAATCGGCGAACATCGCCTCGCGCGCTAAAAAATTATCGCTTTCAGCAGTGAAGCTTCCTGGCCTGGACACGAGCCGCAATATTCGCCCATCCTGGCGGAATCTTTCCGCAACCGCTGCAGCAATGTAACCCCCTGCGCCGGTTACGACAACGGCACCTGCTCGCTCAGGCATTCGCTATCGAGTCCGTTCATACAAAGCATGGTGAAGATAATGAAACAAATCAAGCGGGCGATGCGCAAGTAATCGCCACTCACTCGAGGGACGATACGCTTCAAGATATTTAGCGCGCGCTTCATCGATGGAGTGATCGTCAAAAATATCGATCACATCGCGACAATAGCCAAGCTCAAAGACATCGAACAGACGCTCGGGCTCGGCACGCTTAATGCCGATGCTCTCAGGTCTATATTTTGCGATTGGATTCTTTGTATAGAAATAACGGCAGTTACTCACTAATCCGCTCATATACTCATCGATAATAGTCGGTCGCATTTCTTGAAAAGAATCGATATTAAGCGCGAGGTCAGCTGAGATTCCTCTCCACGAAATGTTGCTTGTTGCGTCAACAAAATGAATCTTATCAAGCTGGTCAGGAATAACCCGGGATAAAACTCGCCGGCTCAGTTCCAGAACATTCGGTAAATCGACAATCGTATAACGCCCAACATTCGGGGCGAGGCGCAAGATCGCATGACATGTTCGGCCAAAGCCCGCCCCGACTTCTACGACCGAGTGTAAACCAGCAAGATTGATGGTTTCTTCGAGGAAAAGAACCTCTTCGATTGAGAACAAATAATCGACGTTGATCGAACAGGATCGAATCTGAACTGACACCGGATTTCCGATATCTACATTTCCGAGCTTTCTATAAGCGTCGAAGAAATACTCCGGCTGCCGTTCCGCGGCACGATATAGCATCAACTTGTAGTAACGCATCGTCGGATCGAGTGGATCCCACGCGGCCAACCTGTTATTGGCGCGACCCGGCTCGCGAAACGATCGGATGAATTCGTCGTCGATATTCGCAAATAGTGACGCCGACAAGGACGTCCAGAGATCGGAGAAATGTCGGTGCATAGGTTATCTTAATCCAGTACGTACTGCGTCAAAATTCAATTTACGCACACCGATTCATCGGATGCATCGCAAATATCCGCCGGGATTAAAGCTCGTCAGTATCTTCTGACCAAAATATTCATCGATTTGGAAACGATCGGACTCCAACAGATACGCCTGAACTGCAGAAAGTGGGTTGTTTCCCTTGCCCCAATCTCTTTTTCGCTCACTATGTGGCGGAAGGAATTCGATGATTGTATCAGAGACGACAAGGTGCTGCTCTTTAGTCACCAGCGGCGCGTACAATCGCAATTCGTCAAGAACATGCTCGTGCGTGTGATTCGAATCGAGCAACAACATGACAGATGCGCCGGGCCGAATATGAGAAGTAATTCTCTTGAACACTGCAGGATCGGTGGACGAGCCCTTATAGAGATGAATACGCTCTGAGAACGGAAGACTCATGATTTGGTCGGCTACATGATCCATCAGATTGATGTCTACCGCGACAACTTCGCCCTTCCCAGCGAGTTGAAGCAGTGAAGCGTAGAGAGCGACAGAACCACCCCACGCTATGCCGGTTTCAATAATGATATCGGGCTTATTCGCCCAGATAATCTCCTGGATAGCAACAATATCGGCTGGCAGTTGGATCACAGG
>Ga0307505_10000575_pt1 | contig 39033 bp, 29 predicted proteins | sample 23_S_MG_FD_202183 | JGI IMG/M metagenome (GOLD analysis project Ga0307505, IMG submission 202183) | Soil microbial communities from Populus trichocarpa stands in riparian zone in the Pacific Northwest, United States - 23_S | ecosystem: Environmental > Terrestrial > Soil > Riparian zone > Trees...
ATGGCCGCACCCGAATTCGGCAAACGTGAGTCCGTCGGCACCGTGACACTATAACGACGGTAGTCCGAGGCCGCCGTCAGGGTGTTGTCGGTGACCGTAAAGTTGCCCTGAATCCGCCGGAAGTACATCACGCTCCCCGACAGTCTCGGCACGATTTCGTGCTGCACGCCGGCGGAAAACTCCCAGTTGTAGGGACGGACGCCCCATCCGTTGAGAATCGCCGGGGCATAAGTCGTGGCCGGCACCGCGGTACCGAAGTTGGCGTTCAGGTTTTGACCGCAGGTATCGACCGTATTCAGGGCTCCGGCAAGGGTGGGTCCTTGAGCGAGAGGATTCGTCAGATCGCAGTCGGGCACGAAGTTGCGATTGTTGTCTGTCCAGTTCCTTGCGGTGTTCGTCGCAATCGTCTGCCCAGGGTTGTTGTTGGTTGCCATGTTGATGACGTCCTGCGACACGGCTCGATTCGCGCTGGCCTTGAGCGCGGTCTTCCCGTTGCCAAAGAGGTCGTAGGTAAGACCCAGGCGAGGGTTGATGTCTTTCCAGTTCGGCACGTCCGTGATCTTTCCGAAGTTCACGACTGCCCGGTTTGGCAACCACGGACTTGGGCTGGTGGACGTAGACCACGGGTCATTCCATTCGTTCATGAAGTCCAGCCGCACTCCTGCGTTGATGGTCATCCGGCTCATCGTCCACCGGTCCTGGGCAAAGAGTCCGAGGCCGTTTCCATTCGACCGTATGCCGGAAGACGGAGCGAACAGGGTGAGCTGATTTGGAACGTAGTCGCGAGTCCGATACTGAATGAAACCGTTGTAGTTGACCGCGCGCCGGATGATGTAGCCGTAGATGCCGTCCATTCCCACCTTGAAACTGTGCGCGCCCGTGGTGTAGCTGGCGACCGCCCGTGATGCGACCTGCTTCAGCGTGTCGTTCTGGCTGTTGCTCGTCCCTCCGTTTCCGCCCGCCCGATAGGTCAGAGGCGGAAGAGCCAAGGCGCCCCCGCCCTGCTCAACGATCGAGATGGGACGATTCGTCAACGACACCAGTCCCCCGGGCAGGATCGTGAAAGGGTCGGTCGGGCCGGCCTCCGGCAACCCGAGTTGCGGATAGATGGTGTACGACGCGTCGCTGTATCCGAGACCCGCTTCAATCAGGAGACGATTCGTCGCGATATTCGTGTAGGAGCCTTGGATCAAGACGATAGGCCACTTCGTGATCGCCGACGCCTCGGGCGCCCTGGTTCCGGAGAGCTGATAGGTGCAGTCGCATTTCGGCTGGTACTCGGCGAACCCGGTGACCTTCTGCTTCGAGGTCAGAGCGGCAGTGACACGACCGGTATAGTCGCGGAAGTAAATATCGCTGTACGCGGGCTCGTTCCTGTTGTCAACGCGCTGAATCGCGGTGGAATCGACGGACTGAAACAAGCCCGCGATATTGGCTTTGTTGGCGTTCTGACGCACCGTGCCGTAGAACCAGAACCGATCGGCAAGGATTGGCCCGCCGAGCGCCGCATTGACGTCATACAGAGACTTGAACGAGTTACTCGACGTCAGGCCCAGGGATCGGAGGCGGTCCGTGAAGTTGTCACTCTGGAAGCGGCTGGTCGACCCGTTGACGAGTGCGGTGCCGCGAAACGTATTGCCCCCGGCCTTCGGGACCGCGTTGCTCTGGACACCGTTTGTCGTGGCCTCGGCACCCTGGCCGGCGTAGGTCACGTTCACTTCGTCGAAGAGCAACGGCGAGACCGAGAGGTTGGTTCTGGCCCCACCAACGAGGACGTTGCCGATCTTCAGGCCGTCGATCATCTGGTTCTGATCCGCTGCCGTGCTGCCGTGGGCCGTCAGTGTGGCCTGAACAGGGTCTCCGCTCGTGCCACCGACGTCGGGCACCGATGAGACGTTGACGGCGGGGATGAGCCCCGCGAGAGTGGTCCAGGTGCCGCCGCTCGGAAGCTCCTTGAAGTTGGTATCGGTGAGTGCTCGAAGTGTCGACGCGGATTGGACATCCACCACCGGGGATTCACCGCTGACGGTCACTGTCTCGGTCAGGCCCCCAACGGTCAATTCCCCGTTGGCCGTCGCGGTGAAGTTCGCTTGAACCTCGATGCCGTCACGTTTCACCGTGCCAAAACCCGGCAGGACAAACGTGACGCTGTAGATGCCGTTTGGGAGGCTGAGGACTCGGTACTGGCCCGTTCCATCCGTTACCGCGCTCCTGACTTTCTCAATCAGGGCGGGACTGGCTACCTCGACTGTGACTCCTGGCAGGACGCCGCCGGAAACGTCACGCGCGACGCCAGCGATCGCGCCAAGACCTTGCCCAGTCGACGCTGCCGGCACAGCGCCGATGGCGATCGCAAGCATTACTACCGCCCTTGCCAGTTTTCGCATGAACCCTCCGCGGAGGTGGAACTGCCGCGACGAGGTTTATGCCCGAGATGACGAACCGCGGCAATACCGAGAGTCCGGGAGCACCACTGGGAAGTTCCCGACGTGGTCGGCCAGCGGCCGGCGGATCTCCCGCGAAAGCGCCTTCGCGGAGGGGTCAAGTCCTCAGCGGACGAAAGAAAGCGCGGACGTCGTCCACGAACAGCTGTGGCTGCTCGAAACAAGCGAAGTGCCCGCCTCTGGGCATGGTGCTGTAGTGAACCAGGTTGAATTCGCGGGCCAGCATGTCGCGTGGCGGAGCGCCAAATGGCTCCTTTGGGAAGGCAGCAAAGCCGGTGGGAACGCTGACTTTGCCTCGAGCGCTGTTGGGCCCGCCATCAGCCTGGTCCTCAGTGGCCCCACGGTAAATCCACACCGACGTGGCTGGCGTGTCGGTCACGAGGTACCACATCACATTCGTGAGGACCTGGTCCTTGGTAAAGGCCGTATCGAGACGGTCCCCCGAATCGCTCCAGTCCTTCAACTTCTCGACGATCCAGGCCGCCGTACCCACCGGGTTGTCATGCAATGCGAACCCGACCGTCTGCGGCTTGTTACGGTGCTCGCTGGCATAGTCGCCGCCGGTCGACAGGAACGCACTGGAGGATCGAAGAAAGGCCCGCTCCTCAGGGCTCTGCTCCGCTGGGGGCGCGGGCCGAGGACGAGCCCAATTCAAGTGGATGCCAAGAACGTCGTGGGGAAATGCTCGTGCGAGCTGAACGGTCACCGGACTGCCCCAGTCGCCTCCTTGCGCGCCGAAGCGACTGTAGCCGAGCACCCCAGTCATGAGGGTATGCCACAGGCGCGCGATGGTGTTCGGCCCAATCGGCTTGTCCCTCGGCTTTGACGAGAATCCGAAGCCTGGCAGGGAAGGAATGACAACGTCAAATGCGTCCGACGCCGAACCACCGAACGCGGCAGGGTCGGTCAGGGGACCAATCGCCTGCTGAAACTCGACGACCGAACCCGGCCATCCATGGGTGAGGACGAGCGGCAGAACCTGCGAGCCACGCCCGCGAACATGGTAAAAGTGGATCTCGTACCCTTCTACATCAGCCACGAATTGGGGGAATCGGTTGAGCTCGCGCTCCGCCTGACGCCAGTCGAACGTTCGGGTCCAGTAGGACACGAGTTCCCGCATGTAATCCCAGTTGACCCCGTATTCCCAGCCAGCGGCCTCGAGACGGTCGGGCCAACGCGTGCTCTTCACTCGCGCGAGAATTCGGTCCAGTGTGCGCTGTGGTATCGCGATCCGAAACGGCCTCACGCTGGGCCTCCGACGCGCCGTTGACTGAGCCAGGCCGCCCCGCGTGTTGCCCGCGACCAGCAAGCCGGCCAACAGCGCGCGCCTCGAGATGATGCTTCCAGTGTCCATGTGCGCTCTTTCGACGGCGATCCTCGGCACTCGACGCCAAGCCGTGTCGATCATGTGAGCAGAGGCCGATCAGGAGATCGGCCTCTGCGTCGTCGGCTCGGACGTTCAGCGCCGTTTGTCGCAGTCCCCACAGAGGGTTCCGGCCTTCTTCCACTGCGCGAGCAGCCCCGCGCGATCAACCGCCACGCCCTTCAGGTACACGCCCGAGATCCGGCGCGTGTTCGTGATGTCATCGAGCGGATTGGCATCGAGCACGACGAAATCGGCGTGCTTGCCGACTTCCACGCTGCCCGACTCCCTGACAAGGCCCAGCAGCTGCGCGCCGTTCCGCGTCGCTGCGATGACCACCTGGGCGGGCGTCATCCCGGCCGCCACCATGTCTTCCATCTCGACGTGCATGTCGTAGACGACGTTGAAGTCGATGCCGACCGCAATCGTGACGCCCTCTTTGGCCAGCCGCGCGAGGTTGCGCGCCTGGATGTCGAAGGAGCGGCGCTGCGCCTCCGTGCGGTCCGCCGTCGCCGCCTGGAGCTTTGCCAGCTCGTCCGCCGGAACGTGGTCGCGAAGCCAGCTCACGTCGAGCTTCGCGCCTCGGCTGGGAAGGTTGGCGATCAAGATGACGTGTGGATGCTCCTTGAGCAGCGTGATGAACTCGTCGTCGACGTCGCGGTCGCGCACGCCGTGGGCGAACCCATCGAGCCCCGCGCGCACCAGGGCCTTGGCGTCGGCCAGCTCGACGATGTGGGCGACGACCTTGAGCCCGTGGTGGTGCGCCTCGTCGATGATCGCGCGATAGACCTCAGGCGGCATCTTCTGGACCGTGCCGTTCCGGTCATCGACCCAGATCTTGACGATGTCGGCTCGTCGGGCCGCCAATTGCCGCACGGCCTGGCGCCCCTCGTCGACCGACCTGATCTGGTACAGCAGCTTCGAGGCCGGGCGTTCAGGCTCCGGCATGGTGATGCCGCGCCCAGCGGTCAACAGTTGGGCCGCGTGCGGATGCGTCTCCCCACGCACCTGGAGAACCAGATCGATGTCGTCCGAGCCGAGGCTCGTCACCGCGCCGATGCCCCAATACGCGTTCGCCTGGCGATCCTGGATGAGCTGGGACCGGACCAGATTGAGGTGCACGTGGGTGTCGACGAGCGTGGGCATGACGGTCTTGCCGGTCAGGTCCACTCGCGCGGCACCTGCTGGCACCTGCACCTCCCGCGCGGGGCCTACCTGGACGAAGCGCCCGCCCCGGACCACGACGGTGGCATTCTCGAGCGGCGGCCGCTCGTCGCCGAAGATGACACGGGCGCCCACGTAGGCGGTGGTTCCAGCGGCCGGCTGCTGCGCTCGCACGGGCGGCGCGGTTGCGGCCATGGTGGCCGCCCCGACGAGAGCAGCGGCGACCCTGAGATGACGTGACTGCACGATGAACCTCCTCTGTAACACGGTTACCGCCGAATGCCGCGCGCGTGGCCGTGCGGGCAGCTACCGTGCTGCCGGGCTCGCGCAGGGCGCGTCACCACCCGCGGACGATCAGTTCGCTGGCGGCTTCATGACCGTGCCGGTCTGCTCGCTGCATCCACCAGTCGGCATGACCGTCCCGCACAGCACGAGCGGACCGGCGATCGCGCCCTGGGGCCGGCCATCGCGCTGGGAATAGAAGGTCACCGTGATGATGGTGCCACCCGGAAGCGACTTCACCGTCACGCCCTGCCGCGCGATGTTCGTGGCCGAACCAAGCTCCACCTGCCACCGCGCCTGTTTCCCCTCTTTGTCCATGACCGGCTGCCCGTCCGGGGTGAGCGCGTCGAAGACGATCTGGGAATGGCTGCCTCCAGGAATCAGGCGGACCAGTTTCCCAGTCATCGTCCTGGTGGACGTCTGGTCATACATCGCAAAGGAATGGTGCGCAAGCACCGACGTAGACAGCAGCCCGGCGGCGACGAATCCCACGCACGCGACCGCCACGCTGATGTTTCCCATGTGTTGCTTCACACTACCCTCCACTGCTGGCGATCTAGTTCGCCGGCTTCTGCCACCCTTTTTCGAAGTGTTCTTCCCAGTTCTGAGCCCACGGCCGGCCGAAAAAGTCGACATACCCCGGCTCGCCGGGTGTCAACTGGATGGGCCTTCCGTCCGGACCGTTCACGATAGTGCTCTCCACGCGGCACTCGACGAACGAGTAGCGGGCGTCCGGGTCGTCCAGGCTCGCCTGGTAGTTCCACGGCGTCACGATGCGCAAGGGGCGCGTAAAGGCTTCCGTGTCATAGAAGGTCGCCTCGACCATGATCGTCTTGCCGTCCGCGCCGGGCCGGAACACCTCGATCACTTCCATGGAGTTGCTGAACTCGAACATCGAATGGCTCAGCGTCCACCCCTGCACGTTGGCCGTCCAGGCGATGAGTGTGTTGCCGTTCCAGAAGCCGACCGTCTCGCCGTACCACTGCGGCACTTCCTGCACGTGCTTCCGCCCGATGAGAACCCGGCGCAGCATCGTGTTCGCGCTGCCGCCGAGGAACTGCACCTGAGAGGGATTCATCATGAGCTCGATCTGGCCGACCGCCGGCGCCGACCACCACCGCATGAGCCCCTCGGGATAACAGAACGAAGCCATCCACTGCGGTGAATTGCTCACCGCTTCGTGGTAGTTCTGCTGCACGAAGCGCGCCTGGTACTCCGGCGTCAACAGCGAGACCATCGTGGCCGACTGCAGGTTCTGGCCGTAGGTCCATTGATCGTCGCGGCCGCCGCGACCGTATCGGCCGTCCCACTTCGGCAGCGTCTCCCATGTGTGTTTGGTCGGCCCGCCTGCCTTCTGCGCTTCCGCCATCAAGGCGTCGTAATGCTCCTGGGCCGTCTTATGGGGATACGGGCTCACGATCTTCTCGATCGGGTAATCGAGGCTGCAGTCGCCCCAGTAGCCCTGAGTCTCGTCGACCCACTGGTAGATCAGCTGCCACGGCGTGTTGCAACGCGCGTAACGCTTGTCGGTCCAGTTCGTACGGTCGAGGTAGAAATTCTTGGTGGTGAACATGTCCACCGGGAGCGGCGCCACTCCCGCGGCAGGCGTGGGCCGCACCCTGTTCCTGCCCGCGTTGTTGGGAAGATCCCGCCTCGGCTCCTGCTGGTTCTGCGTGTTCTGCTGGGCATCCACGACCACGGCCAGCGTCACGATCGCCAGCACGACGGCCACCACACGAGAGAACTTCATCTGAGTGCCTCCTGATTCCTTTGGAACCCGTGCGTGCTCTCCCTCCAAGGGCGACCTCCTGGACGGTGATTCACGCAATCGACGACGCGCCCACTTGCCCGCGACCAATTCCTCCGGCGCGAGCCGTCGCCGGTCGCCGCATACAAGGACTGTCGAGTCGTCAAGACGTGCCGGACGCACGTACTCGCGCGTGCTCTCGAGGCCGCGCGCGTAGGGCTAGAAACTTGACCATTCCCAAATCCTGACCAGTTGAGTCAAGTTTCTACGCCCCGCCGGAGGCGGGGCAAGCAAACACTGGACTAGCGAGGCGGAGCCTCGCTAGAAATCAAACCGGGCGCTGAACTTGACGAAGCGCGGCGAGATGATCGACGTTGGCCGCATCCAGGTCGCGCCATACGCGTTGTTCTGCGAAAGGATCGTGTCCGCGTTGAGCGCGTTGTACAGGTCCACGTTCAGATCGAGCCCTTGCCTGCCGATTCGCACGATCTTCGTGAACCGCCAGTCGAGCTGATGCAACCGCTCGTTGTACTCCGTACCCGGCTCGAGGACGTTCACGGTCACCTGTCCAGCCGGGCCCGCGCTGAACGCGCCCAGCGAGGGGTTGGCCGCGAGAATCTGGGCACCGGTGTAGATCACGTGTGCGGTGATCACATTCCCGGGGAGACTCTGGTACGTCCCGCTCATGCGGATGCCCCACCACGGCAGCGCGTACGACCCGAGCAGCTTCATCTGCGCGAGATACCCCGTCGATTGGCGGCAGAACTGCAGCGGTGTCCACACCCCGGCACCCGGATTGCCCGCGGCCCCGACCGGAAAACCGACTGGTGCAAGGCCGAGCTGACTCTCCGGAACCTGCGCCGCGACCTCGCAGTTGTCGCTCGACGTATTCCCGATGCTGACGCCCCCCTGGAGCAGGAGGCCATTGCGCATCCGAGCATCCACCAGGAAGTCCATCCCGTTGAAATTCTGGGTCTGCTTGCCGAACTTCGACGAGGGCGTCACGAAGTTGCTGTTCGCGCCGAGCAGCGCAGGGTTGACATCGAAGAGCTCGATCGTCTGGCCGCTATTCGGCAGGCGGGCATCCGTCGGCACCGTCATGCGGTACGGCCGGAAGTCCGCCGGGCTGACCAGGGTGTTGTCGGTCACCGTGAAGTTGGCCGCCACGCGCCGGAAGTACGACACGTTCGCCGACAGCCGCGGGATGATCTCGTGCTGCACGCCGCCGGAGAACTCCCAGTTCGACGGCCGCACGTGCCACCCACGCAGATAGCCGGGATCGTACTGGGTCGCCGGCGTCGAGCTGCCGAACGTGTTGTTCAGCCACGGGCCGCACAGATCACCCCCGGTCGCGCGGTTGTCCTGACTGGCTCCGTTCGACAGGTTGCAGTCCGGCGTGAAGTTCCCGTTGCCGTCTGTCCAGACACGCGCCACACTGGTCGTCACCGTCGAGGAGGGGCTGTTCGCGTTCGCCGTGTTGATGCCGTCCTGGGTCACGGCGCGGCTCGCGCTGAACTTCAACGCCGTCCGGCCGTTCCCGAACAGGTCGTAGGAGACGCCGGCCCGCGGGTTCACGTCCTTCCAGTTGCCGACGTCCTTCACCGCGGGATATGCCGTGTTGCGGTTCGGCAGCCAGAACGTCGGCTGCGACGTGAACGCATCGACCGATTCGTTGTTGAGGTCGAGCCGGATGCCCAGGTTCAGCGTCAGGCGATCCAGCGTCCACCGGTCCTGGGCATAGAGTCCCAGGCCAAGATCCTGGTTCGAGCGGGCTCCCGCCAGCGGCGCGAAGATCGTCACCTGGTTTGGCACGAAATCCCGCGTCCGATACTGCCGGTGACCCGTGAAGTTCAGCGATCGGAAGATCTTGTAGCCGGTCGAGCTGTCGGCGCCCGCCTTGAAGCTGTGCGAGCCGGTCGTGTAGGTCACGCTCGCCCGCCAGTTGTTCATCCGCACCGTGTCGCGGCTGCTGTTCGTTGGCGCGAGATAGGAGATCACCGGGCTCAACGCTCCACCCTGTTCCTGAATCGGAATCGGATACGTCGCGTTCTCGCCGTCGCGCGGCCAGATGGTGTAGGAGCTGTCGCCGACTCCCATGCCCGCCTCAACCAGCATCCGGTTGGTCGCCGTGTAGGTCCACGACGCCTGACCGAGATAGATCGGCCACGTCGTGACGTTCGTTGCCTCGGGTGACACCGTCTGGCTGAGCTGCCAGAAGCAGGCGCACTTCTTCTGATACAGCATGAAGGCGGTGACCTTGTGCTTCGGCGTCAGCGCCCCGGTCAACCGTATCGTGAAGTCCTTGAAGGTCTGCTCGGAATAAGCTGGCCGGCTTCGGTCTTCCACCCGGACGATCGATGTCGGACTGACCGGATAGAACAGCCCGGCGACGCTCGTCTGGCTGGTGTTGTACCGTGACGTACCGAAGAACCACAGACGGTCCTGGAGGATGGGCCCCCCCAGGGATCCGTTCAGATCGTAGAGCGTCTTCACCGTATTACTGCTGGTCAGCCCAAGGCCCGCCAGCCGGTCCGTAAGGTTGTCGTTCTGCAGCGACTCGTTCGTGCCGCTGAAGAGCACCGCGCCCTGGAAGGTGTTGCCCCCCGACTTCGGAATGGCGTTCATCTGCACGCCATTCGTCGTGGCTTCGGCGCCCTGCCCGGCATAGCTGACGTTCACCTCGTCGAAGAGCAGCGGCGAGACGCTCATGTTGGACCGCGCACCCGCGACCTGCAAGGTGCCGATCCTCAGCCCGTCGATCATCTGGTTCTGGTCCAGCGTGCCGCTGCCATGCACCGTCAGCGCCAAGCTCTGGGCGTCCCCGGTCGACCCGCCGACGTCCACGCCGCCGGTCACGCTCACGGCGGGAATGAGGCCCGCCATGTTGGACCACGACCCGCTGCTCGGGATCTCCTTGAAGTTGGCGGCGGTCAGCGCGCGCGTCTGGGCAGCCGCCCGCACGTCCACGATCGGCGTTTCACCGCTGACGGTCACCGTTTCGGACAGGGCGCCGACCGCGAGATCCGCATTCGCCGTCGTCGTGAAGTTCGCCGTGACCTCTATGCCCTCGCGCTTGATTGTGTTGAATCCGGGCAGCGTGAAGGTCACGCTGTACACTCCGATCGGCAGGCTCACGACGGCGTAACGCCCCGTCCCGTCGGTCACGACGGTCCGGACCTTCTCGATCAACGCGGGGCTCTCCGCTTCGACCGTGACCCCCGGCAGCACCGCGCCGGAGGCATCTCGCACCACTCCCGCGACCGAGCCCAGCCCCTGGGCAGCGCTCACCATGGGTAGAGCCAGCAACGCGACGACCAAACAAACCTTCCTCACGACATCCTGCACGGATCCGCCTTTCAGTTTTCGCTACTGCGTCTTGATTCTTGCGACGGTGTTTGGGTGCGATCACACGTCGCGACGAAGTTTATGACTGAGGTGACGAACTTCGGCAATACCGAGAGTCCGGGAGGACCACTTGGTAGTTCCCGGTGGTCGGCTACCGGCGGAGGTCCCGCGAAGGTCATGGCGCTCGCGGTTGCGCCGCTGTGCGCGGCTCCACTCTTGCTCACGACGTGGATTGCCTACGGTCCGGAGGCAGCCAAGGCAGTCCTTCGACTCGAAGTTGTCCGTCGAGGCCACTCCTGAGGGGCGCTGGAACCCGGGCCCAATCCGGACGGTTGGACTCCGGGCAAAACACCGACCGCTCAACCGAGGCGCCCTTGCTAGAAGGGGTAGTCCTTGAGCCTTCGCGTCTTCGGCTTCCAGTCGGGCAGGGACGCGTACTCGCCTTCGCCAAGCGGCATCTTCACCTTCGGCAGGCTCTCCCGGTCGAGGACCTGGTCCTCCGGGATCACTTGATTGATGGAGAGCAGATAGGCCGTGAGCGCGTAGACCTCGTCGGCGGTCAGCGTTCCCTCTCTGTTGAGCGGCATCCCCCGGTTGATGTAGTCCCACACAATCGTCGCGAACGGCGCGCGAACGGGCAGCACCCGCCCCCGTTGCCAGGTGTCGGTCTCCGGACCCATTTTGCTTTTCAGAATGGGAGCCGTGCCCCCGAATCCCCCCGCCCCATGACAAGCCTGGCACTTCGTGCGATAGACCGGCTCCCCCTCTTTGGCGCTTCCGCGCCCGGGCGGGAGCTCCTCACCGGTCGGAGCGATGGAGATATCCAAGGCGCGGATCTCGTCCGCGGTCGGCATGCGTCCGACGCCGAACGTGGGCCCCTGCGCCAGCGCCGAGGTGCCCATCAGGACCGCCAATGACAACGCCCTAAACGTTGTAACCATTGGTGACGCTCCCGTCGCTGGCGATATGCCACGGCATGATGGTGTTGTTCAGACCCGGGACGCTGAACGACGCGTCGAGCGGTTTGTTGAAGTGCTTGGCTACCTGGGCGCGCGAACCCTGTACCGAACCGAGTGCGTCAGTGCAACGCGACATGATGACGGTCTCGGTGCCGTCCCAGTTCCACGGAAGGCCGAACCGGGTGAACGCCATGCGTTGCGCGGTGCCTTTGATCTCCGCGACCTTCCAGCTCTTGCCGTTGTCGGTCGACACCTCCACCTTGCGGATGGCGCCGCCGCCGGACCACGCCAGCCCGCTGATCTCGTAGAAGCCGCGTCCGCGCAGTTGCTGGCTGCCGGAGGGGTACGTGATCACCGACTTTGGTCCGATCTGGTAGGCCAGCGCCGCTTCGTGGTGCTCCTGATCGAGGTGGCCGTAGTCGTTGTAGTTCATGTAATACCGATCCACCAGCTTGATGCGCCGTATCCACTTCGTGTGGAAGATGCCTTCGAAGCCGGGGACCATCAGGCGCAGCGGAAACCCGTTCTGCGGCCGCACGGCCTCGCCGTTCATGCCGTAGGCCAGGATGCAATCGTCCATGGCCTTCGCGATCGGCATGCTGGACGCGCCCTTCACTTCCTCGGTACCTTCGGCGACGAACCATTTCGCCGTGCCCTTCACGCCGCACTCCTTGAGCAACGTGGAAAGGAGTACGCCCGTCCATTCGGCGCAGCTGGCCATCCCGTGCGACTCCTGCACGGTCTTGTGACTGGCCGTATGCCGGTTCCCCGCGCATTCGATGAAGTGCAGACGCGTGACGGACGGCAGGCGCTTCAGGTCGTCCATGGTGAACGTCAGCGGACGGTCCACCAGGCCGTGGATCATCAGCGTGTGCTGACGGGGGTCGATCTCGGGCAGAAAGGAGCCGCGCGTCGTCGCGTAGTAGTGAAGCGAGGACGGCGTAATCACGCCGACCTGGTCCTGCAGTGGCGAGGCGACGTGGAACGTCAGTCCAAAAGTGTCCGGCGACGGCCTGTTCCCGTGCGGGATACGCACCGAAGTGACGTGCTTGGAGCGCGCGCCGTAGCGGATCTCATCGTTGTTGTCCCGGTGCATGGGCGGGGACGACGAAGCCGGCGATGCGGGGGAGACCGGCCCCTGGGCGTCTGCGGGTGCCACGGCTCCGACGGTCAAGCCGCTCGCCAGCGCGGCGCTGCCCTTCAGGAATTCGCGTCGAGCGGGTCGTTTCCAAGCCATCGGTCTCTCCTTGCTGAGCCTGCGGGAGGAATGCGTTCTGGCGGTCGAATTATACGCCCTTCGGATATCCAGTTTCGGACCGAAAGGCCAGTCTTTGGCGACCTGCCCCTCGGTCTTCGCCGTCTGCTCAAGACGCCTGCGGCGAGGCGCCCCTTTCCGCAAATCGAGGTGGCCGATACGAGCGCAGGCGGAGCGATACGCAACTGCCGGATCCCGTCGTGTCGGTGCCGAGCCGAGTGAGCGCGGGCGACTTCGCATCGCGAAAATGCGTGCGGCCACCGCAGTCTTGTATCATCACGCTCAGGCGGGAGGGGTGCTGTGACAAAAGGTAGGCGAAATCTCGGTTGGCTTGTAGTGTTTACTGGGTTCTGCGTGGCAACTCCGACGGCGAAGGTGAACGCGCATCACTCCTTCGCCATGTACGACCAGACGACCACCAAGACCATGAGCGGCACGCTGCTCCGCCTGATTCCCGGCGGCAGCCATTCCCAGATCGTGTTCGACGTGATCGACGCGAACGGCAAGCCGGCCGTGGGTGCCGATGGGAAGCCGGAGAAGTGGCAGGTGGAGCTCGGCTCGGCCACGAACATCGCGCGGCAAGGTGTGACGGTCAAGTCACTGCCGCAGGGCACGGTGATCACGGTGACCTTCTTTGCGCAGCGCAACGGCGCGAAGCAGGGGGCGATTGCCGGTCCGCTGGTGCTCTGCGGGACCAGCTTGCCAGCAGGTGGGTGCACACCTCAAACGGGCACGGTCATGAAGCCGCCCGCGAACTAGGCGGCCGCAGGCGAACCCAGGGAGACATGACGATGAACGTGACACGCTCGGTAGCTCTCGTGTGTACGGCGATTGCACTCGCCGTGTCCCTCAACGCCCAGGAGCAGGGCGGCCGTGCTGGTGGGGCAGCTCCGGCGCAAGGTGGCGGCGGCAGGGGCGGAAGAGGCGCCGTCGTGCGAACCACCACGCCTCCGCCAGGCGTCACGCCGCTGCCGGTGGACATGTTCACCACCAAGAACTTCTACCTCGATCGGCAGTACTGGGCCGACAAGCGCTACGCGCGGTGCAACACGCCGAACGACCTCTGGAACCACAACCTGGGCACCAACCCGCTGGGGTTCTGGGGCGACTGCAACAGCGACATCCCGGTCGAGAAGATCGTCAGTCCGTATCCCTACAAGACCGCGGAGGAGCATTACGACGCGCTGATGGCCGAGACCAAGAAGGCGGGCGGCCCCACCCAGCACACGTGGCAGACGCTGCCGAAGTGGGACGGCTTCTATACCCGCGGCAGCTTCAACGACTCCTGGATCTACGGCAGCAGGATGAAGGCGAACACGCTGGTGCCGCTACTCACGCCCGAGTACCAGAAGCGGTACATCCAGCAGCAGTATCACGAGACCGTCAGCAACTCGCCGCAGTGGAGTGCGTCCTTCTGCTATCCCGAGGGGCTGATGCGGTGGTGGTCGACGCCCGGCCCCAGCGGCGTGTTCGAAGTGATGATGAACCCGTACCAGGTGCAGTTCCTGTCCGGCACGGCCGGCAACCTGATGCGCCGCTTCCTGATCGGACGCAAGCACGCCCAGCAGGTGCCGCAGTGGTACGGCGAAACCGTCGCCTTCTGGAACGGCAACACGATGTACGCCTGGACGGCCAACGTGCAAGGTTGGACGCTGACCCACAACATGTTCGAGTACAGCGACGCCATGGAGATCGTCGAGGCCTTCCGGCCGAGCGCCGATGGCAAGACGATCACCTGGGAGGCGACGTTCTACGATCCGGAAGCGTTCGTGCGGCCCGTTCACGCCGTGACGATTCTGAACCTCAGCAAGCGCCTCGACGACCCCGAAACCCGACACAGCTACGTCGAGTGCCGCGTCGCCAGCACGATCGTCAACGGTCCTGACGGAAGACCCGCGCAGTTGACGTTCGGCGACCCGGGGTATATCGACTACTTTGGCCGGCCCTGGGCCCAGAACTGGGAAGAGCACTTCGAGAAGGGCTGGGAAAAGCCCGAGAAGTAGAAGCTATAGTAGTCGTCGATGCCGGTCAGCCGGACTCTGACGCTCGCTTCGTTCGGCGCCGCCCTCATCGGCCTGCTGGCCGCGGGCCACCCGGCGTCCGCGCAGGTGCCTCCGCAGGTAAAGGCCGAGTTCGGCCTGATGGTTGCGACGTTTGCGCTCCCGGAAGGGGCGGTCACCGCCTACCTCCCGGACGACGTGGCACAGGGCGAGAGGTTCTCTGGGACGGTCGAGGGGCCTGACGGCTTCGCGCTGACGTTTGGCGAGCAGCGGGCGCGAACCGGGGAACCGTTCTTGTGGACGGTGCCCACTGGCGAGCCGCGCCAGCTTTTCTTGATCACGCTCCTCGACCGACAGGGCAGCGAGCGCGCGCGACTATGGCTGCAGACGAGCGCGGCGGAGCAGCGGGAGGCCGCGTTTCGCTTTCCGCCGCTCGTCCAGGCCGGCAAGCCCCTTCCCATTCGCGGACCGCTCGACGGCGATTTCCGCACCACGCGTATCGAGATCAACGGCTCGGCGGCGTCTCCGCTGGCCGAATCCATCCGGCGGGTCATCGTCCGGGCACCGAGCAACCTGCTCGGGCCGACGTCCGCGACGCTGACAGAGGCAGGCATCGAGCACCGGGGCACGATGCGCAGCCTGTCGATCGAGATGGCGGCTCCCGCGGGCGGCTTGTCGTCAGCCACGCGAGAATTGACGGTCAAGGGCGCGCGCGGGATCGATCGCGACCTGCCGCTGCTGATCGCCGGAGACCACCTCTATTTGCGCTCCACCGACGTCGCGGGCCAGCCGACCTTCACCGTCCGGCGGGAATTCAACACCGTGCGCGCCGACGCGGAGGCTCAGCTGGTCATCCCGCAGTCTCTCCGTGAAGAGGTCGCCGTCGTGCTCCGAACGCCGCGGTGGAGTCGAGACGTCGACGTCGCACGCCAGCACGGGGACGCGCTCAACGCGCTCGACTTCGATGCCCTCCCGGTGGCCGAAGCGCTGTTGTCGGATTCCACCCTCGGCCGCGCCACCGTAGCCGCCATGCTCGCGGCCGATCAGCGGCGGGCCCTGTCGCTCATCCTCGCATCGATGCCGGCCTCGGGAATTGACATCCAGCTCGTCGGCCTCCTGTGGTTCCTCGAGCACCATCGCGATGCGCGGCAGGCGAATGCCGAGGCGCGCGAGGCCGCCCTGCGCGTGCTCGCCAGGGTCCTGTCGACGGTCACCGCGCAGTTGGCGGTGTACGTCGTGGGTATGACCGGCAGCCACCTGGACGTTCCCATGCTGGAACGGCTGTACGACAAGGGGAGATCCGGCGCAGCGGGCTTGAAGGACGCGAGCCGCGCGGCGCTGGTCCGGCTCGGCTCGCAGAAGCACCTGGACGATCTACGGGCCGAACTGTCGCGACCGCTGCCGCCAGACGCGACCTACGGGCAGGGTGTCCGCCTGACCGAAGTCCTGCGCACCGCCGCCTTCGCCGGACACCCGGCGCTCGTTCCGGCCGTCTGCGGCCACATCACCGACCCGGCGCTGGTCGAGATCGACATCTACGCGTATCCCGATCGCAGCGCCGCGGAGGCGCTGAACGCGATCGTCGACGGCACCGCGCCGTTCAACGCTCCGAAACGGTCGGTCGACGAATGGAAGACGTACTGCAAAGATAGGCAGCCTTGAATCAGTCTTGATGAGAATCTGACCGAAGGAGACATGAAGATGAGATTGGCAACAGTGGCGTTGCTGCTGACCTTGGGGTCGTCGGCGGCATCCGCTCAGGTCAATGCTGGCGATCAGAAGCCCGAAGCCAGCGTGCCATTCAACATGACCACGGTGACCACCTTTACCTTGCCATGGCGGCTGGCCTTCCTGCCGGACGGACGCATGCTGGTCACGGAAAAGGTTGGGCCTGTCTGGCTGGTGACCCAGCAGGGACAGAAGACCATGGTGACCAATACGCCCCCGGTCTATTGGCAGGGACAGAACGGGATGCTGGGCGTCTACGTCTCGCCGACATACGCCACCGACCAGCGGATCTATCTCACGTACGCCGAGCCGGGAGACTACGGTGGAGGTCTGGCACTGGCGCGCGCCAGACTGAACTTCACGCCCACCGCGGCCAGCCTGCAGAACGTCGAGGTGCTGTGGCGTCAGCTGCCCAAGGGCAGGGGCGGCCAGGAAGGAGGCGCGGTCGCCTTCTCTCCCGACGGCCAGTATCTGTTCCTCACGGTGGGAGACCGTCAGCGGTTCACACCGGCTCAGGATCCGGATCAACCCGTCGGCAAGATTTTGCGCCTGACGTTGGACGGCAAACCCGCGCCAGGCAATCCCAACTTCGGCAAGACCGGCGCGGCCACCATTCCCCTGATCGATCCGCCCAGTGATACCGAAGCGGCCAAGACCGCGAAGGTGGTCAGCACCTATACGTTCTCCGGTCCCAACAACACGCCTGCCGAAACCTGGACCTCAGGCCATCGGACGCCCTACGGCATGGCGTTTTCTCCGACCGGCGAGTTGTGGGAGATCGAGCACGGCCCACGCGGCGGAGACGAGTTGAACCTGATCGAGAAGGGCAAGAACTACGGTTGGCCGCTGGTCGGGTATGCCCCCAACTACAACGGCGTGCCGATTCCCAACCCCGACACGCGGCCCGACCTGGCGAAGCCGGCGATCTATTGGGTGCCGGTGATTGCGCCCGGCAATCTGATGTTCTACCGCGGCACCCAGACGTTTCCGCAGTGGGACGGCAACGGATTCATCGGCGGCTTGGGCACTCGATCGCTGACCAGGGTCATCCTCGATGGAAAGGGCGGTGCCAAGCTCGCCGAGCGCTGGGATGTGGGCAAACGCATCCGCGATGTGGCCCAAGGTCCCGACGGCTCGCTGTGGATGCTGGAAGACGCCAGCGTCGGGGCGCTGGTCCATGTAACACCCAAGTGATTACTCCGCATTAGGCGTTGCTATCGACCTGGGTTCACTGGCCGGATCGGCGTCCGGCCGGGCGGCGCCTGGACGGCGGAGCCGGTTCCCGGTCCCCAGACGTCCACGCCCTCGGAGCTGTTCCCTCTCGTCCCCTCGGGAGCAATCGGCCCGACGAGCGTAAAGGGGCGACCAGCGGGCCACGCAGGCGGATTCTTGGGATCGATTTCCATGTCGTTCCCGAGAACGGCCGCGATCATCTCGTTCTGCACCACACGGGCCGCGATCTGCCGACCGAAGGTCGGCGGGTTGATCTCCCCCCAGTCCTCGTGGGCAATGCTGAAGTACAACGTGTCGCCGACGATGATGATGTTCTCCATGGTCGCCAACGTGTAGGTGTTGTCGCAGCGGCCGCAGACCACGCCCCGCAACCGGTCGCCCACCCGGAGAAACGTGAAGATCTGCTTGTTCATGCCTAGCGGGCCGAACGAAGCGGCGATCCACGTGCCGACGACGTCCGCCGGTCGCAACGTCTTGAAGGGCCCGGGCTGCCAGTAGGCCGGAGCCGGCCTGGGACCGCCGCCACCACCGCCACCACCGCCACCACCGGGCTGTGCCACCGGCAGCGCGGGTGGAGTGCCCGGCGGGAGGTGATACGCCGGCGCCCCTCCAGGATCCGCCCCGCGCGGGTCTTTGACCAGCGTCAGTTCGGCCGCGCTTCCGTTCAGTCTTCCAGCGGCTCGCGTCACAATCAGCCGCCCTTCCACGAGGCGGGCACTCTGCTTGTCGACCGACGCGACGCTGCCGTCTGGCCCGGGAAACGTGACCGTGAAGGTGATGCCAGCCTTTTCGTCCCACGTGCCGTCGATGAAGCCAATCGTGGTGGCGTCTGAGCAGCTTCGGCAGTACGCGCCGGTGACCCGGCTGCCGCGGAACACGAAATAGTAGATGTGCGGCTCGTCTCCGAGCGGTGTGCGCCACCCGCCTCGCCAGTAGTCGGCGTTGAGCGCGGCGGCCGGCTGCGCGAGCACCAGGATCGCGAACGAGGCCAGTAGCAGTCGCAGCACAGTCTTGGCGAATTGGACCGCGATGCGGTCCGGTATGCGAATCTTGTACTCGCTATCTTTCGGCATGGCGGTCCCCGCCGCGCGACGCGCGGCAAAACAGACGCTGCCAACCAGCCGAGGGGCTCCATCGGTTATCACGAAAAGATCCCTTGGCTGGTTTCTCATCGCTGGCACCCCTCAATGGCGACAATAGCCTACACCTCCACCGAAAGGGGGCAGGCTCCGGCGCTCGGGCATCCCATCCCACCGCACCGCGCCGCGAACCACGGCGACGCCCGTGGGAGGCTGATGCTACTCAGCGGTCGGCCGCCCCGGGTGAGATCGAGGCGAGAGCCGAAGCACGGGCGGCGTTCGCCAAGCGGGGATCATAGGTCACGATCGTGACAACGTCAGCGCTGGACGCTAGGGCCACGTGCAGGGCGTCCGCGGCGCGCAGCGGGATACCGTGATCCGCCAGGAGCAGCCGTTCCGCCTCGAGGTGCACCCTGGGTGTCAGGTCCAAGCGCTGGAAGACACCGGCCGTGAGGTGTTGCCGGAGCTTACGCAGCAGTCGGCGGGCGGAGACGCGGTCGAGGCGCTTCTCTCGGACCGCCCGCCCCAGTGCCGACGCGACCTCGGTGGCACAGAGGTCGGATACGAACAAATCGCGCCGTTCTAGCAAGGCAGCGTTGAGCGCATCGCTGTGGGCTTCTGGCACGTACAACTTGACCCACGCGCTCGCGTCCACATACATCGGCCCGTGGTCGGACGTCGAATCAGAAGCGGTCGTCACGCTCGGCGGCAATCACACTCGAGAGTGGAGGTGAAAGGCGAGGCTGGGTGGCCCTGAATGACTTGAGGTCGGGCAAGCCGCGGCCTTCTGGGCCGGCGGGGGGGACGAGGCGAGCTACCGCGCGCCCCCGATCGGTGATCACGACCTCGCGGCCCTTCTTCACCTCCTCGATGAGCGCCGACAAGTTGTGCCGGGCTTCCCGCATGCCAGCCTTGCGCATGTCGTAATTGTTACACATGTGGTACATGACATCAATTGGTCGAATCCCTGACGGGCACGCCCTACTCAGCGAAGGCGGGCGACGGCGCGTGCTGGACGTTCGCGTCCTACCGTCTGGCGGCGGCGTCTTTCTCCTCTTTGCGGGCGCCGGCGAGGATGCCGGCCATCGCGATGTTCCCCTCGTGGCAGGCGTACTCGAACATGGTGAGCTTGCCTACTTCGCGACGCATCGGCCGCCCCACCGTCCAGTCCTGCACGTAGGTCGTCGGGTCGTGCATCGTGAAGCGGTAGTCGATCGTGTCCGATGAGGTGCGCGTGTAGCGCTCGGTCAGCACCAGCGCCGTCGACGAGCCCCGGTAGCTGGCGCGCGGCTCGAAGTTGCGCGTCTCCACGACCAGCGTCTCGCCGTCCCACCGCCCGCGCGAGTCGCCAAGCCATGCCTGCACGCCGGATGGGAGCCTGGCGCGTCCGTCGAGCGGGACGATACGCGGTTCGTGCACCAGCTCTTGCAGGATCACCACGTAGCCGGGCGACTGGAAGATCTGCGTGTTGCTGCTGTAGTTGCTGCCGATGCCGTTCCAGCCACGCGTGATGCAGCGCGTCCAGGCCGGCAGGTCCGCGTAGCTGTCGGCCGGCCCGCGCTTCGCGCGATCGGCCCGGTCTGCCGCCAGGCGCTGCTGGGCTTCGGGCGTGTACGCCGGCACGCGTCCATCCGGGGGGTCGAGGATGAGCGACGTCCGGTTCAGGCCCTTTCCGCGATCGAACCAGAACGAGTTGTACGTTCCCGGGTCGCCGGCGGCCGGCGGAGCGTCGCCCCTGGCGATGTGCGCCACCTCGAGATCCTCCGCCTCTTCGTCGGTCAGCGTCTCCTTCTGCGCCAGCTCCCCCGTGCGCGGCCGCTCGAGCGGCGTCGACGTCTGGCTGTTCCACTGACCCTGGAAGTCGGGATCACCCCACGCCGTGCGAGGCGCGACGTACTTGTCGGGCCCGTCCGCGCCCTTTTCGGCGTCGCTACCGGCTGGGGCGCCTGGCGCCTGCCCATGGAGTTGCGCGGAGACGACCCACGCGAGGGTCAGCAGAACTGCAAACCCGCCGATCGACACCAGTACTCTGTTACGCATATCCCTTCTCCCGCTCGCTGGGCGTCACGACTTGGGCTGCTTGCCGAGATGCCCGTACATCAGCTCCTCGGCAAACTCCACGCACTTGTATTCCATGAGCTGCGCGTTCCTCTCGACCCGGCGGTACAGCGGCATGCTCATCTTCCACGCGCGCGTGAACACCTTGGGGTCCTCGATCGTCGCTTCGTACTGAATCACGTCTGGCCCGACCGGTGTGTACCGCTCCACGACGTGCAGGGCGTCGCTATGGTAGTTGCCCGCCCGATCGAACCACGTCTGATCGACGAAGCTCGTCACGTCGACGACCAGCGTGTCGCCCTCCCACCGGCCGTTCGACCATCCCATCCAGGCGTCGATCGGGGCCTCCTGGTTCGTGCTCATGTGGATGATGCGGCTCGCCGACGCGAACTCATACGTGACCAGGATGTCGTTGGGATCGGTCGACTGCACGATCTGGAAGGGATAGGGCATATAAGTCGCGCGGGGCACGCCCGGCAGATAGCACTTCACTTCCGGGTCGTTCGCCATCCAGTTCTCCCCGTTGGCGTCACGCTGCGCGAGGGCCTCAGGCTTGTAGGGAACCTCCCCGCCCTCGACGACGCCGAGGCCACCCGGCACGCTGAACGCGGCGCCGAGCGCGGCCACCGGACCCTGCTTCGCTCGATGCGTCTGGATGTCCCAATGCGCCGTGTTGTTGGCGGCCCAGATGCCGTTGAGGTTCGGCTTGCCGTCCGGCAGGCGCGTGAACTGCGCGGCAGCGGGACGCGACATGCCAGGCCACGCCCCCGTGGCAACGATGGTGACGACGGCCGCGACGATTCCGCCGGTGAGAAGTCCCTTGAGCCACTGCGACATTTGGGTCCGAAACATACCACCACTTGCGTCCAGGCTTCAGGGCTCCCGGACTAAAATCTAAGCCCTATGCCAATGGGTGCCCTTGTATTGGTCGTGCTGTGTACGACGGTGGTGGTGACGTCCGGATGTGCCCGCTCGAGCGCCGAACGGGCCGGCGGGCCGGACGAAGCGGCCAAGGCCGTCAAGACCGACGCCGTTCGCCAGGAGTCGGTTCGACGCACGCTCGAGGTGGTGGGCACGCTGGCGGCCGAGGACCAGGTCACGGTGTCGTCCGAGGTCGAGGGCGTCGTGCGTCGCGTGCTGGCCGATCTCGGCGATCGCGTCAGGTCGGGACAGGCGCTCGTCGAGCTCGATCGCGAGAAGCTGGAATACACCGTCGACCAGCAGCGCGCCGCGCACGCGCGCGCGCTGACCAGATACGGCACCGCCGATTCGAGCAACCTGCCGCCAGGCGAGGATACGCCCGACGTGCGGCGGGCAGCCGCCGAGCTCGAACAGGCCAGGCAAGCCCTCGAACGGGCGTCCGCGTTGTACAAACGTCAACTCGTCTCGCAGCAGACGCTCGATGACGCCGACACGGCACTGCGGCTCAAGCGCGCCGGCTACGACACCGCGCTGCAGGAGGCGAAGAACCTGCGGACCGATATCGACGCCTCGGAGGCGACGCTAAAGCTCGCCGAGCGCCATCTGCGTGACACGGCCATCCGAGCACCGTTCGACGGCTACATCCAGCAACGGATGGTGTCGCTGGGCGAGCTGGTGAAGGCGCAGATGCCGGTCATGAGCGTCGTACGCGTGGACCCGTTGAAGCTGCGCACCGAGATTCCCGAGCGCATGGCGCCGTGGGTCAAGGTCGGACAGTCGTTGACCCTGCGCGTCGATGCCTTCCCGGACCGGACCTTCACCGCGACCGTGTCGCGCATCAGCCCCGCGGTGACGACCGACACGCGCACGCTGGCGTTCGAAGCGCTCGCGCCGAATCCCGAGGCCCTGCTGAAGCCGGGCACCTTCGCCCGCGTGCGCCTCGAGACCTCCCTCGTCGAACAGGTGATGACGATTCCGTACGCGGCCATGCAGTATCGCTACGGCGTCTACCGGGCATTTGCGGCCGAAGGCGATCGGCTGGAGGCACGCGAGCTCAAGACGGGCGACCGTGTCGGCGACCGCATGGAGATCCTCGCCGGCCTGGATACGACGGATCGTGTGGCCGTGACGGATGTCGACACGCTCACCGACGGGATGAAGATCGCGGTGCAGGGAGAATAGCCATGCTCTCAGAGCTCTGTGTCCGCCGGCCGGTGTTCGCGACGATGCTCGTGATGTCGCTCGTGGTCCTCGGACTGTTCTCGTTCCGCGACCTCGGCGTCGATCTCTTCCCGAAGGCCGATCCTGCCCAGGTCAACGTCACGCTGCGCCTGCCGGGCGCCTCTCCAGACGAGATGACGTCGTCGGTCATCATGCCGATGGAGAACGCCCTCAGCGGCATCGCCGGCATCGATCAGATGACGGCGAACGTCAACGCCGGCGGCAACGCCAACATCTCGATCCGGTTCGTGCTCGAGGCCGACCTCGAGGATGCCGCCAACGCCGTCCGGGAGAAGGTCGCCGGCGCGATGCGCGCGGTTCCACCCGAGACGCTGCCCCCGGTCGTCCAGAAGCAGGATCCCGACGCCGATCCGATCATGAGCATCATGATCTCGGGGCAGAACGCGAGCCTGCGTACGCTCACCGAGATCGCGGACAAGCAGGTGAAGCGCGCGCTCGAATCGGTGAACGGCGTGGGCGCCGTCACCATGAGCGGCGATCGCGCCCGCGAAATCCACATCGTCGTCGACGTCGAGAAGCTGAACGCGCACGGGCTGTCGATCGACCAGGTCGTGGACGCGGTCCAGAACGAGAACGTCGAGATCCCTGGCGGCACGCTCGAGCAGGGCAAATGGGAAGTGGGCCTGCGCACGATGGGCCGCGTCGAAGCCACCGCCCAGTTCAACGACGTGATCGTCGCCACGGTGAACGGCATCCCGCTCCGCGTCTCCGATATCGGCTACGCCGAGGACTCGGTCAAGAAGGTGGCGAGCTCGCTGTTCATGGCCGACGGGCGCCCGGGCGTGCAACTCGACATCCGCCGCGCATCCGGCGAGAACACCATCAAGGTCATCGAAGGCATCAAGCAGAGGCTCGACACCGTTCGCAAGACGCTGCCGTCCGACGTCGCGCTGACGATTACCACCGACGACTCCAGGTTCATCTACGCCTCCATCGCGTCGCTCGAGGAGCACCTGATCTGGGGGAGCCTCCTCGCGTCGCTGGTCGTGTTCTTCTTCATCAGGAACCTGCGGGCGGTGCTCATCGCGTCGGTCGCCATTCCCGCCTCGATCATCGCGACGTTCACGTTGATGCGGGCCATGGACTTCACGCTCAACAACATGACGCTGCTGGCGCTCACCCTGGCCGTCGGCATCGTGATCGACGACGCGATCGTGGTGCTGGAGAACATCTTCCGCTACATCGAGGAGAAGGGGCACTCGCCCTTCGACGCGGCGATCCAGGGCACGCGCGAGGTGGCTCTGCCGGTGATGGCCACCACGCTGTCCCTCATCGTCATCTTCCTGCCGGTCGCCTTCATGACCGGCTACGCGCGGCGCTTCATCTATCCTTTCGGATGGACGATGGCCTTCGCGATTCTGGTGTCGATGATCGTCAGCTTCACCCTGACACCGATGCTCAGCTCACGCTGGTTGACCGCGAAACACGCGGGGGGCGGAGCCGAAGACACGAAGCACCACCGGTTGTTCCGGGCGCTCGACCGCTGGTACAGCGCATCGCTCCGGTGGACGCTCGCGCACCCGATGTGGATCATCGGTCTTTCGGCGGCGCTGATTGCGCTCACGATCCCGCTGGACCGGATGGTGGGACGGACGTTCGTGCCGGCCGAGGACATGAACGAGTTCACCGTGCACGCCGATACGCCGCAGGGCACGTCGATCGAAGGCACGACCGAGATCGCCCAAAACCTCGTGAAGGAGATTGGCGAACTCGAGGGCGTGTCACAGCTGGCGTACATCGCGGGCGCCGATCGCTACACGCACTTCCACGTGCTCTTCTACCTGCAGCCCTCGAACGAGCGGAAGGTCACGCAGACCGAGATCATGACGCAGGTTCGTCGTGTCCTGGCGCGCCATCCGGCGTTCGCCGCCAGCATCGTCGGCCGCAATCCGCTGGGCGGCGGCGGCAACTTCGGGCTCCAGGCGGCGCTGCTCGGCCCCGATCTCGCAACGCTCTACGACTACTCGCAGCGGATTGTCGAGAAGGCCAAGCAGACCCCGAGCCTCGTCGACGCGAAATCCGACTACAGCGATGCCAGCCCCGAAGTGCAGGTGGCCGTGGAGCGGTCACGCGCGGCCGACCTGGGTGTGCGCATGTCCAGGATCGGCAGCACGCTGCGGCTGATGGTGGCCGGCGACGACGAGATCACGACGTATCGCGAAGCGGGCGAGCAGTACCCGGTGACGGTTCGCGTGCTGGAGAGCCAGCGCCGCGACATCGACATGGTGGGCAAGCTCACGGTCACTTCGACGTCAGGTCAGCCGGTCCGGATCGACAACATCGCGCGGCTGGAGCGTGGATTCGGCCCCACTCGCATCACCCGCTCGAACCGGCAGTACTCGATCAACATGAACGCCGACACCGCTCCCGGCTACGCGCTCAACGAATCGTCCAACGATCTTCGTCGCATCATCAACGAAGTCGGGCTGCCGACGGGCTACAGCTACCAGATGCGGGGGCAGACGCAGAATCTCGACGAGACCACGGACAACCTGATCTTGGCGATCGCCCTGGCAAGCATCTTCGTCTACATGGTGCTTGCCGCCCAGTTCGAGAGCTTCGTGCAGCCGCTCGCCATCATGACGGTGCTGCCGCTGTCGATCCCGTTCGCGCTGTTCACGATCTGGGCCACGGGCCGGACGCTGAACCTGTGGAGCGCGCTCGGGATCTTGCTGTTGTTCGGAATCGTGAAGAAGAACTCGATTCTTCAGGTGGACTACATCAACGTCCTGCGGGCGCAGGGTGTGCCGCGCGACCAGGCGATCCTGGACGCGTGCCGCACGCGGCTGCGTCCCATCCTGATGACCACACTCGCCATCATCTTCGGATTGATTCCCACGGCGCTCGGCGTCGGCATCGGCGGCGCCCAGCGTTCGGCGATTGCCGTCACGATCATCGGCGCGCAGTCGCTGTGCCTGTTCCTGACGCTGCTGCTGGTGCCCGCCGCGTACCTCAAGCTCGATGCGCTGGAGCACTCGGTCACGAACCAGCGCCTGAGCGCGTGGCTGTCGAAGCTGCGCGTGCCAGGGTTCGGTCGCGGGGCGAGCCCGGCCGGGCTCACGGACTGACCACCCGACGCGCAAAGCGCGTCCAGAGATACTGGCACTATCCAGCCAGGGCGCCGCAAGATATCAGGGAGTAAGCGCCCTGGTTGGATAGTGCCCGAGCGGGCGTCGCTGCCCGGGCTTCCAATCCAGCTCCACGCCGACGAAGCTGTCGCGGTTCGGCATCCGCACCCGCGGAAGGGTCGCCGCGTCCAGTACCTCGGTCTCCTTGATCACGTCGTTGATGAACAGCACATACGCGGTCACCGCGTAGACCTCGTCCGGCGGCATCGTACCCGGCGTGAACCACGGCATCGCCCGGTTGATGAAGTCCCACAACGTGGTCGCGTAGGGCACGAGACTGCCCTCCATCTTCAGCGGCTTCGCGTTGCCCAGCGGCACGAGCCCGCGATGGAGCATCGTGCCGGTGCCGTTCGGTCCGTGGCAGGAGGCGCACTTCGTCGCGTAGACATCGGCGCCTTCTTTCACGCCCCCGCGGCCCGGAGGCAGTTCTCTCCCGAGCGGCGACACGGCGGTATCGCGCGCCTTGATCTCCTCGGCGCTGGGCGTCGTACCGAAACGATAGGTCGGCCCCTGCGCCAACGCGCTAGCCGACGCCACAAAGAAGATCGCGGTCGCCAGTCCCGACGTCTTGACGGCCTCGAATCTTCCCTTCTGAATCAAGTTGTCTCTCCGTCAAGACGTCGGAGCCCGCGCGGAGCGCGGGCCAAAAAGACTGGTTCTAGCGAGGTCCGATATCGATCCTCGCTAGAAGAGCGCATTTTGAATGCTGCCGTCGCGATTGACCTTCCACGGCTGGATGCCGTTGAAGTGGTCGGCCTGCATGAAATAGTCGGGCGTCACGCCCAGCACTTGCGCCGCCTCGGCGATGGTCGGCTGCACCTCGCCCTTTTCGTCGGTGCAGCGCGACTGCAGGATCGCCTCCTCGCCGGTCCACTCCCACGCGAAGCGGAACCGCGTGTGGGCCATGGGCAGTACCGGCTCCTGGAGCTGCGCTTCCCGATAGGTCTTGCCCCCGTCCACCGAAACGTCCACGCGCCGCACGAGACCACCGCCCGTCCACGCCAGCCCCGTGATCTCGTAGAAGCCGCGGCCCGGAAGCCGTTGGCCGCCGGAGGGACGCGTGATCACCGACTTGGGGCCCAGCTCGAACCTGAATCCGAGCGCCCTGCCGCCAGGCGCCGTGTCGGCGTTGTTCCCCGCCTCGTGCCACGACATCGCCGGCGTATCCACGACCGCGATGCGGGTCAGCCACTTCACGGAGCGAATGGCTTCCCAGCCGGGCACGACGAGCCGCAACGGATACCCGTTGTGCGGGCGCACGGGCTCGCCGTTCTGCGCGTAGGCGACCAGGATGTCGTCCATCGCCTTCGCCAAGGGCATGCTCATCGTGTACTTGTTCGATTCGCCCCCCTCGGCAACGATCCACTTCGCGTCGTCCCGCGGGCCCACCTCTTTCAAGAGCGTCGAGAGCAGCACGCCTGTCCACTCGCTGCAGCTCGTGCGCCCGTGCACCAGCTGCACCGAATCGCCGTTGGGACCGCGCAGCGGGCGGCTGTTCGCATTGCATTCGAGGAAGTAGACCTTCGACACCGACGGGAAGCGCTTCAGCTCGTCCAGCGTGAAGGTGAGCGGCCGCGCGACGAAGCCGTGCACCAGCAGCTTGTGCTGCTTCGGATCGATGTCCGGTATGCCGTTCACATGGTCCATCAGGAAGTGCAGGCCGGACGGCGTGATGATGCCGTCCAGGTCCTGGAGCGGCGTGGTCAGCGCCGTATCGTTGATGGGGCTGCCCGCGCCAAGCGCCTTGCGCCCGGTGGTCTCGAACCGCGACGGCTGGCCGTAGGCCAGCGTCTCCTTCAGGCGGGCGGCAGGGGTCGCCGGGGTTGGCGCCGGCGTTTGCGCGGCCGCCGATCCAACCGTTCCGACGGCCATGCTGGCCAGCGCGGCGTCGGTCAGGAACCGGCGGCGATCGGAGTGATGCGAGCCCATGGCTTTTCCTCCTGGAACTGAACGGCTGCCGGTGCGGGTGGAACGCGCTCGTATTGAAGCGCCCCGGCCGTCACCTGTCAATCGCCAAACGGCCAAGCACCTTCCAGGGCTCGTGTACCACAGGTGGTAGGATCGCCCTCCGCAACCCAGGGAGCGCATTCCCCTGGCCGTGCGCCAGATTCGTTCGTTCCTCAAGGCGCATCGGCCCGCCTGAAACAGGCGAGCATCGGTTGCGTCGTACGCGGGAGTTCACGATGCGAGCACGCACTTCCTGGGTCCTCTGGGTCGCGGTATCGGCGGCGGCCGCCGGCTTCGCGATCGCGTTCTCGCCCGGCGCGGCGGCCCAAGGTGCCCCGGGCGGCCAGTGGCCGACCTACGGTGGCGATCTGGGCTCCACGCGTTACGCCGCGCTCGATCAGATCGACGCGAGCAATTTCGGCAAGCTCGAGGTCGCGTGGCGCTTCGGCGTGGCGAACCTGGGCCCGACGCCCGAGTATGCATTCCAGAGCACCCCACTCGTCGTCGACGGCGTGCTGTACACGACGGGCGGCACGCGCCGTGCGGTCACAGCGCTGGACGCCGCCACCGGCGAGCAGCTCTGGGTCTACAGCGTGAACGAAGGACAGCGCGGCCTCGACGCGCCGCGCAAGCTCTCGGGCCGCGGCCTCGGGTTCTGGCAGAAGGGTCGCGACAAGCGCGTGCTGTTCGTGACGCCCGGCTACCAGCTCGTTGCCGTCGACGCAACGACAGGCCGCCCGGTCGCGGGCTTCGGCACCAACGGCATCGTCGATCTGCGCGACACGCTCGAACAGGGCCGCGGTTGGGACGTGAAACAGATCGGCACCAACTCGCCACCGACGGTGGTCGGCGACGTCGTGATCGTCGGCGCCGCGCACACGCCGCTTGCGCCCGCGAACCAGGCGAACAACGTGATCGGCTACGTCCGCGCGTTCGACGCCGCCACCGGCAAGCTGCTCTGGACATTCCACACGATCCCGCGGCGCGGCGAGCCCGGCTTCGAGACGTGGCTCGATGGTTCCGCCTTGGAGGGCCGGGGCGCCGGCAACGCGGGCGTCTGGGCGACGATTTCCGCGGACCCACAGCTCGGGCTCGCGTATCTGCCGGTGGAATCGCCCTACGGCGACATGTACGGCGGCTTGCGCCCGGGCGCGAACCTCTACGGCGAGAGCATCGTTGCCGTGGATCTGAAGACCGGCAGGCGGCGCTGGCACTTCCAGACGTCGCATCACCCGCTCTGGGACTACGACATCCCGACCGCTCCGATCCTGGTTGACGCGGTGAAAGACGGGAAGACCGTGAAGGCGCTGGCGCAGGCAACCAAGCAGGGCCTGTTGTTCGTGCTAAACCGCGAGACGGGCGAGCCGATCTGGCCGATTCCGGAGACAGCGGTCCCGCAGGGCAACGTGCCGGGCGAGTGGTACTCGCCGACGCAGCCGTTGCCGCCGCTACGCTACGGACACCAGGGCGTCGCACCCGGCGACCTGATCGACTTCACCCCGCAGTTGCGGGCCGAGGCCGATGCGATCGTCGCGAAACACCGGATCGGCCCGATCTACACGCCGCCCGTGCCGTTCGACCCGAACGGGCCGCTGAGCACGCTCATGGTGATGGGCGGCAGCAACTGGCCGGGCGGCTCGTACGATCCCGAGTCGCACGTCGTCTACGTGACGGCGGGCATCGGCGTGAACAGCATGACCATCTGCCGCTACGCGGAAGGCTCCGCGATGCCACACGGCATCTGCCTCGGTCCGGATCGGGGCCTGTTCGGGGGCCCACGCGACGTGAGCGTGCGTGGTCTGCCGCTGCTCAAACCGCCGTACGGCACGATCGCCGCGTTCGATCTCATGAAGGGCGAGAAGATGTGGGAGATCCCGAACGGCGAGACGCCGGACGCGGTCAAGAACCATCCCGCGCTCGCCGGAGTGAACGTGGGCCGCACGGGCCGCGCGGGCCAGCCGCCCGGCGCGCTCACGACCAAGACCCTGCTGATCGTGGCGGAGCCGGGTTACGGTCCGACGCCCGACGGTAGGCGCGGCTCGATGCTGCGCGCGTACGACAAGCGGACGGGACGTGAGGTCGCGGCGCTGCAGCTGCCCGCCCCGCAGAGCGGCTCGCCGATGACGTACCAGCTGAACGGCCGCCAGTACCTGGTGATCGCGGTGGGCGGCAACGCCTATCCGGGCGAGCTGATCGCGTACCGCGTCCCACGTTGACTGTGTTCGCAGCGACACGTAGGCCCCAACGACGAGCTTGGCATACTGCGGTGGTACTCGATGCCGTCCGCCGATGGCTCAGGCGGTGGTCTCGGACGAGGGCGGGTCGGCGAGCGCTTCCGGCGCAAGGAACGGATGAAGAGTCACGTCACTTGACGTTCTCGATCAGCATCAGATCCTGGCCAGCGCTGACGAGCCTGCCGTAGAGAATCGTCTGTCCGTCACGGGAGACGGCAAAGCTCGCCGGCATCGTGTTCTGATATCGCTCGAGCCGTCCCAGCCGGATGGTCTGGCCAGTGCGCGCGTCCGCCACGACCACTTCAGGATCGCCCGCGGGCGCGGCCTGGTCCGCACACGGAACGTAGTAGACGCCGCCCTGGCCGGCCGCGAACGCGGTGCTCATGACGCACGCCGCAATCTGGCGCGGTGCGCCACCCGCGAGCGGTTGTGCGAGGAGTGGCGCGTTGGTGGGAGCGTGGATCTGGTCCGGCACATTCGGCTGGTAGAACAGCGTGGTCCCGTCCAGCGACTCGACCGCGGTCAGTCCGCTTCCGTGGGCCGTCATCCGTTGGCGCGCCCCGCCGCCGGACGGCACGCGCCAGATGTCACGGCCGCCAGGCTGACCCCAGGAGAAGTACAGCCAGCGTCCATCGCGGGACCACGAGGGCGACCGCTGATCGCCGGCCTCGTCGGTCAGCTGCCGGGCGGTGCCGCCTCTGGCGTCGATCGACCAGACGTGCCACCGGCCATCGTCGCCCAGCGATTCGAACGCGACGGTTCCGCCATCGGGTGACCACGCCGGCGCGCACTGCGCACGTCCAGGTCCATGCGTCAGCTGTGACGTGCCGGTGCCGTCCATGCTCCCGGTCCACACCTCGAGCGCGTCACCCGACCTGGTCGAACAGAACGCCAGGCGACGGCCGTCGGGCGACAACTGCGGGTTGCCGTCGAAGACAGACGAGCGCGCGATGGCCCGCGCGGGCGCAGGGGCGGTGCGCTCGTAGATGTCGACGTCGAGGACGGACCGCGAGAACCCCAGCCGATCGCGCGATCGCGCCGCGGCTGGGAACGCCGCATCCAGTCCGGCCAGCTCGATCCGCTCGGGCGGTCGCGATGCGTCCACGGGAACGCGCCACAACGCACTGAACGGAAACTCCAGCGCCCCGTAGACGACCGACGCGCCGTCCTGGCTCCAGCTGATTCCGTGGACGCTCGGGAGCGATTCCCGGGTGAGACGGCGCGGCTCACTCACGGCGCGAACGGACTGGTCCAGGTCGACGACCTTCACGTCGCAGTTGCTGCGGGTCCCGGCGTCCTGGCAGGCGGCGAACGCCAGCCGGCGGCCATTCGGCGCGAACTGGGGCATCCAGTCGATCCCACCGGCGGCCGCAACGGTCAGTGCACGCGGCTCACCGCCCCGGAGAGGAATCAGGTAGATACCGGAGACCCCGCCCGGTTCCGGGCCACGTCCCGCGGCCAGATACTCGCCGTCTGGCGACCACCCGATGGTCGTCAGCACCGGGAGCGTGCTCACCTCCCGGTCGGCGCCTCCGAGGGCGGACATCACGCGGACACGCTCGCCGCCGTCGCGTTCATCGCGTACGTAGGCGATGTGGCGCCCGTCGGCGGACCACTGTGGTGCGATGTCGCGCCGCGGGTCGGTCGTCAGGCGCCGCACGTCCGAGCGACCAATCACTTTCACGTAGATATCCCAGTTCTCTTCCGCCTCGCCGCTCCAGGTGAACGCCACCTGCGTCCCGTCGGGGGAAAACGTCGAGCCGCGCTCGAACCCCGCCAGCGTCGTCAGTGGCAGCAACTGTGGCGGCGCTCCCTCGGTTGCAGGCGTACGCCGCCACAGGACGATCGCGGCGAGCACGGTCACCGCACCGACGAGCGCAACGATGGCCGCTGTCCGCGCAGACGAAGGACGGGACGGTTCAGGCCGCGCCGCGGCGAAGGTCGGACGCGCGTCCTCTTCGGACGCTGCTGCGGCCGACACAGCAGCGGTGGGAGCCGTGGCCGGAGCGGGCTCGGCGGGCGGCGACCCCGGGACGACCTGGACCGCCGCGATGAAGCGGTAGCCCTTGCCCGGGACCGTCTCGAGGAATGCGGGGGCGTCGGCCGAGTCCTTTAGGGCCTGGCGAATCTTGCTGACGGCGGTGTTGACCCCGCCCTCCACATCGACGAACACGCCGTCGCCCCAGAGGTGCCGGGCGATGTCCGCCCGTGCCACCAGCAGCCCGCGTCGCGCCACCAGCAGGATCAGCAGATCCATCGGCCGCCGCTCGATCTTGATCGCGCGGCCCTTCCGGCGCAGCTCGTAGGCGGCCACGTCCAGATCGAACTCCCTGAAACGAAGCACTTCGGTGGCAGATGGCGACGGCATCGCGCGGTCGGGGATGCTCATAGTGCCACAAGTCACGATTGGCCTGTTAGTTGGCGCTGCAGAAACGCTTCAGGCTTTCTCGAGCCTGTCTCTATGGTGCGTCGTCGAGGCGAATGAGACGCTCACCCCGTCTTTCGAGGGTGGCCGATGCGTCCATTCTGTCCTGTTCGCGTTGTTTCCAGCCGCTTTGCGCGTTGACGAGTGACGAGGCTTTCATGTCCGGAGAGATCATCGACCCGGGTGCGGTCACGTCCAGGCGAAACGAAACCGAGGTATCTCATGCGTAGACTAGTGCACGTGACGGTGCTGTGTGCCGGCCTGGGTGTCCTGACGACGCCGGCCGCTGCCGAGCTGATTACCGATCCCATTGGCGATTTCTTTCCGCTGCTCGACTCCGCTGCGCCGCGCGGCGGCGATCTCGATGTCGTCAGCGCGCAGGCCTTCCTGCGCGGCGGGCATCTGCACTTCACGGCGACGATGGACGCGCCCATCGGCACGACCGATCTGGCGTTCTACGTGTGGGGCGTGGATCGGGGCACCGGAGCGATCACGGCGGACTTTGCGCGTCACGGACTGCCGGACATCGTCTTCGACGCACTGCTGATCGCGAACAACGATGGCACCGGCCTCGTCAACCTCATCCGCCCGGGATTGCCTCCCATCTCCACGCCACTGCCACCGGGCAGCGTGACGATGGCGGGCAACACGATCGACGTGATGGTGTCGCTGGGCCTCCTACCGTCGACCGGGTTCCTGCCCAGTGACTACGAATGGAACCTGTGGCCGCGGTGGCGCGGCGTCCCGTTCGGCGACACGCAGATCTCGGATTTCGCGCCCGACGACCGGAACGCGCGCCTCACGGTGCCGGAGCCTGCGGTGCTGGCGCTGCTCGCCGTCGGACTTGCCGCTGGCCGCCGGCGCGTATGGCGGCAGCGCCGGGCGTGATCACGCCGCACGTGTGTTGTTAGGCCGTTCGATTCATCGCCAGCTTGAGGTGATCGTCGCGCCAGACGATCTAGTGTGAGCCAGTCGCGAGGCGCGCGGCTCATTCGGAACGATGGCCGCAGGGCGGTGAACGAACCGCCCGCGGCCGGCGAGCTCGTCCACCGCAGCTTCAGTGGGGCACGCGGCCGCGCACGGTTCGGGTCCGGCTCGAGGGCGGCGTGTTGTTCGCCAACGGCATCCTCGACGAGCCGGTGTGCCTGATTCCCCATTCAGACACCCTGTTCGCCGGCACCGACGGCCTCTCGTATGTCTTCGATCAAGAGTGCCGGCAGGCGGCATTCATGCTGGAACGGAACGTGTCCGGCAACTGGCGATACACGCGGCAGCCGCAGCGATGAGGATGGCGCCGCATGAAGGCGCGACGCGGGTGGACGGTGGACCGCACACAAAAGCCACTTTTGATGTAAGTACATAGCCCCACGGACCGCCGTGGCGTCCGCCTCGGAGGCGTTCGGCACATTTCTCGGAGGGCACAATGATTTCAAGGTTGTTTGACTACGGTTGCCGCAGGGCCTCATCCGTGTGCGCCATCGCGCTGCTCGCCTGCAGCGCCAGCAGCGCACTCGCGCAAACGACCCCCACGCTCGACGCCAACTTCATCGAGCACGACCAAGTGGGGCCGAAGCTGCTCTTCCGTGAAACGTGGAAGCAGCCGCCCCACACCGGCCCGCTCACCGATGAGAATCGGCGCATCACGCCGGAGGCGCTGACCAATCCGGACCTGGAGATGCGGCTATACGGCACGGACGCCAGCAACATTCAGGTCACGCAGCACAACGGCATCCCGGACGTCTGGATGGGGTTCACGAACTCGCCGGTGGCGCTGACGCTGCGACACAAGACCGCCTACATGAACCTGACGCAGTTGGCGCGGGTACGGTGGAGAACGCGCACCGAGAACCTCCACGTCCTGCACCCCGTCGTGCGGCTGGCCGACGGACGCCTGCTCGTCGGCAGCCAGACGTTCCAGAGCCCGCAGCGTCGGATCGTTGGCAAGGACGTGTTCACCGGCACATTCGTCGTGTCCGAGATTACATTCGAGGATCAGCGCTGGTTCCTCCTGGACCCGACGAAGGTCGTCGTTCTCAGAGAGGTCGACAACCCGGACCTGAGCCGCGTTGACGAGCTCGGCTTCGTGGACCTGATGCCCGGCGGCGGACATGGCTACGTCGGATGCTCGAACGTGTCCTGGCTCGAGGTATACGCCGACTCGCACCAGCGCTGACAGCCCCGGCCTGGAGGCGCAAGAATCGCGTGGTGTTTATGCGGACGCGCGATGCTGATTCAGCAGAAGTCGTGGGCGTCCACCGACGCCGCCAACTGCTGCAGCGCCTCCAGCCGCTCGTGGCTACCAGTCTGGCGCCGCCTCACGAAACCCAGGCAGCGTGGGGACGGGACTTCGGGAATAGACTCGAACGATGGTGCCGAGGGCGACGGCCATGGCAACCGGCAGGCCGTGGCTCGGGGCCATCCTGATCGTCGGCGCGCTGCAGCAGGCGCCCGCCGCGCAGATCGTCGTGGACGCGCCGCCGGTGCTCGCCGCGACCGCGGCACGGGTCGAGGAGACCGACCTGCCACGGCTTCGCGACTCGCTCGTCCGCGCGGGCCTCGAGCTTCCGTCGCCGATCCGGATCGCGCTCATCCCCGAGGACGATCCGCGCGCCCGCGTCATCCCCGACTGGATCGTCGGCTTCGCCAGCGGCGCGCACGACATCGTCATCATGCCGGGGCGGGTCGTGTCGTATCCCTACGATTCGCTCGAATCGGTCGTCCGGCACGAGGTCGCGCACCTCGCGCTCACGACGCGCGCCGGCGGGCGCGACCTGCCGCGCTGGTTCCATGAAGGCGTCGCCGTCTCCGTCGACTCGGGATGGGATACGGAAGCCCGCCTGCGGCTGCTGTTCGCCGTGGCCCGCGCTCCGCGCATCCAGCAACTGACGCGCTTCTTCGAGTCGGCCAGCCAATCCGAGACGACGCTGGCCTATCTGCTGGCCACCGTCCTCGTCGACGATCTCCGCCAGCGCCACGGTCCCGGGCTGCCGGGCGCGATCGCCGCTCGCGTCGCCGCCGGTGCGTCCTTCGGCGAGGCGTTCAGGCTCGAAACATCCGAGACGCCCGATGCGGCCGCCGCACGAGCCTGGGCCGCCTACCGGCGATGGACGGCCTGGATCCCCTCCCTGGCCAGTCCGTCCGCCGCCTGGACGATCATCCTGGTCCTGGCCGTCGCCGCGTACGTGGCCCGGCGGCGGCGGCGGGTGCAGCGACGACGGCAATGGGACGAGGAGGAGGCCGCGCGCCCATTCTTCGACGACGGACCATGACGGACGGGCAACCGCCATTTGTCGCGGGAGACCGATCGGACCCGGTCGAGGGCAGGGGGAGGCCGTCAGGAAGTAGACGGGCGCGAACCGCGTGGCGTACTCGTCGATCACGTGCCGGAAGATCAGCGGATCGAGCAGCGAGAAGATCTGGTTGACGGCGGCCAGCACGAGCGCCAGCGCCACCAGGCGCCAGTACTCCTTCAGGTAGACGGCGAGCAGCTTCAGGTCTATATACTCCCCGAATGCCGCACCCCGCTGCTCGCGCCGTTGCTCACGCGACTTTCCCGCCTGGACCCGAGCGCCTCCGGAGGACGAGGCTGGCTCTTGCGCTCGCCGGCTGCCTCATGGCCATCCCGGCCCAAGCGCAGTGGAGCTACCATGCGCCGAACCTGCCGCGCACGGCCACCGGCGCGGTGCACCTGCGGGCACCCGCGCCGCGGACGCCCGACGGGCGGGTGGATCTGTCCGGCGTGTGGCAGACCGACCTCAAGTACAACTTCAATCTCGCGGCGGACCTGAAGCCGGAGGACGTCCCGATGCTGCCCGCCGCGCGCGCGCTGGTCGCCGAGCGGCAGGCGAACAACGGCAAGGACGATCCGGAGGGATACTGCATGCCGCCAGGATTCCCGCGCGTGAACGGAGTGCCCTTCCCGCAGAAGATCATCCAGACGCCCGTAGTCATCGTGATGCTGTACGAGACCCGCACCACGTTCCGGCAGATCTTCCTGGACAGCCACGTGCCCGTGCAGGATCCCCAGTCGACGTGGATGGGCTACTCCACCGGGCGATGGGACGGCGACACACTGGTGGTGCAGACGTCGGGCTTCAACGACAAGACGTGGCTGGACGACACCGGCCATCCGCACTCGGAGGCGATGAAGGTGACCGAGCGGATCAGGCGCCCGGACTTCGGGCGCCTGCTCGTGGAGATCACGATCGACGATCCGAAGTTCTACTCGCGGCCGTGGACCGTGACGCAGGAGTTCCTGATCGATCCCGACGGCGAGCTCATCGAGTACGCCTGCAACGAGAACAACCTGTCGATTCCGCACCTGGTCGGCCGCTGACGGCAGCATGCGGACAGCCGGGGCCACGCCGGGCGCGGGAAGCCGATTTCAGCGCTTGAACGTCACCTTCTGGACGCGCCAGTTCGACATCTCGCCCACGGCTAGCTCGTTCTCGTGCGGATAGGAAACTTTAGAGGGAGGCAAAGTAACGGAAAGCCCGTTATGCGACAGGCTCCCACTCCGGCCCAACCCCTCCCCCCTCTGACAGCGGCGCCGCAGACGTCACTTCCTCGAGGCGGCTGGCTGCACTGGCCGTTTACGCAGACAAGAGACCCATTCGGCCTACCGTCGGGCCACATCTTCGATGGAGGTTAGGACTGCGCCGCTCACATAGGGCACGGCGCCCGATCGACGATGGCGGACACCTTGTGCTGGAACGCCCGGACCCAATTGAGGACGTCGGCCGCTAGAGCGTCTTTGTGCGGATATCGCGAAAGGCGCGCCCCATCGAACAACTCGCGAATCTGCTGCGCCGAGAATCGGCTCAGGCGTTCACCCAGAAACCGGCGCCCCTCCTCCGAGATCTCCGTATCCGGGAACGTTGAGCCTTCATAGGGCAGCGCCTTCATCGAAACGGCGCACCGGTCCGTATCGATCCAGATCGGCGTGCGCGCCCAGTTCGCAAGGTCCAGCTTGGGGGGACCGAACGTCCCGCCTAGATCCTGCACCATGGCAACGGGACGACTGCACGGGCGAGGGTCCAATAACCGACCCGGTGGATCGGTCTCACCGAGGCACAGCAAGCGCTGATTCTTGGCCTTGTTGTCCCAGTGGTTCAGGAAGACGGCGAGCAGACGCAAGGCATCGACGTGCGCACGCGGTGAACCACCCGCCGCAGGGTCGATGCTGGCGAGTTGTTCCCACGTCCACCCGCGCTCTTTAGCGGTCTCGATCCGGCGGCCTTCGACAGGGCGTTCGATGACGGCGGCTTCGAAGTCCTCGTAGTGGTCGAAGTCGAGGTTCGGAAAACAGACGTCGAGCCCCACTCCTTCGTTGACACACTGCAGGCCGGCGAACGGGTCGGGCGGGCACCCAAAGCAACGCACTCGATCCACGACGTACATACGATCTGCAGGAAAACCGACGGCTGCGAGAAGACGGCTCGAGATGATCTCGGAGTACACCTCGGGATTGTCTCGGCCGTACTTGACTTTCACTGTTTCACCGCCGTGCAGCGTGCAGTCGAACTTGGGCGTGCTGCCCGACACGCCACCCGGTTTGAATTGACAACGCACCACGTCACTGAGTCCCAAGGCCTTGGCGTCGGGCGGATTGGTGCCCAGCGCGGCCTCCTCGATAGGCGTCACCGGATCGAGCCATACCTGCGCCCGCCGCATCGCGGCGGCCTGCACACGCTCGTATTCCGCGGCGTCGTCCGATCGCAACGGCTGAGCATGACTTGTTGCGAGCGCACTCACCAGGAGGATCGAGGCAGCCGCCGCACAGGCCTTCATGCACGAACAGCGTGCAAAATCCGCACCTTGCGTTGGCCCGTTCAGCGTCATTGACGACCCTGTTGAGACTAGCTCTTCACCGAGCCAACTAACCGCCGCCCATCCACGGGCTGCCCGGATCTCGCTTCCCTTCCTGAGTCGGCTTCGTCGGCGGCACATCCCGCCCTTCGGGAGGCCTCTCAAGGTCCTGTTGATTCGCCGGATTCTTCTCGGCCTCACGCTCAGCCGGACTCTGCCGCTGTGCACCCCTCCGCTCTGTCCCTTGTTCGTCTGTCATGCTCGGGAGGCTGCAAGACGGATTCCCTCAACCCCGTCGTGTCTCAGACCAACTCGTCTTTATGCTGCGATTCTTCTTCGTGCCACCCTTGTTCTGGCAAACGGGAGATGAGCAGGTCGAAGCCTGCAACGGTCGTAGGCTTGATGAAGCCGGAGATGACATACCTGCCCAGTACCTGATTCCAAGTGAGTAGAGGGGCACCGAGAATCGTTGCAATGCCCGGCACCAACTTGAAACCCGTCTTCTCCAGGTCGGGCGGCAGAGCTGGCAGCCGTGCGTGCAGCGAGAAGGCTCTACGAACGTCCTCGTCTTCGTGGTGCAAGACGATTACCTGAAAGATCACGTCAATCATCCAACTACCCTCCGAATGAGAAAGTCGGCCCCACGGTCAGCCAGCGTCGGTAAGTCAACT
>Ga0307505_10000576_pt1 | contig 39027 bp, 41 predicted proteins | sample 23_S_MG_FD_202183 | JGI IMG/M metagenome (GOLD analysis project Ga0307505, IMG submission 202183) | Soil microbial communities from Populus trichocarpa stands in riparian zone in the Pacific Northwest, United States - 23_S | ecosystem: Environmental > Terrestrial > Soil > Riparian zone > Trees...
AGCGGCCGTTGGCAACGCTGGCCGAGGAATGGCAGGCATCGATGATCAGCGCCATATCGGCCGCCCGGACGGGGCTGAATGCGCGCACCAGGTCGGCGCTGGAAACCAACGTGGCGGTATCGGGATCGCTCTCGGCCCACGCGCCGCCCGTGGGGACCAGGTAGAAGTTCCCGAGCGGGTCGGCCCAGCCGTGCCCGGAGAAGCTGACGATCACCAGATCGTCGGGCGTGGCGGGCTCGATAGGGGATGCGTCGATACCGGCTCGCCGCAAGGATGCCAGCAGGCTTGCCCTATCGCGCGAACCATCGAGCAGCGCGAGCACGCTGATGATGGTCGCCTTGTCGATTCGGCGGCGCCTGCCATCGCCAAGCCGCTCCCCGGCGAGAACCAGTTGGCGTGTCTCGTACCCTTGAATTTTACCCAGCCGCTCGGCCAGGAGGCGGGCATCGGCCACCGCGTAGTTCAGCCTGAAGCGCCTTACGTCGTAGTCATCGATGCCGATCGCGATGATGAAGGCCCTCTTGTGCCGCGGGGCCAGCGGCGGCGAGGGACGATAGACCGCGCGGGTGGTCGCGCCCTTTATCCGGTCCTCGTTGAACGCATAGGCGGTGAATTCGGGCCGCTCGTTCTCCTCCCCGGTCGGCAGCGGAATAGTATAGGTGAAGCGGCGCACCGGGCCCGCGTCGTTTGCCCGCCGCCAGCTTTCGAGGTCGCGTTCATCCGCTTGCGGTTCGCCCCCCGTCATCGCGACCAGCTTCTCGTCGACGAACAAACGGGGATTGAACACGCCTGAGCGGGTCTTGCCGTTCGCCGCGCCCTCGTCGACGCCCTCGGTTACTTCGAGCGTCACGATCACCGAGCGCGGATCGGCGGCCGGGGCGATGGCGACGATCTCTACCTCGGGCAACACGCGGTTGAGGCTGGTGATCGAGGGCAGGGGGCGGAACATCCGCGCGCAGGTCCGCGCCGCGCGGCATTCGAGCAGCTTGCCGTACAGCCCCGGCTCGTAGAAATCGCGCATGAAGGTCTGGGGGGCGAGGCTCTGCCAGGGAGCATCGGGCACCAGCCAGCGCACGGCGTCGGTATCGGGGCCGAGGTTGGTGTCGTAGCGCCCGCTCGGCGTCACCGCGAAGAAGCGGTCGTCGGCCAGCATGTAGAAGGTCAGCTGCCGCGATCCATCGGCTGCATCGTAGAACTCGATCGTCCCGTCCTCGGTCGCGGCCCAGACGAGGTTGCCGCGCTCGATATACCCTGCGCGGTGCAGCGCTGCGGTCCCTGCCAGCCGCGCGACCAGCCGGCCGGTGGCATTGTCGATCAGCGCGCGGTTATCGAGATCGAGGATCCGCCTTTCGCCCGTCGGCACCACCTTGAGCGAGACATTGGCCACCTTGAGCGGCGGCTTTGCGCCCGCCACGTCGAGGACATAGAGAGTTGCCTTGTCGTCCGCGGCGACCGTCTGGGAGAAGGCGATCTTGGTCCCGTCGGGAGTAAAGCCGAGCCGCTGGATGACCCCACTGTCGTCGAAGCCCAGAGCACCACGCTCAAGGGCTTGGGCAACGGAGGGGACGAACAAGCGGCCTTCGGCATCCTCGAAGCGCAACTGGTCCCTGGTCGCGCCGAGCGGGTCGACGATCCGCACCAGCTCGCGGGGGGCCTCGTCCAGCGCATCGCCCTCGCGCTCGAACAGCAGCACACGCAGCACCTGATTGTCTGCCAGCGTCCCGGTGTTCTCCCACACTCGCGTGGCAATGGCGATCCGGAGGCGGTCTGGGGAAAGGGCGATGGCAGTGATCACCTGGTCGCCCAAGTCAGGCTGGTGCATCGGCCGCCAGCCGCCGCGCGAGGCGGCATGGATCGAGACACGCGTCGCCGAAGGGAGCCAGCTGAAATCGCGGTCGAGTTCGGCCCGGCCTGCGGCATATTGGCAATTGATCGACGCCGGGCCGAACCGCCCGAGGCGGTAGCAGCCCGCCAGGCTGGCGAGGCCGATGAAACCGCCGGCATCGTCGAGCGGAGTCATTTCGCCGTAGGCGTCGATGGCACGGCAAGTACCGCTGCGGGCGCAGCCTGCATCGACCACCAGCGTGGGGGGAAAGCCCACTTGCGCGGCCGGCATGTCGTTGGTGGCGTCGTAGCCCTGGCTTGAGAGGGCAAAACTCCCGTCGCCCAGCCAGCTCACGCGGTGATAGGCGCGGCTGGGCTCGAAGGGCTCCCGGCTGGTGCCGGCCATCATGTCAAGCACGCTCACCCGCGCCTCGGTCTCGTTGCTCAGCCCCTCGACCCTCACCAGGCGCTGCCCGTCGGGAGAGATGTCCGCGTCGAGGAAATAGCTGCGCTGGTCGCCGGTCAGCGCGATGATCTGCTCGCCACTGGTGGCCACCAGGTTGACCCCGTAGCGGCAGCGAAACTCCGATGCGCAGCTGGGGCCGGAGAACTGCAGATGTTCGTCGGTAACGTCGAACAGGCCGGGCATGCCGTCATCGTGGTTGGGCATCGGGCGCCAGGCGCCATCGGGCGACAGCGGGAACGGAATTTCACGCGGCTGGCCTTCACCCACCGGCTTGGGAGGCGCGATCGTGCGGTCGGGCGTGACCACGCGCGTGGCCAGGTCCAGTGAGTAGGAGCACCACAAATCGCCCTCTTGCCTCGCTTCGGGCGGGCAGGCGGAGCCTGGCTGCTCATCGACCGTGACCCCGCGTCTGTATACCAACTCCAGGCTCCGGCCATCGGCGCCCGGCGCGACCCTGCGCAGGAGCAGCCTGTCAGGTGCCATCGGCTCCCACCTCCCGGGCACCTGCGCGGTATCGAGGATCGCGCGCCCAGCCCAGTCCCAGAACACGATCGTGCCATCTTCGGCGATCGAGACGAGGTGCCTGCCGCCATCCACCCAGCGCACCGCGACTACCGGTAATTGATGGCCGAGTTGGACCACGATCCGCGGCTCGACCGCGGCCTCGGCGGTCAGCCGCGCGGCATCATCGCCACGCGTGCAGGACGCGAGCAGCAGGAGCAGCAACAAACGAAGATGATTGCCAGCGATGCGCGAAGAAGGCCCCCTAAGTCCGCGCGAAGATTATACCTCGCATCCCGGGCACGCCAGACGCATTTTTGGGCGGGTTATCGAGGTCACTCCGGCCCCGCGAGGTTCTCGCTAGTGCTACAGCGGAAGCCGGCCGCTTTGGTCGGATCGTAGGGGCTGCGCCCCAGCTTCGCTTCCGCCCGCTCCAGTTTCCTTTCCAATCAAGGCTGTCGACTTGCGCATGCGCGAGCGTTAGCTGTGGTCGCGATGGGGATTCTTGAGGGGCAGGTCGCGCTGGTCACCGGCGCCGGACGCGGGTTCGGGCGCGCGATCGCCGAGCGGTTTGCCGCGGAAGGCGCCGCGGTCGCGCTGGCCGCACGCTCGCTGGCCCAGATCGACGAGGTGGCGCAGGCGATCCGCGGCGCCGGCGGAAACGCCATCGGCGTGCGTTGCGACGTGACCGACGCCGATTCCGTCGCGCACGCGGTGGCCAAGACCGAAGAACTGCTCGGGCCGGTCGACCTCCTGGTCAACAACGCCGGGGTGCCGGGACCGTTCGGGCCGATCTGGCAGGTCGATCCCGACGACTGGTGGCGCGCGCAGGCGATCCACATCCGCGCCCCGATGCTGTTCATGCATCACGTGCTGCCGGGCATGGTGGCACGCGACCGGGGCCGGGTGATCTGCGTTTCGGCCATCGCCAGCCGGCTCGTGGCGCCGAACCTGTCGGCCTATTGCACCGGCAAGATCGCGCAGAACCGGCTGGTCGCCGAAGCCGCGGCCGAGCTGGCTGGAACGAACGTGGCGGTGTTCGCGATCGACCCGGGCTTCGCCGCCACCCAGCTGGCGCGCGACACCGCCGCCGATCCCGAGGCGCAAAAGTACTTCCAGCCGCTGATCGAGCGGATCGAGAATGTGGAGCACGCCTACGGCACCGACCCGGACCTGGCGCGCTGCGCCGACCGGTGTGTCGAACTCGCCTCAGGCAAGTACGATGCCCTTTCTGGTGGCTATTTCGAGCTGCCCGACGATCTCGACGCCGCTCTGAAAGTGAAAGCGTCCGCCTAAGCGGGGTGCTTGTCCAGCTCGTCGCCGACCATGGTGACGACGTGCAGCAGGTTGGTCGCCCCGGAAACGCCGAACGGCACGCCTGCCATCACCACCAGCTTGCTGCCGGCGGCGCCGAGGCCGTGGCGCAGCGCCATGCGCTTGCCCTTGGCGATCATCTCCTCGAAGCTGCCGATCTCCTTGATCGTCACCGCGTGCGCGCCCCACAGTAGTGCCACCTTGCGCGCCACCGCGCCCGACGGGGTCAGCACCAGTACCGGCACCGAGGGCCGTTCGCGCGCGACGCGACGCGCCGAGGAGCCGGTCGAAGTGAACACCGTAATCGCGTCAATCGCGACTGTGTCGGCGATGGTCATGCAGGCATGGGCGAGGGCATCGGCGGTGGTCGCGTCGGGCCGGGTTTCGAGCAGGCGGACGCGTTGGCGATAGGCTTCGTCGCGTTCGACCTGGCGGGCGATCGAATCCATCATCAGCACGGCTTCTTCGGGCCAGTGGCCGGCTGCGGTCTCGGCCGAGAGCATGACCACGTCGGCACCGTCGTAAACCGCGTTGGCGACGTCGGAGACTTCGGCGCGGGTCGGGGCCGGGCTCTCGATCATCGATTCGAGCATCTGCGTCGCCACGATCACCGGCTTGCCCGTCAGGCGGGTGGCGTTGACGATCTTCTTCTGCAGCGGCGGCACTTCTTCCGGTCTGAGCTCGACGCCGAGGTCGCCGCGGGCGACCATCACGCCGTCCGCCAGCTCGATGATCTCGGCCAGCCGCGCCACGGCCTGCGGCTTCTCGATCTTGGCGCAGAGCGCGCCCTTGCCGCCCATCAGCGCGCGCGCCTCGGCAATGTCCTCTGGCCGTTGCACGAAGCTGAGCCCGATCCAGTCGGCGCCCTGTTCAAGTGCAAAGGCGAGGTCCTTGCGGTCCTTGTCGGTCATCGCCGCGATCGGCACTTCGGCGTCGGGCACGTTGACGCCCTTGCGGTCCGAAATCACCCCGCCGACTTCGGCGGTGCAGACGATCCGGTCCCGCTTCGCCTCGGTCACCCGCAGCCTGATCTTGCCGTCGTTGATCAGCAGCCGCTGGCCTGCCTTGAGTACCGCGAACAGCTCGGGGTGCGGCAGGCAGACGCGGGTCGCGTCGCCCGGCGCCGGGTCGCGGTCGAGCGTGAACTTGCGGCCGTGGGCGATCGTGGCCTGCCCGCCGGTGAACTCGCCGACGCGCAGTTTGGGGCCCTGCAGGTCGCACAGCACCGCTATGGGCCGGTTGAATTCCTTCTCCAGCGCGCGGACTGCCTTGATGATTTTCGCGTGGGTCTTGTGCTCGCCGTGGCTGAGGTTGATGCGGAACGCGTCGGCGCCGGCGCGAAACAGGCGGCGGAGCATCTCGGGGTTGCTGCTGGCGGGGCCGAGCGTGGCGAGAATCTTGACCTTGCGGCCGCGGGGTTCGAGCTTTGCCATCGAGCGCGCCCTATGACAGAGCGGGGCTGCAAGACAAGTTCAACCCTTGGGAGGCTAACATGTCCGCCGATCCCCTCGACCAGCTGCCCGACGCGGTCGCCGCCACGGCCTTCCGCCGGCTGGTGCGGCACTTGCGCCACCGCCACGACGCCCAGAACATCGAGCTGATGGGCCTCGCCGGGTTCTGCCGCAATTGCCTCGCCGACTGGATTCGCGACGCGGGGTTCGCAGGCGACAAGAACGCCGCGCGCGAAGCGATTCACGGCATGGGGATGGACGAGTGGAAGGACCGCTTCCAGTCCGAAGCGACGCCCGAACAGATCGCCCGGATGGACGCGAGCGTCGCGAAAAACGCCTGACGTTACTGCCCGTACCGCGCCTCCGCCGCGCGCAGCAGGGCCACGTTCTGCCGCTCGATGGCGTTGAGCGAGACCTCGTTGGCGGTCGGGCGGTACCAGGTGAACTGCGAGAAATGATCGCGCAGGCCGGCGCGGCCGAAGCGGCGCCCCTTGCGGGCATAGATCTCGTTGCGGGCGATCGCCAGCGTGGCCGGCCCGAAATTGGCGATCTCCGCCGCCGTCAGCAGGCGCTGGCCCGAATCGGGGATGACCATGCCCTCGGTGGAGGCAATCGGCGGCTCATCCGGAACCGAAACGTCTTGGGCGGACGCCGACGTCGCGCTGTCGCCGGCTTCCTCCGCCGATGCCGCTTGCTCGGGCGGCGCGGACCGCCCCTCGGCAAGCGACTGAACGAGTCGCTCCTCTGCCGCCAGTTCGCCTTCGAGATATTGCTCGCGCATGATGGCCCAGCCCGCCACCAGCAGCGCGATCGCACCAACCGCGATGCCCACAAAGAGCGGCCATCTGGAGGCCGGAGCGACGGAAGCCGGAGGCGCGACGGGCGCGGGCCGTACCGGGACGGTCGGTTCGGTGCGAGGCTCAGCGCCGGCTTCGCGCCCGCACAGTTCGGCGAGGCTGACCTTGACCTTGCGCCAGCCGGGATGGTCCGCCTCGCCGTGCCAGTCGCCGATCTCGGCGTACTGGATCTGGTTGAACGGCAGCGGCGGCATGATGTTGTCGAGCGCGGTCTGGACCAGCTTCTTCTGGTTGCGCGCCATGTCCGCTTCGGCGCGCACCCATTCCGAGGCCGCGGCGGCCTCGGACCAGACCACGATCGCCGCCTTGCACATGCCGATTTTGGCAGTGATGACGTCGCCATAGCTCAGGTGCGGCGGCAGGTCGGCGTCCCACCACACCTGATAGCCTTCGGCCTCGACCGCCTGCGCCAGCTGGGTGACTTTGGCGAGGTCGGTCCGCGAATAGGAAATAAACACGTCGACCATGGCTTTCCCCTGGGCCAGTCCCCTTATGCACCCCGGGGAAAAGGATAGAACGCCCTCGCGGCGATGCAAGCCGCCCGCTATCGAGCGGGCAACCGATTCTCGGACAACCGGAGATATTTGACGATGGCCACTGCTGCCGATGACGACCGCCGCGCTCAAGTAGCCGAAGGCGGTAGCGCAGATAACAGACTCCGCCTGCTGATCGAGCGCGTCGAACGCCTCGAGGAAGAGAAGAAGGGCATCGCCGACGACATCCGCGACGTTTACGCCGAGGCCAAGGCGGTCGGCTATGACGCCAAGATCATGCGGCAGATTGTTCGCCTGAGGAAAATGCGCCCCGACGACCGGGCGGAGATGGAAGCCATCCTCGACACCTACAAGGCCGCGCTCGGGCTGGGGTGAATGGCACCGGCGATCCGCCCCGCGAGCGAGGCCGACGCGGCCGTCTGCGCGGCGATCTACGCACCTTACGTTGCCGGTAACTGGGTCAGCTTCGAGCTCGATCCGCCTGGTCCCGAGGAAATGGCCGAACGGATCGCCGATTATGGCGCCAGCCATGCCTGGCTCGTTGCCGAGAGCGATGGCGCGGTCGCCGGCTATGCTTACGGATCGCCGCACCGCGCCCGGGCGGCCTATGCCAGCTCGTGTGATGTGGCGGTCTACGTCGATCCCGCCCATTCGCGCCAGGGGCTCGGCCGCGCGCTCTACGCGGCGCTGCTGACGGCGCTGGCCGACAAGGGCTTCCACGCCGCGTTCGCCGGGATAGCGCTCCCCAATGACGCCAGCGTCGGGCTGCACGAAGCGATGGGCTTCACGCCCGTAGGCATCTACCGCGAGGTCGGCTTCAAGCTCGGGCAATGGCGCGATGTCGGCTGGTGGCAGCGGTTGCTCTGACGCATCGGGCCGTTGTAAGGCGCCGCAACCTTTCAGCCAGCAGCAAGCGAACCCTATGGCCGGCCATTCCAAGTACAAGAACATCATGTACCGCAAGGGCGCGCAGGACAAGAAGCGCTCGGCGGCGTTCTCCAAGCTCAGCCGCGAAATCACCGTGGCGGCAAAGTCGGGCATGCCCGATCCGGACATGAACCCGCGGCTGCGCCTCGCGGTCAACAACGCCCGCTCTGCCTCGATGCCCAAGGACAACATCCAGCGCGCCATCGACAAGGCCAGCATGGGCGACGCCGAAGACTACGAGGAAATCCGCTATGAGGGCTATGGTCCCGGCGGCGTGGCGCTGATCGTCGAGGCGCTGACCGACAACCGCAACCGCACTGCCACCAACATGCGCGTCGCCTTTTCCAGGAATGGCGGCAACCTCGCCGCCACCGGCGCGGTCAGCCATGGGTTTGAGCGCATGGGGATGATCGACTACGGGCCGGGCGCGGGCGACGAGGACAAGGTCATGGAGGCCGCGATCGAGGCCGGCGCCGACGATGTCGAAAGCGGCGAGGACGGCCACACCATCTGGAGCGGGATGGACGGCATGCACGAGGTGGCGAAAGCACTCGAAGCGAGCCTTGGCCAGGCCGAGAGCGTCAAGCTGGCGTGGAAGCCGAACCTCACCGTCGAAGTCGCCGAGGGGGACGCCGAGACCCTGCTCAAGCTGATCGACGCGCTCGAGGACGACGACGACGTCCAGGCCGTATGGGGCAACTACGAGATGTCCGACGAAGTGATGGAGAAGCTCTCCTGATATGCGCCCATGTTGATCTTGGGCCTCGATCCCTCGCTCAGTTGTACCGGCTGGGGGATCGTGCGGAGCGAAGGCGCGCGGCTGAGCCATGTCGCCAACGGGCAGATACCGACCGATGCGAAAGCGCCGATGGCCGAGCGGCTGCATCAACTGCATGACGCGGTCGCCGCGGTGATCGGGCAATATGCGCCGGACCGGGCGGCCGTCGAGGAAGTGTTCCTCAACAAGAACCCGCAATCGACGCTCAAGTTGGCGCAGGCGCGCGGCGCGGTGCTGGCGGCTTGCGGCCAGGCCTCGTTGCCGGTCGCCGAGTACGCCGCGCGGCTGGTCAAGAAGGCGGTCGTGGGCACCGGCGCGGCTGAGAAAGTGCAGGTCCAGGCGATGCTAAAGGTGCTGCTGCCGGGCGTGACGGTGGCGGGTGCCGATGCCGCCGACGCGCTCGCTGTCGCCATCGCCGACGCGCATCTAGGGGGCCGCTGATGTTCCTGGTCGTGTTCCGCAACCGCAAGCGGGCGGACATTGACTACGCCGCCTACGATGCGGAATCCGACCGAATGCTCGAACTGGCGCAGGCGCAGCCCGGCTACCTCTCGTTCAAGAGCTACACCGCCGACGACGGCGAAGTGATCGCAGTGTCCGAATGGGAGGACGAGGCGGCGGCACGCGCCTGGGGCCGGGTGGCCGAGCACTGCGCAACGCAGCAGCGCGGGCGAGTGGAATTCTACGAGGACTACACCCTGTTTGCTTGCGAGAGCCCTCGCATCCATCGCTTCGCGCGCAGGGATTCGGCATGATCCAGCTCTACGGCATTCCCAACTGCGATACGGTCAAGAAGGCGCGCGCCTGGCTCGATGCGCGCGGGACCGACTACGCGTTCCACGACTACAAGAAAGAAGGCGCGGACCCGGGCAAGCTCGCGGCCTGGAGCGATGCGGCCGGCTGGGAAGCGCTGCTCAACCGCCGCGGCACGACATTTCGCGCGCTGGCCGATGCCGACAAGGCCCACATCGACCGCGCCAAGGCGATCCGGCTGATGGAAGCAAGCCCGTCGCTGATCAAGCGGCCGGTGGTCGAGCACACGGGCGGTGTGCTGGTCGGGTTCGATACGGCCGAATGGGAGCGCGCGCTGGTCTAGAGCCGCGTTGCGGTGACGATGTAGTCGAGCGACAGGTTGTCCGACAGCCGCAGGCCGTGGAGCGGCGAGAAGGCGATGCCGCGCGGCTCACTCATCGCAAGACCGGCCTCGGCCAGCAATTCGCGCAATTCCTCGGGCGTGACGAAATCCTCCCAGTGATGCGTGCCCCTGGGGATCGCGCCGAGCGCCTCGGCGGCGCCGACCAGCAGCAGGCGCGATTGCGGAGTGCGGTTGGGGGTCGAGAGGACCATCAGCCCGCCGGGCGCGAGGTGCTTCGCCAGGCCGGCGACGAAGGCGGGCTTGTCGGCGACATGCTCGAGCACTTCGAGGCAAGTCACCAGGTCGAACTTGCCCAAACCGAGCGCGGCCAGCTCGCCGTGGCGGTAGTCGATCGCCAGGCCCGATCCGGCCGCGTGGAGTCGCGCGGCTTCGACATTTTCCGCCGCCGCATCGACTCCCGTGATCTCGGCGCCCAGCCGCGCCAGCGGCTCGCACAGCAGCCCGGCACCGCAGCCGACATCGAGCGCGGTCTTGCCCGCGAGCGGCCTGACGCTCCCGGCGTCGCCGCCCCAGTGCCGGTCGATCGCCTCGCGCAGGAACGCCAGCCGCACCGGGTTGAGCCGATGCAGCATCGCCGAGCTGCCTTTCGGATCCCACCAGTCCTTCGCCAGCGCGGCGAAATGCGCCGCTTCCTCGGGCCGGATGGTTGCGGTTGCGACAGTTGCATCGGGCATGGGGTCCCCGTAACAGCGCCCCGGACCGGACACCAGCAGGAGCGCCTTTCGTTGGCCCGCATCGTGATGAAATTCGGCGGCACCTCGATGGCCGGCACCGAGCGCATCCGCCGCGTGGCCCGGATCGTGCGCCAGCAGCAGTGCGGCCCGAACGGCGAGCGCAATGAGGTGGCGGTGGTCGTCTCGGCGATGGCCGGCGAGACCGATCGGCTGATCGGGTTCTGCCGCGAGGCCAACCCGCTGTTCGACCCGGCCGAATACGACGTGGTCGTGGCCAGCGGCGAGCAGGTGACCAGCGGGCTGCTGGCGCTGACGCTGCAGGCGATGGGTTGCCAGGCGCGCTCATGGCTCGGCTGGCAAGTGCCGGTGCGGACCGTCGATGCCCATGCCAAGGCGCGGGTCGCGGCCATCGATGCGGCCGAAATGATCGCGGCGATGCAAGCCGGCGAGATCGCCGTCATCCCCGGCTTCCAGGGCGTTTCCGACGACGGCCGGGTGACCACGCTCGGGCGCGGCGGGTCGGACACTTCGGCGGTGGCGGTGGCGGCCGCGATCGGCGCCGACCGCTGCGACATCTACACCGATGTCGACGGGGTCTATACCACCGACCCGCGCATCGTCGCCCGCGCGCGCAAGCTCAAGTACGTCACTTACGAGGAAATGCTCGAGTTGGCCTCGGTCGGCGCCAAGGTGCTGCAGACCCGCTCGGTCAGCCTGGCGATGAAGGAAGGCGTGCGAGTGCAGGTGCTGTCGAGCTTCATCGACGACGACGCGCCGCCGGCCGACGCGCTGCCCGGCACGATGATCGTCTCGGACGAGGAAATGGCTAAGATCTTGGAGAATTCGGACATGGAAGCCCAGTTGGTCACCGGCATCGCCCACGACAAGAACGAGGCGCGGGTGGTGCTGACCCGCGTGCCCGACCGGCCCGGCGCGGTGTCGCAGATCTTCAGCCCACTGGCGGAAGCGGCGATCAACGTCGACATGATCATCCAGAACGTCGGGCGCGACAAAGGCGAGACCGACGTCACCTTCACCGTGCCGCAAGCCGACCTGGCGCGCGCCCAGGCGCTGCTCGAGGACAAGCGCGAGGCAATCGGCTTCAACCGCATCATCACCGACGCCAAGGTGGCCAAGGTCTCGGTGGTCGGCGTCGGCATGAAGAGCCACGCGGGCGTTGCCGCGACCATGTTCCGCGCGCTGGCGGAGCGCCAGATCAACGTCCAGGCGATCTCGACCAGCGAGATCAAGGTTTCTGTGCTGATCGACGAGGACGAGACCGAGCTCGCCGTGCGCGTGCTGCACACCGCCTACGGCCTCGACGCCGAGGAGCCGGCGGAGTGAGGCCACGGCATACGTCTTAACGCGTAATCGTCTCGATTTGGCGCAGACCCGCCGTCTAGGCGAAACTGGATGGTTAACACTGGAACCGGGCAGTAGAGTCGACGTTTGCGGATGGGGGCCCATCCGTGTGCCTGAGGGGCGGGGAGCCGCACCGATGGCGCTGCTGAGGAGAAGCTATCGTGAACAAGGCAGTTATTGCGCTTCTGGCCGGCGCCGCACTTCCGCTGGCGGCCTGCACATCGACTTATGACGACAGCTCGCTGGCGACCGTCGGCACCGGCGCCGCGATCGGCGCGGCCGGTGGCGCGGGCGTGGCCGCTATCGCCGGTGAGAACCTGCTGCTCGGCGCGGCCATCGGCGCGGCGGTCGGCGGGCTGGCCGGCGCGGTCTGGGCCGATCGCAACGGCGATGGGCGGGCCGACGGCTACGTCTACAACGGCCAGTATTACGAAGGCGAACCGGCCGGTTACCAGACCGCTTCGGCACAGCGTTGCGGCCCGTCGACCCTCGGCGGTGCGGCGATCGGTGCCGGCGGCGGCGCGGCGGTAGGCGCGGGTGCGGGCGCGCTGATCGGCGGCCTCAGCGTGCTCGAGGGCGCCTTGATTGGCGCGGCGGTCGGCGGCATTGCCGGCGCGGTCTGGGCCGATGCCAACAACGATGGCTGCGCTGACGGCTATGTCCGCGAAGGCCAGTACTATTCGGGCAGCCCGGTCGTGCAGCCGACCGCGGTCGCCTACACCGGCGAGCGCGGCTAGGCTCAGGGCCTCGAGCGGAGCATGAGGGCCGGAACCAGGGAGCGCATGCTCCGCTCGATCCTGCCGCTTGCCGCGGTGGCGCTGCTGGCGCCGCTGCCGCAGGCGGTGCAGGCGCAATCGCGGGTAACGGTCGCGGCGCAATCGCCGCTCCAGCGCGAGATCGCCGATGCCGCCGGCCGCGACTTGCGCCCGTTCTACGCCGCGCGCCAGTTCCGGCCACTATGGCTCAACGAATTCGGCCGTCCCTCGGGCGCGGCGGCGATGCTGCTGCATCACTTGCGCACGGCGCAGTACGACGGGCTCGATCCGCGCCGGCTCGACTTCGATCGGATCGCGCGGCTGGTCGAGCGCGCACGGCGCGGCGACAGGGACGATGTCGCCAGGGCCGAGGTCGAGCTGTCGACGGGCTATGCCGCCTATGTACGTGCGATGCGCGCCAGCGACCATGAGGCGATGATCTACGAAAGCGCCGCGCTCGCCCCGGTCGTGCCGACCGCGCGGGCTGCGCTCGAGGCCGCAGGCGCGGTGCCCGACCTCGAGGCCTATGTCGCCGAGATGCGATGGATGCACCCGCTCTACGCGCCGATGCGCGAGGCGATGGAGCATTCGGTGTTCTCGCCCGACCAGCGCCGGCAGATCTGGACTAACCTCGCGCGCATCCGCGCGATCCCGGCGATGCCGCAAGGCCGCCACATCCTGGTCGACACCGCCAGCGCGCGCCTGTGGATGTACCAGGACGGCCGGCCGGTCGATTCGATGAAGGTGGTGGTCGGCAAGCCCGAGCTGCAGACGCCGACGATGGCGGGCTTCATGCGCACCGCGATCCTGAACCCCTACTGGAACGTGCCCGACGACCTGGTCCGCAACACCATCTCGGCCAACGTGCTCGACCAGGGCCTCGGCTACCTGCGCAACGGCGCCTACCAGGTGCTGGCCGACTGGCGGCCCGATGCCGCCGTTGTCGATCCACGCACGGTCGACTGGCGCGCGGTTCACGAAGGCCGCGCGCGGGTCCACGTCCGCCAGCTGCCCGGCGGCGACAACTTCATGGGCAGGGTCAAGTTCGAGTTCCCCAACGCGCAGGGCATCTACCTGCACGACACGCCCGACAAGCACCTGCTGGCCGAAGGCGTGCGCCAGCTCAGCTCGGGCTGCGTGCGGCTGGAGGATGCCGCCAGGCTGCACCGCTGGCTGACAGGCACCCCGCTGCCGGCGCGCGTGCGCGGGGCCGAACAGGTGGTCCAGTTGCCCGAGATGGTGCCGATCTACATCACTTACCTGACCGCCATGCCCGAAGGCCGCTCGATCGTCTTCCGCGGCGACCCCTACGCCCGCGACGGCTACCAGCTGGCGGCGGTCGGCGGCGACCGGGCGCGGGCGGATCGGCCTTAGCTATTGCCTTCGCGGCGTCGCGCCCCTAGAGGCGCCCTCCCGCTCGCGGATGGTACGCGGGTGACGAGCCGAAGGAGGCTGCCATGATTGCATTTATGCTGCCTCCGGAACGACCGGTATGCAGGACACCGCGCCTGTGCGTCACCCGTAAGTCGAACGCCCGCCGCTAACGCGCCCAGCTTAGGATGCGCCGGCGCGGCTGGCCACCCGAGGGGCAATCCCATGTATTTGCGTTTCACCGTGCCCGGCACGGTCACGCGTGCTCGCGTGGCCCCGGGTCCGTTCCTTGCAGCTCACGACGCGTGGCTTGACGGCGACTGGCAGCACGATCCCGTCATCGCGGCCATCCGCTACGAGCTCGACTGGTTCAACGAGTGGCTCCCGGTGCCGCGCCGCTTCGGCGTCGTGGCCAAGGGCCGCAAGTGGTACGACGGCATCTGCTGGTTCCGCGACCAGGCGCGCGAAGCGGTAGGCCACGCCTACGTGCTCGCCGCCTTGCTCACAGAGTGCGGAGTGCCGGTCGAGCGAACCTGGACCCGCGACCCGGGCCAGATCCTCTATCGCGACCGCTTCCAGGTGGTCGCCAAGCCGGAGCGCAAGATGCTCCGTATCCAACCGGGCCCGTCCCTCACGGGGCGGGCCCCTTCGCCACAGGAGGTTCCCATGCCGATGCACACCGACCCCGACACTCTCCCCTGCTTTCGAACGGACCAGCAAGCGGCGTAAGGGCGACCCGAGCGAAACGCGCGTCAAGCGCGGGAACCGCACGATCAAGGGCGGCACCATCGAGCTGCTCGAAAGGCTCGGCCGCAACGATCCCTGCCCGTGCGGTTCGGGGAAGAGATTTCAGGCGCTGCTGCCTCGCCTCCGGCCGGTTTCGACGGAGCGGAGCGGAGGGACTATTGGCGGTAGCGGTCTCCCCGCTACTCCGTCGTCTTGCCGTCGAAGTGCTCGTGGGCGGCATGCGCGTCATCGCAGGTCTTGTGGACGGTGCCGTCGATGTGCTCGGGCGGGCCGTAGATCGTGTAGAGCCTGAGCGGCCCGGTGCCGGTCGCCTTGACGTTGTGCCGCGCGCCCTGCGGCACGATCACCGCGTCGGCGTCTTTGACCGCGTGGTCGACGCCGTCGATCGAGATCACCCCGGTGCCTTGCTCGACGCGGAAGAACTGGTCGCGGTCGTCGTGGACTTCGGCGCCGATCTCCTCGCCGGGATTGAGCGTCATGACCACCAGCTGGAGGTTGTGCCCGGTGTAGAGCACGCGGCGGAAGTCGGTGTTGTCCACCGTCAGTTGCTCGATGTCGTCGACGAAGCCCTTCATGCGGCCTCCCTGGTCGGTAAGGACCCCTGCGCCCGGGGGGGATGGGCGCAGGGGCCAGGTTGCCGGGGCTCGGGTTTGAGGCTCCCGGCGTTGGGATCGCCCTGTTAGTTCAGGTCGAACCGGTCGGCGTTCATCACCTTGGTCCAGGCCGCAACGAAGTCGCGCACGAACTTCTCTTCGTGGCCCTTCTCGGCATAAACCTCGGCGACGGCGCGCAGTTCCGAATTGGCGCCGAACACCAGGTCGGCGCGGGTCGCGCGCCAGGTCTCGTGGCCGCCGGCACGATCGGTGGCGACATATTCCTCGTCGCCGCTGCCATCGACCGCCCGCCATACGTTGGTCATGTCGAGCAGGTTGACGAAGAAGTCGTTGGTCAGCTGGCCGGACCGCTTGGTGAAATGCCCGTGGCCGCGCTCGCCGTGGTTGGCGCCGAGCACGCGCAGGCCGCCGATCAGCACCGCCATTTCCGGCACCGAGAGACCGAGCAGGCTGGCGCGGTCGAGCATCATCTCCTCGGTCTTCACGCGCAGCTTTTTGGGCAGGTAATTGCGGAAGGCGTCGGCCTGCGGCTCCATCACCGCGAAGCTCTCGGCGTCGGTCTGCGCGGCACTGGCATCGCCGCGGCCGCCGGTGAACGGTACGGACGTGTTGCCGCCGGCAGCCTTGATCGCCTGCTCGAGGCCGACCACGCCGCCGAGCACGATGGCGTCGGCCATCGACAGCGGCCCGCGCAGCTCGTCGAGCTTGGTGAGGACCGTGGCCAGCATGGCCGGCTCGTTGACTTCCCAGTCCTTCTGCGGCGCGAGGCGCAGGCGCGCGCCGTTGGCGCCGCCGCGATGGTCGGACTTGCGATAGGTCGAGGCCGAGGCCCAGGCGGTCTTGACCAGCTGGCTGACAGTGAGCCCGCTGGCGGCGATGCGCCCCTTGGCGGCCGCGACATCGGCGTCCGAAGGCATGCTGCCGGCCGGAACCGGATCCTGCCAGATCAGGTCCTCGGCCGGGACTTCGGGCCCGAGGTAGCGAACCCTGGGCCCCATGTCGCGGTGACACAGCTTGAACCAGGCGCGAGCGAAGGCATCCTTGAACGCCTCGTGGTCGTTGCGAAACTTGTCCGAGATCGCGCGGAACTCGGGGTCCATCTTCAGCGCCATGTCGGCCGTGGTCATCATCGTCGGCACGCGCTTCGAAGCGTCGTGCGCTGCGGGAGCCATGTCCTCGGGCTTCTGGTCGATCGGCTGCCATTGCTGCGCGCCGGCCGGGCTGCGGACCAGTTCGTAATCGTAATCGAGCAGCAGGCGGAAGTAGTTCTGCGACCATTCGGTGGGCGTGTTGACCCAGGCGCCTTCGATGCCGCTGGTCACCGCATGCTCGCCAATGCCGCCGCTCGCGTGGCTGCTGACCCAGCCGAAGCCCTGTGCCGCCAGGTCGCCGCCCGCCGGCGCGGCGCCGAGCAGCGAGGCATCGCCGTTGCCGTGCGCCTTGCCGAAGGTATGCCCGCCGGCGGTGAGCGCTACGGTTTCCTCGTGGTTCATCGCCATGCGCTCGAACGTCGCCTTGATGTCGCGTGCCGATTGCAGCGGGTCGGGGTTGCCGCCGGGGCCTTCGGGGTTGACGTAGATCAGGCCCATCTGGATCGCCGCCAGCGGCCCGTCGAGCTCCTCGAAGCCCTCGTCCGGGCGGATGCGGGTGGCGACGCCCTCGTTGACCCACTTGTCCTCATCGCCCCAGTAGATGTCGCGCTCGGGCTCGTACACGTCGGCGCGGCCGCCGCCGAAGCCGAACACCGGGCCACCCATCGATTCGATGGCGACATTGCCGGCGAGGATGAACAGGTCGGCCCAGCTGACGTTCTGGCCGTACTTCTGCTTGATCGGCCACAACAGGCGCCGCGCCTTGTCGAGGTTGCCGTTATCGGGCCACGAATCGAGCGGAGCGAAGCGCTGCTGGCCGCTGTTGGTGCCGCCGCGCCCGTCGCCGGTGCGATAGGTGCCCGCCGCGTGCCAGGCCATGCGGATGAAGAACGGACCGTAGTGGCCATAATCGGCCGGCCACCACGGCTGGCTGTCGGTCATCAGCGCGGTGAGATCGGCCTTGAGCGCGGTGTAATCGAGCGCCTTGAAGGCCTTGGCGTAATCGAAGTCGTCGCCCATCGGATTGGCCGCGCCGTTCGCGGCGAGGATGTCCACCGCCAGCGCATCGGGCCACCAGTCGCGATTGGTGCGCCCGAGCAAGCCGCGCACGCCGCCTTGGCCATGGCCCATCGGGCAGCCGTCGATCGAGCCTGTCTTTGCGTCCATTATCCGTCTCCCGGGGGTGGTCTTGATTCTCCAACCCTTGTCTAGGTCGGACGTTGCATCGGGAGAAGCGATTAAGCGTGGTCACTAAGTGCGGAAAATCCGATTAGTCGCCAAGGCTGGCGAGGCTCGGCGCTTTACCCTACTGGGCGCGCAATGAGCAAGTATCCCAAGACCAGTCACCTGATGGCGCGCGGCGCTGCCTTCCTCGGCAGCGAGCACGCCATCCTGTGCGGGGCGATGAGCTGGGTATCCGAGCGCAACCTGGTCGCCGCGATCAGCAATGCCGGCGGGTTCGGCGTAATTGCCTGCGGGGCGATGACGCCCGACCTGCTCGACGCCGAGATCGCCGCCACGAAAGCGCTGACGACCAGGCCGTTCGGGGTCAACCTGATCACCATGCACCCGATGCTGTTCGAGCTGATCGCGGTCTGCGGCCGACATAACGTCGGCCATGTCGCGCTGGCCGGCGGCATTCCGCCCAAGGGCAGCGTCGAGGCGCTCAAGGCGGCAGGGGCGAAAGTGCTGGTGTTCGCGCCGACGCTGGCGCTGGCCAAGAAGCTGCTGCGCGGGGACGCGGGCGCCGATGCGCTGGTGATCGAGGGGATGGAGGCGGGCGGGCATATTGGCCCTGTCTCGACCAGCGTGCTGGCGCAGGAAATGCTCCCGGCGCTGGCCGACGAATACCTGGTGTTCGTCGCCGGCGGGATCGGCCGCGGCGAGCTGATCGCCGGCTATCTCGAGATGGGCGCGGTCGGCGTGCAGCTCGGCACGCGCTTCGCCTGCGCCACCGAATCCATCGCGCATCCGGCGTTCAAGAAGGCGTTCTTCCGCGCCAATGCCCGCGATGCGGTGACCAGCGTCCAGCTCGACCCGCGGCTGCCGGTGATCCCGGTGCGCGCGCTCAAGAACAAGGGCACCGAGGAATTCACCGCCAAGCAGCGCGAAGTCGGCCTGCTGCTCGACCAGGGCAGCGTCGACATGGGCGAGGCGCAGCTGCGGATCGAGCAGTTCTGGGCCGGCGCGCTGCGCCGCGCGGTGATCGACGGCGACGTCGAAAACGGCAGCCTGATGGCCGGGCAATCGGTTGGCATGGTGTCGGCCGAAGAGCCGGTGGCACAGATCATCGACACGCTGCTGGCCGAAAGCGAAGCGGCGCTCGGCCGGCGCTAATCTCCGCCCGCCGCCTTCGGTCTGGTCGCGGTCCACTCGAGCAATGAGTCCAGCGCCGGGCACATTTCCTTGCCCCATGCGGTCAGCTCATATTCCACTCTTGGCGGCACTTGTGGATAGACCGTCCGCGCAACGATGCCGTCGCGTTCGAGACCGCGGAGCTGCTGGATGAGCATTTTCTGCGAGGCTCCGGGGATAGCGCGTTCGAGCTCCGAGAAGCGCATCGTCCCGCGGTCGAACAGGTGAAAGATGACGACCATCTTCCATCGGCCTTCGAGCATTCTGAAGCATTCCTCGATGCCGCTCGCAGCCATGTCTGGCGTGACGTCGCTTAGCTTACCTGTAGGTGAGTACCCTACTTTTTTGTCGGTTCTTGCCATTCTGGGAGTATAGCACCAATTGGGACGTTGGGCACCTGCCAACGATGGAGGCAACCATGGCCACCGAACTCCCGGTCACGCTCACTCGCTACATTGTGGCGCAGAACGATCTCGATGCCGAGCGCATGGCGGCCTGTTTCGCGCCCGACGCGACCGTCCACGACGAAGGCCACACGTATGTCGGGCGCGATGCGATCCGGGAATGGAAGCTCGCGACCATCGCCAAGTACGCAATCAGCATTGAGCCGCTCGAGGCCGCCGGGGACGCGCGCCGTCTTGCCGTCAAGGCCCGGGTCACCGGCAACTTCCCCGGAAGCCCGGCTGACCTCACCTATGGGTTCGTTCTCGATGAGGCCGGCCTGATCTGTGAGCTGGTGATCGGCTGATGGGCAGCGTTCGTGAGCTGGACGGCCTTCGTGCGCTGGTGACCGGCGGTAGCAAAGGTATCGGCGAAGCGACGGTCGCGGCGCTCAGGGCAGCGGGGGCGCAGGTCCTGGCAACCGCACGGACACGCCCAGCAGAAGCTCCGCAAGCCGGCTTCATCGAGGCCGACCTCGCGACTATGGGCGGCTGCGAGACGGTCGCCCGAGTCGTGGCGGCGGAGCTGACCGGCCTCGACATTCTCGTGCACGTTTTGGGCGGCTCCTCGGCGCCGGCTGGCGGCTACGCGGCGTTGAGCGACGCCGAATGGCAGAAGGAGCTGGACCTGAATCTCTTTCCGGCCGTGAGGCTCGATCGGCTTCTCCTGCCCGGAATGATCGAACGGGGCGCGGGCGTGGTGATCCATGTTACGTCGATCCAGGGCCGGATGCCGCTCTATCAGTCGACGACCGCCTACGCCGCGGCGAAGGCGGCATTGTCGACCTACAGCAAGGCATTGTCGAACGAGGTCGGTCCCAAGGGGGTGCGGGTGATCCGCGTTTCTCCGGGCTGGGTCGAGACCAGCGCCGCGACCTCGCTCGTCGAGCGCCTCGCGAGCGACGCAGGGACCGACGAGCAGACCGCGCGACAAAACTTGATGGATTCGCTTGGGGGAATCCCCATCGGACGACCGGCCCGGCCGGAGGAAGTGGCGAACTTGATTGCGTTTCTCGTATCAGGGCAAGCCACATCGATCCACGGCACGGAAATCGTCATCGATGGAGGAACCCTACCGACCGCATGAGGCGCTCGGCTGAGAACCGCGCTACGACTTCCGCAGCGAGCTGGCGCGCGAAGTGGGCGCCAAGGGCTATCACGACGAGGTCTTCGCCGAGGGTCCCTATCCGGTGTGACGGCTAGCCCGTGGACCCGCTGCCTGCACTCACCTTTCGCGCCAGCAGTACTTCGCGTCCCTCGACCGTGTCGCGGCTGTAGACGAGCCGGTCGGTGTCGCCGAATTCGCCGAGGTCGACATCCCCGTGCGGCAGGATGGCGATGATCCGGCGGCCGACGGCGACGGTCAGCTGCATGTCCATCCGCTCCGCCGCCACCGCCCATTGCTTCAGGTCCGAATAATACGGCTCGGCGCGCCAGGCTTCGGGATTGGCCGGGTCGACGTGGACCCTGAGCCGGCTATTCGCCGCGTCGGGATAGATCATCATGCCGCAATCGGGCGGGAACCAGTGCGGCCCGGCGAACGGCAACGCGCGGTAGCCGCAGTAGAATTCGCGGCACGGCTCGGGGCGTGCGTTATAGATCGTGCATCCCGCGCCTTCCTCGCAATGTTGGCAATGCGAGTGCTCGGGCTTGGCGAGCTCATCGATACGGAGCATCCAGCAGCACATCGTGCACGACCCACAGGCGCGGCCGGGGACGAGCGGCGATTTTGCCATGGCCGGTGCGGGTCCTATTCCGCCAAGCCGAGCATGATCTCGAGCAGCTGTTCGGGCTGGTCGGCCATCACGAAGTGGCTCGATTTGCTGTCGTGGCAGTCCCAGCCCTCGGCCTGTGCCTGGTCGCGGAAACGGGCGAAGGGCGTCGGCTGCCAGTCGCTGGCGAAAATGTAGGCGCGGCGCGGGATCTTCGCCTCCTCGCCGGTGAAGCGGACCGCTTCGGTGAGCGTCAGCAGCGGGTGGCGGCCCACCATGCCGGGGACCGGTTCGAACTCGAGCGAGCCAATGGGCGCGACCAGGCCCGGGGTCCATTTCTGGCTGTCGATGTAGAACGCGTGTTCATAGTCGCCGGTGATGTCCCACAGCGACTGGCCGTCGCCGGGCACAAAGGCGTCGATGTAGGCGATGGCATCGATCCGCGCGCCGAGCCGGGCGGCGACCCCGGCGATCACCATGCCGCCGTAGGAGTGCCCGGCGAGCACGAAGCGGTCGAACCCGGCCGCGGCGATCTGGTCGCAGACGTCGTCGATGTGGTCGGTCAGGGTGATGCCGGGGTGCAGCTCGTCCTGACGCACCCCGAGCCCGGTCAGCGCCGCGACCACCACGCGGTGGCCCGCATCGCGCAGTTCGCCCGCCAGCCGCGCGTAGCCGTGCCCGCCACCCCAGGCGCCATGCACCAGCACGTAATCGGTCATCGTCCCCTCCCGCCGAACGCTTGCCCCAAAAGCAATGGCCCATGAACCCGGCTGGGTCCATGGGCCACCATTCAGTCAGCGCCTCTGAGGGGGAGGGTGAGGTCGCTGTCTAGCTTGGAAGTTCTGGGTCTAGTGGTAAACTCAGGCCGGCTCGGCGACGCGCGAGGTGCGCCAGCCAGTGGCGTATGTATCGGCCGCCATCTTGCCGTAGGGAACCGGCGAGACGACCGCGCGGACCTTCATTTGCTTGTGCGGCTCGACCGTGGTTTTCTTGGTGCCGCCGTTCTCCTCGCCCCACAGCACGTGGAGCTCGGTGCCGAGCGGGATTTCGTGATCGACGGTGCCGAGCGAGAGCGCCTTCTTTTCGTTGAACGAGAAGCCGGTGAACATCGACAGGCCAACAGTGTGGCCGTCGGCGTCGAGCACCGCGTCGTAGTTCGAGTTGGCGTAGTTCGCCAGCGGCAGGTCGAAGAACTTGTACTGCTCACCCTCGGGCTCGAACATGGACGAGACGATCTTCTGGATGTCTTCCTTGTTCCACTCGAGCGTGACCTTCTTGCGCTGGCTGGTCGGGTCGATGGCCTTCAGCGCATCGGCACCGTGGAAGTCGTGGTCGAACTTGACGAACGGGCCGTAACCCAGCTCCCACGGATTAAGGTAGTAGTCCTCGATCTTCTGGCCGACGAATGAGCCGCCGATCGCGCCGGTGGCTTCGTAGGAAGCCGCCGGCAGCCACTCGCGATAGCTCTTGAGCTTGTCGCCGGTGTAGATCGCCGGCAGCGGCGAGGGGATCCAGCCCGATTCGAGCGTGTTCGAGGGATAGGCGCGGCTGCCGACCGGGATCAGGCCGAATTCTTCGCCGGCCTTGAGGATCTGCTCCTTGACGTAGTCCTGGTCCTCGTAAGGCCCCCAGATCTCGAGACCCGGCGATCCGGCCATGCCGTGGCGCAGCGTGCGCACGGTCTTGTCGCCGATCTTCATGGTCGACATGTTGAAGAACTTGAGCTTCTCGAGCGTGGCGCCGTTGAGCTTCTCGATCACGTCCCAGGCGTTCGGGCCCTGGATCTGGAAGCGCCAGCTGATGCGCTCCACCGGCTTGCCCATCGGGCGGCTGGGGCTGCGGTCGTCATGGATGATCTCGACGTTGTAGCCGCCGGTCTCGCCGTGGAAGCGCAGCCAGTTGGCGGCCGGCGCGCGGCCGACGTAAACGAACTCTTCGGGGGCCAGGTAGAAGATGATGCCGTCGCCGATGACGTGGCCATAAGGCGTCGTGGGCACGTACTGCTTGGCGCGATTGACTTCCCAGCCGGTGGGCGAATTGATCATCGTGTCCGAGAGCAGCTTCAGTGCGTCCGGGCCCTTGATGTAGAGGTCGACCATGTGGTGCGACTGGTCGAACAGAACCGCCGAGTGCTGCCACGCCCACTGCTCCGAACGCCAGTTCGAAAATTCAGCTGCGACCACCGGATAGACGTAGGCGCCGATCTGGGAATTGCGCAGCTTGCCGACGATGTCGGGCGTGTTCTGCAGGATCTGCTCAAGGTTCGCGGCCATCAAAGCTTCCTCTTCCTCTCACTTATGAAAGAATCGCATATGCGAAAATTGTATGCGGCACATACAATATTCGGCTATTGGCGCAAGCCCCCAAAGGCTCTCCCGAGCCTGTCGAGGGACGAGAGGATGGCGAGCATGAACGTCGAGGCGCTCGATCACGTCAACATCATCACCGACAAGCTGCACGAAACCGCTGAATTTTATGGGAAACTGCTCGGCCTGGCGCGCAAGGACGCGCCGCCGCCGCTGACGCCCGCGACCGCGCAGTGGATGTTCGATGCCCAGGACCGCGCCATCATCCACATCAACTCGCTCGACTGCACCCGCACCTACGAGCGCGCGGTCGAGCCGGGCCAGCTTACCGGCGCGGTGCACCATGTGGCGCTGAAGTGCGTCGGCTACGAGGAGGTCAAGGCCCGCCTCGACGCCATGGGCGCCCACTACAAGGAGAACCTGGTCGCCGCGATCAGCCTGCGCCAGATCTTCACGCCCGATCCCAACAACGTGCTGCTCGAGCTGAACTTCTTCGCGGATTGAGCGCCAGAGGCCCATCATGTCGTCAAAATGGAAGCGGATGCTATTCGGCTTGACGATTGTTGCCGTGTTGGGATGCGCCGGTGTCTGGGGTGTTGGCAGTAGGCTGACACGCTCCACAAACTCTCCAGTTGATCTCCCCGCCCCTCCAGCTCGCTTGGTCAAAATCGACAGTTCCGCAGGCATCGAACTCGCCGGAACCTTCTGGCCCGCGCGCGAGCTTGCAGCACCCGCCATTCTGATGTTGCATGGCAACGGCAGCAACCGCAGCTCGATGACGGAAACCGCGGAATTGCTGTATGAGAACGGCTATGCGGTTCTGGCTATCGACCTTCGCGGGCATGGCCAATCGTCTCCGTCGGAGAAGAGTTTCGGTCTCCACGAAGCCGACGATGCACAAGCCGCGCTCAACTGGCTGCGCAAAGTTGATCCTGAAGCGCGCGTCGGAGTGATCGGCTTTTCGCTGGGAGGGGCGGCCAGTCTGCTGGGGCCGCAGGGACCGTTGCCTGTGGATGCGCTGGTCTTGCTAGCGGTATATCCCGACATTCGCCACGCAATCCGCAACCGGTTGGCACTCCGACTGGGGAAGTGGCCGGGCATGTTGGTCGAGCCCGCGCTGAGTTACCGGTCGCTGCCGCGCTTGGGCGTCTGGCCAAGCACGATCTCGCCAGTCAATGTCTTGGCTCAAGTGGCCGTGCCCGTGATGATCGTTGGCGGTGGCGATGATGCCAATACGCCGCCGAACGAAACCCGGACGATGTTCAACGCTGTCAGGGGCCACGGGGAACTGCACATCCTTGCCGGGGTCAGTCACAACAGCCTGGGGCGAAACTTGCCACCCGCGTTCGAGCGATCTTTGCTCGCCTTCCTTGATCGGAACTTGAAAGCGCCAAGGCCGCAAAACCGCTTCACGGAGCTGTCTGGGCCGGAGCGCTTCGCAAGGCCATGAACGGCCGTTCGACGTAGCGCGTGAGCAACCAGGCGACAGCGATGCTGGCCGCCATCCCGATCAGCATGAAGCTCGGGCGGTGGTAGTCGATGAGCTGCCCGAGCAGCATCAGTACCGGCATATGTGCCATGTAGAAGCTGTACGAGATCGCGCCAAAGAACTGGGCGGGGCGCGATGAGAGAACGGTCCGGCTGTGACGGCCGGCCAGGATGGCGGCACAGGCCAGCGGCGGCAGGACAACGGCGATCGCTGGAAGATACGCCGAGAGCGCCATGATCGCCGCCAGGCCAAGGCACAGTGGGATCATCGGCGTGCGCAGCGACAGGCCGGACCTGTACAGCAGGTAGCCGCCGGCAAGCCCGAACAGCGCGCGCAGGAAGTGGGGTTCCCGCCCGGACACCACCCCGACGTCGGCGAGGCCGAGCCCGACCAGGCAGGCGATCAGCAACGGAACGATCAGTCGGTCGGGAAGCCGCCAGGGAATGAGCGTCGCCAGGACCGGCAGGTAGAGTTCCCAGGTAATGCTCCAGGCCGGGGCGTTGATCGGAAGGGCGCCGACGAGGGGCACCGCCAGCAAGGGCTCGAGGGGGTGCAAACGCCCGGTGGCGAGGATGGCGACGAGAGTGGTACCGTAGAACACCGGCGCGAGGCGCAGGAAGCGCCTGACGGCAAATCTTCCCGGGCTGATGCCGGCTCGGGTGGAATGGGCGAGAACGTAGCCGCTCAACAGGAAGAACACGTCGACCCCGAGCTCAAGCCTGATGCCTGCCCAACCGGCTCCAGCGGCGAAACGGTTGAAGCCGAAATGCAGCAGCCCGATGCCCAGGGCCAGCAGGCCCCGCATCCCGTCGAGTTCCGTCCAATGCTTGTCGGTCAGTCCCGGTCCCCTCGCGGTTGGAGTCCGGTGAGGCGTCGAAAGGTTCAGACCGGCTTGGTCCCCGCGGTCGTCGTCCGGTACATCTCGCGCCGGTAGCCGTCGTAGTCGTTGGGCCCCAGGTGCATCGCGGCGCGGTTGTCCCACATGGCCACCATGCCCACCTCCCAGCGCAGCCGGCAGGTGAACGCGGCCTGGGTGCAGTGCCGCACCAGGAAATCGACGATCGGCTTGGCCTCGAAGGTGGTCATGCCTTCGAAGCCCACGGTGTAGGTGTCGCAGATGTAGAGCGATTCCTCGCCGGTCTCGGGATGGGTGCGGACCAGCGGGTGATAACGGCCTTCGAGCCCTGCCTTGCGGGTTTCCTCGTTCGAAAACTCGATCGGCTTGTCGAGCAGCACGGTCTGCGTGAGGTAGTTGTTGCGCGCCGACATGTGGACCCGCAGCGGCCGCAGCATATCCTGATAGGTCTTCGACAAATGCCGGAAGGCGAGCGCGCAATTGGCCCAGCTGGTGTCGCCGCCGAACGGCGGAATCTCGACCGCGCGTAGCGTGGTGATCGCCGGCGGCTCGTCGAGAAACGGGCTGTCGGTATGCCAGCCGCCACCGAACAACGAAGGTACCTTGGTGTCCGCCTCCTTGATGATCGGATGGACCTCGCGGTGCCCCGGCACGCCTTGCGTATAGGCATCGACCGCGAACGGCCCGAGCCGCGCGCCGAACGCCTCGTGCTCGGCGTGGGTCAGGTGCTGGTCGCGAAGGTAGATCATCTTGTGGCGATAGAGCGCCTGCTTGAGCTCCTCGAACGCGGCATCCGAAAGCTCGGGCAGCCGCACCCCGACCACTTCGGCGCCCATCGCGGCCGTCAGCGGCTCGACCTCGATCAGCTTATGGTCGAGCGGGTGGTTGTCGTAGTCGCCGGCCGGCGTAACGCGGATTTCCCACATGATCAGGCTACCTCGATCACCGTCTTGGCGAAGCTCTCCGGCCCCCAGCCGTGCGCGTAGGCCTCCCTGGCCTGCCCGAAGCCGAAGCGGGCGCCGATCAGCGGCTCGATTTCGCTCACGTCGATCGCGGCGTTGAGCCGCCGGGCCATAGCGGCCGAGCCGACGAAGATGCCGCGCAGACTGCCGCCGGTCATCATCAGCCCGCGCGGGTTGGGGCCACCCTCCGGCTGGAGCACACCGATCATCGCCACTTCGCCCTGGGTGCGCAGCGCGGCCATCGATTGCTCGGCGGTGCCGGCGCCGCCGACCTCGACCACCTTGTCCACGCCGCCCAGCTCGCGGCCCACATGGGCGCCCCACTCGGGCGTGGTCTTGTAGTTCACCGTGTGCGCGGCGCCGAGTTCGCGGATGCGGGCCAGCTTGTCGTCGCTCGACGAGGTGGCGATCACTTCGCAGCCGCCGGCGCGGGCAAGCTGCAGCGCCAGCATCGACACCCCGCCGCTGCCGAGCACCAGCACCCGGTTGCCCGGCACCAGGGCGCGCGGCCCTTCGTAGAGCGCGTTCCAGGCGGTCACCCCGGCGCAGGGCAAGCACGCGGCCTGGGCGTAATCGAGGCTGTCGGCCATCGGCACCACGCCGGCCTCGGGCAGCACCACCCCTTCCGCCAGCATCCCGGGCGCGAAGCCGTCGCCGAGCGCCGGGCTCATGCGCGGCGGACCGTCTTCCCAGGCCTGGAAGAAGGCGGACTGCACGCGGTCGCCTTCCTTGAAGCGCGTGACGCCCGGGCCGACCGCGACGACCTCGCCCGCGCCGTCGCTGAGCGGGATGGCCGGGTTCTTCAGCGCGCCGCCAAAATAACGCCCCGCGGCGACCGCGAAGTCGCGGTAGTTGAGCGAGCAGGCATGGACCTGGATCAGCACTTCGCCGGGGCCGGGCACGGGGTCGGGCAGCTCTTCGAGAGTGAGCTTGTCGAACCCGTCAGAACCCGCCGGCAGCATCCATGCACGCATCAATTCGTCTCCCCCGTGTTCTGTGCTAGCGGTCGCCGCTCCAGGTGCGCAGCCCCGGCGCGGTGCGGTCCTCGCCCTTGAGCGCTTCGGCCACGGCGGGCCGCGCGGTCATCCGTTCGCGCCAGTCGACCAGGCGCGGGTAGTTCGCCGCCACGTCCTTTTCCGGGAACATCCGCTCGACCATCATCCCGCAGTGCGAATAGAAATTGATGTCGGCGAGCGTGTAAGCCTCGCCCGCCAGCCACGCGGTCTCGCCCAGTTGCGCCTCGACCTTGGCCAGCGCGTAGTCGATCTTGTCGCTCGCGTTCTGTAGGTCGGCCTCGGAAAAGCCCGAGCGCGCCGTCGCCCATTTCTTGCGTTGGTCGGGCAGCGGGATGTGGGCGAGCAGCTGCTCGAAGCTGCCCTCGTCGATGTTGCGCGCGATCACGCCCACCATGCGGTGCCAGCCGTGCATCGAGACGTGGTTCATCACGTGCTCGTCGACGAACTTGTTCCAGGTGCGCATCCGCGCCGCGCCGGCCGGGTCGCGCGGGCGCAGCGGCACATGCGGGAAGACGTCCTCGAGATACTCGTTGATCACCGTGGTGTGGGTGACGATCGCGCCGTCGTGGTCGAGCACCGGCACCTGGCCTTCGGGATTGATCGCCACGAACCAGTCCGAATGCTGCTCGAACTTATGCAGGTCGACGTAATGGCTCTCGTAGGCGAGGCCCTTCTCCTTGAGCGGGATCATCGATTTGAGCGAGTTCGCCAGCGGCTCGGCGTGGTAGTATTTCAATGCCATCGTCAGACCTCGATGCTCTCGAGCACGCCGCCGTCGACCGCCCAGTCCTGCCCGGTGACGTGGCTGGCGGCGTCGCTGAGCAGGAAGGCGGCGACTTCGGCCAGCTCCAGCGGCGTGCCCATGCGCCGCTGCGGCACGCGGCCCTCGATCTTGCCCATCTGCTCGGGCGGGATGCGGTCCAGGGCCTCGGTACGGATGAAGCCGGGAATCACGCAGTTGGCGCGGACATTGTGCGGCGCCATCTCGACCGCGATCGCCCGGGTGAGGCCGAGCACGCCGTGCTTGGAAGCGACATAAGCCGGGTTCATCGCGAGGCCGCGCTTGGAGGCCATCGAGCCGGTGACGAGGATCACGCCACCCTTCGCCTCGATCATCGGCGGCAGGACCTTCTGGATCGCCCAGAACACGCTCGTCAGGTTGACGCGGATGGTCTGCTCGAAAACGTCGGGATCGAACGCTACCGCCGGGGTGAAGCCGCCGGTCAGTCCGGCGTTGGCGAACAGGCCGTGGATCGGGCCGAACCGCGCGGCGGCAGCATCGAGCGCGGCGTCGAGCTGGCCCTTGTCGCCGACATCGGCGGCGAAGCCCGCGGCGTTCTCGCCCATCCCGGCGACCGCCTCGTCGAGCAGCTCCAGGCGCCGCGCGATCAGCGAGATCCGCGCGCCGCGGCTGGCCAGCAATTGCGCGCTGACCAGTCCGATCCCGCTCGATCCGCCCGTCACCACGATATGCTGGCCGTGGAAATCCATTACTTACTCCGGCTGATCCTGAGCCTGTCGAAGGACGAACGCGGCCCAGGTCGGCGCGTCCTCGTGCTCGCTCGTCTCGGGCGACCACTGCTGCTCCATCAACGCCCGTGCCTCGGGCTCGGGCATCCCGGCAACGTCGCGGTTATAGCGGTAGCAGAACGCCGAGGCCCGCCAGTTCAGGATGCAATGGACGTGGACCGGGCCTTCGGTGGCTTCGATTGCCTTGGCGAAGGCCTGATAGTGCGCTTCCTCGGGTGCGGCGAACGGCACCGGGATGTGGGTGTAGTCGATCCCCTGCGCGGCGAACGCGCCCTCGGCATCGGGCAGCGCTTCGGGATGGTCGGCCATGGCCAGGTAAATGACGCGAGCGACGCCGATCTCCGCCAGCCGCGCCGGATCGGGCGCGTCCAGCTTGCCGGAAGTCGTGATACGCTCGGACAGCCGCTGCCAGGCGAGGATGTCGTCGGGATCGCTCACGCCAGTCCCAGCACCCGGGCGGCGTTGTCCTTGAGGATGCCCGGCATCACTTCCTCGCGGAAGCCGACCTCTTGCGCCGTGGCGATCCACTTGTCGGGGTGGATCAGCGGGAAGTCGCTGCCGAACAGCATCTTATGCTTGAGCTGGGTGTTGGCGTACTGGATCACCTGCTTGGGGAAGTACTTCGGGCTCCAGCCGCTGAGGTCGATGAACACGTTGTCCTTGTGCATCGCCATGGAGAGGCTCTGGTCGACCCACGGCCAGCTCGGGTGGGCGAGAATGATCTTCATGTCGGGGAAATCGACCGCGACGTCGTCGATCAGCATCGGCTCGCCATACTTGAGCCGCATCCCGCCGCCGCCGCGCATGCCCGTCCCCATGCCCGAATGGCCGGTGTGGAAGATGACCGGCAGCTTGTACTCGTTGATGACCTCGTAGATCGGGTAGGCCATCCGGTCCGCCGGGTGCGCGTTCTGGGCGATGCCGTGGAACTTGAAGCCCTTGACGCCGTGGTTCTCGATCAGGTCGCGCGCCTCGCGGGCCCCGTATTTGCCCTTGTGCGGATCGATGCTGGCGAACGCGATGCAGATGTCGTCGTTCTTGGCCGCCTGCTCGGCGACCTCGTAGTTGCTGACGCGCTTGGCCCCCATCGCGCTTTCGCAATCGACCGTGAACAGCACCAGCGCGATCTGCGTCTCGCGGTACAGCTCGATGATCTCGGGCATCTTGGGCCGCTCGCGCGGCGCCTTGAAATAGGCGCTGGCGGCGTCGAAGAACTTGCCCATCACCGGGTCTTCCGGATCGTGGCAACTGACCTCGGCGTGGACGTGCACGTCGATGGCGCGGATCTTGGCGAGGTCGATCGGCACGTCAGTCCCCCGGAAAAGCAAAGGCCCGCCGCCGCATGGTGCGGGGCGGGCCTTCGGTCAAGCCATGCGTCAGAGCTTGATGATGACCGTCTTGGTCTCGAGGTAGGCCTCGATGCCCAGGCGGCCCTGCTCGTGGCCGATACCGCTCTCCTTGTAGCCGCCGAACGGCAGCGCGGTGTCGATCATGGCGTGGCAGTTGCCCCACACGGTGCCGGCCTTGAGCTTGCTGGCGAGCTTGTGCATCGCCGCCACGTCCTTGGTCCAGATGCCGGCGGCGAGGCCATAATTGGTGTCGTTGGCCTGCTTGGCGACCTCGTCGAGGTCTTCGAAGCGCTGCGCCACCACGACCGGCCCGAAGATCTCTTCGCGCACCACGCTCATCTGCGGGTTCACGTCGGTGAGGATGGTCGGGTTGACGTAGTAGCCGTCGTGGCTCGGGGCATCGCCGCCCAGCAGCACAGAGGCGCCGTCGCGCTTGCCGGCATCGATATAGCCGAGCACCTTGTCGTACTGCTCCTTGGAGACCAGCGGGCCCATGTGCGCGGCGGGATCGAGGCTCGGGCGCGGGGCCCAGAAATCGGCGGTCGCCGCCATGCCTTCGATCACGTCGTCGAACACGTCCTTGTGCGCGTAGAGGCGCGAGCCGGCGACGCAGACCTGGCCCGAATTGAAGAAGATGGCGCCGGCAAGGCCCGGGGCGGTCGAGGCGACGTCGACGTCGGGCATGACCACGACCGGGCTCTTGCCGCCCAGCTCGAGCGTGACGTGCTTGAGCGTGTCGGTGGCGTTCTTGTTGATCAGCTTGCCGATCTCGGTCGAGCCGGTGAAGGCGACCTTGTCGACGTCGGGGTGCTTGACCATGCGGTCGCCGGCGGTGTGGCCGTTGCCGGTGATGATGTTGACCACGCCGGCCGGAATGCCGCTTTCGGCGACCAGGTCGGCGAGGCGCAGCGCGGTCAGGCTGGTCTGCTCGGCGGGCTTGAGCACCACGGTGCAACCTGCGGCCAGCGCCGGGCCGATCTTGAGGCAGGCCATCAGCAGCGGGAAGTTCCACGGCACGATCTGCGCGCAGACGCCGACCGGCTCCTTCAGAGTGTAGCCGAACAGCACGCCGGCGGGGAACGTGTATGGGGCAATGGTCTCGCCGTTCAACTTGCTGGCATAGCCGGCCATGAAGCGCAGCTGGCTGATCGCGCCGGGCACGTCGATCGCGCCGGCCATGCCCTTGGGCTTGCCGTTGTCGATCGCCTCGAGCTCGGCGAATTCGTCGGCGTGGGCCTCGAGAAGGTCGGCGAGGCGGCGGATCATGCCTTCGCGAACCGTCGGCGGCAGGCCCGTCCAGCGCCCGTCGTCGAACGCCGTGCGAGCGGCGGCGACGGCGCGGTCGACGTCCTTGTCGGAGGCATCGACGAAGGTGCTGATGATCTTGCCGGTCGAGGGATCCTCGCAGTCGATCGTCGCGCCGTGGCTGGAATCGACCCATTCGCCGTTGATGAACAGCTGCGGCTTGCGCGCGAGCGCCTTCTTGGCGGCGGACGAATATTCGCCCTGCACGCGTTCGATGGTGGTGGCTACGTTCATTGTGGTGGCTCCTTTCCCGAGCGAATCTGTTTGAGCTATCCTAGCAAAGCGGCGGCGCGCTGCCTATCGCGGCGCTGATCGGCGTTCCAACGCCTTGTCCTCGTTGGCGCGTTTCAACACGTACTGCCGGATCGCCTCGGCATCGGCGTCGTTCACGACTTCCCTGAACGAGACCATGCCGCGATGTTCGAGCGCGCCCGCGACCACCACCGAGCGGAGCGCGTCGGCGCTGCCGATGGCGGGCGAATGCCTGAGGTCCGGGTTGAGCGTGCCCGAGACCGCCGCATCGCCGTGGCAGACGCCGCAATAGCGGGCATAGAGCGCGCCGCCGCGCGTCACTTGCGCCGCGGTTCCGGTGAAGGCCGGCGGATCGAGCACCAGCTCGCGCATCGGTGGGGCAGGCGGCAGCCGGGCGCTGCCGCCGAGCTTGAACACGAGTAGCCGGCTGATGTTGCGCGGCCGGCCGGACTTCGCCGCCATGATGCCCGGCGCGATGTCCCACACGCCGCCCCAGCCGGCGAGGATGGCGACGTATTGCTCGCCGTCGATCGCATAGGTCATCGGCGCGGCGATGATCCCGGTCTGGGCCGGGAACGACCATAGCTGGCGCCCGGTGTCGGCGGTGTAGGCGACGAAGTTCTCGCGCGCGTTGCCCTGGAACACCAGGTTGCCCGCGGTCGCCAGCGTGCCGCCGTTCCATGGCCCGTCGAAATCGATCCGCCAGGCCTCCTTGCGCGCCACCGGGTTCCACGCCACCAGCGAACCTGTGGTGCCGGCCAGCGCCGCCTCGCGCACCTCGGTGATCGCCGGCATCGAGGTTGCCGCCTGATCGAGCCCGATCTGGAAGCCTTGCGAGCTCGGCTCCCAGTCCTTCTCGGCGACCATGGGGAAGCCGGCATTGTTGGCGGGAATGTACATCAGCCCGGTCTGCCGGCTGAAGCTCATCGGCTGCCACGAGTGCGACCCGCCCGCGCCGGGCATGGCGACAAACAGCTGGCCCGTCTGCTCATAGCGCGCCTCGGGGTTGATCTCGGGCCGGCCGGTGACCGCATCGATGCCGAGCGTCCAGTTCTGCGCGGTCCAGGCAGTTCCGCTGACGAATTTCCCGGTCCTCGCGTCGAGCACGTAGAAATAGCCGTTCTTCGGCGCATGCATCACCACGCGCGTCTGCTCGCCGTCGATGGTCAGGTCGGCCAGGGTGATCTGGGCGTTGGAATCGTAGTCCCAGCGGTCCTCGGGCGTCTCCTGGAAGTGCCACGCATACTCGCCGGTGTCGGCATCCACCGCCACGATCGACGAGGTGTAGAGGTTGTCGCCCGAGCCTTCCCGCCCCGATACCTGGTCGCGGCCGTTGGCGGCCGGGTTCCACGGCTCGGCATTGCCGGTGCCGAAATAAACCAGGTTGGTGGTCGGATCGTAGGTGATCGAATCCCACACCGTTCCGCCGCCGCCCAATTCCCACCAATTGCCGCCCCAGGTCGCCGCGGCGCGTTCCATCGCCTCGTTCTCGAAACCGTCGGCCGGGTTGCCGGGCACCGTGTGGAAGCGCCACAGCTCGTCGCCGGTCGCCCAGTCGAACGCGGCCAGGAACCCGCGGGCGCGATATTCGGCACCGCCCGAGCCGATCAGCACCTTGCCCTTTGCGACACGCGGCGCACCGGTGATGGTGTAGTTGTCGTGATCGGGGACCACTTCCTTGCGCCAGGCGACCTTGCCGTCGCTCTGGTTCAGCGCCACCAGGTAGCCATCGAGCGTGGCGACGTAGACCTTGTCGCCGTACAGCGCGACGCCGCGATTGACCGCGTCGCAACAGGCCACCGCCAGGGTCGCGCGCGGCACTTCGGGATCGTAGGACCACTTCAGCTCGCCGGTCCTGGCATCGAAGGCCTTGACCATCGACCACGCGGTCGAGACGTAGAGCACGCCGTCGTGCATCAGCGGCGTTGCTTCCTGGCCGCGCGCGGTCTCGAGGTCGGCGAACCAGGCGAGGCCGAGATCGGCGACATTGTCGTCGCTGATCGCGGTCAGCGGGCTGAAGCGCTGCTCGGCGTAGTCGCGGCCATAGCTCAGCCATTCGTCGGGATCGGCGGCGGCGATCAGCGCATCGGTGACGCCTGTCGTGGGGAGCGGCGAGGGTTCGGTCGTGCCATTGCACCCCGCGAGCGCAAGCATCGCTGCGGCGCACGCCGCGAAAGCCCAACGCATTCCCATCCCGCATCCCCTCGACCGTCTTTTTTGTATGCAATGCCTACGGTTCGCGCGGCGGCCCGGTCAAGCGCGGCGGTCCGTGCAAGCGCAACGATGGGCAGTGCATTTCGTCGTTGCAGTGCAACATGAGTTGCGCCTATCCTGTGCCGGTCAGTCGAGCGCGAGCCCGCGTTATGACCCTGGCTCGGTATTGATACAGCCAGACAGGACACCCCCATGCCTACCCCATTGCCGTCCCGCGCCGACCATGTCGGCTCGTTCCTGCGTCCGCGCAGCGTTATCGAAGCGCGCGAACATCGCGGCGCCGGAAACATCGATTATGCCGAACTGCACGCCACCGAGGACCGCGCCATCGCCGAACTGGTGGCATGGCAGGAAGGCCTCGGCCTCAAGGCGATTACCGACGGCGAGTTCCGGCGCTATTTCTTCCACACCGACTTCCTGCTCCAGCTCGACGGAGTCGAGGAGCACGGCGGCATCGCCAAGGCGTTCAAGAACGACAGCGGCGTCGATGTTCACTTCGCCCCGCCCAAGATGGTCGTTTCGGGCAAGGTTCGCCACGTCAAGCCGATCCAGCTGGCGGATTACCACTACCTCGCCGGGCTCACGCGCGAGACCCCCAAGGTGGCGATCCCGAGCCCAACCATGCTCCACTTCCGCGCCGGGCGGCAGGGCATCCCCGAGGAGGTCTATCCGACGATGGACGAGTTCTATGCCGACGTGGCCGCAGCCTACCGCGCGGAAGTAGACAGCCTGGCCCAGGCCGGTTGCCGCTACATCCAGATGGACGACACCAACCTCGCCTATCTGTGCGACGACACCCACCGCGCCGACGCCCAGGCCCGCGGCATGGATCCCGACGACACCCCGCGCCAGTATGCCAGGCTGATCAACGAGAGCTTCGCCAGCGCGCCGGCCGATCTGATCAAGGCCATCCACCTGTGCCGCGGCAATTTCCGCTCGAGCTGGGCGGCCGAGGGCGGCTACGAACCGGTCGCCGAGATCATGTTCAACGAGCTCGAGATCGACGCCTTCTTCCTCGAATACGACGATCCGCGCTCGGGCGACTTCGCCCCGCTGCGGTTCCTGCCCAAGGGCAAGACCGTGGTCCTCGGGCTGGTCACCACCAAGCTCGGCGAGATCGAAAGCAAGGACGAGATCAAGCGCCGCATCGACGAGGCGACGAAGTTCGTCGCCATCGACCAGCTGGCGCTGAGCCCGCAATGCGGCTTCGCCAGCACGGTCCACGGCAACGACATCACCACCGAACAGCAGGCCGAGAAAATCCGCCTGGTGGTCGAGGTAGCCGAAGAAGTCTGGGGCTCGGTCCCGGCGATGGCGGACTAACTTCTCCCCTCCCGCTTGCGGGAGGGGGATTAGCGAGGCAGGTTGAACACCTTCTCGGCGTTTTCCTGCATCAGCATCTTCTTGTGCTTGGGGCTGAGACCCATGCGGTCGTAGGCCGCGACCTCGTCCGAGCTCTGCTGGTAGGGATAGTCCATCGCGTAGAACACCCGCTCGGGTCCGAGCACTTCCATGCAGAACTTGATCGCCGGCTCCCACGCCACGCCGCTGGTGGTGATCCACACGTTGTTGCGGAAGTAATGGCTGACCGGGTGCTGCAGCTTGACCTGCTTGCCATCGCGCAAGTGCGCGCGGCCGTCAGCGTTCCCTTGCATCCAGTCGAAGCGATAGATCTGCAGCGGCAGGCATTCGCCCATGTGGCCGATCACGAGGCGCAGCTTCGGAAAGCGGTCGAAGGCGCCCGAGAAAATGAGCCCCATGGTGTGCAGCCAGACGTCGTGCGGGAAGCCGGCGAGCGCGCCGAAGAAGCCGCGACTCTCGTAGTGCGGTGCGTTGAACGGCGCGGTCGGGTGGATGTAGAGCGCCGCGTCGTGGGCCTCGAGCGCCTCGAGGATCGGGAAGTATTCCAGTTCGTCGATGTAGTGCCCCTGGAAGTGCGAATTGAGCACCGCGCCGTTGAGTCCGAGCGTTCCCATCGCCCGCTCGATTTCCTTGACCGAGCCTTTGACGTCGCGCGGGTCGAACGCGGCGCAGGCGCTGAAGCGGTCCGGATGGCGGCGGCAGGCGTCGGCGGCGAGGTCGTTGGCCTCGCGGGCGAGCGCGGTGCCCTCGGTCTTGCGCACCACCTGCACGCCGGGCGCGGTCAGCAACAGGAGCTGCCGGTCGATGCCGTATTCGTCCATGTGGGCAAGGCGCAGGTCGCCGAGGTCCTGCAGCATTTCCTGCAATGACGGCATTCCGGCGAACATCGCGCCCATCCGCAAGCTGTCGTCGCCCTTGGCCCTGCCGCTATCCCAGTACTCGACCTGCGCCTTGACCAGCGCGGGGAAGGTCCAGGCCTCCTCGGTGGCGATGCGCTTGTAGGGCGCGTCGCGGTCGATGTGCCCGGCGCGCGGAGCCATGCCGACCCGGGTGCGGTGGCTGAAGTCTTCGGCGAAGTGGCCCTTGAGGCCCTTCTCGCTGCCGTCGTCGAGCAGGGGCATCAGAACATCCCGTTTTGGTTCTTGACGGTGGCGGGGTCGGGGATCGGCTGGATGATATCCCAGTGCTCGACCAGGTATCCATGTTCGATCCGGAACAGGTCGACCACGGCGAGGCCGCGCTGATCGGGCGCGTGGCGGAAGTGATAATGCACGGCAATGACCCCGTCCTCGCCGTAGATCACGCGCTTGATGTCATGGCACATGCCGGGGCTGCGCTGCATGTGCGCGTCGAGCGCCTCGATGGTCGCATCACGTCCGGTCCCCGAGTTGGGATCGTGCTGGATATAGTCCGGGTGAACCCATTCGCGGAACGCCTCGACGAGGCGGTTCTGGCGGTAGAACACCTCGATGAACCGGTCGGCCACCTCGCGCGGGGACAACTGCGAGCGGTCCATCAGAACATGCCGTTGGCGTTTTTCGAGGTGGCCGGATCGGGCACGTCCTGGATCACGTCCCAATGCTCGCGGATGTAGCCGCCGTCGATCCTCAGGATGTCGACTACCGCATAGCCGGCGCTGTCCGGCTCGTACTTGAAGTGAAAGTGGATCGCGACGAGGTCGGCCCCGTCGTCATTTGGTCCCCAGATCACCCGCTTCACCTCGTGGCTCAAGTCGGGGAGGCGGGACAGGCTTGCCTCCATCATCGCCAGCGTCGCATCGCGGCCGGTCGGCGCGTTGGGGTTATGCTGGATGTAGTCGGGGTGCATCCAGGCCATGAAGCCGTCGCGCGGATTGTCCTCGACGTAGAACAGCTGGATGAACCGCTCGGCCACCTGCCGCACCGACAGCGCCTCGCGGTTCGAGGTGTCGCGCGGGTCGAACGGCGGCGCGTCCGGGTCCCACGGCAGCACTCCGGCAGCGGGCCTCATTGCAGCTCCCATTCCACGGTAGGAAGCCCGTCACGTCCTCTAGCGCCTAGGACTCCACCGCACAGCTCTTGGTCGATCTCCCCACTGAGGAGTTTGCGCTCGACACATTCCAGCGCGGTAAGGCGGTGATGGTTCGGCACCCAAGGAAAGTTGGCCCTTAGCGCCCGCTCGTGCCGGGCCCTCTCATCGGTGAGAGCAACCTCCAAGTCGGGTCGCACGCGTTTCAGATTGTGGCCAACATCGACCAGCATGGTCGCCGCCAGGAAACGAGTTTCCGGGGCGGCCAGAAGCCGAGCGATCTCGCGCACGACTGCCGGCCTCGCATTTTGGCGTCCCGACGCGCAATGTACCATCCAGTAGTTGCCAAGCCCGGCCATGAGATCGATCTGTCGGTTGACATCGGGCTCCTGCAAGATGGCATCAATGCGCGCTGGTGGCACCTCAATTGACCCGACCGCGCATCGATGAGCGGACGCCGGTGTCGCGACCGTCGCGATTGCCAGAGCAAGCAGCGAGGCAACCGCGAACCGCATCAACGAGTCTCCTGCCCCGCCAGCAGCGCGCCGAACTTGGGGTGCGCGAAGTGCATCGGCACGTCGGAGCGATAGGGCCAGGTCTTGCGGTATTCGCTTGGCGGCAGCATCCGGTCGGGGCCGACCGGGTCCTCCGGATAGAGCTTCTCGGCCGGCTGCAGGTGGGCCGTGGTGTGCGCCCAGCCTTCCTCGTAATTGCCCTGCCACTGCATCTTGTAGTCGAGCCGCTTGATCTTCCAGGCGCCGTCTTCGCGCACGTAGTCGTTCTCGTAGATGCCCGCTTCCATGAACTGCTGCGGCATGAAGTCGGGCTTGGCGTCGAGGAAATCGTCGTGCCAGCCGCCGAACAGCATGCCGCGGAAGCGGCCCTTGGCACTCTGCCGGTCGGGGGCGACGGTGATCACGTCCTGCATCTGGAAGTGGTCGAGCAGCAAGCCATCGACCGGTCCTGGCCGCCCGCCGGTGAAGCGATCCTGGATCCAGTCGCCGTAGAGCCGCATCACCCCGGCCTTGCCGACGTATTCGCCGCTGAGGAACACCACCACGCCATCGTCGGCGAACAGGTCCGCCACTTGCTCGGGCAGGTTGAAGTCGATGTAGTAGCCATAGGCCCAGTGCAGGCGGCGGATCGCGTTGGTGTCCTCGAGCTCGCCCACGCGGTGCTCCAGCGCGACCAGGCGCTGCTCGACGTCGCTCATTATCGACTCTCCCCGTTTTGGCGCTATCCGTAACGGCCGTTAGTGATTTGGCGAGAGGAAATCGGGTGTCAGACAGACCGTTGGGCCAGGAATGGAAAGGCAGGGTCGCCTTCATCACCGGGGCGGCGACGGGGATCGGGCTGGGCGTGGCCCAGGCCTTTGCCGATGCCGGGATGCGGCTCGCGCTCAGCTATCGCAACGAGGACGACCGGGCGAGCACCGCCGCATGGTTCGCGGCGAAGGGATACGACGAGCCGTTGTTCTTGCGTCTCGACGT
>Ga0307505_10000577_pt1 | contig 38996 bp, 30 predicted proteins | sample 23_S_MG_FD_202183 | JGI IMG/M metagenome (GOLD analysis project Ga0307505, IMG submission 202183) | Soil microbial communities from Populus trichocarpa stands in riparian zone in the Pacific Northwest, United States - 23_S | ecosystem: Environmental > Terrestrial > Soil > Riparian zone > Trees...
CGGAGCCGGGGCCCCCGCCACGCGTTTTTCAGCGTGGTGGGGTGGTGGAGCGCGGGCCAGTGTCACTGGTTTCTAGCGAGGCCCGGCTCTGAACCATGCTCGCGGGTCTGAGGCCGGGCCTCGCTAGAAAATCTTGCCGGGGTTCATCAGGTTGTGCGGATCGAGCGCCTGCTTCAGCGTGCGCATGACCTCCACGGCCTCGCCGTGCTCCTCGACGAGGTACGACTTCTTTCCCAGGCCAACTCCGTGCTCGCCGGTGCAGGTGCCGCCCATCGCGATCGCACGCCGCACGAGCCGCGCGTTGAGCGCCTTCACCGTCTCGTACTCGGCTGCGTCGTTCGGGTCGATGATGACGTTCAAGTGGAAGTTGCCGTCGCCGGCGTGGCCGACCAGCGGCGCGTAAAGCGCCGTGGCCGCGAGGTCCTGCTTGGTTTCCACGATGCATTCGGCCAGGCGGGAGATCGGGACGCACACGTCGGTGACCCAAGGCCTGCCGCCGGGCCGGCGCGCCAGCGCCGCGTAGAGCGTGTTGTGACGGGCCTGCCACAACCGCGCCCGGTCTTCGGGCGTGGTCGCCCACTCGAAATTCGAGCCTCCGTGCTCGGCCACCAGTTCCTGCGCCGCGGTGGCGCTTTCCGACACGCTGGCCAGGCTCGTCCCATGGAACTCGAAGAGGAGCGTCGGCTTCAAGGCGTACGAGAGCTTCGAGTATTGGTTCACCGCGTCGATCATCACTTCGTCCAGTAGCTCCATTCGCGCCACCGGAATGCCCAACTGGATCGTCGCGATCACGGTCTGGACGGCGTGCTCCATGGAGTCGAACGCGCACACTGCCGCCGATACGGCTTCCGGCAAGCCGAACAGGCGCAGCGTGATCTCCGTGATGACACCGAGCGTTCCCTCGGACCCCACGAAGAGTCGCGTCAGGTCGTAGCCCGCTGACGACTTGCGCGCGCGTCCGCCGGTGCGGATCACGCGACCATCGGCCAGCACCACGGTCAAACCCCTGACGACTTCCCGCATCGTGCCGTAACGGACGGTCGTGGTGCCCGAGGCACCAGTGGCCGCCATGCCGCCGATCGTGGCATCGGCCCCGGGGTCCACCCAGAAGGCGGTCCCGGTATTGGCCAGGGCCTTGTTCAACTGGCGGTGCGTCACGCCCGCCTCGACGGTCGCGTCGAGATCCTCGGCGCTGACCCGCAGCACGCGGTTCATGCGGGAGAAGTCGATGGACACTCCGCCCTCGACTGCGTTGACGCTTCCTTCCAGCGAACTGCCGGCGCCGAAGGGCACCACGGGCGCACCAAGTCGGGCCGCCGCGGCGACGACGGCGCTGACCTCGTCGGTGGTGGTTGGAAAGACCACCACGTCCGGTGCGGCCGGGGCGTGCCACGACTCGCTGTGGCTGTGGTGCTCGATCTGCGTGGCGTTGGTCGTCGCCCGGTCGCCGAGCACGGCTCGAAGGTCGGCGACGAGCGCATCCCGGGCTTCCGGTGAAATACGCGAAGACATCCAGCGATTGTAGGCGGTCACGAGGGGTTGACATCTGATGCGTGATGCGTGATGATGCCACCGTCATGCGCACCACTCTCGACATCGACGACGACGTGCTTCAGTCGGCGAAGGAACTGGCGGCCGTCGCCCACAAGACGACGGGCCAGGTCGTCTCGGAACTGATGCGTCGAGCGCTCGAGCCCACACGCGTCGGTCGTGTGCGAAACGGAGTGCCCTTGCTCCCCCGGCGCCCGGCGGGCGCGCCACGACCCACGATGAAGCTCGTCAACAGCTTGCGCGACGAACCCTAGCAGCACCGACGGCGTTTCTAATTTAGAAGCAAAAGATGTCTAGGGCAAAGCGCCCGGTCGCCCTGCTGGATGTGAACCTGCTGGTGGCGCTCTTCGACGCGGACCACGTCCACCACAACCTGGCACACGACTGGTTCGCGGACCAACGGACCCACGGATGGGCCAGCTGCCCCCTCACCGAGAACGGCCTCCTGCGCGTGCTGTCCAATCCGCGCTACGGGAGCCCTTCGGGGTCGGTTGCAAGCCTCATCGACCGGCTCTTGGCGTTCCGCGCCAGTGGTCACCATGAGTTCTGGGAGGCCTCGGTTTCACTCGCCGACAAGGAACTCTTCTCCCCTGCCCACATTCGAGGGCACGCGCAGGTGACAGACGCCTATCTTCTTGGCCTGGCCTGGAAGAAAAGGGGATGTCTGGCCACCTTCGATCAGTCCATCTCGATGTCAGTGGTCCCCGGAATCGGCCGAGAGACCCTGCAGGTCATCACCGGCGTCAGAGACTAACGAGGCTGCGCCTCGGGCCTAAGTATTCAGGCTCCGCCTGGTATCATGCGGGGCTCATGTCGTCCCCGTTCACGCCAAAGACGCTGGCGTTCCTGCGCGCGCTGAAGCGCAACAACGACCGCGACTGGTTTCGCGAGCACAAGGACGAGTACGAGCGGCACGTCCGCGTGCCGATGGTCCAGGCCATCGAGCGCCTGGCGGTGGACATGAAGAAGTTCGCCCCGGAGCTCACGGCCGACCCCAAGAAGTCCCTCTATCGCGTCTACCGCGACACACGTTTCTCCGAGGACAAGACGCCGCTGAAGACGAACGCGGCCGCGGTGTTTCCACCGCGTGGGTTCCCCAAGCACGAGGGCGCCGGGCTTTACTTCGAGGTGGCTCCAGGATGGACCTGGATTGGGGGCGGGCTCTACATGCCGCCGTCGTCCACGCTGCACGCGATTCGCGCGCGGATCGCATCGTCGCACCCGCGCCTCCACCGCATCGTCACGGCCCCAGCCTTCAAGAAGGCGGTGGGCGAGCTGAACGGCGACCAGCTGTCGCGCGTGCCGTTGGGCTATGCGAAAGATCATCCGGCGGCCCACTATTTGAGGTTCAAGCAGTATCTGGGTTTCAAGGAGTTTCCGGCCGACTTCGCGACGAAGGCCGAGTTCTACCCGACGCTCCTGGCGACCTTCAGAGCGATGGTGCCGCTGCTGCGCTTCGTCAACGACGCCGCGCGGGCGGAGCCGCCTACACCGTTGTGGAAGGAGATGAGATGAGCCAGGCTGCAACCGACACCTTCCCGGCCACGCGCCGGAGGGACGGCGCCGACACCGACGCCCCGCGCCAGCTCCCACCGCTCGTCCACGAGGACTGGCTGGCCGTACTGGTCGGCGCGGCCATGATCGCGCTGGTGCTCGTGGGGCTGAGACCCGGCACGCCGCGGTTCGCCTGGGGCACCGACGCCGCGCCGCTCGCCGGGCTGGTCGCCGCGGAGAACCTGGCTCGCACGGCGCAACTGGCGCTCCTCGTGCTGGGTCCGATCCTCGCCGGGGCCGCCGTGCTTCGGGCCAACGTGCAGACGTTCCTGCCGGGGGCGCTGCTGCTCTACGCGCTGGCATGGCTGGCGCAGGCCATGGCCGGCAACGTCTCCTCGGCCGGCTGGGGGCTGGAGTACGTGATCTTCGCGCTGGCGATCGGCCTCGCCATCAACCACACGGTGGGCGTGCCGGCCTGGCTGCGCGAGGCCGTTCGCACGGAGTACTACATCAAGACCGGCCTCGTGGTGCTGGGCGCCACGATCCTCTTCGACGAGATCGTGGGCGCGGGAATGCTGGGGATTCTGCAGGCGCTCGTGGTGGTCATCAGTGTGTGGGCGTTCTCGTTCTGGTTGGCCAAGCGAATGCGCGTGGACGACGAGCTGGCCACCATGCTGGCCAGCGCCGTCTCGATATGCGGTGTGTCGGCGGCCATCGCCACGTGCGGCGCCATTCAGGGCGACCGGAAGAAGCTGTCCTATGTGACGTCGCTCGTCCTGGTCGTCGCGATGCCCATGATGGTGTTGATGCCCTGGGCGGCCAAGGCCATGGACATGCCGGCGGTCGTGGCCGGCGCGTGGCTGGGCGGCACCCTGGACACGAGCGCCGCGGTGGTCGCGGCCGGGGAACTCCTGGGCGACGCCGGGCGCAACGCCGCCGTGGTGGTGAAGTTGTCGCAGAACGCGCTCATCGGCGTGGCCGCGTTCCTGCTGACGGTCTGGTGGGCCACGCGCAACCAGACGGGGAAGCACGGCGCCAGCATCGGCCTCATCTGGGAACGCTTCCCGAAGTTCGTGTTCGGGTTCCTGCTGGCGTCGCTGGTGTTCTCGTTTCTGCTGAACGATGCGTCGGTCGCGGCCACGCGCGGACTGATCAACAACCTTCGCACTGTCCTCTTCGCCATGGCGTTCGTGTCGATCGGGCTCGAGACGTCGCTGGGCAGCCTGGTGACCACCGACGGCGGCCGCCCCGCGCTCGCCTTCCTCGGTGGTCAGGCCTTCAATGTCGTCGTGACGCTCCTGGCTGCCTACGCGCTCTTCGGCGGGCTGCTCTTCGCGCTTCCGAACCTGGGCTGAGAAGAGGGTCTTCCAGGCGGATTTCGCTGGTGGGGCACAATGGCGGGTGCCCATGTCCAGCGAGGCCCGGCTCAAGACGGCTAGCGACCCGGGGTCCGAGTACCAAGCACGACTCGCGCAGCGTCGCCGAGCCTTCGACGAGCTGAGTCGCCGGGATGCCGGGTTGGCAGCGGCGCGGCTGATTGTGTTCGGCGCCGCGGGGGTCGTGGCGCTGCTCGCGTGGCGGGCCTCCGTGTCGTGGTGGTGGCTGGCCGGGCCGACCGCGGCCTTCCTGGTGCTCGTGGTGTGGCACGACCGTGTCATCAGGGCCCGCGAGCGAGCGGCGGCGGCGATCGCGTTCTACGAGCACGGCTTGGCCCGGATAAGGGACAGCTGGGCAGGCATGGGCGCGACGGGCGACGAGTTCCTCGACGAGCGCCATCCGTATGCGAACGACCTGGACCTCTTTGGCGCCGGGTCCGTCTTTCAACTGCTGTGCGGAGCGCGGACCCGGGCCGGAGAAGCCACGCTCGCCGCGTGGCTGAAGCATGCCGCCGACCATCCGGAGATCACGGCGCGTCAGCTCGCGGTCCGCGAGCTGACACCCGCGCTGGACCTGCGGGAGGATCTGGCGGTCTCGGGCGAACGGGTCCGCGATCAAGTCGACCAACCCCTCCTCGTCCGGTGGGCGCAGGCGTCACCCGCCCTGAGTGCACGGACCCGGATTGCGGCCGGGCTCATCACCACCGCGACGCTGACCACGGCGGCAGGGGCAACATTGATCGGCGACATCAGCCCGTTCCTGGTGATGTTGGGCGTTCAAGCCGGCTTCGCGCTGCGCCTCGAGCGACGCGTCCGGACGATTCTCCACGGAGCCGACGGGCCGGCGCGGAGCCTGACGGCCCTCTCTCCTACACTGCAGCGACTCGAGCGCGAGTCGTTCACCGCGCCCCGCCTGGCGGCGCTGCGGCAGCGCATCGAGGAGCGCGGCGGCACGGCGTCTCAGGCTGTCGGACGCCTGAACCTGTTGGTCGAGATGCACGATTGGCAGCACAACGTCGTGTTCGCGCCCATCGGACTGGTGTTGATGTGGGGCACCCACGTGGCAGGCGCCATCGAGGCGTGGCGCCGCGAGCACGGGCCTCACGTCGCGACGTGGCTCGAGACGGTCGGCGAATTCGAGGCGCTATCGTCAGTGTCCGCCTACGCCTACGAACACCCCGCGGATCCATATCCCTCATTGGCGGCGACCGCCACACCGGCGTGCTTCGATGGGCTCGGTTTGGGGCATCCGCTGGTGCCGGCGGCGCGCATGGTCCGCAACGACGTTCACCTGGAGGGCGCCACGCGGTTGCTGCTCGTGAGCGGTTCGAACATGTCCGGCAAGAGCACGCTGCTGCGGACGGTGGGGATCAACTGCGTGCTGGCGCAGATGGGCGCTCCCGTGCGGGCGACGGCGTTGATGCTGTCGCCGCTCCAGCTGGGCGCCACGCTTCGCATCCAGGATTCCCTGCAGGAAGGTCGATCGCGCTTCTACGCCGAGATCACGCGCGTACGCGAGCTGGCCGACCTGGCGCGCGGGCCGGTGCCGTTGATGTTTCTGCTGGACGAGCTGTTTCACGGCACGAACTCACACGACAGGCTGGCTGGTGCCACCGGAGTGCTGCGCAGCTTTCTCGAACGCGGCGCTATCGGACTGGTGACCACGCACGACCTGGCCCTGACAGCGATGGCGGACCAACTGGGCCCCACGGCGGCGAACGTGCACTTCGAGGACTGGTTCGACGGCGGAGAGATCCGCTTCGACTACCTGATGAAGCGGGGACCAGTCACTCGGAGCAATGCCCTCGCCTTGATGCGAGCGGTCGGCTTGGATGTTGGGCCTTGAGCCTTGGGCCTTGGCCATCCCCTTTTCCCTAGGTAATCTCCCCAACCTGAGGGGGTAGCTCTGGTTGGGGCTTGACAGACCAATCTGGTCGGGTTTAGATCTCTGAGGTTGAGACTTAGTCTCATAATCAATCTGAGGCCCGATGCCACTCCGATCCGTCTTCTTCTGGCTCCATCTTGCCGCCGGGCTCCTGGCCGGCATCCTCGTGCTCACCATGTCGGTCACGGGCGTGGCCCTGACCTACGAGAGGCAGCTCGCCAAGTGGTCTGACAGCGAATTCAAGTCGGTCCGACTGGGCGCCGCCGAGCGGCTGCCAGTGGAGCAGCTCCTCGAGCAGTTCAAGCGGCAGCGTCCGGACGCGGAACCGTCCGGCATCACGATGTCGGCCACCGATACCGAGCCCGTTGCCATCGCCGCCGGGCAACGCACGGTCTACGTGGACGCGTACTCGGGCCAGGTGCTGGGCGACGCGAACCAGGGCGTCCGTCGCGTGCTGTCCGACCTCCGGGCGTGGCACCGATGGCTGGCAGTCGAAGGCGAGGGCCGGGCATCCGCGCGCGCGCTCACCGGCTGGGCCAACGTCCTCTTTCTCTTCATGATCGCGTCGGGCATCTACATCTGGTTCCCCCGCCGCTGGTCCTGGACCTCGGTGAAAGCGATCGGGCTCTTCAAGGCCGGCGCCACGGGGAAAGCGCGCGACTTCAACTGGCACAACGTAATTGGGATCTGGTCCGCGGTCCCTCTCTTCATCGTGGTGGCAAGCGCGGTGCCCATTTCCTTCCCGTGGGGCACCGCCCTCGTGTACCGCGCGGTTGGCGAGGAGCCACCGGCGGCGCGTGGGGGCGGCGGCGGTGGCGGCGAGGGCCGTGGCGGGCGCGGGGAACGCGGCGAGCGCGCCGAACGGGAGCCGGTTTCCTACGACGGCCTCTCCGCGTTGATGGCTCGAGCGCAGCGCCAGGAAGACGGCTGGCGCACCGTCAACCTCCGGTTGCCCTCGTCGGCCGATGCCCCACTGGTCTTCGCCATCGATCGCGGCGACGGCGGCCAACCTCACCTGCGCTCCACGCTGACGCTGAACCGCGCGGGTGAAGTGGTCACCTACGAATCGTTCTCAAGCCAGTCCCCTGGCCGACAGCTGCGCAGCGTCATGCGCTTCGCTCACACAGGAGAGGTCCTTGGCTTGCCCGGACAGACCGTAGCCGGGCTGGTATCGGCCGGCGGCGTCGTGCTGGTGTGGACCGGCATCGCGCTGGCCTGGCGGCGATTCCGCGCGTGGACCAAGCGCCGCGGCGCCAAGCCAGTCGAAGAGCTGGCCGCACGAAGCTCGGCCGCGTAGTCGCGGCCCCAACACTCAACCCACGTTCAACTCGGAGTCCCTGAATCATGAAGAAGATGTTGTCGACCGGCCGGCGCAAGACGAGGCGGCGCGGAACGGCCCGACTGTTCGTCCTTGGCGCCACCGTCGCAGCGACAGCCGCTGTCTCCGCACGACCGGCCGAAGCGCAGGCCCCGGCAACGCAAGGACGCGCCCCGGGACAGACGGCTCCCACGTTCCGACTCGATCTGCCCGCCGGCATGCTGGAGGACGTCGTCGCGACGTTTACGCGGGTCACCGGCATCGCGATCGTCTTCGCCAACCCCGACATCGGAATCATCCAGTCGCCCGGCGTGTCGGGCACGATGACGGCAGAGGCCGCAATGACGGCGCTCCTCATGGGCACATCCGTGCGGGCCACGTTCTCGGTTCAGGGCGTGACGCTCGAGATCGGCGGCGTGGCGGAGTTCGTGCAGGTATCCGCCTCCAACGCGGCGGTGTCGTCGCCGAAGTACCCGGTGCGTCTGCGCGACGTCGCGCAAACGGTCGCCATCGTCCCGCGCAAGGTGATCGACGAACAGGGGGCGTTCACGTTGAGCGACGCGCTGCGAAACGTGCCCGGCATCACGCTCCAGGCCGGCGAAGGCGGCGGCGCGTCGAGCACGGCCGGCGACATGTTCAACCTGCGCGGCTTCAACGCGTCGAACAGCCTGTTCGCCGACGGCGTTCGAGACGACGGGCTGATCGCGCGCGACGTGTACAACCTCGAGCAGGTGGAAGTGTTCATGGGCCCGACAGGGTCCGATGTCGGGCGCGGAACGGCGGCCGGCTACGTGAACATGCAGACGAAGGCGCCACACCTCGGCTCGTCGACGAGCGTGGCGTATTCACAGGCAACGGCAAAGCAGCAGCGCTTGAGCGCGGACTTCAACTGGGCCGTGCCCCAGAGCCCCACCGGCGGATGGCTGTCCAAGTCGGCATTCCGGCTGAACGCGTTGTGGCAGGACGGCGGCCAGGCGGGCCGCGACGTCGTCGAGCGAAACAGCACGGCCGTTGCGCCCTCACTCTCCCTCGGCCTGGGCACGGCCACGCGGGTCACGGTGGCGGGGCAGGTGCTGCGCCAGGACAATGTGCCCGACTACGGAATTCCGGGCGCGGCATGGCCGGAGTCGCAGCTCGCGCCCACAACGGTGTTCGCGAGCGCGCCGGTGGACCAGAGCAACTTCTACGGCAGCGTCGGCTACGATTACGACAAGGCCACGCAGGGCACGGTGCTGGCTCGCGTGGAACACGACCTGTCCCGCGGCCTGACGCTCAGGAATCAGACCCGCTACAACCGGACGCACCGCGAGGCGGTGGTCAGCGCGATCCAGAACGTGGCGGCGTTCAACGCGGCCACCAACCTGGTGGCCATCGCGCGGCAGGGCAACGAGCGCGAGAACACCATCATGTCGAACCAGACGTCGCTGGTCGATCGCTTCGCGACGGGCCGCTTGCGGCATGCCACCTCGCTCGGCGTCGAGATCACCCGCGAGACGCAGTTCGCGCCGACGCTGACCGGCCTCGGCACGCGCGCACCTGCCGACATCTTTCAACCAAACCCCTACGAGGCCGTGACGGGTTACGCCCCCGCTCGCACGCTGGCCGTCAGCGAGGGCGAGACAACGACCGTCGGGGCCTATGCGTTCGACACGGTGGAGGTCAGTTCTCGGGTGCAGTTGTCGGGCGGCATCCGGTGGGACCACTACGACACGGAGTCGCGCGCGACCGACGTGGCCGGAGTGCAAACGACCGCGCTCGGGGGAGCGGACAACCTCTTCACCGGCAAGGCCAGCATCCTCTTTCGAGTGAACGCGCAGGGCAACGTCTACCTGGCCTATGGGACGTCGGTCACGCCTCCGGGCTCGGCCAACTTCGCGTTGAGCGCGCAGGCCAACAACCAGAACAACCCCAGCGTGAAGCCGCAGGAATCGACCAACCTGGAGTTCGGCAGCAAGTGGGACGTGGCCGGTGGACGCTTGTCGTTGAACGGCGCGGTGTTCCACACCGAGAACAAGAACGTCATCTTCACCGTCGACGCGACGGCGATTCCTCCGATCTACAACCAGGACGATGGCCAGATCGTGAACGGCGTCTCGATGGGCGCGCTCGGCCGCATCACGGACCGCTGGGACATCCTGGCCAACCTTGGCTACCTGGACACGGAACAGCAATCGCAGAACCCCGCCAACGACGGGCGCCGGCTGACGCTGACCCCGGCGTTCTCGACGAGCATCTGGAGCACATACCGCGTGTCCAACCAGCTGACGTTCGGCGGAGGCATCCGCCATACTGACGCCGTCTACGTGAACACGGCCAACACCATCAAGGTCCCTGGCTACCAGATCGTGGACGCGCTGGCGCAGTACGCCGTCAACTCGCACCTGTCGGTGCGGCTGAACGTCAACAACCTGACAAACGAAGTCTACATCCGTAACGTGAACAACAACGGCGGGCGGTACAACCCCGGCTACTCGCGGTCGGTCATGTTGACCACCAACGTCGGCTTCTGACGGGGCGATGATCGTCCAGATCCCGGACGTCCTCGGCGCGGACCAGGTGGCGCACACGCGGCGCCTGCTGGACCAGGCCGCCTGGGTGGACGGACGCGTGACCGCGGGTCATCAGTCCGCCCACGCCAAGGACAACGTGCAGCTGGCAGAGTCGGACCCGGTGGCTCGCCAGCTGGGCGAAGAAATCGTCGCCGCGCTGCAGCGAAATCCGCTCTTCATCGCGGCGGCCCTGCCACTCCGCGTGTTCCCTCCACTCTTCAACCGCTATCAAGGGGGGCAATCGTTCGGGTACCACGTGGACAACGCCATCCGCCAATCGCTCTCCGGCTTGCGGATCCGCACGGACCTGTCGGCAACGCTCTTCCTGGCCGAGCCGGAGGAGTACGACGGCGGCGAGCTGATGATCGAGGACAACTACGGCGTGCACGGCGTGAAGCTGCCGGCGGGCCACATGGTGGTATACCCCGCCAGCAGCCTGCACCACGTGAGGCCGGTGGTACGAGGCGCCCGCCTCGCGTCGTTCTTCTGGATACAAAGCATGGTGCGCGACGACGGAGAGCGGACGCTGCTATTCGACCTCGACGCTGCCATCCAGCGACTGTCGTCGGATGTGCCCGATCACCCGGCGGCGGTCCAGTTGACCGCGGTGTACCACAATCTGTTGAGGCGCTGGGCCGACGCCTAGTGCAACCCGCGCGTTGCACCGAGACGGCCGAGGCGCCCGGATCGCCAGGCGCGACGGGGGTTGCACCACGGGCTGCGCCTGGGACCGGCGAGCATGCAGGCTCCGGCGCGCTGGTCCCGTCAGGCGATGTGAGCACCCGTCGTTTCGACGTGCACGGAGTACAGCGACTGGCTGGCTGTCATGAAGAGCCGGTTGCGCCGAGGGCCGCCGAAGCAGACGTTCGCACAGGTCTCCGGCAGGCGAATCATCCCTATGCGGTCGCCGTTGGGCGCCAGCACCTGCACGCCCGGACGCGCGCCCGCCCAAATGTTGCCGTCGGCATCGCATCTGATGCCGTCGGCCGCGGTGGGCGCACCCGTTCCCGGCACGTCCAGCTGCGCGAAGCGTTTGCCGGCGCGCAGCGACGCGCCGCTCACGTCCCACACCTTGATGTCGCGCGGCATGCCCGTATCGGCCACGTACAGCTTGGTGTAGTCGGGCGAGAAGCAGAGCCCGTTTGGCATTCCGACCTCGTCCGTGACGAGCGCGACCTGCCCGGTCTTTCCGTCGACGCGGTACACGGCTTCCTTCGTTTCCGACTCCGCCTTGAAACCTTCGAAGTTGCCGCGGATGCCGTAGGACGGATCGGTGAACCAGATGCCGCCGTCGGGGTGCACCACGACGTCGTTGGGCGAGTTCAGGCGTTTGCCTTGGTACTTGTCCGCGATGGTCGTCACCGTGCCGTTGGGCTCGTAACGCGCCACGCGACGCCCGCTGTGCTCACACGACAACTGGCGACCCTCGTAGTCGAACGTGTTGCCGTTGCTGTGGTTGGCCGGCCGGCGGAACACGGTGACGCGCCCGTCGTCTTCGATCCACCGCAGCTGCTGATTGTTCGGGATGTCGCTCCAGACCAGGAACCGGCCCACCCCGTTCCACGCCGGGCCCTCGGCCCACTCGGTGCCGATGTGGTGGCGCTTGATGGACGTGTTGAAGATGATGTAGCGGCGGAATCGCGGATCCAGCGCCACGATGTCGGGGTCCGGATACGCCATTGGCCCCAAGGTGGCCCAGTCGCGCGGCGTGGGCAGGGGCGAGATTTGCGGCGCGGCTGCACCGCCCTGGGCCAAAGCTCGGGAGGCGCCCACCGCGCCACCCAGGGCCGTCACCAAGAACAGTCGTCTGTCCATCACTTCCCCCAACTCTGATGTCCGTGTGCCGCCGACGGTGACGGCCGGTCGAGCAAGGCCCAAGGCAAAAGGCCGAAGGCCAAAACCCATCGGTTTAGCGGCACTCGAAGTTCTGGCCGTCCTGCATGTCGCCTTGCCCTTTGTAGTGCGCGTGCTTCGGGAAGGCGCACAACGGCCGACTGCGGCCGGGCAAGGCGCGTCCCGTCGCCATCACGGCATCTGGCGCCGTGCCTTTCTCCACCCAGTCCACCACCGCCGTCAACAGATCGAACGTGTCCAGCGCGGCCGCGCCACCGCGGCAATGGCCCATGCCGGGCACCAGGAAGAGACGGCTCCAGTTGGCCACCTGCGACGCGCCGCCGTTGGCTCGTCCAAGACGCTCGTAGTAGTCCACCGTGTCGAGCGCCGAGAACCACGGATCGCTGACGCCGTGGAAGAACGCCAGCTTGCCGCCACGGCTCGAGAACGTGTTCAGGTTCGTCCAGCTCGCGGTGGCCGACACCATGCCCGCCGGATCGGACGCGGCCTCCTCAGCCAGGCGGTCCACATCCATCGACACGGCGTCGAAGGGCAGGCCCACGGGGCTCGACCCGCCGTGCAGCAGCCCGGGAATACCCTGCGTGGCGTCGAGGCCCGTGTCCCACGGAAACGCGGGATACACCTGCCTCCCCTTCGAGTCCTTCAATCCGCCAAAGGCCTTCTCCAGGGCTGCGGCCTGCTCGCCTGTCAGGCAGCCCTCTGCCGTGTTCGAACCGCAGACGAGAACCTTGGGATCCACCTTGCACGACCGCGTGTCGAATACCATGCCGTCCTTGACGCCGTCGCTGCCGTCGCACGCGTTGAGGATCTCGCCCATCACGGCCTTCCTGTTGGCGTCGCTCAGCGCCTGGCGGGTCTGCGCCTTGCCGGCGGCGTCCTTGGGCGCCACCTGATTGAGCGAGACGGCCACCCACTGGCCGCCGATGCCCGAGAAGTTGGTGCGCATCGCGGGCGCGCCCGCCACGATGCCGTCGAAATACGTGGGGTAACGCTGCGCCATCAACATGGCCTCGCGGCCGCCAGTGGAGCACCCGGCGAAGTAGCTCTTCGACGCGGGGCGGCTGTAGTGCTGCGCGATGATCTGCTTGGCCAGGACCGCCACGCGACCAACCGCGGCGTACGCGAAGTCGAGGTTGGCCTGCTGCTCCCGCATGAAGCTGGCGTCGAAGCCCTGGCCGGTGTGACCGGTGTCGGTCGACACGACGGCGAAGCCGCGCGCCAACCCTGGCGTGCTGCCGGCCGCGTCGCTGCCAAGAGGCATCCGCACGGACCCGTTCAGTCCGCCCCCGCCCTGGAACAGGAAACGCCCGTTCCAGTCGCCGGGGAGCGCCAGCGCGAAGCCGATGCCGTAGGGCTTGCCGTCACTGCCCGTTCTTCGATCGAGCACGCCGTCGAGTCGGCAGTATGCTGGCAGCTTGAACTGCGGAGCCGACGCGCCTGGCCCCTGCGGCGGCAACGGTGCTCCGGCTGGAAACCATTCGGCCTTGGTCACGGTGAGATCGAGCCCTGGAATCTTCAATGCCGACAACGCCTGGCATCCCGCAACAAGGCTACCGCCGCCCGACGCCGCCACGGTTTGCGCCGCCGCGGACCAGGCGGTCCCGAACGCCAACAGGCCAAGTGTCGTTACGCAGCCGAGCATTCGCGTCATGATTCCTCCGGTGCCGGGGCCACGTCGGCCGGGCGACGCGGGGAGCATACCCCAAGCGTAGAGGACGTCGAGAATGCCTGCAGCCACAACCGACCACCGATTCAGCAACGGGTTCCTCATCGCCTTCGTGGTCGCCATCTCGGCCGCGTTCCTGGCCATGGTCTGGACCTTCGCCCTCACGATCCTCATGGCGACCATCTTTGCCGGCCTCAGCTACCCCTCGTTCCGGCGGCTGCAGACCATGATGGGCGGCCGCTCGTCGCTGGCGGCCATCACGACGCTGGTGTTGCTGATGGTGCTGGTGCTGGCCCCGCTCCTCGTCGTGCTGGCGGCCGGAGCCAACGAGGCCTTGCGCATCACCCAGACGGTGGGCCCTCGACTGCAGCAGTTCGTCGACGAGCCCGGTTCATTCCAGGGGCGGCTTAGGGGCCTGCCGTTCTACGCCTACATCGAGCCATATCGCCAGGAGATCCTGACCAGGACCGCCGAGCTGGTTGGGAGCACGAGCAAATTCCTGTTCTCCGCGCTCTCCGCCACCACCGTCGCCACGGCCGTCTTCATCTTCCAGTTCGCGGTGTTTCTCTACACGCTGTTCTTCTGCCTGATCGACGGGCCGCAGCTTCTGCGAGGGGTCCTGAGCTATCTGCCGCTGGCCGAGATCGACAAGGCGCGGATGCTGGACAAGTTCGTGTCGGTGACGCGCGCGACGCTGAAAGGCACCATCCTCATCGGGGCCGCGCAGGGGCTGATGGGAGGCATTGCCTTCTGGGTTGTGGGGATCGAAGGCCCCGTGTTTTGGGGCACGGTGATGACGGTGCTGTCGATCATCCCCGGCGTAGGTGGAGCCCTGGTGTGGGTGCCAGCCGCCATCATCCTCGCCGTGACCGGAAACGTCTGGCCCGCCGTGGGCCTGGCCCTCTTCTGCGCGCTGATCGTTGGCAGCGTCGACAATCTCTTACGACCGCGCCTGGTCGGCCGCGACACGCAGATGCACGAGCTGATGATCTTCTTCTCGACGCTCGGTGGACTGAGCCTCTTTGGCGCGACCGGCTTCATCGTTGGCCCGCTGCTGGCTGGCCTGTTTCTGACGGCGTGGGAGATGTTCGGCGTCGCGTTCCGCCAGGAGATCGACCAGTCGTCGTCCACGATCATCGGTCCAGACCTGCGGAGGCCCGACCAGGGGGCCTAGCGAAGCTCTGCCTCAAATCGTCGAAGAGCTTCGCTAGGCCCAAGTATCTCTGGCCCCGCGAAGCGGGGCGGACATCTTCTATGGCCGGTCAAAAACGAGCTTCAATCGTAACGACAGTAGCCATGGAAGATGTCCGGCGGCGGCTACAGGGCGCGCGCGGCCAACGCGCTCTTGACCCGCTCCGGCGTGAACGGCACCTCGCGCAGACGCGCGCCGGTGGCGTCGAAGACGGCGTTGCCGATGGCCGCCGCCACCACGGTGATCGCCGTCTCGCCGCTGCCGCATGCGTCCACGTCGGTGCGGTTGACGAGGGCAATGTCGATCGCCGGCGCCGCGAACCCCGCCGAGAGCGAGCGATAGGAGCGCCAATCCACGGAGGTGATCTTCCCGGCGTCCCACGTCACTTCCTCGCCGAGCGCGCGGCTGATGCCCTGGAGGGCGCCCCCCTCGATCTGGTTGCGCAGGCCGTCGGGGTTGGAGATGGGCCCCACGTCCTGGCCGACGACCAGTCGAACGACGCGAATGGCGCCGCTCTCTTGGTTCACCTCCACATCCGCAATCAGCGCCACGTATCCGTTGATGCCCTCGTAGCACACGCACGCGATGCCGCGCCCGCGCGCGAGACCCGTTCGCGCGATGTCCGCCCGGGGCGACGGACGCGTGTCCCAGTTGGCGGTCTTCGCGGCCGTGCGAACGGCCTCGGCCAGGCGCGGGTGGTTCAGGTGACGCAGGCGATACGCCACGGGATCGGCCTTTACGTGCGCGGCGATCTCGTCCATGAACGACTCGTGCGCGAACGTGTTCTGCAACCGTTCGGGCGCCCGCAGCGGGCCGGTGAAGAACGGCGAGCGCACGCGGTGCGACAGCACGCGCTCGCTGCGCACGACGCCGGCGCCCTGCTGGCTGGAGCCGACGCGGCCGGCGATGTACGACGGCGCGGTGTTCAGGTTGTTGTCGAGGGGCGTTGCGGGCGCTGGAGCCGGCGTGCGCGGCGCCGCGGGCGCGGGCTGAAAGCCGGCCAGGAACCCGGTGACGACGTTGCCGGGCGTGGCGTAACCGGGCCGCCCTCCGCGCGCGGCGGACCACGCCTCGTAGTCCCACGCGACGATGCCGCCGTCGCGGTCCAATCCCACCCGTTGATCGATGACGAAGAGGTTCCCGTAGTTCTCCCACGCCATCTCGTCGGCGCGCGAGAGCTGGACGCGGACTGGCCTCCCCACCGCGTGGGACAACAGCGCCGCGTCGTAGGTGACCGTGTCCGCGCCGTTGATGCCGTAACAGCCCGCTCCGCGTACGTAGACCACGCGAACGCGCTCGGGTTGCAGGCCCAGCAGCGCGGCCGACGTGTCCCGCGTGGGGTAGGCCGACTGCGTCGCGGACCACAGCGTGGCCGAATCCGCCCGCACATCCGCCACCGCGCACGAGCTGCCCACCGAGCCGTGCATCTGATACGGATGCCGATAGGTCGATCGAAGGACGGTGGCGGCGCGCCCCAACGTCGCCTCCACATCGCCCGAGTCCACCAGCAGCGTGTCGCGCGCGGGCTCCTTCCGAATGTCCTGGTACGCATCAGCCTGGCGGGCCAATGCCGGCCCGGGAGTCCACGTGACCCGAAGCCGCGCAGCCGCTTGCACGGCCTGCCACGCCTTCTCCGCCACGACGCCGACGAAGTTGCCACGCACCACGACCTTCACCACGCCGGGAAGGGATGTCACCGAATCCTCGTCGCAGCGCGCCAGGGTGGCGCCAACGGTCGGGGGACGCACCACCCGGCCATGCAGCATGCCGGGCACGCGAACGGTGTGGACGAACTCGGCGTGCCCGGTGACGAGCTCGGGAGCGTCGACTCGTGGCACCGCCGTGCCCAGCACCTTCCACGTGCTGGGGTGCTTGCGCCGCGCCCTCTCGTCGAGCGACACGTCGAAGCGCCGGCCGCCCAGAAGCGCCGCATAGGTCACGCGCTTCGAAGCGTCGGCGGCCGCACGGATCACGCCGTCCTCGATTACCAGTCCCGCCGCCGCCACGCCCAATCGCTCGGACGCCAGGCGGGTCAGGGCCTCACGCGCCGTGGCCGCGGCCAGCGCCAGGTTCGAGCGGTTGAAGTTGGCGGGATGGGACTGCTGGCCGGAGGTCGTGCCCTGGTCCGGGGTCGACGCCGTGTCGCACTGCACCAGGCGGACACGCGCCATCGGCAGCGCCAGCTCCTCGGCCACCAGTTGCATCTGCGCGGTGTACAGCCCCTGGCCGAACTCGCACTTGCCCGTGTAGGCCGTCACGGTCCCGTCCTCGCCCACCGCGATCCACGAATCCAGGCGCGGGCTGCTGCGCCCGTTGATGCCCTGGGCCAATGCCTCCCCGGCCGTGCCCACCGCGCCGTCCCAGGCAAACGCCACGAGCAGCGCACCCGAGCCTTGGATGAAGCGCCGCCGCGAGAACCCGGCCTTGTCGAGGGCCTCGCGAGCGTTGGCGGTCAGCCGCGGGCTCATGCCCGCCTCCCATCGGCGTAGCGGCGGATCGCCTTCAGGATGCGCGCGTTGGCGAAGCAGCGGCACAACACGCCAGAGAGCGCCTGCTGAACGTCCGCGTCGGTGGCTCGCGGGTTGCGGTCGAGAAGCGCCTTCGCCGTCAGGATGACGCCGCTCATGCAGAATCCGCACTGCACCGCCTGCTCGTCGATGAAGGCCTGCTGAATGGGATGCGGACGCTCCACGCTGCCCAGCCCGTCGAGCGTCACGACGTTGCCGGCAACACGGCTGGCGGGCGTCACGCACGAGCGCACGGCCTGATCGCCGACGATCACGGTGCATGCCCCGCACTGTCCCAGGCCGCACCCGAACTTGGGTCCTTTCAGCCCGAGGTCGTCGGTCAGCACGTACAGGAGCGGGGTATCCGGGTCCACGTCCACCCGACGGGGCGTCCCGTTCACCGTCAGCGTCAGCACGGCCATGGCTGGCCAAGAATAGCGCACCCGCGCTATCGTGGAACCTTGTCTCGACTGACGCTGGCCGTCGTCTTTTGGGTGGGTTCCTTGTGGGTGGCAGCCCTTCCAATGGCCGCTGGTGCCCAGCCCCAGGACGCCGACCTGCCCGACGGAGTCGGCAAGAAGATCCTGCAGACCTCGTGCACGACGTGCCACGAACTGGACGAGGTGACCAAGTTCAAGGGCTTCTACACGCGCGCCCAATGGCGCGACGTGGTCGTGACGATGGTGGACTACGGCGCGAAGCTGCAGCCCGCCGAGATCGACGTGCTGGCGGACTATCTGGCCGAGCACCTGGGGAAGAAGTGACGGCCGGTCGTTACCGGCCGTCGAGAAGCGTCGCGCCTACCGCATCGTCGTCGTGACGACGCGCTTGGGCGCCTTGCCCACCGGGATCTTCGCCACGACCTGGCGGGTCGCGACGTCCAGCGCCACCGTCGTGTCGCGGTTCTCGGTGGCGATGTAGATCAGCCTGCTGTCGGGTGTGAAAGCGACCCAATCGGGTCGGCCACCGATATCCGTGCCTCCGAGCAGCTTCAAGTCCGGCAGCGCATACACGTACACCTTCGCGTTGGGACGGCTGGTGACCCACAGCGTCTTCCCGTCGGGCGCCACGCCCAGCCCATGCGAGGGCGAGGCGTTGAACGGCCCCTTGTCCACCTGATCGGCCGGCACGTCGTCGGGCAGCATCACGCGCGCCACTTCCTTGCGCTGCGCGAAATCCACCACGGCAAAGCCATGCACGTTGGACAGCTGTACGAAGATCCGCTTGGTGGAGCCGTCGGCGTTGGTCTCGAACGCCATCGGGCGCACGCCCTCCTCGAAAAGCGTCCAGAGCGTCTCGTCGGTGGCGGCGTCGATCACGGTCATTACCCGTCCCGCAATGGAGCCGGCCACCACGTGCTTGCCGTCCGGCGTCACGTAGACGTTGTGAATGCCGCCCTTGGTGGGAATGGACTTCACCTTCTCCAGCGACTTGGTGTCGATGACGTCCACGGCACCAGGAGCCGACACGATGCCGACGTACACGCGCGAGCCGTCGCGGGCGATCGAGATGTTGTTGGGGCGCCCACTCAGTGGGATCTTCTTGGTGGTCTGCAGCGTCTTGCCGTCCACGACGTGCAGGGTCTGTTCGGCTTCGCTGCTGAAGTAGAGTTGCCGGCCGTCGGGCGACGCCGCCGCGCCATGGTTGATGGGGACGCCGGTCACCTCGGCCACGACACGGTTGCTGGCCGGATCGATGATCGAGATGTTGTTCGTGTTGCCGGAATTGGTTTGCAGGATGCGCACCTGCGCCGCTGCCGCCGCCGGCAACACGAGCGCGACGGCCAGCGCGCCAGCAAGCACATGCTTCCCGAGCGGTTGACGCCTCGTCAGCCAGCTTCGCATCTCACGATCCTCCAGTCCCCTTGGGCATTGGGCATTGAGCCTTGACTCCCCCTATTTCTTCGATCCCATCGCTCCGTCGACGCTCAGGGAGCCCGCGCCGCGCGACGCGATGTACAGGAACGAGAAGCAGAACAGCACCGACAACTGCCCGCCGTTCACGATCGGCAGCGGCCCGTTCGGCTGATGGATCATGAAATAGGCCACGGCCATCTCGCCACTCGCGAGGAACGCAGCGTACCGGGTCAGGAACCCGATCATGATGAGCGCGCCGCACACGGTCTCGATCACGCCGGCAGCTCCGCCCATGGACATCAGCGGCGGCATCTGCCCACCGAACATCCCCATCGTCTTCTGCAGGCCGTTACAAAGGAACAGGAGCCCGAACACGATGCGGAACAGGCCATAAGTCGTCGGGGCATAACGGTCTGGAATCACGAGCACCTCCTGGGGTGTGGAGGGCGATTCTACCTGAAGCTGGGAGGGGGCGGGAATGAGGGGGGGATCAATGCCCAATGCCCAATGCCCAAGTCTTACAATGCGCCGGTGCGGTACGACGCGGTCATCGTCGGCGGGGGCCACAACGGCCTGACGGCCGCGGCCTACCTGGCCAAGGCCGGGCGCAGGGTGCTGGTGCTCGAGCGACGGCACGTGCTGGGCGGCGCCGCGGTTACCGAGGAGGTGTTCGAAGGGTTCAAGTTTTCGGTGTGCTCGTACGTGGTGTCCCTCCTCCGGCCCGAAATCATCGATGAGCTGGATCTGCGCCGGCACGGCCTGGAGATCCTGCCCCTCGACGGCACGTTCACCCCGATGCCGGGTGGCAACTACATCTGGCGGACGGACGACCACGAGCACACGCGCCGGGAGATTGCGCGCCACTCCGCCCGCGACGCGGCCGTCTACGACCAGTACAACGATGCAATGGCCGAGATGGCGCGGTTCGTCAAGCCGCTGCTCGGCCTCGTCCCGCCGGACCCTTTCTCCCCCGACATTGCGTCGCTCAGGGAGCTGCGCGCCATTCATCGGCGGTTCCAGGCTCTGCCGACGCGCATGCAGCGCCTGTACCTGCAGCTGATGACGATGAGCGCTGCCGACTTCCTGGACCAGTGGTTCGAGACCGACGTCCTCAAGGCCACGATGTCGGCGTCCGGCATCATCGGCACCTTTCTCGGCGCGCGCTCGCCCGGGACGGCGTACGTGCTCCTGCACCACTACATGGGCGAGATCGACGGCGAGTTCCGCTCGTGGGGGCTCGCTCGTGGCGGCACGGGCAGGATCTCCGATGCGATCGCGGCAGCCGCGAAGGAGCGCGGCGTGGAGATCCGGATGGAGGCGCCGGTGTCACGCGTGCTGGTTCGCGGCAACCGCGCCGTCGGCGTACGGCTGGAGGACGGCGAGGAGATTCATGCCGGCCTGGTGGCGTCCAGCCTGGATCCGCGCCTGACGTTCACGAAGCTCGTCGAACGGGACCAGTTGCCAGCTGCCTTTGCCGACGACGTGCGGCGCTTCAGGTTTCGCGGCTCCTCGGCCAAGGTCAACATGGCGCTCGATGGGCTACCGAGCTTTACGGCCATGCCCGGCCCCGGCAACCACCTGCGAGGCGCGATCTCCATCTCGCCGAGCATCGAGTACATGGACCGCGCGTACGACGATGCCAGGGCCGGGCGCTTCTCGCGCCGTCCGTACCTGGACGTCGTGATTCCCTCGCTGAGCGATGACACCGTGGCGCCGCCCGGGCGCCATGTGATGTCCTGCTTCGTGCAGTACGCGCCCTACCATCTGAAGGACGGCACGTGGGACGACCATCGAGAGGGCCTTGGGGACGCCGTCGTCAACGCGATCGCGGAGCACGCGCCCGACCTTCGAGATCTCGTGCGTCATCGGCAGGTGGTCACGCCGCTCGACCTGGAACGCCACTGGAGCTTGTCGGAGGGCAACATCTTCCACGGCGAGCTGACGCTGGAGCAGCTGTTCTTCCTGCGGCCGGTTCCAGGGTGGGCGCGGCACGCGACGCCGATCGACAAGTTCTACCTCTGCGGCTCCTCGACGCATCCAGGCGGCGGCATCATGGGTGCACCGGGGCGCAACGCCGCGCGGGTGATGTTGCGGCATGGCTAGCGGCCGCACGATCGTCATCGGCGCCGGGCACAACGGGCTCACGGCGGCGTTCTATCTCGCCAAGGCCGGCCGCCGCCCCCTGGTGCTCGAACGGCGGTCGATGGTCGGCGGCGGCGCGCTCACCGAAGAGATCGCGCCAGGGTTCCGGTGCCCCAGCCTGTCGCACGAAGAACGCCTGCACCGGCGGATCGTGATGGACATGAACCTGCCGGCGTTCGGCGCGCAATGGATCCCCGAGGTTGTCGACACCTGCGCGCTGGACCCCGCCGGCCCGGCGCTGGTCCTCTTCCACGACGCGGCGCGCACCATGGAGTTGCTGGGCCGGCGCAGTCCGCGTGATGCCGCTGGATGGGCCGACTTCTCGCGTACGACCAAGCGGATCGCCGGATTCCTGCGGCAAGTCCTCGATGCGGCCCCGCCCGACGTCGCCCATCCTGCGCTGCGGGATATGTGGAGGATGCTGAGCGTCTATCTCGAGGCGCGCGCGCTGGACCGGGCCGACGCGTACCGTCTGATGCGCTGGCTGCCAATGCCGATCGCGGACATGGTGGAGGAATGGTTCGAGGACGATGTGCTGCGTGCGGCCATCGCGGCGCGCGGGCTTCTCGGCACGTCCCACGGCCCCCGCGCGGCGGGAAGCACGCTGGTCTGGCTGACCCGTGAGGCACACGAGCTGTCCGCACACCCGGTGCCGACTGGCGTTCGTGGCGGCCCCGGTGCGCTCACGGAGGCCATGGCACGAGCTGCGCAGTCAGTGGGCGCGGAGATTCGCGTGGACCAGCGAGTGGAGCGCATCGTGGTGAGCGGCGGCCGCGTGTCCGGTGTGGTTGTGGACGGGCAGGAGATTGCGGCCGACTGCGTGGTGTCCGGTGCGGACCCCAAGACGACGTTCCTGACGTTGATGGACGCTGCCGACGTGCCGCCAGACTTCGCGGCGCAGATCGGCCACTACCGGTCGGCCGGGACGATGGCCAAACTGAACATCGCGCTCTCCGCGCTGCCACGCGTGCGCGGCGTGTCGGATGCGCTGCACCTCAGCGGACGGATCCACATCGGCCCGTCGATCGATGCGCTCGAGGAGGCCGGCAGCCCACTCAAGTACGGAGCATGGTCCCAAAGCCCGTGGCTCGAGGTGCGCCTGCCGTCGCTCTCCGACGACACGCTTGCGCCGCCCGGCGCACACGTCGCTTCTGTCTACGTCCACGGTGCGCCCCGCCAGCTGAAGGAATCGTCGTGGGCGGTGGAGCGGGCGGGCCTGTTGGATGTGTGCATGCGAACACTGGAGAACTACGCCCCGGGGTTCGGGTCCTTGGTGGTCAGCGCGCAGCTCCTGACGCCCGAAGACATCGAGCGCGAGCACGGGATGTGGGGTGGGCACGGCTTTCACGGCGATCTGGCGCTGGACCAGTGGTTCGCGATGCGGCCGACCTATGGGTACGCGCGGCACGATACGCCGGTGCGCGGCCTCTTTCTCTGCGGCGCTGGTACCCATCCGGGAGGCTTCCTGGTCGGCACGTCCGGTCGGCTCGCGGCCGAACGAGCGCTCCGATAGCGCGGTGACCGCAAGGGCGTTTCGTGGGGCCGGTCGAATGGGTGGCCCACGCGGCTGGCATAGAATGCCGCCGGATGAGCCTGGTTCCCGGCACACGACTGGAGCACTACGTGATCACCGCGGTCGTCGGGCGCGGCGGCATGGGGGAGGTGTACCAGGCGCGCGACACGCGGCTCGATCGCGACGTCGCCATCAAGATCTCGGCCGAGCGCTTCACCGATCGGTTCGAGCGCGAAGGCCGCGCCATCGCATCGCTGAACCACCCGAACATCTGCACGCTGCACGACGTCGGCTCCGCTCCTGGCGCTCCGGGCTACCTGGTGATGGAGTTCATCGAGGGCGAGTCGCCGCGCGGCCCGCTGCCGCTCGACACCGTGCTCGACTACGCCCGCCAGGTGGCGCAGGCGCTGGACGCCGCGCACGCCAAGGGTGTGGTGCACCGGGATCTGAAGCCCGCCAATATCAAGGTGACGCCGGCGGGTCTGGTCAAGGTGCTGGACTTCGGTCTGGCCAAGGTGAACCCGGGCGTGGCCGTCGACGCCGACAACTCGCCGACGATGATGGTCAGCATGACCGAGGCGGGCATCATCCTGGGCACGGCCGCCTATATGGCGCCCGAGCAAGCGCGCGGCCGGCCCGTGGATCAGCGTGCCGACATCTGGGCGTTCGGCGTGCTGGTGCACGAATGGCTGACGGGGCGCCCGCTCTTCAAAGGCGCCGACGTGGGCGAGACGCTGGCGGCCGTCATCAAGGACGCGCCGTCGTGGGACGGTATTCCCCCACGCATGCTCCCGCTGCTGCAGGCGTGCCTCGAGAAGGATCCCAGTAAGCGCCTGCGCGACATCGGCGATGCGTGGCGCCTGGTCGAAGCCGGTGCGGCCGTGGCCGATGCGCGCGTCTCGACCGCGCCGGCCAATCCGCGCGGGTCCTCCTGGCCGTGGGCGCTGGCTGCCGGGCTCGCCGTGGCCCTGGGCGCGCTGGCCTGGCTGCACCTTGCCGAGGCGCCTGCGACGCCGCTCCGCGAGGTGCGGTTCCAGGTGGCAGCCCCACGGCAGCTTGTCGGGTTCAGGATGTCGCCCGATGGCCAGACGCTGGCATTCGTGGCCACCGGTGAAGGGCGCACCTCTCGCGGTCTCTTCGTTCGCCGATTCGACAGCCTGGACGTGCGTGAAATGCCGGGCACCGAGGGGGTTCTCTACTTCTTCTGGTCGCCCGACAGCGCGAACATCGCGTTCTTCGCCGACAGGAAGCTGAAACGCGTGGGCCTGGACGGCCGCGCGCCCCGGGTCCTCGCCGACGTGCCCGGAGAGTCGCGCGGCGGGGCCTGGAACCGCGAGGGCGTGATCATCTTCTCCGCCGGGCCGCTGGCGCCGATGATGCGCGTCGCAGCCGATGGCGGTGTGCCCCAGCCCATCACGACCGTGGGCGACCTCGAAGGCGACCGCTATCCGGAGTTCCTGCCGGACCAGAACCACTTTCTGTACCTGCACGCGACGAGCGACGAATCGACCGACGGCGTGTACGTGGCGTCGCTCGACGGCAGCACGCCGCCGCGGCCGGTGCTGGACGAAGCCACGAACGTGCAGTTCCTGGCCGGCTCCGGCTCGCAAGGGCAGCTGCTCTACTACAGTCGAGGCGCGCTCTTGTCCAAGGGCTTCGACACCGAGCGGCTCGAGACATCTGGCGGCGTCACGCAGGTCGCGGAGTCGATCCGCCAAGGCTTCAACAATATCTACTGGGGCAGCTTTTCGGCCGGTGAGGGCTCGCTGGCGTACTGGACAGGGGGCCGCCGATCGGTCGTCGGTTACGAGTGGCTGGATCGCACGGGCCGCCGAACGCCGATCGCGGAAGGCGTCGGGCAGTTCGACCTGTCGCCAGATGGAACGCGGCTGGCGTTCAGCAAGGAGGGCACCGAACCGGATCCCGACCTGTGGGTGCTCGAGCTGGCGAGTGGCCGAACGTTTCGCGCGGCCGTGGGCGTCAACTCGGTCCGCTGGTCTCCGGACGGCCAGGAGCTGGCCCTCACGCGACGAAATGTCACTTTGACCAGTGTGTACCGCGTGAAGGCCGACGGCGGCTCGCAGCCGCAGCTCGTGGGCCCCCTGGGCGTCAATGCCGTGATTTATGACTGGCTTCCCGACGGGAAGGCCCTTCTGGCCGGCGTGACGCAGGGCGCCGACCTCGTGGTGGTCTCGTTGGAAGGGACCCACGCGATCTCGGACTATCTGCGGACGCCCGCCAACGAAGGGAATGCGCGTGTGTCGCCCGACGGCAAGTGGGTGGCGTATCAGTCCGACGAGGCCGACCAGACGACAATCTACGTGCAAGCCATGCCCATCACGAGCGCGCGCTATCCGATCGCACCAGGCGCGAGGCCTCGGTGGTCACGCGACGGCAGGTCCCTGTACTTCTTGGCGCCGGCGGCGCAAGGGCCACCCAGGTTGAGTGTGGTGTCTGTGAGCACGGCCAACGGCTTCCAGGCCGGGGCGCCACGGAACGTCGGGGGCGCCGGGCCCTATGAACCGGCGCCCGACGGACGGTTCATCGTGGCGACGCCGCGTCCCGCGGAAGCCGACCAGCCCCTCACCGTCATCCTCAACTGGAAGCCGTAGAGCTTCACGGCTGGCGACCGACGCACAATTGGGAGATGGTCTGGTACGCGTCACGTGTTCGTCGAGCTGCCGTACGTCTGTTCGCCGCCTCCCTCCTGTCTGCCCCAACCCAATCCACACTGGCTGCTCAAAGCGCCGCGCAGGCCACAACCCAGAATCAACCCGCCCGCAACGTTTCCGTCGTGGTCTCGGACGCGGACTCGAACAGGCCGATTCAGGGAGCCGCCGTCGCCATCGGCTCCGCCAACGGCACGACCAACGTCGAGGGCCGGCTCACGCTGCGGGTTCCGATCGGTCCGGCAACGGTCACGATCACCGCCCCCGGCTACTTCTCCCTCGAGTCGGCGCTCGAGGTGGCGGACCAGGACATCGTGGATGCGCGGTTCGTGCTGGCACGGGATACCCCGTTCTCGACCAGCGTCAACGTCGTCACCGCCGCACCCGCCACGGCGCCAGCCAGCGTCGAAGTGCAGCCGGCCGAGGTGCTGCAGACGCCCGGCGCCTTGGACAACATCTTCCGGACGCTGCAGACACTGCCCGGCGTGGCCGCCGCCGACGAGTTCGGCAGCCGCATCGCCGTGCGGGGCGGTTCGCCGGACCAGAACCTCACCATGATGGACGGTGTCGAGGTGCACGACCCGTACAGGCTCTTCGGCCTGACAAGCGCCTTCAACCCCGAGACCATCCAGCGATTCGAACTCTCTACCGGCGGCTTCAGCCCCAAGTACGGGGACCGGCTCTCGTCGCTCCTGACGATCGACAACCGCGAGGGCGATCGACGCAGGCGTCTCGGGGGAACCGCGTCGATGAGCATCACGGACATGAACCTGGTGTTCGAGGGCGGGTTGCCCGGCGATGCAGCGGGTTCGTGGCTGTTGACCGGACGCCGCACCTACTACGACCTGGTCGCCTCGCGCGTGACCAACCAGGACTTCCCGTCCTTCGGTGATGTCCAGACCAAGGTGGTCAAGGACCTGGGGCCCGGGCGCAGGCTCACCTTCTTCGGCCTGAGGAGCCGCCAGTCCGCGGCGCTGGACATCGACAGCGACGACGTACAGGGCGAGTTCCAGGACAACACGCAGAACGACCTGGTGTCCGTGCGGTCCGACAACGAGATCGGTGGACGCGGTCGCTCGCATACCATCGCGTCGTACTCCAACACGCGATCGGTGCTCGGCATCGACGCGGCCGTCGAGAACCGCACGGAACGTTCCAACACGCCGGAGGCGTCGTTCGGCATCGCCAACGTGCGCTTCGATCGACAGCTCGCTGTACGGGACTACGCCGTCCGTCAGGAGCTGGCCTGGGGTCTCGGCCGGCACGTGGTCGAAACCGGCGGTGAGGTGCACCAGCTGGCCACGAGCCTCGCGTTCGTCATCGACGGCGACCGCAACCCGGCGGCCACGAACGGGTCGAGCGTCGAGGGCGGGGCGGGCCTTCCCGACCGCATCGATTCCTCGCGGCGGTCCACACGAGGTGGCGCCTGGTTGATCGATACGTGGCAGGCCCACAGGCGCGTCTCGATCGAGGCGGGACTTCGCATCGACAAAGGAGGCGTGGCCGGCGACACCACGGTGTCGCCACGGGCGACTGCACAGATTCAAGTGACGCCGAGCGCCCGCCTGCGCCTGGCGGCGGGCCGCTACACGCAGAGCGCAGGCTACGAAAAGCTGATCCAGAGCGACTACGTGCTGGACGTGACGGCGCCGGAGGCCACGCGGCTGCGCAGCGAGCGCGCCGACCAGTTTGCGGCCGGCGTGGAACAGAACCTGCCGTCGGGTGCGATGGTGCGCGTGGAGGGCTACTACAAGCGCTTCCAGGACCTGCTCGTGGGTCGGCTGGAGCCAGAATCCGAGCGGCTCGCGCGAGTGGCGACCTACGATTTCCCCGAAGCGCTCGCGGATTCGGTGCCCTCGGAGGCCATCATCACGACAGTGCCGACCAACGGCGGTGCGGGCCGCGCTTATGGCCTCGACATCTTCGTCACGCGGCCCAAGGCACCGGCCGACGCGCGTGTACGCGGGTGGGCCAGCTATACCCTTGGACGCGCCGAGCGAGACCTCTACGGTCGCCGGTACGCGTTCGAGTACGACCGTCGCCACGCGTTCAGCAGCGTCGCCGGTTATCGGCTGTCGTCCCGATGGGAACTCAGCTCGACCGTCCGGCTGGCGTCGGGGTTTCCTCGCACGCCGCCACTGGGGCTTCGCGTGGCCAGCCGGGTGGACGAGGCCGACGCCGACCGGGACGGCAACGTGACGGAGCGCATCCCTGCCGTCGATCCGAACGGCCTGCTGGTGTACGGCGTGGACTTCGGCGGCGTGTCGAACCTCAACACGTCGGGGCTCCCCCTGTTCGCCCGGGTGGACCTGCGCGCGACCTGGCGCCCGCGTGGGGCCGCCGGGCGATGGGAGGTCTATGCCGAGGTGATCAACCTGCTGAACCGCCAGAACGCGGGAACGTTGGCCGCCGAATTGGAATACGACCCGTCGGCCGATCGGCCGCGCCTCGTCGAAAAGCCTGAGGAGTCCATTCCCAGGCTGCCCACGGTGGGATTACGCTTCCGGTTCTAGCCGCCTTCTATCCCGGCGAACCCTGAGGACCCCGACCGGGGTCCTTAACAAACTGATTACACGCCGGTCTCCGGCAACGGAGTCATACTTTTCCCATGCTTGGGGCACGCAGCCGGGACCGCGGGGCGATCGCCGCCGTGGTCGTGTTTGGCCTGGCGGTGGGCGTCTCGGGACAGCGCGGGCCCAACGGCGAGGTCCTGCAGCCGCAAGGCGGCGGGCGCGGGTTCGGGCAACGCGCCGGCGGCCCCGGGGGCGGAGATGTGGGCCCACTCGGCGGGCGCGTCTTTGGCCGCGGCCGCGGCGAAGCGCCCACCGGTACAGCCGTGATTCGCGGGCGCGTGACCACACAGGACACGGGGGCGCCGGTACGCCGGGCGCAGGTGCGCGCGACGACCAGCGGCGTGCCGTTTGGACGCCTGGCCACCACCGACGCGAACGGTCAATTCGAGCTGCGCGATTTGCCCGCGGGGCAATGGTCGCTCTCGGCCGCCAAGCCGGGATTCGTCTCGCAGCGTCTGGGGCAACGCCGGCCCTTCGAAACAGCGGCGCCCGTGGAGTTGCGCGAAGGACAGCAGTTGAGCGGCGCGAACTTCGCGTTGCCGCGCGGCGGCGCCATCACGGGTCGGCTCCTCGACGACTTCGGAGACCCAGTCGCGAACGCGCGCGTCCAGGTGCTGCGCAGCCAGATGGTCGAGGGGCGCCGGCGCCTGATGCAAGCCGGCAGCGGCGACGAAACCGACGACACCGGGGCGTTCCGCTTGTATGGCCTCGCCCCGGGCGACTATTACGTGGCCGCCACGCTGCGCGCCGCACCGCAGGATTCGTCGCCGGATCGCGCGGGCTACGCGCCCACATACTTCCCCGGCACCGGCAACGCCGCCGAAGCGCAGCGGGTCCGCCTGGGACTGGGTGAGGAACAGTCGGTCAGCTTCTCGCTGTTACCCGTGCGCACCGTTCGTATCTCGGGGACGGTCATCAGCGCCGCCGGCACAGCGCCGTCCAATGGCGTCGTGGCGCTCACGAGCGCCGACAGCGACGAAATGGGCGTCGTGATGCCGACGGGCGGACAGATCCAAGCCAACGGCACATTCACGATCTCGAACGCCGTGCCGGGCTCCTACGTGCTCAACGTCCGGACTGGCGTAGGACGTGGGGGCGGTGGGCCCCGCAACAACGCCGAGGCGGAAGTGGGCAGTGTCTCGCTGGTCGTCGGCGGCGACGACGTGACCGGCGTCACGATCGTTACAACCAGGGGAGCTTCGCTCGAGGGCACCGTGGTTGGGGACACCGGCGCACGGCCCCCGCTCGGCAATGTGCGCGTCACGGCGCGTCCGCTGCGTGTCTCGTCGCAACCGCTGGGCGGCCGCGCCAGCCAGTCGCCGGTCGCGGCCAACGGGACGTTCGCGCTCTCGTCGCTCGTCGGGCCCGTCAGCCTGCGCGTCGATGGCCTGCCGCAGCCGTGGGTCGTGAAGTCGGTAGAGGTCACCGGCAACGACGTCACCGACACCGGCCTCGACCTCAAGGGCGGCGAGCAGATCACCGGCGCGCGGATCACGGTGACCGACAAGGTCACGGAGCTGAATGGCACGGCCACCATTGGCGGTGCCACGGCCAAGGACTACTCGGTGGTGGTCTTTGCCGAGGATCAAGCGCGGTGGACGTTCCCGACGCGGTTCGTGCGCACGGCTCGAGGCAACCAGCAGGGCACGTTCAGCGTCCGAGGGCTTCCCCCGGGGACGCGTTACCTTGCCGCGGCAGTCGATTCGATCGAAGACAGCGAAGCGCAGGACCCCGAGTTCTTGAACAGCCTGCGCGAGCGCGCCAGCTCGGTGTCGCTGCGCGACGGTGAAGCCAAGACAATCGAGTTGCGGGTGATCGAGCGTTAGGGGTCGATCCAGTCTCCGGTCGCCGGTCGCCGGTCGCCGGTCGCCAGTCACAAAGGCAGAAAGCCTAAGTCACAGGGAGTCGAGGTGGGATCGAATCCTAGCGAGGCTGCGCCTCAGACCAACAAGCGGGCAGGCTCCGCCTCGCTAGAGCAGTGTCTTTTGGCCCCGCTTCGCGGGGCGGAGAAAACTTGACTCATTTGGTTGGATTTCAAGTGGTCAAGTTTCCTAGGCGCTTCGGCGGTGCCATGTTGGTGGTCGGCGTCCTCGTGCTCGCGGCAGGCTCGCCGATTGCCGCGCAGGAGCGCACGCAGGGCCGGCCGGCGCAGCGGTTCGCCACCTCCGCCGACACCACGGGCGTCATCCAAGGTCGGGTCACGTCCGCCACGGGTGCTCCGATTCGCGGCGCCGAGGTACGGGCACGCGAGTCGAACGGACGCGAGAATCGGCTGGCCACGAGCAACGAACGGGGCGAGTTCGAGATTCGGGATCTGATCCCGGGAACGTGGACGCTGGCTGCGTCCAAGAGCGGGTACATTAGCCAGCAGTACGGGCAGAAGCGCCCCTTCTCTGCCCCTGAGTCGCTGCAAGTCAGCCCACGACAGCGGCTCCAGGCCAACTTCACGCTGGGCCGCGCCGGCGCCATCAGCGGGCGCGTGTTCGACGAGTTCGGGGACCCGGTGGCCGGGGCTCGCGTCCAGGTTCTGCGCTCGCGGATGAGCAACGGGAGACGGACGCTGACCGCAACCGGCGTCGGCGACGAGACCGACGACACCGGCGCCTTCCGCCTCTATGCGCTCCCGCCCGGCGACTACTACATCGGCGCGGCGCTCAACGCCGCTTCCGGCGAAACCCCAACAGTGAGGCTCGCCGTCGGCGCGCCAACCTACTATCCGGGAACGGCGTCGGTGGCGGTAGCGCAGCGCATCAGGCTGGCGGCCGGAGAAGAGCAGTCCAACCTACTCTTCTCTCTCGCGCCGGTCAGAGCGGTGCGGATATCGGGCACGGTGCTCAGTTCTCGCGGGCCGGCCGAGGATGCCACGGTGCGGCCACGCTGACGGGCCGAGTCACCACCGACAGCGGAGCCCCGCCGCCACCCGGCGTCGAAGTGAAGTTTGAGTCCACGGCAGGATGGGCATCGGTCAGTTCCGCCATTGGCGGCCGGGCCAACAGCTTTCGCCTGCCGGTCATGCCCGAAGGCATCTCGATCACCGTCACGCCGCCCGACGGTTGGATGCTGAAGTCGATCGACGTGGATGGCGACGATGTGACGGACCGGCCGGTGGTGCTGCGCGGCGGACCAACGCACGAGGCGCGCGTCACGCTGACCGAGCGGGTGACGCAGGTCACCGGCGTGGTGCGAAGCGGTTCACGACCGGCGGCGGACGTGGACGTGCTGCTCTTCGCCGACGCGGCCGCGCTATGGACGTACCCGTCCCGGCACGTGCGCGCCGTGCGGACCGGGGCCGACGGCGCGTTCCGGGCCCGCGGGCTCCCGCCGCAGGACTACCTGGCGATCGCCGTGGACTACCTGGACGACGGAGAAGCGCAGGACCCGGAGCTGCTCGAGAGCTTGAGGGAGAAGGCGTCCCGTGTCTCGGTCGATTACGGCGACTCGCGCAGCCCCGATCTGCGCCTCGTCGAGCGCTAGACCCAGGCGGGCTGTCCAGCGCGGAATCTGCTAGGATCCGCCACATTCGTGCCCTGGAGGGCCAATCATGAGATCGCGATTTTCCCGACTCGTCGTCCTGTGCGGATTCCTGCTGGCCGGCGCCGCGGCCGCGGTGCAGGCCCATCATGCCGTCGCTGGCATCTACGACCTGAGCAAAGAGGTTGTCCTCGAGGGCAAGCTCAAGAAATTGAACTTCGTCAATCCGCACGCGAGCATCGTGCTCTCGGTGGCGGACAAGAAGGTGAAGGGCAAGATCGTGGACTGGGTGCTGACCACCGCCTCCGTCACCAGCCTGACGACGCGGGGGTTTGCCAAGAGCACGATCAAGCCTGGCGACCCCCTGAGGGTCACCATCCTCCCGGCCGTCAACGGCAACCCGGCGGGGTACATTCGACGTCTCGAACTCGGCGATAAAGATTTCAAGTTCGACATCGAGTAGCCGTATCCCTGGAGTTGGCCATGTGTGAACGACGAACCCTCGCGGCAACTGTGCTCGCGCTGCTTGTCGCGATGAGCCCGGCAGTGTCCGGACAAGGTGCGGCCCAGGCAGGGCAGGGCCAGGGGCGAGCCGGCGGGGGCGGGGGCTTCGGCGGCGCTGCGGGCCCCTTTACACCGACGCCAGGCGACAAGGACCTGAAGAGCGTCCTCTTCAACTGGACGTGGCGCATGGGGATGCTGCGCAGCGGGGCCGAGTCCGAACTGGTCAAGACGCTCGACTACCACGCCGCCGGGGGCACCCTTCAGGTCAACGGACAGCCATGCACGCTGACGAAGTACCGCGTCCAGGCCAATTACCAGGTCCCCGGCTGGCGGACGCAGATCGAGTGCACGTTCAAGAACAAGCAGACGTACAAGAACGTCGAGACGCTGAGCGGGGATTACGCCTGGGACGAAGACATGCCCGGCGCTGAGCTCGTGCCCGGCAAGGGCACGGCGACACCGCAGCCGGCCACGCTCGAAGAGCGGCGGATCCGCCTGTGGGCAAGTCCTCACGGCGCGCCGAAGGCCGCCATCGCCGCTGCGGCCGGCATGCCCCCGTCAGAGTCGTTCGGCGAGAATCCGGCCGTGCTGCTGGACAACCAGGCCAAGGCTGGGGCGAAGTCCACCACGACGCTGGAATGGCAGGGGGAAAAGGCCATCCTGACCTTCCCGATTCCGGACGTCCCTGGTGCGATGGCCACGGCCACGCTCGTCAACTACCTGCCTGAAAGCGTGGTCGTGACGCATGGCGCAAACAAGACAGAGTTCATCTACGGCAAGTGGGCGGACTGGAACAACCCGCTGTTCAAGATCGATGCGCTGTACGCCGGCACGATGGTCGAGCGCAAGAACGGCACGGTCATGCGCAGCGTGAATGCGAAGGTGACTGAAATCGGCCAGATCTACGTCATCATGCCCGTGCCGGCAAGCGTCCGGAAGGCGGCTGGAAAGTGAGGATTGCAATGAGTCGGCGGTTCGCGCATACGGCGGCAATCCTTGTGGTGTTGGGTTCGTCCCTGCTCGCGCAGGGTGGGCCCGGACAGGGCGGCCGCGGCGGCGGGGCTCCGCTGGGAGATCCAGACACGGCGCCGACGCCCAGGCTGGCCAGCGGGAAGCCTGACCTGAGTGGCTCCTGGGGTGGAGGAGGCTGGAACCTTACGGGGGCCGGCGCTCCGGGTGCGACCGTGGGCGGCATGTTCCGGCGGTGCACGCCCTTCCAGGCGAAGAACTGCATGGAGTGGACGAACCAGAGCCAGGACTGGGTGTTCATGTCGACCGCGCGGCTCGACATGCGCCTGCCGGTCTACAAGCCCGAGCACTGGGACAAGATGATCGAGATGGATCAGTGGTCGAACCGGGATGACCCGGTCATGACCTGCCTGCCGCTCGGCGTGCCGCGGCAGGGAGCGCCTGCGCGCATCTTCCACACCGACACCGACATCACGATGATCTACCGGGGCGGCAGCGACGGCGCCGGCGGCTACGCGGAATTCCGGATGGTTCCGATCGGCGGGAAGCCGCACGACCCCGCGCGGGCGGCACAGTACACCTACATGGGGTACACGGTGAGCAACTGGGAAGGCGACACGCTCGTCCTCGACTCGATCGGATTTACCGATGAGACCTGGCTCGCGCGCGGCGGCTACTTCCACTCCGACCAGATGCGGGTCATCGAGAAGTTCACCCGGACCGGGAACCAGATGCTCTACGAGGTGACCGTCGAGGATCCGGAAGTGTTGGTCGAGCCGTGGGTCATGCCGTCGCGGGTGCTGCGCTTGGGTGCGACGGCCATCATTCCCGAACGTGGAAGCTGCACGGAAAGCGAGCACAAGGAAGTCGCCACGCAGATGAGGCACTGAATCTACCGGAACGCCTCGACGGCGTTCCTCATATTTCGATGCTCGAATGGCTTGACGCGACTCCGCTGTCGATCTGGCTGAAGGAGTCGCCCTCCGTTTGGTCCAATCCCATGGTGCTGACGCTGCACACCATGGGGCTGTCGGTGCTCGTCGGCTCTTGCGGGGTGCTGGATTTGCGGCTGCTCGGCGTCAGCCGCGGCATCCCGCTCGCCGCATTTCGCTGGGTCTTCCGCGCCGTCGCCATCGGCCTGTCCGTCAACCTGGTCACTGGCGTCCTGCTGTTCATCAAGGACCCGATCACCTGGGCCGCCTCGGTCCCGTTTCTCATCAAGATGTTGTTGGTCGTTGCCAGCGTGGCGACGGTCGTGCCGATTCGCCGGTTCGTGCTGAGCGACGCGGCGAACGGTGAAATCACCGGCCGCACCCGTGGACTGGCCGTCGTCTCGATCGTCGCCTGGTCTGCGGCCGTCACCGCGGGCCGTCTGCTTGCCTACGCCCAGCCGTGAGCCACGATCATCTGCACCTGCTGCTCAACCACGTGCCGACGGTCGGCGCCGTGGCTGCACTTGGTCTGCTGCTGCTGTCCTTCGTCAGGAGGAACGAGCACCTGACGCACGCCGGGCTGGAAGCCCTCTACGTTGTCGCGCTGCTGACGTTGCCCGCCTACATCACCGGCGTGGGCGCGTCTCGCGAGCTGCGCGACGTGCCGGGGGTGTCCGACTTCGCGATGCGGATGCACCAGGATGCGGCGCTGTGGGGATTCACGGTCATCGAACTGGCCGGCTTCCTCGGGTGGATCGCGTTGTGGCAGATGCGTCGCCGCGACCATCTCCCGCGAGGCATCGTCGCAGCCACGACGGCGCTGCTGGTCGTCGCCATCGCCATGATGGCCGGCGCGGCGAATCTCGGCGGCGAGATTCGTCATCCCGAAATCCGGAGCGGCGCGGCGGTCGTCGAGGTCGAGGGGACCGACCCGGCCGACGTCTTCGTGGCAGCGGCCATCTCCAAGTTCGTGATCAGAAGCACGTGGGGCGCGCCGGCCGGCGAGACCGTGCACTTCCTCGGCATGTCGCTGTCGATCGGCGTCCTGCTGGCGGTGAACCTGCGAATCCTTGGCCTGATGCGGCAGGTGCGGTTTACGCACCTCCACCGGCTGCTTCCATGGGGCATGCTGGGGTTCGGTGCCAATCTCGTCACCGGCATGATGTTCCTCATCGGGACGCCCAGCCAGTACGTCACCAACGTGCCGTTCTACTGGAAGGTGGGACTGCTGATGGTGGCCGGCGCCAACTATCTCTACCTGACCGTGGCCAGGAGCATCTGGACCGGCGACGAGCGTGGCTTCACGCCCGTCGACAGGGCCATGGCGGTCGGGTCGATCGTCGCCTGGCTCGGCATCCTCTACGCCGGCCGGATGCTGCCGTTCCTCGGCAACTCCTTCTAACTGAAGACCTGAAGGTCCGTCTCTACGACTGCGCCGTGAGTGCCCGGCGCGGCGGAGAGGCAACATTTGGCGGGGTGGCCGGTTGACGGAGAGCCTGTTATGCGACCCTGGGCCTCCCCTTTCCCGCCGTCCGCTCTCTCCTTCTTCTCTCCCTCCTCTCCTCCTCTCTTCTCCCCCTGCCACGGCCACGTTCTCAGAAGCTTCTTTCGGGTTTGGTGATCGCACATCAGGTGGCGTCCCCAATTTTCGCGAGTTGAGACTAGATGGCGGGCTGGCTACGGGCAGTTGACGGGCTCCGGAGCGCCGCTTGACGGCACTCAGGCGTCCGCGCCGGGAACGCCAGAGCTGCCCAGGCGCACACGGTAGTCCATCCTGTCGTGGAGAACGCGAACAACCAGGATGCGAGAGTCGTGGGCCTCGAAGAAGATACTGTGGCGGCCGCTTGTGGCCATCAGGACGCCCGGCTTGAGATCGTCGCGGCGCGTGTGACGACCGTGCCTCGGACCAAGCCCTTCATCGTGTCGCGAAGAGCGGCTATGTACTGGTTCGTCCGGTCCCGCCCCTACGTCCGAGTGGAGTAGCGACGAATCGACGCGAGATCCGCCCGGGCGATCTCGGTGAGGTCGAGTCGCTTCACAGGCTGGCGAACAGCGCGTCGATTTCGTCTTCCGTCTCGAGCTGAATCACCCGTCCTGCTGCGACGTCTTCGTAGCCGCGATCGAGAGCATCCCTGATCCGATCGAGCTTCACTGCCGCGATCTCATCTCGGACCTGCATCAGGCGCAGGGCGTCGGCGACGACCTCTTCCTCAGTGCTGTAGTGCCCCTCGGCGACCTTGCGGCGAACCAGGGCTTCGAGACTCTTGGGAATGATTATGTCCATGTGCGGGGCTCCACAGACGACGATAGCATGGGCCGATCTCACTCCATCCGAAGCGCAACGAGCGGGTCAACGGATGACGCGCGATGGGCCGGGCCGAACGCGGCGGCGAGCCCGGTCGTCGCGAGCACCAGCAAGGCGCCTGCGTAGACCCTTGGATCATGGGGCTGTACTTCGAATAGGAATCCCCGCATCAGCCCCGAAAGCCCCCACGCGCCAATCAGGCCAATGCCGATGCCCAACAGCATGGTGAGTAACGCGCCTCCGAGAACAGACCTGAGGATCGTCGAGGGCTGGGCGCCCAATGCCATTCGAATCCCGATCTCCTGTGTTCGCTGGCTTACGATATAACTCATCACGCCGTAAATCCCCACACTCGCAATGCTCAGACCGAGGAGCCCAAACAACGCGAGCAGCAGCATGTTGAATCGCCGTTGTGCCACGAGCGCATCGAAATAGTAAGTGAGGGTGTGTTCGTCGAGACGTGTCGGCAAGGCATCGGGAAACTCAGACCAGATGGCTTGCCTCACCGCAGGAAGGATTCCCTGTGTCCTAGAAGCCGTTCGGACAACCAACGTCGCGCCAAAAACTCGACTCTGAGCCAGTGGGACGTATGCCTGCGTTCGCCAGCCGCTTTCGGGGCCATCATGGCGAATGTCCCCGACCACACCGATGACTGTACGATTACCCTCGAGCCGGACGACTTTTCCGACAGCATCCGCTCGAGGGAAATACCGTGCGGCCGCTGCCTCGTTGAGGATGACAACCGGCTCGCTGCTCTGGCTATCGGCGTCTGCAAACAACCGACCTCTCAGCAGCGGTACTTTGAGAGCCCGGAAATAGTCCGGGGAAATCTGATTCAGGGCGATATCTGTATTCGGTGGCAATTCCCGGCCTGGAATCCCGAAGTCGAATGTCCGGAGATCGCCGCGAAGTGGCAATCCGCCGACGGCAAGCGAGGCAACCTCGACGCCGGGAATTGCTCGGACGCGGTCCAGAACATTCAGCAGCAACTGACGATTCCGCTGCGCAGCTTGCTCAATGTTGGTTGGCACCTCAAGAACGCGCACTTGGACCGTCAACACGTCGTTAGGATCAACGCCGAGATCGACGTTACTCACTCGAGCAAAGCTTGCCAAGAATAGCCCCGATCCGACGAGGAGAACGACGGCGAGCGCGACCTCTGCCATCAGTAGGGTTGAGCGAAGAACCTTGGTGCGAAGCGTTGCGGTGCTCGTGCGCTCTGCGTGATTGAGCCCACCTGCGATGGTCGGACGAGAGAATTTCACGGCCGGTGCCATGCCGAACGCGACGCCCGCCAGAACGGCAAGGATCCCAGTGGTCGCAAGGACCCGGATATCAACGGCAATGGTGGCGGCGCGGGGTACTTCCGCCGGAACAATCGAGCGAAGGAGATCGACTCCCCACCAGGCAACGGCCGCACCAAGCGCCGCTCCCGTCAGAGACAGGATTAGGCTCTCCAGCAGAAGGACACGCGACAAGTCCCAGCGTGACCCGCCGAGAGCAGCCCGAATACCGAGCTCGCGTCTGCGAGCAGTCGCGCGCACGAGCATGAGGTTGGCAAGATTGACGCAGGCGATGAGGAGAACGAACGACACTGCAACGAGCAGCATGATCATCCAGGTGCGTACGCCACGCGTCACGAACTCGTGCAGCGGCTCGACCTTGGCCGAGCGGTCCCTATACCAGCGCGGCGTTTCTCCGGCCAGACCCGCGGTAATCTGACTCATCCGAGCCTGGGCGCCCTCGATCGACACGCCATTGCGCAGCCGGCCGATCACATGAAGGTTGTAACCGTAGCTGTTCCCGCGTACGCGTTCATTGCTGCTGAAGACGTATGGCACCCACACGTCGGTAGGTTCTCTGACGCCAAGAACGTACGTATCCACGGGATACGAAAAGCCCGGAGGCATCACGCCCACGACTTCGAATGACGCCTGCTGGCCCTGGAGATAGGCGCCGATGACATCGGGCCTTCCAGCAAACCGTCGCTGCCAGAGGGAGTAGCTGATTACGGCGACGTTCCCGTGGCCTTCAACTTCTTCCTCGCGCGAGAACGGACGCCCCAGAATCGGTTGGGTTCGCAACACCGCAAAGAAGTCCGCGGTGAGGCGTTGGGCTCGAAGATTCTCTGGAAGGGCGTTCCCCTCCCGCCTCAGGCTGATCTCGGCGTAGGCGACGGCCGCCAGACCCGTAAAGACGTCTTGCTGATCCCTCCAATCGAGAAAGGTCTGAGGAGTGGTCAGGTTCAACGCCGATGGTGACCTGTCTTTCACGTTGAGCTCGCCGACGGCGACCAGCCGGTCGCTCTCAGGGAACGGTAAACCCCGCAGGATCACCGCGTCCACCACGGAGAAGATCGCGGTCGTCGCACCAATGCTCAGTGTCATTACCGCTAGCGCCACGCCCGTAAAGGCCGGCGTCCGTCGCAGCGAACGGACGGCGTAGCGGCAGTCGCACCAAAGCAGGTCGAGCCAGATCGTGTGGACTTCGCGCACCGCCTGAGTCACTTGTGTCAGACCACCGAGATCGCGCAGTGCCATAACGATAGATGCTATGAGGCACCGAGCGGGCGGCTGATAAGCAGTACGGGTCGCCGCGGTTACGCTCCCAGCCATGTGCTCGTTGGGCACACCACAAGGAGGGAACGGCATGACCGAGACGACCCGTACG
>Ga0307505_10000578_pt1 | contig 38934 bp, 26 predicted proteins | sample 23_S_MG_FD_202183 | JGI IMG/M metagenome (GOLD analysis project Ga0307505, IMG submission 202183) | Soil microbial communities from Populus trichocarpa stands in riparian zone in the Pacific Northwest, United States - 23_S | ecosystem: Environmental > Terrestrial > Soil > Riparian zone > Trees...
CGAACGACGATTTCGCTCCTCAACATAGTGTCAACTATGCCTTCGTCGCGAAATCGCCGTTCGACTCGCATCCAGGCCACTCTCGGCTGTCTCGCGACGAAGGGCTGTGAGAAATGCGGGCTAGCCGAGACGGCAGAGGGGAAGTGCCTCGCGAGAGCCCGGTGGGCTAAAGCCCACCGCTCCACAGCAAACCGTTCGCGTTGGAGCCGGCTGAGTATGACAGGAGGTTGTGCGCTGTGCCTTTGGACTTCCACCAACTCTGTGTCTCTGTGCCTCTGTGGTGATCGTCCCCGTCAGCGCCGGCGAACGGAATCGGGGAGTACGACGCCGACGCGTTCCAGGGCTTCGAAGCTGCCCACGTCGGACCAGCCGAAGTCGCCGCGGAGTGTGGCCACGTGCGGGGCTCGTTCCATCAGCGCGTAGTCGATCGAGATCGAAGGCATCTCGCCGTAGCTCGTCTCGGTGACTCCGGCGATCTCTGGGGCGGCCTGCTCGAGCTCGCGGCGGAAGACGTCCGTGCGCCAGACGAACATGCTCGCGTTCCAGGCGTAGTTGCCCGCGCGCACGAACTCCTCGGCGCGGGCGAGGTCGGGCTTTTCTTTGAACGAACGGACGCGCAGCACTTCGTCCTCGAGCACTTCGCCCAGTTCCAGGTACCCATAGCCGGTGTTTGGCTCGGTGGGCCCGATGCCGATGGTCACCAGGAAGTCGCTCGACTCGGCGAACTGGTAGGCGCGATCCAGAACGCGGGCGAACTCCGCCTCGTCGCCGATGTGATGGTCGGACGCCAGGAAGGCCACCACCGACGGGCCAATGCGACGCTCGATCTCGAAAGTGCAGAGCGCGATGGCTGGCGCGGTATTGCGCCGGGCCGGCTCGGTGAGCACGTTCTCCGGCGGTAACGTCTCGAGATGCTCGACGCATTTGTTTGCGTACTGGAGGTTCGTCGAGACATAGATCGCTTCGGGAGGAAGGAGCCGTGCCGCGCGTGCGAAGGTGAGCTGCAGCAGCGACCGGTCGTCGAACAGTTTCAGGAACTGCTTTGGATTCTCGTCGGAGCTGAGGGGCCGCAGACGAGTGCCCGCGCCACCCGCCAGAATCACGGCCGCGCGCTTCATCCGGCCTTCTTTCCGACCACGATGAGACTGAGACCGCTCTTCGGATTCTCGCCTTCGAGCGCGCGGAAGATCGGCACGAGGCGATCGAAGACCCGCGACTGGCCGCTGGGCAAGGCCTTGCGCCCGAGGACCTTTGCGTTCAGCCACCAGGCCGCGCGGGCGATCGCGTTTTGAAAGCTCACGTGCTCCACCTCGAAACCCGCCTGCTGCACTTTTGCGACCAGCTCGTCTTTCTCGTAGCGTCGCTGGTGGCCGATGCCGCGGTCCATGGTGCCGAAGAGCGCCTGTCCCGCGGGGACGAACACGATCAGGCGGCCTCCGGGCTGGAGGAGCTGATGCGCGCGGCGCAAGGCGCCCCCGTCGTCCACGGTGTGCTCGAGGACGTTGACGGCCATGACGGTGTCGAACCGGTGCTCCGCGAGCGCGAGCGAGTCGTCGGACTCGAGGTCGACGCGCTCGACCAGGACACCGGGGCGGCGACGGAAGGCATTGCGCAGGCGGTCGACGTACGGAATCTCCTTGTCCGACGCCACGATGAGCTCGCGACCGTAGAGGAAACGGGTCATCGCTCCGCTGCCCGCGCCCACTTCCAGCACGCGTTGGCCGACGAAGTTGGAGATGCGATCCCACACCCAGCGGTTGTAGCGTTTGAGGCGCGAGCGGCGGCGCACTTGCGTGAAGGTACGCGGCTCGCTGGCGGCGTCATGGAAGAGGCCGTAGCGGAGGATCGTCCAGAGTGCGGCGAAGCCGTCCTTCCAGTTGATCTTCTTCCCTTCCCAATAATCGCGGCCGTAATACGCGATCGGCACTTCGTAGATGCGATAGCCGCGCTTGGCGAGCTTGGCCGTGACCTCGGGCTCGATGCCGAAGCGGTTCGAGTTCAGCTTGATGGACTGAATGACCTCGCGCCGGAAGACCTTGTAGCAGGTCTCCATGTCGGTGAGGTCGAGGTTGGTGGTGGCGTTGGACATGAAGGTGAGGAAGTTGTTCCCCAGCCGGTGCCAGAAGAGCATGACCCGGCGCGGATAGCCTTCGAAGCGCGAGCCGAACACGGCGTCGGCGTGGCCATCCACGATTGGCTGCACGAGCTTCGGATACTCCTCGGGGTCGTATTCGAGGTCGGCATCCTGGATGAGCACGATGTCGCCGATGGCCTCGTCGATCCCCCTGCGGATGGCCGCTCCTTTGCCCTGGTTCACGGGCTGGATCAGGTGCCGGATCTCCGGCCACTCCGCGGCCAACCGGGCCACGATGTCCCGCGAGCCGTCCGTCGACTGATCGTCGATGACGATGATCTCTTTGTCGATGGGCACCTCGCGCACGCGCCGCAGGAGCTCCGCCACCGTGGCCCGCTCGTTGTAGCAGGGCACGATCACGGAAAGAAGCGGAGGGCGGGGCTCAGGCATGGCGGCGCGCATTGTAAGGCGTTCCCCGGCTTCGTGTTCCGTCTTCGCGCCTCGGCCTTCGCGCCTCGGCCTTCGCGCCTCGGCCTTCGCGCCTCGGCCTTCGCGCCTCGGCCTTCGCGCGCCCGGGTCGTCGAGTCGTCGAGTCGTCGAGTCTTCGAGTCTTCGAGTCGTCGAGCCCTCGAGTCGTCGAGTCTTCTAGTCTCACAGGCTCATAAGCGTCCGGGCACGATCCCGTGTTCGTACCGAGAGACGTCAAGAGCTCGACACTCCACGACGAACTTCACAGACTCGGGTGACCTATGCGACTGTGAGACCGTGAGACTGTGAGACCGTGAGACTGAGCTCCTCGACGACTCGACGACTCGAAGACTCGACGACCCGGCGCCAAGAAGAAGACGAAGAAGAAGACGAAGAAGAAGACGAAGAAGAAGACGAAGAAGCATGCACTCCACCAACGAAACCCTGAGAAAGTCCCTACACATCGCTTTCGGCCTCGGCGCATTCACGCTGAACTGGCTTCCCTGGACCGTGGCCGCGGGTGTCTGCGTCGTAGCCATCGGCGGGAACTGGCTGGTGTTGCACAGGATCGTGGGCAGGTCCGTGGCCCGGCACGAGCGTGGGTTCGACGCGGGAATCGTGCTCTATCCGATCATGGTCCTGGGGCTGATCCTGCTCTTCCGGAACGAGCTGCATTTCGCCGCCATCGGGTGGGTACTGCTGGCGTTCGGCGACGGAGTGGCCACGCTGGCGGGGAAGGCCATGCGCATCGGTCCGCTGCCATGGAATCGCGACAAGAGCTGGGGAGGGTTGCTGGCCTGCTTTGTCGCCGGCGCCGCTGCCGCGTTCGCCGTCGCGAGCTGGATGGGCTATCACGACCTGCGCGTGGTGCTCCTGGCCGCACTCGCGGCCGCGATCACGGAGTCGCTGGACTTGGGCGTCGACGACAACGTGACCGTGCCTCTCGCGGCCGCGACGACGCTGATCATCGCGAGCATCGCCGTCGTCACGCCGCATCCCATCTGGCCCGCGACGATTCCCTGGCTGATCGTGAACGCACTGCTTGCCCTGGCCGGCTATTACGCCCGCAGCGTCAGCTTCTCCGGCGCCATCGGCGGCTGGGTCCTCGGCGCGATTCTGCTCTTCGGGGCAGGCTGGCCGCTCTATCTCGCGCTGCTCGTGTTCTTCGTGATCGGCACCGCCACCACGAAGCTCGGCTACTCGCGCAAGGCGAAGCTCGGTCTCGCTCAGGAGGGAGGAGGCCGGCGCGGCTTCAGCCACGCCTTCTCGAATGTGGGCGTCGCGGCGATCTGCGCCATCGCCGTCTCGCGTCTGAGCCGCACCGCGGACGCGCCCATGGAGGCGATGGTCGTCGCGTATCTGATGGGCATCGCCTCGCTGGCCACTGCGGCGGCCGACACGACCGCCTCCGAGATCGGGCAACTGGTGGGGCGGCGCGCCTTTCTTCCACTGACCCTGCGCCGCGTGCCCGTGGGGACGGAAGGGGCCATCTCCGTGGAGGGAACACTGGCCGGAATCGGCGGCGGATTCGTGGTCGCGCTTGCGGGACTGCTCGCATTCGACTACGGTCTGCTTCGCCCGCTGGGGCTCGAGATCGGATTCGAGGCCGTCGGGCTGCTCACCGCGGCGGCATTCGCGGGCTCGTATCTCGAGAGCATCGCGGGAAGTTGGAATCGGAAGCGCAGTGCACCCATCCCGAACGGCGTGTTGAATTTCTTCAACACCGCGGCCGGCGCACTGCTGCTGTACATCGCATGGCAAATCACGCACTGAAAAAGATCGTCATCGTCGGACGCCCCAACGTGGGCAAGTCGACTCTCTTCAACCGTCTGTCCGGCAAGCGCCGCGCATTGACTCACGACCTGCCGGGCATGACCCGGGATCGCCTGAGCGGAATCGTGGAACTCGACGACGGCCGCCGCTATGAGCTCACGGACACGGGAGGGCTCGAATACGGAGACTCGCCGATGTCCGCGTACGCGGGCGAGATCCGCGAACAGGCCCAGCGCGCCTTACGCGACGCGGACTTCATTCTCTTTCTCGTAGACGGCGCGGACGGGTTGCTTTCGGAGGACCGCGACATCGCCCAGGACCTGCGGGCGGAAGCCTCGCGCACGGTGCTGGTGGTCAACAAGATCGACCGCAAGGATGCCGAGGCGGCCGTCAACGAGTTCTGGGAGCTCGGGTTCGAGCGCGTCATCGCCATCTCCGCCGAGCACGGCGCGGGAACGGACGATCTGGAAGATGCCATCGCCGAGGTCGTCCCGGCGGAGTCGGTGGAAGGGGAGACCGACGATGAGAACGCGCCCGCGCGGGTGGCCATCATCGGCCGCCCGAACGTGGGCAAATCCTCGCTGCTGAACCGTCTCACGCAGGAGGAGCGCGCGGTGGTCTCGCCCATCTCCGGCACCACCCGCGACGCCATCGACTCGGACATCACGCGCAACGGAAAGCCCTACGTGCTCATCGACACGGCCGGCATCCGCCGCAAGGGCAAGACCACGGACGAGGCGGAGAAGCTGGCCGTGATCTCCGCGCGCAAGGCCATCGAGCGGTGCGACATCGCCCTGGTGATGATCGACGCCGCGGACGGCGTCACCTCACAGGACGCCACCGTGGCCGGCTACGCGGACGATGCCGGCAAGGCCGCACTGATCCTCGTCAACAAGTGGGATGTCGATCAACACGCTCAGGATGACTACAAGAAGTTCGAAGATCAGGCCCGCCAGAAACTGAAGTTCCTGGCCTACGCGCCATTGCTCTTCATCTCCGCAAAGACCGGCCGCAACGTGGAGAAGATCTTCCCGAAGATCGACCTGATCATCGAGGCTTACCGCCGCAAGTTCCGCACCTCGGAACTGAACACGATCCTCGAGCGCGCCGTCTCCGCCCACAACCCGCCCGCCGTCCGCGGCAAACCCCGCCGCTTCTACTACGTCACGCAACTCAAATCCTCACCCCCGACGTTCGCGCTCTTCTCGAACGTGTACGAGCCGCTGCACTTCTCGTACAAGCGCTACCTGGAGAATCAGATCCGCGACGGCCTGGGCCTGGTCGGATGCCCCATCCACTTCGTGATCCGCGCCCGCAAGGGGATGAAGAAGTAGCTGCCCCGCCCGCGCAAGTCCCCTGTTCATCGGCTAGCCGAACGGAATCCTGTGGAGCGGTGGGCTTTAGCCCTCCGGGCTCTCGCGAGAAGCTTCCCTCTGCCGTCGCGGCTCTCGGCACGCGTGTCCCGAGAGCCTCACACGACTTCGACACGCGCCACGCGAGTGCCCGGAGGGCTAAAGCCCACCGCTCCACAGGGGACGCCACCCAGTCTTTCGCGGGTAGATAGCGCGTAATAGAGCACCCCCTCACGACAAGCGCATGAGCTCCGCGGCGATCGTGGTGAGGGGGCGGGCGAGGCTGTCGCGTTTGATGCGGCGGTGGGCGCCGCAGTGGACGGCAACGAGGTTGAGGGCGAGGTCGAAGCAGGGGGCGCCGCGGAAGGCGTCGCGGGGGCGGATGGGGAAGCCGATCTCATCCGGCGACGAATGAACGATCTGCTCGGAGCCGCCGAGGCGGAGACCGCGCTCGTGCCAGAGCCAGACGATGTGCTGGTTCTCGAGCGCGGCGTCCTGCGACTCGCGGAGCGAGAACGCGCCGCGCGGTTTTCCTCCAACATTGCTTTGCACGGGCTCGAGGGCGACCGGGCGGTCGAGCTGGATCACCGCGGCGCGGGGGTCGGCGGTGTCGCCGAGGATCGTCGTGCGGAGGATGCGGGCCAGCGTGCCGGGCGTGAAGCGTTTGCCGTCTTTCTCTCCCGCGTCGAATCGGGCTTGCGCGAGGCCTCCGGCGATGGCGTCCGCGCAAGTCAGCACGAGGTCGTCGCCGACGAGGAAGCCTGTTCCCGTGACGCGGTTCTCGCGTTCGATTCTGCAGATGCGGGATTCGATCAGTGCGAGATCGACGCGTCGCGCGTCGAGCAACTCCTCCAGACTCTTTCGCTGCAGCGAGTCGCCGCGAAGCTGTTCCGCGGTGATGCCGATGCCGAGGCGGTCGGCGAAGCGAAGGAACGGTGCATTCGCCCAGTAGTTCTTTCGCAGGACGTCGAGGAGCGCGGCGAGCCACCCTCCCGCAAGCGCCGCGCCGATGACGTTCCGGAGCATCAGCCGCGGGTCGCGTTCAAAGGTCAGCGATTCCAGCGAGTATTCGAGGCTGCCCAGCATTTGTTGCAGGGACTTGCGTTCGACTGGCAGTTGACTGGTCGCGGCGTCGACTTCTTCGAGGCTCACGTCCAATCCCAGGGAATCGGCACGCGCCACTTTCTCCTGGAACTTCACCTCCGCGTACGTGTCGTTGCGGAGGAGCTCCGCGATGGTCTTCGTCACGAATGATCCTGAAGGGGGCGGCGGATTCTCGATCAAAGTCAGAAGACCTTCTTCGTCGAGCGGCAGTTGAAAGTAGCTCCGGAGCGCGTCCTGCTGGTGCGACCGCACTAGCGGGATTCCCGTGAGGCGAATCGCCCGCGCTAATAGCTCTCTGTCCATCGACAGCGCGGCAGCCAGGCGCAGCAGGACGGGATAGTCGCGCCAGGAATCGTCGTCGATCTTCGCGGCCTTCTCGACGATCTCCGCCTGCGTCGGCGCCGCATCGAGGGATCCCCCTTCCATGACCAAGGCGCGCGCCACGAGGACGCGGATCAGGTGGAGCGCGTTGCGCGTGGACTGTGCGATGGCCTCGGCTTCCGCAAGGGTCTCCATCGCCGCGGTCACGCGACCCCTGCGTCTCGAGAGATCGGCGAGGGTCAGCTCCATTTCGAAGACACCCAACAGGTTTCCCTCGGCCGCGTAGGCATCGAGTGACTGCGCTCCCACGCGCTCCGCATCCTCGAACCTTTCTGCTTCCGTCAGCGCCTCGACTTCGTGGACGCGCAGCATGGTCTGCGCACTTCGCTGCGGGCGTTCGGCGAGCACGGCCAGCGCGGCATTCCAGTCCTGCGCGGCGAGCGCTTCCTCGATCTTGCGAATGGCCGTGCGTTCCCACACTTGTTGCGTGGCTCCGGCCAAATCCTCCGGAGGAAGCTCGACGCCGAGGCGCTCGGCGAGGAATGCCTTCTCGGGCGCGGCCAACTCCTCCAGAGCGCTGCCCAGGTAGTCCTCCACTCCGTCCAGGAACATCGCGGCGATCTCTTCATGCGGCTCGGCGAGCACCAGCCGGTGGTAGATCTCTTCGGCACGGGCGATCACTCCGGGCACCTCGGCGTAGTAAGCCGCCGCGAGCTCGTCGATCTCGCGTGTCTTGAGTGGCCGTGTCTCACGGAGTGGTCCGAGCATCAGACGGCGGACGTCCGCGCGGTGCTCCAGGACATCCGCGCCGGCAGGCGAGACCAGCGCGACCTCCTTCTGCAGTTTCGCGAAGAGCTCCTGTGCACGGGCCTTTGTCGGCACGTCGATGCCGCAAGGTTTCGCCAGAACCTTCTGGATCAGATCGGGAGTGATGCGTCTCAGCACCAGACCCGGATGCGCGATCTTCACCACGTCTTCATCGTGAATGTGGTCGAGGATGCGCTTGAAAAGCTGTCCCTGGATGTGACTCTTCTTGACCCGGATGAGCCCGAAGGCTCCGTGAGTCTCCAGTGCGCCGATGCCCTCGAACGTGGCGCCGTCCTCGCGAGCCACGGCCGCCGCGAGCCGCAGCGTCAGCGGATTGCCGCCCACCTGCTTGACGATCGCGCGCGCGATGCGCTCATCGGTGATGCCCTGCTCCTTCTGCATCAGGAATCCCATGGCCGCGGCGTCGTCGAAGTCTTTCAGCTCGATGGTGCCTGCGAGCTCGATGGCCACGGCCGCACGCCCGGATAGCACGGTGCGCAAGCGCGGAACATCACGGCTCAGATCCTCGAGAAACTTGACTAGCTCGCGGACATGGACATCGCTGCGATGCTGCACTTCCTCGAACGTGTCCAGGATGAGGAGCAGCGGACCGCGCAGGACTTCGAGCGTGCCCAGGAACTGGACGAAGTCCTTGACGATGCGCTCGCGTGTGCGCGAGTCCGGAATCCCGGCGGCCTGTTTCGTGCGCGGACGCTTCGCCGGCGACTTCTGCCCGCGCGTGGCCGCGACGCGACCGGCGCCGGACTGCAGTTGCTCGCTCCATTGCTCGTGCAGTCTCTGCGCGGCCGCGTAGGCCACCGGATACTGCAGGCCGATCTGGCGCACGGCTTCCACGAGGATCGTGGCCGGCTCGGCCGCGAGGAGGGAGGGGCGGTCGAAGTCGAGATAGGCGAAAGGAAACCGCTCTCCTTCCGGCAGGGTGGCGTGAGCGAGGATGAACTTCGCGATGAGCGTCGACTTGCCGACGCCGCCCACTCCCCAAACGAGCAGCGGTGCCTTGCGAGTGAAGACGATTCGCGAGAGAGCCTGGATCGTCGATCCCGGGGGCAGGACGCCGACGTAGTCGCTCAAGGTCTGCAGCTCGGCCGTGCGGCCCGCGAAGTGCCGCCCCACCAATCGTTCGAACGGCTGCAGGATGCGCAGGAACTCCAAGCGTCGCTCCACCTCCGCGCGTTCCGGAGCGTTCTCCAGCACTTCACGCAGCGACGGCGTGATCGGAGACAGGGCCACGAGCGCAGGGATGTCGAGCTCGTCGAGCGCCGGCGTTCCGGGGCGAGAGAGGACTTCCAGCGCGCGCGCCAACGGGTCTCGATTCTCGGTGATGACGCCGCTCGCGGTAGCGGCCTCGCGCAACTGTTCCGCAGTCATGCGAGACAGCACCGCCGCGCGCGAGGAGGGGAGGAGCGTCCACTGACCGGGTGCGCCGAGGTCTTCGACGGGCGCGGCGTCGGAGAGCAGTGCATCGAACTCCCGCGATTCCGGATCGAGCTTGCGCAGCTCCTCGGGGCGAAAGCTGGAGACGACGGCGGCGAGCTGGTGAAACCGCGAGTCGCTTCGCCGGGGAGCAGGCCCCTCGGGCAACGCGATGGGGCGCTTGCTCTCCGCGATCTTGCGCAAGGCCAGCGCGGCGATTCGCTCGATGCCCTCGTCGATCATGCTTCCTTCCCGATGCCGTCGCAGATCTCGTTCAGCTCGTCTTCCATGGCCACGTATTTCTCTTCGGCGGCCGAGCCGGCCATCTTCGCCATCACGCGCGGCACGAACTCGGCGATCCGTGTGGAGACCTCGTCGTCGGACAGCACCGGCCCATACTCGCGATAGAACTGCGCGAAGAAAAGAGACAGCTCTCTATCGGTGATGCTCGTCGTGTCGTCCTGCTCGACGATTCGCTTCACGGTGGCTGTCAACGGACGCGAGTACCCGAGCAGCACCACCCGCATGTTGGGAAGGGAATCGTTGACGTGCATGGCCAGCTCGTCGATGAACTCGCAGACTGCCGTGGAGAGGCTGATCCGCCCGAAGTCGATGACCAGCCAGTGTGGGCTGTTGCCGACCGCGGCCACGAACCAGTCGAAGAACGAGATGCTCCAGCGCGTGATCTGCTCGTTCCCTGGAGGAGGCATGCCGGCGAGGCCCAGGCGCATGGCGATGCGCTGCCCGAGATCCGCGGGGGCCAGCTCTTTCGGCCAACGCGAGAAGTCGACGATGGCAGGTTGGAAGCCGAAGGATTCGCCCAGGTGGTTGATCAGGAACTTCGTGTGCGTCTTGCCGCTGTTCGGCGAGCCGATCACCACGAGGATGCGCGGCTTCCGTGTCGCGGTCGGCGCCGGGGCGTGCAGCCGCTCCAGCGCGGGACGGAGCTGGTCGCGATCGACGAACGGCCGGCTGGCTACGAAGCAGGCGTAGTAAGGCGCCGCGATCACGCGCGCCGGGCGCTGGGCGGGAGCGGTCAGGGAGGACAGGAACGTCTGCACGTCCTGGTCGTGCGCGAACTTTGCGCCGAATGCACCGACCAGTTCGGCGAGGAACGGCGGCGTCACCTTCGAGGCTGCCTGCAGGAGTCCCCAAACGACCTCGCGGAGGTCGTTTCCCAACGCGTAGTGATCGAGCTCGCGCCCGCCCACTTCGCTGGAGAGGAACATGCGCAACTGCTGGCGGGTCGGCAGCAGCGTGAGGAGCAGCGTGCGAAGGGTCTCCAGTTGTACCTGCGTCAGCTTCATGTCAGCTCGAGAGCGCGGCGAACGCGCCGTGCTTCTTCATCAGGTCGATGATCGGCTGGATGGGGATGCCTTGATTGAACTTCGCCGTTACGGACTTGGGATCGCCTCCGTTGTGCAGGGCCACCAGGTCGAATGCGGCGTCGAAGGTCGGGGAGCCGGAAGAGCCGGCCTCCGTGTTCGTCCGGTGCCGCAACCGCGTGCCCTTCGCGTTCACGGTCAGCACACTCTTGGTTTCGACGGCGAGCTTCATCGGGTCGCCTTGCGGATGTTGGACGATGTAGATGGCCGTGTCCTTGGCCGGCACGGCGCCGTGGCGCTCGAGATCGATCCATGACCGGGGCGGCGACTGGGCTGTCGACTTCTCACCGACTGGCTCGTTCCCCACGGGGCGCTTCAGGCGGATCGCGGCGTAGTCGAGCTGTTCGTCCGTCGGATCTGGACCCGTGCCGTCGACGTCCTTCTGGTTGTAGGGGCTGGAGTCGATCAGCCAGTTGCCCGCCAGCTCGACGCGCGTCCCGTTGTCGACGGTGCCGTCGGGCAGCGTGGCGTAGTCGAACTGCACGCGCACGTCGCCCGCGGCGATCCCCTTGTCGATCACCGGCTGCATCACGTGATAGTTCGTGAGCACGGTCGACGGTCCGACCAGGAACCCCGTGCCTTGCGGAGTGGCGCCGGAGTCGAAGGAGATGCGGCAGACCTGGCGATAGATCGTGCCCAGGCGCGTGAGCACCTTCACGATATCCAGAAAAGGATTCGTCTCCGAGATGATCCGCTCGAGATTCGTGCGAGACACCCCGGTCACCCCGCGACCGAAATGCCGGAGAGAGAACTCGTAGAGCTCGACATCCGCGGGGTTCTCCTCGGCGGCCTGCTTGACGAGCTCGGGGAGCCACCCCAGCCGGTTCGCGTCATCGAGGACGTTGAAGAGAATCGTGACGTAATCGTCGCCGAGACCGTAGTCCTCGCGGTTGCGGTCGAGGCGGTCGGACATCAGACGATCGAAGTGCGCAAGCTTGAACGCGCGACGAAGAAGGTCGCGCAGCTCCTTCAATTCCGGGCCGGTCAGTCGTGCCATTTGCGGATCTCCGGCTTTCTATTATGCCTCCCGCGTTCCCCGAGGTCCCCCGGCGCAGTAGAATCCCGGCGGTTTGCATTCTGTTGAAAGGTGCCGATGAAACCACCCTCCGTCGTAGCCCTCACTCCCGGAAAGCGCGTCCTCTTCCTCACCAAAGACCCCGATCTGATCCGCAGGCAGCTCCGCGGGGAGGTCGATCTGCAGATGAAGGACCTCACCATCGAGGACCTGCTGGACGACATCAACACGGATGCGATGACGCCGGCCTGGGTCTGTTTCGACTACCGCCCTGAGGACATCGCCCGGAATGCGTATGCGGGCTTGATCGTGAACGGGGAGCGCCTGTTTCCCGCGGACGCTCTGCGGAACGGGAACTTCGAGGTGATCGTGTCCGGGTACCGCAAAGGCGTGGGCAGCTCGCGGGAGACGGCCACGCAGTGCGAAGTGTTCAGCGGCATCCGCATCGCCATCGCGGAATCCTTCGCGCCGATCCACGCGGGGAACAACATCAACCAGGGCCTGCTCATGGGCGATCACGACATGCTCGCGCGTCTGCAGGCAGGGGAGGAGGTTCCTCTTCGCGAGTTCTATGAGGAGTACGACCCGATCACGCAGCTCATCATTCAATGGGGCGGGCTGTTCCCGTTCTCCAAGGCCGTCGCTCGCGGCGACGTGCAACTCCCGATTCCGCGCAACGCCCCGCGGCCCATGACGATGGGCGAGAAGATCCTGGCCCGCCACATGCGCGGAGTGTCGGACGCGGAGCGCTACGTGAAGCCCGGCGATGCCGTGGTGGTCGACGTCGACGGTGGTTACACCCACGAGTTCACGACGGCCCAGGTTCATCACTTCCTCAGCCAGGAGTACGGCCGCGACTACGCGATCACCAACCCGCAGAAGTTCGCGGTGTTCGAGGACCACCTCATCTACGCGGACGAGGTGACGAAGATGCGGCCGTTCCTCGACAAGATCCAGACTCTGCGCGACATGCAGCGCGAGTATCAGCGGCACACGCGCTGCCGTGATTTTTCGGCGCAAGACAACATCTCTCCCGGCATCTGCCATGAAGTGGCGCGCGAGGCCATCATCGATCCCGGCGATCTGATCCAGGCCACGGACAGCCACACCTGCATGGGCGGCGTGAACAATGCCCTGGCCTGGGGCGTGGGCGCGACCGAGTACGCGAACCTCGTACACTCCGGTTTCACGACCGTCGAAGTGTCCGAGTCCATTCGCTTCGAGCTCGTCGGCGAGCTGCAGGAGAATGTCACCGCGAAGGATGTGATGCTGTCCATCCTCCTCGACTACGCGAAGCCGCAGCTCACGTTGGACCGGATCATGGAGTTCACCGGACCGGGTCTGCGGACGCTGTCACTCGACGAACGCGCCACGCTGGCGAACATGGCCACCGAGTGCTCGGCGCGAACGGCAGTCGTCGAGGCGGACGAGAAGACCTTCGAGTGGATCGCCTCGATGCGGCCCGGTGTCGACATCGACTCGTTGCGCGCCCGGGCGGTCTCGCCGGATGCGGGAGCGGAATACGCCGGCGGCGTGCATGTGATCGACCTGGCGACGATCCGGCCGATGGTCGCCCATCCCGGTGATCCCGACCACGGCATTCCCTCGGACCCGACCAACGGCGCGCTGGTCGCACAGATCGGCGACGTGCGGATCGACATCGCCTACGCGGGCTCCTGCACCGCGGGCAAAATCGACGACTTTCTCTTCTATCACCAGGTGGCCAAGGAAGCCGTCGACGCGGGCTTGCGCGTCGCGGACGGCGTGCAGTTCTTCATCCAGTTCGGCTCTCAGGCGGTCGAGGCCTTCGCGCGGGAGCACGGGCTGCTCGATACGTTCCGGCGCGCCGGGGCGATCGTGCTCAATCCCGGCTGCGGCGCCTGCATCGGGTGCGGTCCGGGCGTCTCCGACACGGGAGATCAAGTGACCGTCAGCGCCATCAACCGGAACTATAAGGGTCGATCCGGGCCGGGCCGTCTCTGGCTCGCATCGCCTCTCACTGTGGCCGCATCGGCGTTTACCGGCGTCATCACCGCCTACCAGCCCGGGATGTTCACTGGAGGAGGGGTCACATTCGGCGCCAAGGCTCAAGTTCTGACCCGCGAATAATGGAGTATTCGGCCTAGCCGTTGACCCGCCAGTCCATCCTCTTTTTCCTGTTACCTTTTGGTTTCAATGACTTACCTCCGGTACAAAACCTGGCCAGAGGTCTGCTCTTAGCGAGCCCCGCACACCAAAACAAAAAAGGGGTAATGGAATGAAACGAACGCTGCTCTCTCTAATGATCCTGTCCCTGGCGCTGCCGGTTCTCGCTGCTGGTCCGAAGCAGGCCAAATTCATCAAGGCCAAGAACAAGATTGCCGACCAATACATCGTGGTCTTCGAGGATCGCGTGGCCTCGGTCGACGCGGTCGCTTCCGATCTCGTCTACAAGCATCGTGGTCGCATGGACAAAGTGTTCCGGAGCTCGCTGAAGGGCTTCTCGGCACGCATGTCGGAGAAGGAAGCAAGGGCCTTGGCCAACGATCCGCGCGTGGCTTACGTCGAGGAAGACGGCATCGTCTCCATCAATGCGACGCAGACGGGCGCGACCTGGGGACTGGATCGCATCGACCAGGCCAATCTCCCGCTGAACGGAACGTATGTCTACAACGCCACAGGCGCGGGCGTGAAGGCGTACATCATCGATACGGGCATCAACATCGCGCACAACGAGTTCGGTGGGCGCGCGATCAACGGCTATGACGCCGTGGACGGCTCGCTGCCGGCCGCGGACTGCAACGGTCACGGCACGCACGTGGCGGGCACGGTCGGCGGTACGACGTATGGCGTGGCCAAGGGCGTGACGCTCGTGGCCGTGCGCGTGCTCGACTGCGCCGGCTCCGGCACGAACTCGGGTGTCATCGCGGGCATCGACTGGGTCACGGCCGATCACGCTGCCGGCGCTCCGGCGGTTGCGAACATGTCTCTGGGCGGCGGCGTCTCGACCGCGCTCGATGACGCCGTGCGCCGCTCGATCACCGACGGCGTGACCTACGCCCTCGCTTCCGGCAACGACAACGCCAATGCCTGCAACAGCTCGCCGTCGCGCGTGGCTGAAGGCATCACCGTCAACTCGTCGACCTCCACGGACGCCCGCTCGTCCTTCTCGAACTGGGGCACCTGCACGGACATCTTCGCGCCGGGCTCCTCCATCACCTCCGCGTGGTACACGAGCAACACCGCCACGAACACGATCAGCGGCACGTCGATGGCCACTCCGCACGTTGCAGGCGCGGCGGCTCTTTACCTGCAGGGCAACACCACCGCGTCGCCGGCCACGGTCGCGAACGCGCTGATCAGCAACGCCACGCTGAACAAGATCACCAGCCCGGGTACGGGCTCCCCGAACCGCCTGCTCTACACCGGCTTCATCGGTGGCGGCGGCGGCACGCCTGCTCCGACGATCTCCAGCTTCTCGCCGACCTCCGGCGGGACCGGCACGAGCGTGACCATCACCGGTGCGAACTTCACCGGCGCTTCGGCGGTCTCGTTCAACAATCAGGCGGCCAGCTTCACCGTGGGCAGCTCGACCTCCATCACCGCCAGCGTCCCGAACTGCTCCTCCACCGGTCAGGTCCGCGTGACCACCGCCGGCGGCACGGCCGTCAGCTCCGGTTCGTTCACGGTCACGGGTTGCGGCGGCGGCAGCTCGCAGCTTCTGCTCAACCCCGGCTTCGAGTCCGGCGCCGTCAACTGGACGCAGACCTCCGGCGTCATCGACAGCTCCACCGGACGTCCGGCGCGCACGGGCTCCTGGAAGGCCTGGCTCAACGGCTACGGCACCACCCGCACCGACTACATCTACCAGAACGTGACCATCCCCTCGACGGCCACCAGCGCGACCCTGACCTTCTGGGTGCGCATCGACAGCGCCGAGACCACGACCACCGTCGCCTACGACAGGCTGCAGGTGCAGATCAGCACCAACGGCGGCTCGACGTACACGACCCTGGCCACGTACTCGAACCTGAACAAGAACTCGACCTACGTGCAGAAGAGCTTCAACCTGACTTCGTACAAGGGCTCCACGGTTCGCATCCGCCTGTACGGCACGGAAGACTCGTCGCTGCAGACGTCCTTCGTCGTCGACGACACCGCACTCAACGTTCAGTAATCACGATTCGATCGCGATTCGATGAGGGGCTCTTCGGAGCCCCTTATTTGTTGTTGGGTGGCGGTTGGCGGTGGGCTGCGCGGAACGGTCACGCGCCGCTGGCGCGGAGCCGGGGTGCGATGATGGCGGCGAGGTCGTTTGCGAAGCGGGCCGCGTCGGCGGGCGCGAGGGTGGCGATGGTCACGCGGATCGCGGGCGGGGAGGCGAGGCGGTAGCGCTCTCCGGCTTTGACGGCCCATCCCGCGTGCAGGAGAGCCTGCACGGTTCCGCTTTCCTCGGCCACCGGAATCCACACGTTCAGTCCCGATGCGCCATGCGCTTCGATGCCGCGGGCTTGCAGTTCGCGGAGCAAGGCGTTCCGGCGCTCCATGTACACGCGGCCTGCGCGGGCCGGGGCGCGATCCGCGGCCATGGCCACGACCAACCTCTGCAGGATGTGACTGACCCAGCGGATCCCGAGTGTTTGCCGGCCTTCGACCCGGGCGTGAGTCTGAGGATCGGAGGCCAGCAGCGCCACGCGGAGGTCGGGACCCAGGGCCTTGGACACTGAGCGGACGACCGCCCAGCGCTCGCGCTGCTTGTCGATCAGCGACACGTACGGTGCGCCCGCGACCTCGCCCGCGTGATCATCTTCGACGACGAGCAAGTCGGCGCGAGTGGCCAGCACCGCGCGCAACTCCCGCGCGCGACGCACGGAGAGCGCGGCGCCGCTCGGGTTCTGTGCCCGAGGAGTGACGACCAGCGCGGCTGCGGAGCGCATCGCGCGACGCAGTTCCGCGGGGAGCATGCCCTCGTCGTCGATGGCGACGGGCACCGGGGCCAGGGAGAGGGCCGTGAGCAGGTCCAGGATGCCGGTGAAACAGGGATCCTCGACGATCACGCGATCGCCGGGGCGGAGGTTCTCGCGCAGCACGCGCTCGATCCCGTCCAGCGCGCCGCTGACCACTGCGATGGATCCGGCAGGGATGCGGTCTTCCCGAAATCGCTCGCGGGCCAGCTCGAGCAACTCCGGATCGTTCAGCTCTTCGCCGTAGAGCCGCTGTGCGAACGCCACCTTCGGCAGCCGCGGAAGAAGGGCGGGATCGGGATTCCCCTCGGAAAGATCGCGCGCCCCCGTGGGAAGCGGGACGGCGCGGGGCACGGAAAGGGGAGGCGCGGGACGCACGCGTGTGCCGCGGCGGCCATCCGCCACGACCACCCCGCGGTCGCGCAGCAGCCGGTACGCCGAGGCCACCGTGGCCGGGCTGACTGCGAGGTGCGCCGCGAGCGCGCGTACGGGAGGGAGCAGCGAGCCCGAAGGGAGCTTGCCGGCCGAGACGGCCGTCTCCACGGAAGCGGCGATGTTGACGGAGCTGTCTCCGCTGATGTATTTTTGTTCCAGCACTGCATTGTGATTGTACTAGAACAAAATGATCGAATACAAGACCGTTTCGGCCATGTCGGATTCACGAACGCGCCGAACAGTTGGGTGTTGCTCCCGGACGAAAGGATTCCCTGATGACCGCCACCGTTCCCATGACCGACCGCACCCGCGTCCGCCGGCTTTCCGAACGCGGTCATTACGAGCGTGAGACCATCTACGCCATTCTCGACGAGGCGTTGATCTGCCACGCCGGCTTCGTCGTGAACGGCTCGCCGGTGGTCATCCCTACGATCCATTGGCGCGAAGGGGAGACGCTCTACATGCACGGATCGGCCGCCAGCCGGATGCTGCGCTCGCTGCGCGACGGCGTCGATGCGTGCGTCACAGTCACTCTGCTGGACGGCCTGGTGCTGGCCCGCTCGGCGTTCCACCATTCGATGAACTACCGCTCGGTGGTCGTCTTCGGAAAGGCGCGAGAAGTCACCGGCGACGAGAAATCACGCGCTCTGACCTCGCTCGTCGAGCACGTCGTGCGCGGCCGCGCGGCCGAGATCCGCGGTCCCAATGAGAAGGAGCTGCGCCAGACGCTCGTGCTCGCGCTCCCTCTCGATGAAGCTTCCGCGAAGATCCGTGCGGGCGGACCGCTGGACGACGAAGAAGACTATGCGTTGCCCGTGTGGGCGGGCGTGCTGCCGTTGGCGCTCACGCCACAGGCGCCCATCGCCGACGGCGGAGTGAGCGCCGAGCTCCCGGAGTACTTGCGCACCTATCGCCGATAGCGCGACGGCAGCGGGGGACGTTCACCACAGAGACGCAGCGCCGCGCGGGCCGCGCAGATTCTTCGCCGCCGTAGGCGGCGTCTGGAGTTTGGACATTCTTGAGCGCATGTCGAGCCGAGGAGCGCCGGCGTCCCCGCCGGCTGGCCATGCGGCGTCCCGCCGCGGGCGGGGGCATTCGAGCCGAAACCCAGCATCGCGAGACGAGCGTCGTTCGCTCAATGCGCGTTCCCCCTCCCGGGGCGAGGACGCCCCCCGGCCAGCCGGCGGGACGCCGGCGCTCCGCTTTCGCCGCCATAGGCGGCGTAGTACCGGGACGCGCCTTCATTGCTACGCGCAGTCACGCCGCTGGAAGCGGCGAGCGCCCGCGGGTCGATCAGCTCCGCTTCGTGGGCTTGCGGCGCATCTCGGGATAGAGCGTGAGCAGTTCGCGGAGGATCTTCAGGACGACGCTGAACGACCCCAGATGGGAGGTGCCGCGTGTGCGGGGGAAGTAGTCGATGCCGATCTGCTGGATGATGAAGCCGCGGTTCTTGGCCTTCACCACCAGCTCCGCATCGATCAGCGACCCCTCGGATTTGAGCTCAACCGCCTCGATCACGTGCCGCTTCATCAGCTTGAAGGAGAAGTTGATGTCGCGGTGCGGCCAGCCGAAGAGAACGCCGATGAGCGCGTTGTAGGCCAGCGTGTAGATGCCGCGCTTGAGGCCCTCCATCGTCCGGTCGTGACGATAGGCGGCGATCATGTCCGCGCCGGTGAGCTCCATGGCCCGCATGGCGCTGCCGAGGACGTCCGGGTCGAAGGGAATGTCGGCGTCCATGTAGAAGACGAGGTCCATGGTGGCCGCGGCAAACCCGGTGCGGAGCGTGGCCCCGAGCTTGCGGTTGCGCTCGTGGTGCAGCGTGCGCACACGCGGGTCGGCCGCGGACAGCCGTGCCACGATCTGCGGAGACGCGTCCGTGGAAGCATCGTCCACGATGATGATCTCGAAATCCCCCGCGAAACGCTCCAGCGACGCACGCGCCGCGGCGACGGCATGCTCGATGTTGAGCTCCTCGTTGTACATCGGGATGACGAGTGACACGGAAGGCGGCATCGGGCTCCAGTTTGATTGAAGGTTGTCGGTTGCGGTGCTGGGCTGGGTGCTGGGGGCTGAGTGCTGGGTGCTGGGTGCAATTGGTTGTCGGTTGTCGGTTGACGGCGAATCATCGCTTGGGCGCTCGCTCCCGGCAACCGCGAGCTTGATCGAATGCCCAATCACCGGCTGCGCAAACCCAAGCACCCAGCACTCAGAAACCCGGCCGGCGGGCGGTGTAGACGATGTGGGGATGCGGGTAGCCGCGGTCGATGGCGCGGGCGGTGAAGTCTGTGAAGCCGATGTCGCGCAGCATGGCCTCCACCTCGGCTCGGGATTGGTAGATGAAACCCTCGCCGATGCTGATTCCGAGGAACGTGTCGGAGAGCCACTCCTGGAGACGCGCCCACTTCATCTTCCAGCGGTGGCCGCTGTCCATGTCCTTGAACACGAAAATGCCGCCGGGCTCGAGGCGGGCCAGGACCCGCTCGAAGATCGCTCGCCGGACCTCCAGCGTCATCCGGTAGGTGGCGTCGTAGATGACAGCCGCGCCGAACTCCCCTCGCACGCAGTCGTCATAGCCGGCGATCTTCTTGACCTTCGGCGACGGAGAAGGCAGCACGCTCTTGCGCAGATCCGGGTCCACCGCGATCACTTCGCGGGCCCGCTCTTCCGTGATGAGCACCGCGTACAGCGAATGCCCGGCCCCGATCTCCAGCACACGCGAACCCACCGGGATGTCATCGACGGTGCGCGTGAAGGGGCACGTCAGGTAACGGACGAGAATGTGGACGCGGTGGCGGACAGGGTAATGACCGAACGCGCGGTGCAGGATCCGCATCGCGCGGACGTAGCCGATTGACATCGGGGCGATTATAGATGCGCTTGTCTCGCCTGAAGATCGTCCTCGCCGCCGCCGCCATCGCCGTCCTGCACCTCGCCTCGCTCCCGCGCACCATCTGGGAGTACGACGAGAGCCTGTTCGCACTGGCCGTCGAATCGTACCGGCCCCTGCTCCACCATCCGCCTCCTCCCGGCTACCCGCTCTACATCGCCCTGGCGAAACTGGCCGCGCTGTTCACCGACCCCTTCCGCGCACTGATCGCCATCAGCGTCGTGGCCACAATCGCCGGGTTCGTATTCTGGGTCCTGGCCTTCCGCACCATCGCCGGCGAGAACGCTGCGATCATCGCGGCGCTGCTCCTGTTCAGCTCCCCCTCGGTCCTCATCTCCGGAGTGCTTCCGCAATCGGACGCCGGAGCCCTTGCGCTATTCGCGGCGGCGGCCTGGGCCTGTTCGATTCAGGGCGCAGGGCGCAGAGGGCAGGCCGAGCTCGCCGCCCTGCTTTGTGCGCTCTGCATCGGCTGGCGGCTGCAGTTCTCCATCGCCGTCGTGCCGATGTTTCTGGTTGCGCTGATGTTGATGAAGACCTGGCGGGACCGCCTCGCGGCCACGACCGTGTTCGGCGTCGCGTGCCTGGCTTGGCTCGTGCCGCTGGTTGCCGCCACCGGCGGTCCGGAGTCGTACTGGAAGTGGCTCTCCGGACAGGCCGCCTACTACGCCGCGCACGATGCCGACCTCTCGCGCAGCGGCCTGTCGACCTCTCACATCGCGCTGCGGTTCGTTGCACATCCGTGGGGACCGAAGTGGCTGTCGCTGCCATTGCTCGCCCTTGCGGCGGGAGGCGCGGTCTACGCCACGCTGAAACGCAACGCACGCATCCTCCCGCTCGCCGCGGGTTGCCTCGTCTATCTGACCTTCGCCGCGACGACGATGGATCCCGCGGATGCCGTCCGCTACGCGATCCCTTCCTTGCCGCTGTTGGCGCTCCTGGCCGGCATGATGGTGACGCTCCCGCTCGAACGCCTGACCACCCAAACGAACGACGCCAGTGCAATACGAAGCGGCTGGCTTACCGCCGGCGCTGCCGTGGCGGTGGCGCTTCTCTATGCGGCGGGTTCCTACCGCTACGCCTCCCCTGTTCTGCGCGCCCGCGCGACGAGCGATTCTCCTCCCGTGGCTGCGGCGAACTGGATTCGCGCGAACGCGTCGAAAGACACGGTCCTGCTCTACGACCTGCCGCTGGGCCCGCACGTGCAGTTCCTCCTGCGCGACTGGAAGGCCATGCGCGTGGACGCGGGCATGGCTGCCTATGGCGATCAGCCCGACGTGCCACTGCTGCTCTACGCCGACGGCGAGGGAGAGCGCACGTTCCGCTGGCCCGACACAGACGCCTATCGCAAGCTCACCCGCCGGCACTACGGAGCGGTGAGCGTCACCGCGATCCGGCGCACGCAGCGCTATCGCGCGGTCGAAGGAGTCTCCGCCCCTGAGAGAACACGCGATGGACTGGCCTGGCGTTGGCTCGGCGCGCGAGCAATCCTCGAGCTTCCCGACCTCGGCGCGAACCGCGTGCGACTCACCTTCCGCGCGCCGCCCGAGTGCCCCATCGCCGAGAACCGCGTGCGCGTCGAGATCCATGGCAGAACGACGTTCGTCACCGTGCAGCGCAACGCCTCATCCACGCTCGTGCTGCCGCTCCCGCCCGGACCGGCGCGCATCACCATCACTCCCGAGCAGACCTTCGTTCCCGCGAACGTCCCCGGAGCGCGGAACCGCGACAAGCGCACGCTCAGCGTCATGCTGACCGGCGTCGAGCAATCCTCTGTGCCATGAACTTCACGGCGATGGCCACCAGCGCCACCAGAGTGCAGGCCGCCGCGATCTTCACGTGCCCGACCACACCGATGGCCGCGCCGGCCATCGTGTCCACGAACCAGGCGAAGAGAAACACACTCGGCAGCGTGCCCACGAGCGTCGTCAGGACGTAGTCGCGCAGGCGGATGCGCGTCGTGGCGCCGGCGATGTAGTTGAGCGCCACGTACGGCACGAGCGGCACCAGGCGCAGGAGAAACAGCGCGAACGGAGAGTCGAGCACCGGCGCGTGCTGCTTCGCGATCCGCCGCTCCACCCAGCCCGCCAAACCTCGCCGCGCCAGGAGGTAAGGCGGAATCGCGGAGAGCGTACACGTCACCAGCTCGATCGCCCCGCCCACCTTCCAGCCCCAGATCAGGGCGCCCGCCGCCGAGAACAATCCCAGCGGCAGCACCAGGATCGTGAACAGCGCATAGAGAAAGACGAACAGCGGCACGGCCCACCACTCTCCCGCTCCGGCCCGCATGGTCTCCACCGCCGCCTTCGCCATCGGGAAGTCCCCCAGGTGAGTGGCCAGAAAAGCCACGACCATGATGGGAATCACGATAGGCAGCAATGGCAGAAAGCTGCGGAGTCGTTGGCGAAGGGGGATCACTGCGTGGGGATGGTAGCGGCTTTTGGTGATCGGGCGCAGCGCGGGCTTCGCCCCGACGACCCAACGCAACATTGGTCTGTCATCCTGAGCGGGCGGTGGGATGGGGGGCGAAGGATCCCCTGCCGAAGCACGACACTCGCTCCGTCGGCAGGGGATCCTTCGCACCCACCCGCCACCCGCTCAGGATGACAGGTGGTTGTGCGCGCCGCGCGAAACGGCGCTGCGCCGAGCTCTCACCCGCGTTGCCCTCGAAGCCATATAGAATGGCGCTCACTTCACGAAGGAGCTCACTAGTGGCCAGTTTTCCCGGCATTGATTATCTGGAGATCGATTCGCTCTTCTCCGAAGAGGAGCTCATGGTGCGGCAGACCGTTCGCGACTTTGTCGACGAAGAGGTCATCCCCATCATCGAAGAGGCGAATCGCGAAGAGAAGTTTCCCTACCACTTGATCCCGAAGATGGCCGAAATGGGCCTGTTCGGCGCGACGATCAAGGAGTACGACCTCCCCGGCCTCAACAACGTCGCGTACGGGTTGATCATGCAGGAGCTCGAGCGCGGCGATTCCGGCCTCCGCTCCTTCGCCTCGGTGCAGTCGGGTCTGGTCATGTACCCGATCAACACCTATGGCTCGCAAGAGCAGCGTGACCACTGGATCCCCAAGCTCGCCGCGGGCACAGCCATCGGCTGCTTCGGCCTCACCGAGCCCGACTTCGGGTCCAACCCCGGCGGCATGCGCACCAACGCCCGCAAGGACGGCAACTCCTGGGTCCTCAACGGAGCGAAGGCGTGGATCACGAACGGCTCGATCGCCGACGTGGCCGTCGTGTGGGCCAAGGCCGAGGGCACGATTCGCGGTTTCCTCGTGGAGAAAGGCACTCCCGGATTCAGCACCGCGTATCACCTGGGCAAGTTCTCCCTGCGCGCGTCCGTCACCTCCCAGCTCTTCTTCGAAGACTGCCGCATCCCCCTCGAGAACGTGCTGCCCGAGACCAACGGCCTCAAGTACCCGCTGGGCTGCCTGACTCAAGCCCGCTACGGAATCTCCTGGGGCGTCCTCGGCGCGGCCATGGGCGTCTTCCACACCGCCAACGAATACGCGAAGTCGCGCATCCAGTTCGGCGGCATGCCCATCGCCTCGCACCAGCTCGTGCAGAACAAACTGGCCTGGATGATCCGCGAGATCACCAAGGGTCAGCTCCTTGCGCTGCAGGCCGGACGCCTCAAGGATCAGGGCAAGCTCAAGCCGCATCACGTGTCGCTGGCCAAGATGAACAACTGCGACGTGGCCCTCGAGTGCGCCCGCATCGCCCGCGACATCCTCGGCGCCAACGGCGTCTCGGACGAGTACCCCGTCATCCGCCACATGATGAACCTCGAGTCCGTGAAGACTTACGAGGGAACGCACGACATCCACAACCTGATCATCGGCCACGCGGTCACAGGCATCGCCGCCTACAACCCGCCCATGTCGAACAAGCAGGAACAGGAGCTCACCGCAGCCGCCGAGGCGCGCGCGAAAGCCTGAGAATTGGGGCTTTGAGCTGAGGCCAAGGGCGGAGACGCCCTTGGCCTTTTTTGTTGCGCGAGCTCAAACGCGAATGACAACTGTGGAGCGGCGGGCTTTAGCCCTCCGGGCGCTCGCGAGGAGTGCGCCGAAGCCGGGCGCGGCTCTCGGGACTCTCGCGCGAAAGCCGCGGGCAGCGTCGAAGCCAAGACGGCAGAGGGGAAGTGCCTCGCGAGAGCCCGGAGGGCTAAAGCCCACCGCTCCACCAGCAGCCGTTCCTTCTACTCCACCTGCACGGCGTCGCTGAGCTCCGAGGTGTCGTTGGTCTGGTAGCGGAAACCGTTCGTGGAGAGGAAGAGATAGTCCACGTTGCGCGTGCCGGTGGCGGTGATCCATTTGCCGCGCAGGTCGCCGGAGATCAGCGTCTCGAAATCGCCCGCCGCGGAGACGCCTCCGATCACTTGCTCCGCTTCGGGGTACCCCAATCGGCTGAGCGAACTGCTCGCGTACAGATCGACAAAAGGCCAGTCTCCGCGGACCGTACGGGGGACGGTCCCGCGAATCACGGTCGCATTGCGAACGGGATCGTACGTGGCCGAGAACAGCACCGGCTTGTTCGGCGCATTCGGCGTGCTCAGATCAAGCCCGTAGTCGATCCCGTAGAGATGGTTTCCCGACACGGCATTCCGGCGGATGTTCACGGCGCCGAACGCTGCCCGGGCGATGCCCCACTCCCGGTTGTCGCGCACGACGTTGTCGAAGATCTCGCCCCCTGGGGTGAGCCAGGAGCTGGCCGAGGACGGCCGGAGAAAGACGCCACTGGCTCCGTTCCCGGTGATCTCGTTGCGCGCGATCTCGGTGTAGTACCCGCCATCGGCGAAGATGCCCGCGCGCCCGTGATCGCGAATGACGTTGCCGGTGATCGTCGCGCTGATCCCGTGCGTGACCACGCCGCGCAGATTGCCGATCAGCTCACTGTTGGTCACGAACAGCAGAGACTCGAGACCACACGGAGTCGTTCCCGAGGGAGGTGCGACCTGATGAGCCTCGATGGCGTGTCCCGGAAACTGATGGATGACCATCCGGTTCACGCGGAACTCGCAGCCGTCCTCGTGAGACAGCGCGCCGCCGGCCGGCAGCAGCGACCCGTCAAGGATGGTCTTCATCGTCCCGCCGTCGATCTTCACGCTGCCGCGAAGGGCCGGCAATGGACTGCGCGGCTGAATCACGAGCGGCGTCTCCGATCGAAATCCGATCAGACACGGCAGCTCATCGCAGGCCGTCCGCGACTCGAGAAGGGCTTGTCGGAGTGAGCCCGGTCCGTCGTCGGCAGCATTCGTGACCTCAATGAGATCGCGCAGCAGCACCTCGACGCGCGAAACGTCATTCGACGGATCGAAGTCGTCCTGATCCGCATCGGCCGTCACCACGAACGGGAACGTGCCCCCATCCGGGCGGTCCGGTGCCACGAAGTCGATGTTGTATTGGGCGGTTCCGACAGGTCGCGTCTCGGCGAACCGGCAGACCGCTTCCGTCTCGGAGACCAGCGAACAGAACCCGGCGTTCCACGGGCTCATCCCCGTGAACCGGCCGCCCTCCGGCAGCGTGGCCCGCAGCACGACGTTCGTCGCCACCTCGCCATCGTTCTGGAGTCCGATGCGTAGCGTTCCTGCGCCACCGGGATCGACCGAGCTTCCTTCCAACAGGTCCGCCACGCCATAGGGGCGCAGCGACGGGAGTCCCGCCACGGAGACCGTGTGCGTGGCGACATTGTCGGCCGGGTTCGGATCGACGCTGGTGCTGCTGATCCGCGCGTGCGTCGTGTACGTACCCGCCTCGGGAAAGCGCACGGTCAGTGCCATTCCTCCGAAGAGAGCCGAGGCTGCGGGAGTGGTGCAGCGAAGCGACCGCACCTGCTGGTCGCAGACCGTCGAGTTGTTCCAGGGATAAACCGCCTGGATCTCTCCGCCAGAGTCCAGTTCCAGAACGACGTTCTCTCCCTCGACCTGCTCTCCCCAGTTCGTGTAGACGACGTAAGTCGCGTGGAGCGTGGGGTGACGCTGGTCCATATTGATCTCGACCCGGGAATCGAGCCCTTGCGCCAGGGCTGGGAACGAGAGGGCGGCAAAAAGGAGGGAGAGGAGGGGAACGAGGGGGCGCCGGAACATTGAATAAGTATACGGACCTGACGCCGCAACCGTCGCACAATTTTCTTCTGTTAGAGTGTGCGCGCAAATCCGGAGAGAAACGGAGCAACATGGAATCGAGTCTCGAAATCGGCTTTCTGCGTGCGTCAGAGAAGGCAGCCATTGCCGCGGCGCGCACGATGGGTTACGGCAAGCGCAAGTATTCCGATCAGGTCGCGGTGGAGTCGATGCGCGAGGAGCTGAACCGGCTCAAGATGCGCGGCTCCGTCGTCATCGGCGAGGGAGAACGGGACAAGGCGCCCATGCTCTACGTCGGCGAACCACTCGGCCGCGGCTGGACCGAAGGCGAGATCTATCCCGAAGTCGACATCGCCGTCGATCCGCTCGAAGGCACCAACCTCTGCGCCACCGGCGCCGCCAACTCGATCGCGGTCATCGCCGCCTCCGAGAAGGGCGGCCTGCTCAACGCCCCCGACATCTACATGGACAAGATCGTGGTCGGACCCACGGCCGCGGGCTCGGTCAGCCTGGAAGCCTCCGTGCAGGAGAACCTCAACGGAATGGCCGAGGCCTTCCAGCGCAGCGTGGATGAGCTCACCATCGTCGTGCTCGATCGCGATCGCCATCAGGACCTGATCTCCCAGATCCGCGAGGCCGGCGCCCGCATCAAGCTCATCACCGACGGCGACCTCTCCGCCGGCATCGCCGCTGCCGTTCGCGGCACGGGCGTCCACGCGGCCATGGGCATCGGCGGCGCGCCGGAAGGTGTCCTCACCGCCGCGGCCATGCGCTGCCTCGCCGGCTTCATGCAGGGCAGGCTCAAGCCCCTCGAAAAGTGGCAGGAAGACCGTCTCAAGCAGATGGGCTTCAAGGACGACACGAAGGTCTACAGCACGGCGGAGCTCGCGGCCGGCAACGACATCATCTTCTGCGCCAGCGGCGTCACGGACGGCGACCTCCTCCGCGGAGTGCGCTTCTTCGGCGGCGGCATCCGCGTCTCATCCCTGTTCATGGCCCTCAAGTCCGGCGTGATCCGGTTCGTCGACACGATCTACCGCGAGGAAGGCTCCAAGCTCGCCGTCAGCTTCTCTTGACGCTTGGCAAGATGGGTTCGGCGGTCGCCGCTGGACTCATCGCGGCAACAACTCGACGCCGGTGATGCCAAGGTGATGATCGGTGGACCAAACCTGCTCGATCCCATGCTCTTCGATCAGGCTGAGACTTGATGCGTCGACATACGTGAGTTTCGTGCCGCGGTAGCGATCGAGCGTTCGACGCACCTCGCGATGATGTTCGCTGGTGATCGGATGAATCTTCAGACCCTCTAAGCGATCGAGCAGCCCCCCGAAGGTCCTTGCCGATTCCTCTCCCATTCGATGGAGGAACCACGACCATCCTTCGGACACGACGAGATAGGAGGTGGACCATTTCGGGCGGTCGCCCCCGAACAGTGTCGTGGCCTGCAGATGCCAGCGATCACGTCTGTTCATGAGCGCGATGAAGATGCCTGTGTCGAGGAAAACGCTTCGTCTCACGGCGCCTCGCGATCGTAGACAACCGAATCCACCGATCCGCTGTCGTCCTCAGCTCCATCGAAAATGCCGGCGAAGGACATCCAGGGCTGCTCCGATGATTCACGAGCGACTACTTCTGCAACCGCTCGCCGGCAGAGCTCAGCCATCGAGATTCCATGACGCTTCGCGGAGGCACGAGCGCGCTCGTAGAGATCCACATCGAATGAGATCTGTGTCCGAATCATGTGTTATCACCTTGCCGGGCACATGATAACAGCGAAGCTCCTCCTGAGCTTCCGCCCCCTCCAGCCCGCCTACATCTTCCTCTGCGCCCGTTTTCCGGCCTTCTTCAACGCATCGACGAGCGAATCCGCCGATGGTTCGGCCGGGGGCGCTTCTTCTTCACGCATCGCGACGACTCCCGGCGGCGAAACCACTGACGCTGAACCGACCGCCGCCGCCTGGGCGGCACGCGGACCAGCAGCGACGACTCGCGGCAAAGCAATCGAGGAGGAGATGCGCATCCTTCTCTCGGCGACTTCGAGCAGAAGTACGACGACAAAAACCAGGAGCAGCCACGAGCGCAGCGGGACGCGCACGGGCTCACGGGGAAGGTCGCCGCGCATCGTGCCGACGTCGAGGCGCTCCTTGCCTCCGGTCATGCGCGCGATCCGCTCGAGTGCCGCACGGCCCTGATCCGAGCGCACCGGTGCGAGCTCGGGCGAGAACGGCAGCACGACGGGAGGGAGCGTCACACGTCCCACGCCGGGAGCATCGACGGTCGAGAGATACGTCAAGCCTCCCCGGAGAGGGATCTCCACCGCCAGCTCGTCCGGCGAGCGCCACGTCATCTCCGCGCCCTGCGTCGAAGGCGGTTCGCCGGCGGCACCCATGAGCGTGACCACGCGCGGCGGCGCACGGAGTGAAGTCGCCGCGCGCTCCGGGTCGAGCTGCAGCTCGATCCGGTTGACGCCGTTCTCGACTCGCTGCGAGATCAGCACATCCTTGGGCAACGCCGACGCGTCGCCCGCCGCGGCACGCACCAGGCTCGTATGCAGGTTGCCCACTTCCGGCCATCGCGCGATGGGGCCCGTGAACTTCCCATCCACTTCACCGGTGTAGGCCACGACCCGCCCGGCGCCCACCTGCCACGACGCGACGAGCGGCGCGCGATACTCGTCGCGAGTGATCGCCGAGGACGAGGCTTCTTCGCGCAGGTACGTGAGATTGAATCCGCCCACCGCGGGCAGCGGAGGAAAGCTGCGGCCGGTGAGCGAATAGAGCGAGCCCGTGTTCTCGATCCCCGTCTCCCCTTCCACGAACGTGCTGCGCGCCACGATGAACGTGTCTTGCGCGAAGAGGCGCGGCAGTTCGTTCGCGTCGTCAGTGAAGTAGCAGCGGCCTCCACCGCGCCTGGCGATGTCGCGCAACAGCTCCGCATCCGAGTCCTTCTCCGTTCCCAGTCCGATCACTGTCACGGTGATGTTGGCCTGCGCGGCCTCTTGCAGTAGCTCGCGGTACTTTCCTGGCTCCTCGGAATCCGCGGCGTCCGCGAGCAGGATGATGTGCCTCGTCTGCGCCTGGGCGGTCAGCAGCATGCGCGCGGCCATCGACAGCGCTTCGAACACGAAGATCCCGCCACCCTCGGACTGCACGCCGAGGATGCGCCGCCGCAAATCCGTGCGCCCGCCGATCGGGTCCAGATCCGCGACCACGTGCGCCACGCTGTCCACAGCCACCACTCCGAGCTCATCCTGCGGCGCCATCAGGTCGAGCACGGCCACGGCGCTCAGATTCGCCAGGTCCATCTTCGTCTTGCCGCCTCCGGCCGGCATACCCATGCTTCCCGACCGGTCCATGGCGATGACGATGGCCATGTTGAGCTTGCGATGTTCGCGGCGCAGCTCCATCGAAACCGGGAGCACGCGTTCGAGCGGCGACTGGAAGTAGCCGCCCGCGGCGAACGATGCGCGGCCTCCCGTCACCAGGAGACCTCCGCCCGCGGACTCCACCCACGACGCCAACGTGGTCATTCCGTTCGTGCCGATCACCGACGCCGGTACGTTCTCGAGCACGACCGCCGAATGATTGGACAGCGACTCCAGCGTCCATTGCGACGGCACGTGAGACTCGACCTGCAGGCCGCCTGCCCTGAGGAGTGACGCGAATCCGGAGTCCGCCGAGCCGGGCACGACGAGCACCGGCTTGGGACCCCGCACGCCGACGAGGAACCGAGCGCGATTGTTCTCCGGCGCCGGATCATCCGCCGCGGCATGCACGCGCAACGAGTACGCGAGCGTGCCTCCCCGAGGCGCGCGATCGCGAAACGTCACGCGGTTCGTGCCGGCGCGCAGACTCTGCTTCGCCGAAGCCAGGACCGTCTCTCCGCGGAGCAGCTCGACCTGCACGTCGCGCGCGAACGGTGCATCGATCCAGGCCGCGATCACGAACGATTCGCCCGGGGAGACGCTGCCCGGTGCGTCGATGCGCTCAATGGCCACATCCGCCGCGGTCGAGCGTTCGACCACGCGATAGTCGACCGCCACTCCTCGCGACGCCGCCTGCAAGGCCGCGCTGCGCGGATCACGTCCGGTCCAACGCCCATCGCTGAGGACGAGGATCCGGCCCGCGGTACCGCGGGGCACGAGCGACAGCGCTGTCTCCAATCCGTCGTGCAGGTTGGAGCCTTCCTGACCTGCGCGGAGCTGCAGCTCCGCGAAGCGTGCGCCCTCGGCCTCGCGCTCGACGCGGCTGGTCGCACCGAACGACACGACGGCCAGCGGCGCGCGGCGATCGCGCGCCGGTGCGAGCGCACCAATGAGCTCGCGCTGCACCGAATCGGCGCCCGCCGGCATGGACAGACTCCGGTCCGCGACCACGACGATGACGCCATCGCGTCGCGGCAACTCGATCGCCACACCCGCGAGCGCGAGCAGGAGCAGGACGAAGCCCGCCGTGCGCAACACGAGCAAGACGCGCGACGCCGGTCGCCAGAACCACAGTGCCGCGGCGAGCGGCAGCGCGAGCAACAGCCACAACGGCTCGAGGAACGTCATGATCCGGCCGCCGCCGCCGTGACGCGTTGATGGAACACCAGCACGACCAGCGCGAACAGGACGAGCAGCCAGGCGATGTCCTGGTAGCCGTTGTTCGTCAGCGCTCCGTCACTCCAACCGCCCCAGCTCCCGCTGGACGCTCCGGCGAGATCCGACTCCGCGGGCGTGAGCGCGTTCACCGCGAATGGATATCGATCCTCGCCATCGACGACGTTCCAGAGGCCCGGCTGCGTCGCTGCCACGACGACCTCATTCGCGACACTCACGGTCGTGCGTCGCGAGCCATCCGGCGCCTCGATCACCACGCCCTCGGACGGACCGCGTAGCGTCACGCGCTGTTCGTTGCCGAGAGAAACGTTCGCGGACTGAACCCCCGGTGCAGACCCGGCTCTCCAAGCCAGCACGTTCCACCACAGCGACGGCCACACCGGCGAGCGATGCACGTTCGACGTGGCCGGGTCGTAGCGGAGTCGGAGACGATGAGCCTCCCCGATCTTCTCGTCCGTCAGCAGCGGCTGCGCCCCCGCGAGAATGACCGGCTCGCCGGCCAGCGATCCCGCAGCCACACCCCAGATCGCACCGCCGAGGTCGAGACCAGTGGTCACGGGATGGGTGCGGTCGAGCACGAACGGTCCGACGAAGGCCGAGGCGCTCTTGCGCGCGTCGACCACCACGGACCATCCCTCGGCGGGTGGAGCACCGTCGGTGATGCGCAAGTCCGGATGATCCTCTGTAATCGTGGCGCGCGCCGTCGCGCCCAGCGCGCCTTCCACGTGCGCGCGCAAACCGGCGTTTGCGATCGCGAGGGCGACGCGCACGGGGGGGCGTTGCTCGGGGAGCAGCCACGCGCGATCGTCGAACCTCGCGTCATCGCCGGTCAGTCGCGCTTCAATGGCCCTGGCCTCGGTCGCCGATCCGCTCCCGGCCGGCAGCTCGAGCTGCACTCGCGCGCGTGCTCCTGGCGCCAGCGCCAGTTCGCGCCGATGCAGGACGCGCGGACCGTCGCTCACCGTGAGGGTGGTCCGCGACGCGCCGAACCCGGCCACCTCGAGCAGTACGCGATCGCGATCGCCGCCGCTGCGCGCCGCCGCGACGATGGCCGCATTCGGTCGTGGCGATCCGAACGCGCGCCAGGTGATCGCGCCGCGCTCCAACGCGCGCGACGGAGCATGATCCGTGACCACGAGGATCAGCGCGTTCGGACCACCGAGTTGCGTGACCAGCGAGATCGCGGCGTCGAGATCGGCTGACGGTGCGTTGCAACGCCAGCCGCGCAGTTGCGCCTCGAGATCCGCGCCTGACGCGAGCTCCGGCGTCACTCCGGCGAAGACGACGCGGATCGGATCGTGGCCTCCCCGCTCCGCCGTTTCGCGCACGAAGCCCAGTGCGCGCTCACGAGCCGGCTGCGTGCCGCCCGCACTCATCGAGAGCGAGTCGTCGAGCACGATCATCAACGGACGCGACGTGCGCCACCGTGCGATCAGCGGCGTCGCCGCGCCGAGCACGATCAGCACGATCGCAGTCAGCTCGAGCCAGAATGGAAGCGGCAGGCGCAGCGGCTCGCGCGTGCGGCCGCCCATGCTCGCCTCGCCGATTGCCTCCCACAGCAGGAGGCTGGACACCTCGCGGGAACGGAAGCGTCGCTGGAACAGATAGATGCCCAGCAACACCGGCACGGCGATCAGGCTCAACAACCACCACGGAGCGCCGAGAAGCGGCATCATGACGCTCTCAGGATTCCCGCGGCGCCCAGCTCGTCGAACACGAGTTGCTCCTCGATCTCCTCGGCTACACCCCGCACGATCACCGCGCGTACGTGCCGCGCCGCCTCGTCCCACAGCGCACGGTGCCGCACCAGCGCCTCGCCGTAGCGCGCCGCCGCGGCGGTGTCGAAGACCACCTCGCGCCACTCCCCCGACTCCGCGTCGACCAGACGCCATCCGCCGCGCAGGTTCGGTGCGACGTCGCAGCGCGCCAACACCTGCACGATCACCACCGCGGCGGCACCGTGCGCGAGCGCCGAGAGCACGGCGCGAGGCTCGCCGCGCCACAGCAGATCGCTGATCAGCACGCGCAGGCTGAGGGGGCGAAGCCCGCGCGCACCGTCCACGATCGCCGCGGCCGGACTGCCTGCGAAGTCGAAGGCGATGCCGTCCCAATCCGTCGCACGCGTACTCCCCCGCGCGACCGGCATCAGCCGCTCGCGCGCCATCGAGAACGTGTAGGGATGTCCCGCGTTCCGCGCGGCCGTGGCCAGCAGCGCGGCGATCGCGAGCGAAGCCTCGCCCTTGCGGGTTCCCTCCAGACCGGTCGAGCGCGAGCCGTCGACGATCAGATCCACGTGCGGGCTGATCTCTTCCTGAAACTGCTTGACCGTGAGCCGGTCGCTGCGCGCCAGCACGTTCCAGTCGAGATGGCGCAGATCGTCGCCGGGCTGGTAGTCGCGATGATCGCGGAACTCCAGCGATCCGCCCGCGCGACGGCCGGTGCGAACACCTCCCGCTCCGGCGAGCATCGTGCGCGGCGGCACGACGTGATACGCCGCTCCCGCGCGCTCACCCTCTGCGATGGCAGCCCGCAGCGTGGCGTTCACGGCCGCGAAATCTCCTGCAATGCCAGCGACCCCGTGGAGACATCCGATTCCGCGAGAGCGGATGAAGGAGACGGCCGGAAGGCCCGCCATTGCGCAGCGAGCCAGCCGCCATTCGCCGCGAATGCCAGGAACGCCCATCCGCCGAGGATGATCGTGCGCAGAGGCGTGGGCGCGGCATCCGTGTTCGGAAACGGGTTGAGCATCGTCGCGAACACGAAGTACTCCTTGAAGACCGGCGTGCCGTGATAGCCGATGAAGAGCACGAGAGGCGGGATCAGCACGAAGAAGAGAAACAGCGCCAGCGCGATGCCCCAGGTGACCCGCGCCGGCACGCGGCGCAACCAGGTCCTGCGAAGCAGCAGCGCCGTCATCGCATACGCGATCAACGCCAGTGCGCCGTGCAGAAACCAGGTCGGATACCAGCGCGACGAGTCTTCGATCCATCGCGGAGGAAACAGAAACACCGCGAGCTGGTACAGGCCCACCGTCGACGCCAGGAACAGCATCGACCACAGAGTCCCGCCCGCTCCTCCGCTGTAGAAGAGAAACGCGACCGCGCGGCCGGGCAGATTCGAGGGAATCGTACGCGCCACCCGAGGGCCCCAGCGCTCGCGCTCACCGATGGCCGAGAACAGCACCAGCACCGCGATCATGGCGTTGGGAATCGCCCAGACCAGCACCAGATGCGAGTCCCGGCCCTGCTTTGCGTACCAGAAGGCCGCCGCGAGGGAGACCAGCCAGAGCAGCGCGAACACGGCCCGGACCGGCAGCGCCCGATTCGCGGTCGACGGAGCGATCAATGCCGCCGTCAACACCAGCAGCACGACGTCCACCGCCAGCACCAACGCGAGCCACACGGTCAGGCCGCGCCAGAACGCCGGCGCCATCAGGGTCATGAGACTCGTGGATCGGACCATCTCCATCAGGAATCGCAGCAGCGGCCCAAAGATGACCGCCGTGAGCGTCACAAAGCCCCCGGCCAGCACGAACTTGAAGGGCTTGCTGGCCGGAATGCACCCGACGAACATCGCCCCGATGGACTGGCTGCACACCAGCACGAAGGCGATCGCCAGCAGGATCAGGATCGTGGCCACGTCGATGCCGCGCAGGACGTAGGAGAAGACCATGAACGGCAGCGACGAGAAGAAGATCAGAGCCGTGAGCATGGCGATGCTCAGCATCTTGCCCACGACGATCGTCCGCGGCCGCACCGTGGTGATGAAGAGCAGGTCCGCGCTCGAGTCGGAGCGCTCGGCCGACATGCGCAGGCCGCTGTAGATGGGAATGAAGAACAGGGTCGACGCAAAGAGGACGGTGAAGAGCACGGTGAACGTGGCCGCGCCCGAGGGCGTCGTGGCCAGCCGGTCCGCATTGATGCCGCTGGTGAGCAGAAACCCCGCCACGACCACGGTCTGACCCAGGAGCGACAGGATCAGCACGGCCACGACGAAGCGACCTCGCACGGCCTGCCGCAGCTCTTTCACCACGATGGGATTGAGGCGGCCGTCGATCCAATCCAGCAGTCTCGCAAGGCGCCCGCTCATTGCACTTCTCCCGTGGTGATGTTCATGAAGACCTGCTCGAGATTGGCGCGCTGCTGGCGGAACTCGGAGACGCGCAGCCCGCGGCGGACGAGCTCCGCGAGCAGGCCGCAGGCCTCGTCCTCCGAGCCGGCGAACTGCAGCGTGACCTCGTCTTCGTCACACTCGGCCTCCACCACGCCCGGCACTTCCAACACCGCGCGGAGCAAACCCTGGCCTCCGTCCCGCGAGCGGATCACCAGCGTGCGCCGCTCCGTCCCCGCCACCGACACGATCTCCTCCAGCGTCCCGGCGCGAAGGATCCGGCCACGCTCGATGATCACCGCGCCCGTGCAAATCTCGGCCAGCTCGGTGAGGATGTGCGAGCTCATGAGAATGGCCTTGCCCTGCGACGCAAACACGCGGATCAGCTCCCGCAGCTCGATGCGCGCGCGCGGATCCAGGCCCGCGGCCGGCTCGTCGAGAATGAGCACCGGCGGATCGTGCAGGAGCGCACGTGCCAGGCAGACTCTCTGGTTCATGCCCTTGGAGAGCGTCTTGAGCAGCTTCTCCCGAATTCCGATGAGGTTCGTGAACTCTTCGATGCCTTCCACCACCGGCTTTCTGCGGCGAGGCTCGATGCCGCCCGCGCGCGCGAAGAAGTCGAGGTACTCATGGACCGTGATGTCGTGGTGCGTTGGTAACGCGTCCGGCACGAAGCCGATGCGCCGGCGCGCCTCCTCCGGTTCCTGCAGCACCGACACACCGTCCACGAACACGTCCCCCTCGGTCGGCTCATCGAGCGTAGCCATGACTCGCATGGTGGTGGTCTTGCCCGCGCCGTTTGGTCCCACGAAGCCGATCACCTCGCCTCCCCCGAACGAGAACGACACACCGTCGACCGCCACCGTCCGCCCGAACTGCTTGCGCAGCCCGCTCACGTCCACCCTCATGGAGTCCTCCGCGATGAATCCGAGTCGTCCTTCATCCAACCGATCACCACACCGCTGGCGCTGGCAGTGGTCGGGCGATCGAGCGCCACGCCCAGGAAGTTTCCGCCGCGAATCACGGCGGCATACATCCCCGGACGAAGGACTCCGTGCGGATCGTTCTCCACAATCGAGAGAAAGGGATACCAGCCCGCCGCGAGACGTTCCGCGATGTCCGGAACGCCCGAGCGCACGCGCTGCGTGCGTTTCAACAGGACTTCGCTCCCCGGCGTGACGTTCGCGGCGGTCCAGATCGAGCCGTCTGCGTCCGCTACGGACAGTCGAACGATGTGTGCGCCCAGACCATTCACCGCGGTCAGGCCGTTCGCCGCCGCTCGCACCGGCAACCGCTCCCGCCTCGACTCCGAACGGCGCAGGGCGAAGTAGCTCGGCACCCGCGTGCCCACCCATGAACCAAAGAGACGCTGGCCATCGTCCCACTCCATGTCGCCGTTCCCCACGTTCCCCATGGGGCGAATCTCCGTCTCGGGCTCGAAGACGACCTGGCCCCGCGGTGCCATCGTCGCGTAGATCCCACTCAGGCCGGCCGTGATCGCGTGGCCTCGCGTTTCGTCGAGCAGCGTCAACGCGCGCGAGCGATGGATGCGCACCCAGCCTTCGTCCATCAGCGTGGCGCCGATCAATGCCACGGATGCGAGCAGTGACACCAGCGGCAGCGTCCAGAACACCCAGAAGCGCCGGTTCTTCTTCGCCAGTGCGTAGAGGTTCAGCGGACCCCCGATCAGCACGAACGCGAGCAGCACTCCGAACAGCGAGCGCACCGGTAACGTGTTCTTCTCCAACAGCGGCAAGTCCTCCGAGACCTGACGAGGATCCAGGTGGGGCCGCCTCTCCATCCAGGTCACGACTTCGCTCTGGACCTGCTCGAGAGGCAACGCCGGATTCTCGAGCGTCACGCGCCCCAGCCCGTGAAACCCATACGAGCTCCCCGGACTCGGCCGCAGCCGAGGCAAGCCCTCGGGCGTACCCATGAAGAGCAGCCAGCCGCCAGCCGCGTTCCATCGCAGCAGCGCCGCGCGCACGGGAGGAGGAAGCTCTGCCCAGTCTCGATCCGTGAACACCGCCGCCTCGAAGCGTGAGTACTGCAGCCAGCTCGTGCTCCACTCCGCCGGCGCGAGCTCCGTGCGGTGCAGGCGCAGTAGCGGCAATGCACCGGCAGGCACCGAGCGTCCCGCCAGCACATCCTGCCCGTGGTCCCACGACGGCTCGCTCTTCAACGCCTGCCGCCGCCGCTCGCGACGATCGCCGGCCTCGACGAGGAGCTCGTCCGCCGTATACGACGTGGTCAGGAGCTGAGGAATCTCCACGATCGCGGACGCACGAGGGGCGAGCTGCACCGAGCGACGCGCGCGTGACGACGTCCCGTCGATCGAGCGCCCGCCACTCCGCACTTCGAAACGCACGACCATTTTCTCGTCCGAGAAGTTGGTCACGCGGAAGCGATACGCGTAATACTCGCCGTACTGTGGCGCACCGAACGTCTGCAATTCCACGACCTCGATCGGTCCGTTGCGCTCTACCGCCGCGGGAAGACCGGCGGCGCTGATTGGCCTAGCCTTGGACATCTGCAGTCGCTCCGAGGCCGAGCTTTCAATCCCGGAGACTCCAAGCACCACGAGCGCAACCGCCGCGATCCAGTTACGCACGGACAGCCTCCACCCGCAGGTCGGCGGGCAAACCGATCCCCGTCTCCTCCACCGCGCCGAGGACGTCGTTCACGATCTGCTCGGCCTTGATTCCGTCGAGGCGCGCCCGATACCCGAGGATCAGCCGGTGATTCAGCACCGCGAACGCCACGCGTTTCACGTCGTCGAAGCCAACCGTGGGACGCCCGGCCAGCAACGCCTCCGCCCGTCCCGCCTCGGCCAGTGCGATCGCGGCGCGCGGCGAGGCACCCAGGCTCACATACCGCGTCACACTCTCCACCCCCGGCGCCTCGCCCGGATGCGTGGCCGCCACAAGCCGCGCGATGTAGCGCGCAACGGGCCGCGGCAGAAAGATCCGATCCACTGCCGCGAAAAGCTCCGCCAGCTCCGCCGCCGTGAGCCGCGCTTGCGGCGGAGGAGTCTCCCCGCGCCGCCGGGTCGACACGATCTCTTCGAGCGTGGACGCATCGACGTGCGTCACGTGCAGCTTGAACAGGAACCGGTCGATCTGCGCCTCGGGCAACGGATACGTTCCCTCCAGCTCGATCGGATTCTGCGACGCCAGCACGAAGAACGGATCCGGCAGCGGCCGCGTGATGCCCAGCAGCGTCACCGCCCGCTCCTGCATCGCCTCCAGCAGCGCGGACTGCGTCTTCGGCGATGCGCGGTTGATCTCGTCTGCCAACAGCACATTCGTGAACACAGGCCCGGACTGAAACTGCATCACCCGCCGCCCGTCGTCGCTTTCCTGCAGGATGTTCGTGCCGAGAATGTCGCCCGGCATCAGATCGGGCGTGAACTGCACGCGGCGCAGCTCCAGCCCCAGGATCGCGCCGAGACTCTTGGCCAGAGCGGTCTTGCCGAGGCCGGGCACACCTTCGAGCAGGATGTGGCCCCGCGCCAGAATGCCCGTCACGACCATGCGGTGCAGATTCGAGCGACCCAGCAGCAGCCGGTCCAGCTCCGCGAGAATCGCGTTGGCACGCTCGGTATGCGGGCGAAGTTCCTCGGGCTGCAGCAAGGCATCGGTCATCGATCGTTCCTTTCGAAGAAGCGGCGTACGGTCCCACGATGGCGCGGCTGAACCACGGGAGTCACCGCGGAGCCGCCGCCCGCCTGGGCATTCGTCAACGCTCCGCCGGTAGAGAGCTCCGCGCTCGCGTTCGATGGCGCGGCTGCGCTGAGCCCGACCAACTCACTGTTCGCGAGCGTCGCCGCGGAAGCAGGAGGAAGAGTCTCCTCCCGGAACTCCGCGGCATGCTTGGACTCTTCGCCGAAGAACAGCGGGGCATCGCCCCGTCCCCGCTCGACACCGGGCTTGCCCCGCGCGAACTCACCGACGGAGTCGATCAGCCGTGTTCCCGGCGAGTTCTCTTTGAGGAAACGCGCCAGCGCGGCGCGATTGGCCGGCTCCGCCGCGCGCTCGAAGTCGCGGAGCGTCTTCCCATCGATCAGTCCCGCATCGCGCAGTTTCTCGAGCGTCGCCCGCAACGCGGCCTTGCCCGCTTTCGCCGACTCCGCGATGGCCTG
>Ga0307505_10000579_pt1 | contig 38926 bp, 38 predicted proteins | sample 23_S_MG_FD_202183 | JGI IMG/M metagenome (GOLD analysis project Ga0307505, IMG submission 202183) | Soil microbial communities from Populus trichocarpa stands in riparian zone in the Pacific Northwest, United States - 23_S | ecosystem: Environmental > Terrestrial > Soil > Riparian zone > Trees...
ACGATTTCAAACTCAACCGGCTGACCCTCTTCGAGAGAGCGGAAGCCAGCGCCCTGAATCGCCGAGTAGTGAACAAACACATCGCTGCCGCCTTCGCGCTCGATGAATCCGTAGCCCTTGGCGTTGTTGAACCACTTGACCTTGCCTGTAATACGCATCTTCTATCCCTACTTGCTAAGCAGGCCGCCGGTTGCCCGTCGCCCGCTGGATCGCATGCCTGACGAAGCCGTGGTCGGCGTCGGGGCACAAAAAAAGACCGCGAATGCTGGCGCGGCCTTCACTACACGTTCAGAGCCTTCCCGTAACGCACCGACTATCCTATGGGTCGGGCAAAGGCGCTGTCAAGCCAGCGAACCCCTCCCAGGCGCGGAAAGGCGCCTAGATTGGCCATGTTGAGAGCTCTGGTGAGCGTGTCGGACAAGTCCGGCCTGGTGGAGTTTGGCAAGGGCCTGGAGCGCCGCGGCGTGGAGTTGGTGTCGACCGGCGGCACGGCCACGGCGTTGCGCTCCGGCGGCTTGCCGGTGGTCGGGATCTCTGACGTGACCGGGTTCCCCGAGATGATGGATGGCCGGGTGAAGACGCTTCACCCCAAGGTGCACGGGGGCATCCTGGCCCGCCGCGCCGATCCGGCGCACATGGCCGCGGCGAAGGAGCACGGGATCGGTCTCATCGACCTCGTGGTCGTGAACTTGTATCCGTTCGCTACGGCAGCCGCCAACCCGGCAACGTCCTTCACCGGCTTGGTCGAAGAGATCGACATCGGGGGGCCGAGCCTGGTGCGGGGAGCCGCCAAGAACTTCGTCGACGTGCTGGTGGTCGTGGATCCGGCCGACTATCCGGCGGTGCTCGAGGAATTGGATCGCCCGGGTGGCCCCTCGCTGTCGTTCAAGTTCGACATGGCGCGCAAGGCGTTCGCCCACACGGCCGGCTACGATCTGGCTATCGCGTCGACGCTGGGCGACGTGGCGATCGCGGACGGCGCGTTCCTGCGGTCGCCGAACCTGGCCCCGGCGCATCTCGGCGTGGTCTTGGACAAGCTGCGCGATCTGCGCTACGGCGAGAACCCCCACCAGGCGGCCGCGTGGTACGCCGAGTCGCCGCGCACGGCACTGGGCGGGGCCCTGGTGCTGCAAGGCAAGGAGCTGTCCTACACGAACCTGCTGGATCTGGACGCCGCCGCGCGCATCGTCCTCGAGTTCGCCGAGCCGGCCGCGGCCGTGATCAAGCACACCAACCCCTGCGGCGTCGCCACTGGCTCGAACGCCGCCGACGCGTATGTTCGCGCGCGCGAGGCGGACGCGCTGTCGGCGTTTGGCGGCATCGTCGCGCTCAATCGCGCGATCGACGTCGACACGGCGCGCGCGATCGCGTCCACGCGGATCGACGCCGTGATCGCGCCCTCCGTCGACGAGGCGGCGCTGGCCGTGCTGGCCAGGAAAGCGCAGATGCGCGTCGTGACCGCCGACTTCTCCCAGTTGGCGGCGGGGTCGCGCCTCGAGCTGCGTTCGATCCTTGGCGCCGTGTTGGCGCAGCAGCGGGACCGCGTGGAGGAGGCCGCCGGACCGTGGCCGACGGCCGACCTGCGCGTCGTCACGCGGCGCGAGCCGACGGCGGAGGAGTGGCAGGCGCTGCGCTTCGCCTGGCGCGTCTGCGCGCACGTCAAATCCAACACCGTGATCTTCACCCGCGCCGACCGCACGGTGGCGATTGGCGCGGGCCAGATGAGCCGCGTGGACGCGGTGCAGGTGGCCCGGCTGAAGGCGCAGTCGATTGGCCTCGACGCGTTGCGGGGCACCGTGGCCGCGTCGGACGCCTTCATCCCGTTCCGCGACGGCCTGGACGCGGTGGCCGAGGCAGGCGCCGCCGCCGTGGTGCAGCCCGGCGGGTCCGTGAAGGACGACGAGGTCATCGCCGCGGCGAACGACCACGGCCTGGCGATGGTGTTCACCGGCCGGCGACACTTCCGGCATTGAGCTGAGGCCGCGAGAGGTAGGATCGGCGGCGCGCGTACAACCACCTCAGGAGGGTCGATGAAGGGACTGGCGAGCTGTGTGCTGGCGTTGGGGGTCGTCGCGGTGGCAGCGCCCCCAGCCGGCGCCCAAAGCAACCCCCGCTACGTGCAGTTTCAGCCGACGGCCGTGAAGGGTGCGCTCTATGCGCCCGACTCGGGACCGGCGCCGCACGTCGGCATCCTGGTCCTCCACCGGACCTCGAACTTCCTGGGCTACCACGGTTGCCGCGAGCTGTCGGGCCGGGGATACCTGGTCCTCTGCATGAACCCCCGGTCGGACAACAACGAAGCCCTGGTCCGCTGGGAAACCAACGCGCTGGACGTGAAGACCGGGATGACGTTTCTGCGCGCCCAACCCGGCATCACCAAGGTGCTCCTCTATGGGTTCAGCGGCGGCGGGGCGACGACCAGCTTCTATCAGGCCGTCGCCGAGGGAGGTACCGGCTACTGCAACGGCGCCGCGAAGCTGGTGCGTTGCGGCGAGGAGTTGGCGGGGCTGCCTCGGGCCGACGGCATCATCCTCGTGGACAGCAACCCGGGCAACGCGGCCAGCGCCCTGCGGCGGTTGAACGGTGCCGTCACCAACGACGTGGCCATGTTGGAACGCGGAGAGCCGGCGCAGATCGACCCCGCCCTTGACCCGTTCAACCCGGCCAACGGCTACAACCCCAAGGGCGCGTCCCACTACAGCGACGCGTTCGCCGCCAAGTACTTCGCGGCGCAGTCCGCTCGCGTGAACCGGCTGATCGATCTGGCGCAGAAGCGGCTCGAGGACATCGAGGCCGGGCGCGGCCGGTTCACCGACGACGACGTGTTCCTGCTGTCCCGCGTGGACACGGCCGAGCTGATGCTGCTGGATCCGCGCATCCACCACACCACGTTGCGTCCCCAGAAGGTGCTCAAGAACGACGGCTCGGTGGCGCGCCAGGTGGGCGAGAGCGTGCGGGTGGCGCAGCCCGAGCAGGCAACCCAGAATCGCACGTTTGCCCAGGGCACGTTGCTGCTGACATTGCGCTCCTTCTTGAGCGCCTATGCCGTCCGGTCGCGCCACGCCATGGACGACGTGGAGTGGTGTTCGACGAACAACTCCGTGCCGTGCGCCGTGCAGACCATCTCTGCGCCGATCCTGATGGCGTCGATGGGCGGCAACAACTACCTGCGCTTCATCGAGAGCTACTTCGAGTCGGCCAAGAGCGCCGACAAGGACTTCATCATCGTGGACGGCGCGAACCACAACCAGACGCCGTGCGTGCCGTGCGAGACCACGCCCGGGCAATACTCCAACACCGTGAAGAACTTCTTCGACTACGTGCGAGCCTGGATCGACAAGCGATACTGACGCGTGCGACGCCAGGCGTCCTGGCAGGGAGCGAGACATGAGAGTGCTGACGCTGGTTGGGGCCGTGCTGGCCATCGGCGCCATGGTGGTGTGGGCGCAGGAGCGCCGCGAGCTGAACCTTCGTGGCGGCCGGTTCGCGCCGCTGACGTGGGACACGTTGAACCCCGCGCAGAAGACGATGGTGAACGACCTGCTGAGCGGCACGCGGACGGCGTTGAATGGCCCGTTCAACGTGCTGCTTCGCAGCCCCGAGATGGGGAACATCGCGCAGAAGCTGGGGGAGTACCTGCGGTTCCGCACGGCCGTGCCGCGCAAGCTGAACGAGATGGCGATCCTGATGACGGCCAAGGCGTGGGATTCGCAGTACGAGTGGGTTGCCCACAAGTCGCTGGCGCTCGAGGCTGGACTGAGTCCGGCTGTCGCCGACGACATCCAGGCCGGGAGGCGGCCGAGCCGGCTGCAGCCCGACGAAGCCGTGGTCTACGACTTCTGCACTGAAATGCGGGAGAAGCACCGGGTCAGCGACGCGACGTATAAAGCGGCCCTGACCCTGCTCGGCGAGCGGGGCGTGGTGGACCTGATCGCGCTGATGGGCTACTACGACCTCGTGTCGATGGTCCTGAATGTGGATAAGTATCCGTTGCCCGCGGGAGCGGGAGTGCCCCCGTTTCCAGAGCCGTAGGGAGGAGTCGATGCCCAATGCTCAATGCTCAATGCCCACGGGGAAGAGGGGCTCAAGGAAGTCAGAAGTCAGAAGTCACAAGGCCCAAGGCCCAAGGCAGAAACGGCGTCAGCTGCACTGAACATGGATATCGATCTCCGCCGTCGGATGCTGGACTATTACGACGAACGGGCTCCTGAGTACGAAGAGGCATACACGCTGGGAACGGGTACGGCCTCGATACCCGATACGGAAGTGTTCAGGACCGAGGCCAAATCGTTGGCCGGTATCGTCCGCACATTCGCCCAGGGCCACCTGATCGATCTCGCGTGCGGCACCGCATACTGGCTGCGTCACTACGCGGACAGTTGTGGTCAGATCACCTTGTTCGATCAGTCGGAGAAGATGTTGCAGGAAGGCCGGACGAAAGTGGCCGATCTTGGGATAGAGAACCGATGCATTGGAGCGTCAGCGACGACGACTGAACGACGGAACAGAGTTCGAAATCTACAAGCGCTATTGTGATCGGACGGACATCTCAGAGTGGGCGGCCAAGTATGACGCAACCGTGCACGTCGACTATTTCGGCACGGTCTTTACGCGGTGTCAGGACGCTTCAATGTCCAAACAGCCAGCTAAAACGGCTTGCAGCCGACACGATGTCCAGACCGAGGGCCCGGCAAGACTGGCCACTGACAACCGGAGACCGGAGACCGGCGACTGGTGACCGACAACCGGAGACCGGAGACCGGAGACCTTGCCTTACCGCTCCGCTCTGCTCGCGGCAAACGGCAACGTGACCAGCACGAGGAACAACATCAGGAACTCGGAGTCGCCGAAGTTGTACTCGAACATCCCCGCGGCCAGCATGGCCGCCACGGCCGCGAGGCCCGCGGCCGGCAGCACCTTATCGACGCGATCGACCGCCGCCTTGAAGCGCCGATAGAGCGCGCGCACCAGGACGGCGATGAAGCCGACCCAGACCGCCAGCGCCGGTAGCCCGCGCTCCGCCGCGATCTGCATGGGCACGTTGTGCAGGTGCGGGTTCACCGCCTCCACCGCGCTGGCGTCCCGAAAGGTCGGGTACGCGCGCGGCACCATGTTCGGGCCGACGCCCGTCAGCGGATCCGCCCGCACCATGGCCACGCCGGTGCGCAGCATCGCCACGCGGTCGCGGTTGGACGGGTCCTGCAAGTCGAACATCGACATCATGCGCGTGGTGACCGTGTCCGGCGCCAGCGCGAAGAGCGCGGCGACGACCACGGGCAGGAACGCCGTCAAGCGGAAGTCCCGCAGGCCCAGGAGCAGACCGACGGCCGCACAGGTGCCCACCCAGGCGCTGCGTCCCAGGGTCAACGACAGCGCCACCACGAGCGCCGGCATCACCAATGCGGGCCACGTGCGCGCTTCGCGCGCGCCGAACACCACTCGCGCCAGCGCCGCGCACACGACCAGCATCAGCACGCCCGAGTAGGTCATGTAGTGGCCCAGGTTGCCCTGGGGCCGCTGGCCCAAGTTGTCGTAGTGCAAGACGGCGTACTGGACGATGCCGTAGGCCGCGCTGACGGCGCCGGCGGCGATCACGACATCGACGACCGTGGTGGCCCGGTGGCCACGCGCGAGGACGAACACCGCCGGCACGACTAGAAAGAGCACCAATTGCTTGCTGTCGGCGATGCTGGCCTCGACGTCCATCGAGAAGGCCGCCGACAGGAGCGTCACGCCGGCGTAGACACCCAGCAGGACGAACGCCGACGGTGCCAGCGGCCGCACGCGATCGCGCACGAGCACGGCCGCCCAACAGAGGAGCGTCGCCGTCAGCAGGATGCTGGCCGCGGCGATCGAAAACTGCAGCGAGGCCACGAACGCCAGGAGCGCGACCTGCGCCAGCCGATCGAGGATCGGCAGGGCCGGTGCAACCGGCGCGGCGGGGGCCGTGAGGCTGGCTGTCGTCATGGCGCCACCGTATGGCCAGGGGAACCCGACAGCCCGCGGGTTCCCACGGCCATGGCGCGCTCCGCGGCGGCCAGGACGCGGCTGGGGGCGATCCACGTGAGGCAGCGGAAGTCCCCGGGCTCACACGTGCGCTGGTGACACGGCCGGCAGGGAAGCGTGTCCTCGATCATTTCGCTGAACCAACGCGGGTCGCGCCATGGCCCCGACCGTTCGGCCAACGTGGGGCCCAGCAGGGCCACGATCGGCGTGTGGGTCGTGGCGGCCACGTGCAGCGGCCCGCTGTCGCCCCCAATGTACACCGAGGCGCGACGGGCCAGGGCGCGCAGTTCGGCCGGGTCGAAATCCCCGAGATCCAAGACGGCGCCATGGCGGGGTCCGAGGCGTACCCGTGCCGCCTCGCAAATGGACCGCGCGGTGGCCGGCTCGGACGGGCCCGCGGTTACCACCACCCGGCGATGTTCATCGCGCTCGACGAGTCCCACGACCAGATCGGCAAACGCCGAGGCCGGCCACCGGCGGAACGCGTTGCCGGCGCTGACGTGGATGAGGACCACGGTATGAGCAGGCGATACGCCCGCCTGGTGGAGGCGGTTGCCGACACGCGCTTCCGCCGCCGCATCGTCGGGCATCTCGACGGCGTCGCGCACCGGGTTGCAGGCGTCGAGGCCAAGCGGCCGCAGGAGGTCCCACTGATTCTCGACGGAGTGGCGGGGCGCCAGGTCCGGCGCGCGGTCCACGACGGTCGTGTACATCCATCGCCGGCCCTTGATCGCGTAGCCGATGCGCGTCGGCGCGCCGCTGGCCCACGTGAGCCACGCGCTGCGAGGGCCGCCGTGCATGTCGATCGCGACGTCGAACCGGCGGCGCCTCAACTGCCAGCCCAGCGCGACGTCGGCGCGCAGGCGCGACAGGCCTCGCGCGAGGGGCGCGACGATGACGTCGTGAAGATGTGGGTTGCCCAGAACGACGCCCGCGGCGAGGGGCTCGACCACGTAGGTCAGGGACGCGTCCGGAAACTCCCGCCGCAGGGCGCGCAGGAGCGGCGTCGTGAAGACGACGTCCCCCAGCAGGCGCAGCCGCACCAGGAGAATGTCCAAGGGGTGCTAGGGCTCGATCGTCGCCTCGTCGATGAGCATGACCGGGATGTCGTCCTTGATCGGGTACACGCGGTGGCACTGCCCGCACTTCAGGGCGGAGCCGTCCTTTACCAAGGTGACGGGCGTCTTGCAGTTCGGACAGGCCAGGATCTGGAGCAGTTCGGCATCAACGGGCACGGTGGGTATCTCCCTTGGAGGTCAAGAATACAGCATCCAGAAAACTTGGCTCCTGAAAGTCCCGGCCAATTGGGCAAGTTCTCGCCCCGCCAGAGGCGGGGCAATCGAACACCGCACTAGCGAGGCGGAGCCCAAACGTTCGGGGCGGAGCCTCGCTAGTTGTCATGGGAGGCTTTATGACGTTCTAATACCTCATGCCGCAGCGTCTCGGGGCACTGTTCTTGTTGGTCGTGCTGATGAGTCCGTCGGGGGCCGCGGCCCAGGACGGGGGCGCGTACTTCGAGTTTCTGCTCGCCCGGCGCCTCGAGGGGCAGGGCGACTTCGCGGGGGCACAGGCCGCGCTCGAACGCGCTGCGAAGGTAGACGCCCGGTCGTCGGAGGTGCGGGCCGAACTCGGCGCGTTCCACCTGCGCCGGAGCCAGCCCGAGGAAGCGGAAGGCGCGGCGAAGGCGTCGCTGGCCATCGACAGCAACAACCCCGAAGCCCACCGCGTGCTCGGGCTCGTCTACGCTGGCTACGCCGATGGCGGCAACCAGCAGCGCGGCCCCAATCCGCAGGCGGCGCAGTTCCTCAAAGACGCCATCATGCACCTGGAGCTGGCGTCTGCGTCGCCTCTGGCCAGCGACCTCGTTCTCAACTTCACCTTGGGGCGTCTGTACCTTCGTGCCGGGACGCCCGACAAGGCGGTGCAGTCCCTGACCCGCGTGGTCGGGCAGAACCCCGGCTCCATGCAGGCGCGGCTCCTGCTGGCGCAGGCGCACGCGGTGTCGAAGGACCTGCCCGCCGCGATCTCCACGCTGGAGGCCATCGTGGACGACGAGCCCCGCGTGGCGGCGGCGCTGGGGCAATACCAGGAGCAGGCCGGCCTGCTCCGCGAGGCAGCGGCCACCTACACCAAGGCTCTGGCCGTACAGCCGATGAGCCGCGAGCTGAAGTCGCGTCGGATTACGGCGTTGTACAACGCCAAGGACTACGCGACCGCCGCGACCTTCGCGGCCGATGCGCGCCGGCAGCACCCGGAAGACGCGCGCTTCCCTCGGCTGCAGGGACGGGCGCTGTTCGACGCGGGTGACCGCCTTGGCGGGATATTGGTACTCGAGGCCGCAGCCAAGACCTTCGCGAAGGACACGCCGACGTTGTACGCGCTGGCCGACATCTACCGCGACGCCGGCCGCGGCGTGGACGCCGAGCAGGCGCTGCGACAAGTGCTGGTGCTCGAGCCCACCAACCCCAACGCCCTGAACTACCTGGGCTACCTCCTGGCGATGCGGGGCGACAAGCTGGACGAGGCCGTGCAGCTCGTGCGCAAAGCGCTCGAGTCCGAGCCGGACAACGGGGCCTACCTGGACAGCCTGGGCTGGGCGCACTTCCGTCGGGGCGACCTGGCCGAGGCGGAGAAGTACCTCAGTGCCGCCGCCCAACGGATGCCGGGCAACTCCGAGGTGCAGGATCACCTCGGCGACGTGTTTGCCAGGCGCGGGCGGATCGAGGACGCGATTGCCGCCTGGACCAAGGCGCTCGACGGCGACGGCGAGGACGTGGACGTGGCCGCCCTCCGCCGGAAGATCGACGACGCCCGCACCAAGAACCGCCGCTAGGCTCTCCGATCAGCAAACGTGACGGTCTTTCGCATCCGCCGTAGTAGCCAGCGGGGCGTCTCGTGGCTGCTCGCCTGCGGCGCGGTGGCTGCGCTCTCTTCCTGCGCGCCACGGCGCGTGACGCTGCCGCAGGACGCCGGGGCGCCGATGGCCGATGCCGTCACCGTGTATGCGGAGGTGTCGGCGACGTGCCGCGGGATCCGCACGTTCACCGCGGAGCTGGGGCTGTCGGGTCAAGTGGGCGACGCCCGTGTCAGGGGACGAGTGATCGCCGGATTCGAGCGTCCGGGGTCGATGCGGCTCGATGGCGTCGCGCCGTTCGGTCCGCCGGCGTTCATCCTGGCCGCGCGTCCGGGCGCCGCCGTGCTGCTGTTGCCGCGCGACGAGCGCGTCGTGAGGGATCAGGATGCTCGCGGCGTGCTGGGCGCCTTGACCGGCGTTCCCCTGTCGCCCGCGGATTTACTGGCGGCCCTCACGGGCTGCGTGGTGCCGGACGCGGTGGCCGGGACGGGCCGGATCCACGACAAGGGGTGGGCGTCCATCGACCTCGGGAGCGGGGCCACGATGTTCTTGCAACGCGTCGGCGGACGATGGCAGCCGCGGGCGGCGCGCCGCCCGTCGTGGGAGATCGAGTACGACCTGTGGCAGAGCGGTCTGCCGCGCGCCGTGCGGTTGCGGTCGGCTGGGGAGTCGGTGCCCGTGTCCCTCTCGGTGGCCGTGTCGCAGATCGAGGCCAACGTCGATATACAAGATAGCGCCTTCACGCTCGACGTGCCCCCAGGCACCCAGGCGCTCACGCTCGAGGAGCTTCGCCAGTCCGGTCCGCTACGCGAACGACGATGAGTAGTCGGCGACGACAAACGGTCTGCGCAGTTACCACCGCGGCCCTTGCGAGCGCCGTCGCGATGGGTGCGGAGGTTGGCATGCCCCGCGAGGACCAGAACGGCCAGGCGGGCCGAGCGGCGCGCGCGTCCGTCTGGCGTCACGAGGTCGTGCGGACCTACCCGCATGATCCCGACGCGTTCACGCAGGGGCTCGTGTTTCGCGACGGCGCGTTGTACGAGAGCACGGGGCTGAACGGCAAGTCGTCGCTGCGCCGCGTGGCCCTGGAGACGGGCCGCGTGCTCCAGCGGACGGCGGTGGATCGACGCTACTTCGCCGAGGGGCTCGCCGCCTGGGGCCCCAACCTGGTCCAGCTGACCTGGGATACGAACATCGCGTTCGTCTACGACCGGGCGAGTTTCAAGCTCCTGCGCACCTTCACGTATGGAGGCGAGGGGTGGGGACTGGCCGACGACGGCCGTCAACTGATCTTGAGCGACGGCACGCCGGCGCTGCGGTTTCTGGACCCGGCCACCTTCGCCGAGACGCGGCGCGTGACGGTCCGCGACGGCGCGACGCCCGTGGAGGACCTGAACGAGCTGGAGGTGGTGGACGGCCTCATCTACGCCAACGTGTGGCTGACGGATCGCATCGCCGTGATCGCGCCCGCCGACGGCCGCGTGGTCGCATGGCTGGATCTGAAGGGCTTGGCGCCGAAGGGTGCGTCGGCGGATGCCGTGTTGAACGGCATTGCTTACGATGCCGCGGGCGGCCGATTGTTCGTGACCGGCAAGCTGTGGCCTCGCTTGTTCGAGATCCGCGTGCGTCGCCCATGACGCCTCGCCGTCCCGCGACGCCTCGTCGCGCTCCTGCCGGACCACGCGCGCCGCGTTCGGTCAGCGTGCGCGCGCACGCGAAGATCAACCTGGACCTTCGGGTCCTGGGCACGCGTCCCGATGGGTTCCACGAGCTGCGCACCGTCTTCCAGGCGATCGCCCTGCACGACACCGTGGAGTGCGTCGCCAGAGAGGGTGCCTTCGGCATCGAGTGCGACGTCGCCGGTGTGCCGCTCGACGCCTCCAACCTCGTGTGGCGCGCGGCCGACGCGTTGTGGCGATCGGTGCGGCGTTCGGGGCCGCCGACCGACGTCTTGGTCCGTTTGGCGAAGCGGATTCCCCTGCAGGCGGGGCTCGGAGGGGGCAGCGCCGACGCCGCGGCGACGCTGCTGGGCCTGGTCAAGCTGTGGCGCCTGCCAATCAGAGCGTCGCAGCTCACGGACGTGGCGGCCACCTTGGGGTCGGACGTCCCGTTCTTCCTGTCGGGGGGAACGGCCCTGGGGCTCGGGCGCGGCGACGAGGTGTACCCCTTGGCCGACCTCCCGCGCCACTGGATCGTCCTGCTGGTGCCGGGGTTCGGCGTGTCGTCCGCCGACGCCTACCGGTGGTACGACGCTGAGCGCGAACTGGGTGGCGGCGCGTCGCGCCGGGACCCGCAGTACGTGCCCGGGCCCTGGCCCTCGCGGGCCGCCCAAATGGTGAACGACCTGGAGGCCCCCATCGCCCGTCACCATCCCGAGATCGACCAGATGCGGGCGGCGCTACGGCGGTCGGGTGCGCTGGCCGCGGCCATGACCGGCAGCGGGTCCACGGTCTTTGGCCTGTTTCAGCGCCGGAAGGACGCCACGAGCGCCGTGGCCCACCTGTCCGGGGGCGGATGGCGGGTGCTGCTGACCGAGTCGCTCGACCGTGGCACGTACGCGGCCCGAAGCCGTCCCCGCTAGCCAGGCGGCCAGGCACTCTTCCTTGGCGCTTTATCGATGTTTCCACTACACTTGGGGTTTGCGCTGGCCTGCCCATGCGGCTCTGGGTGTGCCACCTTCGGCCGGGCCGGGGATGGCAGCAGTCGCACGGGGGTGCGGCGTGAGTGATGGGGCGTGGCCAAGCGGTAAGGCGCGGGACTTTGGCTCCCGTATTCGGAGGTTCGAATCCTCCCGCCCCAACCAGATCGGGCTCGCGTGGGGTTCAGAGCCCGATCTGCCAGTGTCTTTTGGGCGCGCTTCGCGCGCCAGGGTTTCACCAGGGAACAACGGGGTATGTCGGGAGTGAAGGTCTCGTAACGTCTGCGATGAAACGACCTCTGAGTGGTGACGGGCTCGTGGCAACAGGCTTTGGCGACCTGAAGGTCTTCTCGGGCAGCGCGAACCCGCAGCTATCACGGGAGATCGCCGACGTACTGGGCATTCCGCTCGGGCAGGCGCGCTTGCGCCGGTTCCCCGACAGCGAGGTGTCGTTCCAGATCGACGAGAACATCCGCGGCGCGGACGTCTTCATCGTGCAGCCGACCTCGAACCCGGTCGACCAGCACCTGATGGAGCTGCTGGTGATGATCGACGCGTTCCGCCGGTCGTCGGCGGCGCGGATTACCGCGGTGGTGCCCTATTACGGCTACGCCCGGCAGGACCGCAAGGACAAGCCCCGCGTGCCGATTTCGGCCAAGCTGGTGGCGAACCTGCTGAGCGCGGCCGGTACGCACCGGGTGTTGACGATGGACCTGCACAAGGCGCAGATCCAGGGGTTCTTCGATATCCCCGTCGACCACCTGTTCGCCGCGCCGGTCATCATCGACTACTGCTCCCGGCTGCACTATCCCAACCTCACGATGGTGTCGCCGGATGCGGGGGGCGCGGAGCGTGCTCGCGCCTACGCCAAACGTCTGGGCGCGGAACTCGCGATCGTCGACAAGCGCCGAAGCGAGGACGGCACGGCCGAGGTGATGAACGTGATCGGCGACGTCAAAGGCCGCACGTGCATCCTGCAGGACGACATCATCGACACGGCGGGGACGATTCAGAAGGCCGCGACGGCGTTGAAGGAAAACGGCGCCGAGCGCGTGCTGGCGTGCGCCGTCCACGGCGTGTTGTCGGGGCCGGCGATCGAGCGCATCGAGAAGGCGCCGCTCGATCAGCTGATCGTCACCAACTCGGTGCCGCTGGGCGAGGCGGGCCAGCGGTGCAAGAAGATCGTCGTGCTGTCGGTGGCACGGCTCCTGGGACAGGCGATTCGTAATATCCACGAGGAAACGTCGGTGTCGTCGCTGTTCGTCTAGCGACGCGCCGATACGTTGAGGACGAAGGACGGCAAGGACGACTATGGAAGCCACACTTGAAGCGGTAAAGCGAACCAGTCGGGGCAAGAACGAGGCGCGACGGCTCCGCGCGGCGGGCAGCGTGCCCGCGGTCGTGTACGGAGCTCGCCAGGCGAACGAGGCGCCCGTCGGTATCCCGGTGACGGTGGATCCGAAGCTGCTGCTGCGCATCCTCCACTCGGAGTCCGGCGTCAACACGCTGATCAAGCTTCGAGTGGACGGCGCCGAGACGTCGGTGCTGGTGAAGGAGTATCAGCTCGACCCCGTGACGAGCGCGCTCCTGCACGCCGACTTCTACCAGCTGGCGATGGACAAGCTGCTGGTGCTGACGGTGCCGGTGCTCCTCAAGGGCGAGCCGCGCGGGGTGAAGCTGCAGGGCGGGCTGCTGGACTTCGTGACACGCGAGATTCAGGTAGAGTGCCTGCCGGCGGACATTCCGGAGCACATCGACATCGACGTGACGGAGATGGAGCTGCACCAGGCCATCCGCGTCCGCGACCTGCCGCCCAACCCGAAGTGGAAGGCCGTCACCGAAGGCGAGACGATGCTGGTCCACATCGTGGTGCCGAAGGCCGAGGAGGCCGCGGCGGCGACTGCCGTCGAGGGCGCGGCCGCGGTGCCGGAGCCGGAAGTGGCGAAGAAGGGCAAGACCGACAAGGACGACGAGAAGGACAAGAAGGACAAGGACAAGAAGTAGACCGCGGGCAGTTTCGGGCCATGAAGCTGGTCGTCGGGCTCGGCAATCCCGGTCGCGACTACCGCGACACCCGGCACAATGTCGGGTTCATGGTGGTGGACGAGGTGGCTCGCCGGCATCAGCTGTCGTGGGGGAACCCGCCGGCGCAGGTGCCCGACGCGTATGCGGTGAAGTGGTTCGGCGCCGACGTGATGCTGGCCAAGCCGCTCACGTTCATGAACCGGAGCGGGGACGTGGTGGCGGGGCTGGCGCGGTATTACGACGTGTTGCCCGCCGATGTGCTGGTGGTCGTGGACGAAGTGGCGCTGCCCTTCGGCCGACTGCGGGCGCGGGCTCGGGGGTCGGCGGGCGGCCACAACGGCCTCAAGTCGGTCATCGAGCGGTTGGGAACCAACAACTTCCCGCGTGTGCGGGTGGGGGTTGGGCGTGGGGATGGCAGGCGCGACCTGGCGGACCACGTGCTGTCGAAGTTCGAGGGCGGCGAGAAGGCCGAGCTCGAAGGAGTGATCGCCAGGACGGCCGATGCCGTCGAGATGTTCGCCGCAGCGGGCATCGACAAGGTGATGAACGCGTACAACCCGGATGCTGCGGCGCCGGACATTGACTGACTCCTTGCCACTCGCATGAGTTGGGTGGCCGTCAGGCCTGGTGATGTCACCGGGCCAAGTCACGTCCAGAAGGAGACGTAATGACAAGGAAGTACGAGCTCGTCTACATCGTGTCGCCCGAGGCGACCGACGAACAAGTGGCCGAGGTGCACACGCAAGTCGACGCCGTCGTGCAGCGCCTGGGCGGCCAACTCGAAAAAACCGAGAACTGGGGCCGCCGGAAGCTGGCCTACGAGATCGGGCGCCACAAAGAGGGCACCTACGTGCTCGAGGTCATCCACGGAACGGGCGAACTGATGAAGGAAATCGACCGCCGCTTGAAGGTGCTCGATTCCGTCATCCGTCATCTGACCGTGCGCGTGGACGAGGCGCAGGCCGTGCTGGATCGCAGCAAGGCCAGGCGGACCGCCACGTCGCAGCGGCGGCGTGTGGCGCGTGGGTTGCCGGCCGATCGCCAGCCCGGCGAGGGCCAGCGCAACGACGCGGATGATGACCGGGACGACCGGTTCGACATGGGCGGCATGTAGGGCGGTCACGCCAAGAGGTAGACGACTATGGAAGGACGAAAGAGCTTCGGCGCCAAAAAAGGCGGACGCGGTACCAGCGCGGCAGGCAAGGACGGCCAGCGCCGGCCGATGTTCCGCAGGCGCAAGGTGTGCAAGTTCTGCAGCGACAAGATCGACGACATCAACTACAAGGACACGCGGCTGCTGCTGCCGTTCGTGCCCGAACGCGCCAAGATCCTGCCGCGGCGGATCTCGGGCACCTGCGCGCTGCACCAGCGCAAGCTGCGTGTGGCGCTGATGCGGGCGCGCCAACTGGCCCTCATCCCGTACACGGCGGAGTAGGCGAGACGTCATGGAAATCATCCTCAGACAGCACGTCGACAACCTGGGCAAGCGCGGCGAGGTCGTGAAGGTGGCCGCCGGCTACGCCCGCAACTACCTGCTGCCGCGGAAGCTGGCCCTGCTGGCGACCGACGGCAACAAGCGGCACGTCGAGCGCGAACGCAAGATCGTGGATGCGCGCGAGGCCGACGAACGGTCGCAAGCGCAGGCCGTCGCGGCTCGGCTCGAATCGATCGAGATCAACTTGGCGCGGCGCGTGGGCGACACCGAGCAGCTCTACGGGTCGGTGACCTCCTCCGACATCGCCGAGTTCCTGAAGGGCAAGGGCTTCGACATCGATCGGCGCAAGCTGATCATGCCCGAAGCCATCAAGACGCTCGGCGAGCACATCGTGCCGCTGCGCCTGCACCGCGACGTCACCGTGTCGCTCAAGGTGCAGGTGGCGAAGGAAGGGACGGCGTCGTCCTAGAAGACAGCGCCCCGTTCCGAAGCCCTCTTTGAGGAGGGCTTCGAGCGGGGGCTCGTCAAGGCCCAATGCTCAATGCCCAATGCCCAAGGGCTGAGCGATTGGCCCCCAACGATCCTCTTCAGTTCCTATGGGTCGACGTCGATGTCCAGGTTGCCTGGCATCCGCTTGTACGCAATAGCGGCGTGGTGGCGCTCCATCTCCGTCGGCGCGTCGGCGACGTTGTTCGTTGTGCTCCGCGGGAACATCATCGAGCCCAACACGTCCACGTGCGTGAAGCCGAAGGCGTGCCCCAGTTCGTGGGCGAAGACGCCAACCAGGCTGCACGACGTGTCGTTGTCCAGGAAGATCTGCCCGGCCGTCAACCCGACGAACGCTGAACCGCACACACCGGGTGCCAGGTCTCTCCGCTCGATCACGATCCACCCGTTCTGACGTGGGCGCGGCGAGGGCCCGGTTTCCCACCGGGTCACCTGAAACATCCCGCCCGTCAACTGCGGCACGACGCGACGAGCGACCTGCTCCAGATCTTCGGCGACCCGCTGCGACAGGCCGCGGGCGCCTTCGACCTCCAGGAAGAAGGCGGGGGCCTGACGCAGCACCCGCAAAGGCTGGAGTGCGCCGTCGAGTCCTCCGCGCGCGAACATGCGATAGAACTCGACGTCGAACATCGACTCGGGAATGAGATCCACGGTCGACGCTGTCGCGTTCGTGTCGCGCGGCACGTACCCTGGCGCCGAGACGAGGAGCCGCCCGCCCGCGATCGTGGCGTCGTAGCCGAACACGGGCGCCCCCGTCACGGTGTTCGTCACGCGCCCGGCAAACACCGGGGGCCCCGTTGGCAGCGTCGGGGTGATGGGCGCGGGGTTCATCGAGGGAGCTGTCGGCGAGGACCCGCTTCCGCCGCATCCGATGGCCGCGACGGCAAGGGCGATCAGGATCAGCACGGACGCCTTATATCACGCGGATCCTGACGCTTGGACCCTGGCCGCGCCGCTCGTACACTGCGCCGATGGGCCGCTACGATTTCCTGGTCGATTCCTACCGCACCGAGCGAGAGAAGACGCTGAGCGTCTGGTCGCAGGTCCCGGACGAGCAGATGGCGTTCCGCCCAGAACCCCGTGCCCGGACGCCGCTCGAGCACATGGTGCACCAGTGCCTCAGTGAAGGGGCCTGGATGACGGGCATGCTCGGCCTTGCCGTGTCGCGCCCTCCGTTGCCGGCGTCAGAGACCCGGCTCGACTTTCTCGGGCACTACGCGGCCTGCTCGGGTGAGCGTCTGGCGGCGCTGGCCTCGCAGCCGGATGAGTGGTTCGAGGCTTCCACCACGTTCTTCGACGTGACGCGCTCCAAGGCGTGGGTGCTGGTGCGGCGGCTGACGCATTCCGCCCATCATCGGGGCCAGCTGACGACGTATCTCCGCCTGTGGGGCCGCGACGTGTACTCGACGTACGGGCCCACGGCCGACACTGGGGGACTGGCCAAGGACGGTGCGCGGGTCGTCTATCGCTACGCCTCTGTCGAGGATCTGCTCCGTCACGAGGCGACCGGGGGCAACGGGGCCCCGCTGCCCGGCGTCGGTGCCGCACCGCCCACCGAACGACCCCGGGACTGAGGTCCGAAAGGAGCTCGTCGCGTGGACCATTGTTCCGCCGGCGGGCAGACATCGGCCCGACTGTCCTGCGTCCTGCTTCACGCTTCCGCCCGGTCGTCGCGTAAACCCAGGCGCCGGGCCGTGCATGTGCCGTGGCTGGCATCGGCCTCGCAGTAGAGCTGAGCCATGCGAACGCGAATCAGCCTGTCCGCCCTCGTTGCCATTGCCCTCAGCGCCGGTTCGGCCAGCGCCGCTCCCATCACGTGGGGCCTGACGTCTGCTCCGTGCTCCTCGACTGGGGGCACGTCGATGGGCAACACCAAGACGTACTGCTCCGCGCCCGGTCCTTCGGTCACGGCCAGCGCGTGGGCGAACACAGGCGATATCCTGCCGCTCCCTGCCGGTGCCAATACGGCACTGGCGGTGGCTCAGCTCGAAGTCTTCAGCGGCGGGCTTGGCGTGCGCAACGCCGACTGGAACGTTGCGGTGCCAGGTAGGGACACCAACGAGGGCTCGTCTCCGGAGCACGCCGTCGACAACAACGATCGTTTCGATTCCGTGCTCTTCGCCTTCGAGGCCGATGTGGAGTTGACGAGCCTGACTCTCGGCTGGGTCGGCAGCGATTCCGACATCACCGTGCTGGCCTACACCGGCGGCGGCGCACCCGTGCTGGCAGGGGCTACCTACGGGGCGCTCACCGGTGTTGGTGGCGGGTGGGCGCTGGTCGGACACTACCTGAACGCCGGCACGGGCTCGGAGGCGATCAATCCCCTCGGCTACAGTTCGCGCTACTGGCTGATCGGTGCCTACAACTCGCTGGTTGGTGGCGACAAGAGTTACGTCGGCAACGACGCCGTGAAGATCGAGTCGCTGACCGGCGAGGAGCGTCGTCAGGTGCCGGAGCCGGCGTCCCTCTCGCTCCTTGGCCTGGGTTTGGCGGGCTTGGCGTCCCGTCTGCGTCGCGCGCGCCGAGGCTGAAGCCGCCGCGCATGGGTCGGGCCGGGCTCCCCCCGGCCCGATTCACGTACACCCAACCGCCGGCCGTCACTCTCTCACGGCAGGACCGGCGGCGTATACGTCAGCGTGTAGTTGAGCACCCACACCAGGACGAGAACCAGCGGCACGTGCACGACGAACTGCAGCACCGAGTACCCCACGATGTCGCGCGCCTTGAGCCCCAGGATCCCGACGAGCGGCAGCATCCAGAACGGGTGAATCAGGTTGGCCAGCGCCTCGGTGGCGTTGTAGGTCTGCACCACCCATCCCAAATGCACGTTCAGGGACTTGGCGGCTTCGAGCATGTAGGGCGCCTCGATCAGCCATTTGCCGCCGGCCGACGGGATGAAGAGGCCCAGGAACGCCGAGTAGATGCCGATCATCACCGGGTAGGTGTGCTGCGTGGACACCGACACGAAGAAGTGCGCCATCTGCGTGGCCAGGCCCGATTCGGTCAGCATCTTCACGATGCCCGCGTACATCGGGTACTGGATCAGCACGCCGCCCACCGGCGTGATCGAGGCGCCGATCGCCTGCACGAAGCTCTTGGGCCGCCAGTGCAGCAGCAGGCCCACGATGAGGAACATGAAGATGTACACGTTGAGCTGCAGCAGCACGCCGGCCCCATTGGCCGCCACCTCCCGGGCCAGGTAGCCGAAGCCCAGGAAGGAGATGACGATCGTCAGGAACGGGCTGTATTCCAGCCATTCACCGGGTGTGTGCCGGGCGCCGATGTCGTGCGACACGCGCTCGTAGACAACGCCCATGTCGGCCATGCCCTTGGCCTGGGAGGCCGGCGGCGCGGAGAAGTAGGAGACGGCCATCGATACCACGATGAGCGCGCCGGCAATGACCAGGCTCTGCCACAGTCCAAGCGTCTCGCTGAGGGGGATGACGCCGCTGATGGCCTCGACCGAGTCCGGCAAGGAAGCCGACGATGCCATGATGAGCGCGGCCGACGACGACAGGCCCAGCGCCCATACGCTGCCCACGCCCAGGTAGGCCGCGGCGCCAATCGCCCGGTAGTCGGCCCCCTTGACCCGGTGCGCCACCTCCTTGGCCAGCAGCCCGCTGAAGATCAGGCTGAAGCTCCAGGACAGCAGCGACGCCAGCATCGAAAACAGGCCCACGTAGGCGGCGGCACCGGGCCCGGTCTTCGGAAAGGCCGCCAGCGCGCGCACCACGGCGTACACGGGCGGGGCCGTGGCCACCGCGTAGCCCGTGACCACGATCATCGACATCTGAAGGGTGAACGTGGCCAGGTCCCAGAATCCCGACCCGAACCGCTGGGCGGTCTCGAGGGGGGAGCTTCCCGACAGGACGCTGGCCACGGCGACGATGGCCGTGGCCGCCAGCGCCAGGGCGAAGGCATCGGGAAACCAGCGCTCGAACCAATCGGACAACCGAAGGCCGAGCGAGGCCAGGGAGCGGCCGGAGCCCGGACCGGACGTCGAGTTCGAGGGCGTACCTGTCGTGGGGGTTGCCATAGGGGGGCCGGTCCGGCGACGCGGAATCGAGGCGCCGAATATATCAGACCCGCACTGATACAATTAGCGGCTGTCTTCACTGTTTGGTCCGGCCTCTCCTCGTGGGTCGGGCCCAACGGACCGAGACTGGGCCCGTTGGCCTCGCACGTCGAGGACACTTCCGCGGAAGGCGCGGAGCGAAGCCGGCCGCATACCTGAACCTGACATGGCAAACCTCGGATACGTCGGCCTGGGTGTGATGGGAAGCCGAATGGTCGACCGCCTGATGGCCAAGGGCCACACGGTGACCGGCTACAACCGCACGAAAGCCAAGGCGCAGTGGCTGTTGGACAAGGGCATGCAGTGGGCCGACACGCCCCGCGCCGTGGCCCAGGCGGCCGATGTGGTGTTCGTGATGGTCACCGATTCGGCGGCGCTCGAGGCCGTGGCCAATGGTCCCGACGGCCTGGTGGAAGGGATGTCGGCCGGCAAGATCGTGGTGGACATGAGCACCCTGAGCCCGGAAACCAGCCGGGCCCTGGCTGCGCGCGTCCGGGCGAAGGGCGGCGACATGGTGGATTCGCCGGTGTCGGGCAGCGTCGTCACCCTCGAGCAGGGCAAGCTGACGATGATGGTTGGCGGCACCGCCGAAACCTTCGCCAAAGTGCACCCGCTGCTCCTGGACATCGGCCCGAAGGCGACCCACGTGGGCGACAATGGCCTTGCCGTGTCGATGAAAATCGCCATCAACCTGAACCTCGCGGTCCAGATGTTGGCGTTCTCGGAGGCGGTCCTGCTGGCCGAGAAGTCCGGCATCGCCCGCAAGACGGCCGTCGAGGTGCTGGTCAACAGCGTGGCCGCCTCGCCCATGGTGCAGTACCGCGGGCCGATGATCCTCAACATGCCCGACGAGGCATGGTTCGACATGAAGATGATGCAGAAAGATACAGCGCTGGCGCTCGAACTGGGGCGCAGCGTGCGCGTGCCGTTGCCCACGACCTCGGTGGCCAACGAGTTTCTTACGGCCGGTCGAGCCACCGGGCTCGAGAAGAAGGACTTCGCGGCCATCTTCCAGGTTCTTGCCAAGTTGTCAGGAGTGAACGAATGAGCGCTGTGAAGGCCAAGGCGTCCGCCTCGGCGATTAGCACCGACCAGTTGATGCGGTTCTACCGGCAGATGGTGGCGATCCGGTTGTTCGAGGAACGCGTCAACGATCTCTATACCCGCGCGCTGATGCCGGGGCTGGCGCACCTGTACATCGGTGAAGAGGCGATCGCTGTAGGCGTCTGCGAGGCGCTTCGCAAAGACGACTACGTGACCAGCACGCACCGCGGCCACGGGCACTGCCTGGCCAAGGGTGCGTCGCCGGATCTGATGTTCGCGGAGCTCCTGGGCAAGGAAGCCGGCTACTGCAAGGGCAAGGGCGGCTCGATGCACATCGCCGACCCCGCCACGGGCAACCTGGGCGCCAACGCCATCGTGGGTGGCAGCGCCGGCATCGCCACGGGCGCGGCCTACGCGTCGAAGTATCTGAAGACGGGGCGCGTGGCCATCTGTTTCTTCGGCGAAGGCGCCCTGGGGCAAGGTCTCCTGTACGAGGAGATGAACCTGGCCCAGCTGTGGAAGCTGCCGGTGATTTTCGTCTGCGAGAACAACGGGTACAACGAGTACACGCACTTCTCCGAATCCACCGCGGGCTCGGTCACGGGTCGCGCGCAGGGATTCGGCATTGCGACCGAAACGGCCGACGGCCAGAACGTCCGCGAGGTGTACACGATCGCGTCCAAGTACATCGAACGGGCGCGCAGCGGAGAAGGGCCCGCGTTTCTCGAGTTCAAGACCTATCGCTACCATGGCCACCACGTCGGCGACATCGCGCGGGCCTACTACCGGCCGAAGGCCGAGGAGCAGGAGTGGGTCACGCAGCGCGATCCCGTGACGCTGCACGGCGAGTGGCTGATGTCCAACGGCGTCGCCGACCGCGCCGCTTTGGACGCGATCCAGGCCGAGCTCATCACCGAGATGGACGCGGCCGTGGAATTCGCGGTGGCCTCACCCTACCCGGATCCGATCCGCGTAACCGAAGACATCTACGCCTGAGTCATCCTAGGACCAAGTTCAAATGGCACAGACAGCGATCGCAGTTCGAGAACTGACTTTTGGCGACGCCATCAAGGAGGCGATCGCCGAGGAGATGCGGCGCGACAGCAATGTCGTGCTGATGGGCGAAGACGTGGCCGAGGCCGGCACCACGTTCAAGGTCCTGACGGGCCTGGTGGACGAGTTCGGGACGACTCGCGTGATCGACACGCCAATCTCCGAGGCCGGCTTCACGGGCCTGGGCGTGGGCGCTGCGATGGCGGGCATGCGACCGATCGTCGACATCATGTTCGGCGACTTCATGACGATCATCATGGACCAGCTCGTCAACCAAGCCGCCAAGATCCATTACATGTCGGGCGGGCGGTGGAAGGTGCCGATGGTGGTGCGATGCACGATGGGCGCGACGCGCCGGTCGGCCGCGCAGCACTCGCAGTCCCTGCACGCCTGGCCGAGCCACGTGCCGGGTCTCAAGGTGGTCGTGCCCTCGACGCCCTACGACGCGAAGGGCCTCTTCAAGGCGGCCGTGCGCGACGACAACCCGGTCGTCATCTTCGAGCACAAGATCAGCTACCGCAAGGTGAAGGGCCCGGTGCCCGACGACGACTACATCATCCCGCTGGGCGTGGCCGACGTAAAACGCGAGGGCACCGACATCACGCTGATCGCCCTCAGCAGCATGGTGCAGGTGGCGCTGGGCGCCGCCAAGATGCTCGAGGAAGTGGGCATCAGCGCCGAGGTGGTTGACCCGCGGACCACGTGGCCGCTCGACGAGAAGACGCTCATCGAATCAGCGAAGAAAACGTCGCGCTGCATCGTCATCGACGAGGGCTACCACCGCTACGGTGTGACCGGGGAACTGGCCTCGGTCGTCCAGGAAGGCGCGTTCTACTACCTGGACGCGCCGGTGCGGCGCATGGGCGCCATGCACGTGCCGATTCCGTTCTCGCCGTCGCTCGAGGACACGACGGTGCCGACCGAGAGTCAGGTGTTCGACGCCGCACGCGAGTTGTGCAACAAGTAGGAAGGCTTCGCGTCCCTACTTGTTACAGTGTTAGCTGTTGAACGCCGACCCCGATAGAGGAGCGTAACCCGTGGCAATCAAGACATACGGCACGATGGCGGTGGACTGGGAGCGCCGAATCGATTTCGATCGGCTGCGCCGCGAGCGGCTGGCCCGCGTCAAGGACATGTTGGCGAAGTCGGAGTTGGGCTCGGTGCTCTGCTTCGACATGAACAACGTGCGCTACATCACGGCGACGCACATCGGCACCTGGGCGCAGGACAAGATCAGCCGCTTCACGCTGCTGCCGCAGAACGGCGAGCCGATTCTCTGGGACTTCGGGTCCGCCGCGCGTCATCACCAGCTGAACTGCGACTGGCTGGGCGATCGCTCGCGCGCCGGCATCCCGCTGATGCGCGGGGCGATGTCGCCGGAGATGGGCCGCGCCGAGGAAGTGGCGCGCAAGATCAAGATCGAGCTGGAAAAAGCGGGCCTACACAAGGAACCGGTGGGCGTGGACGTCGTCGAGCCGCCCATCCTGTTCGCGCTGCAGAAGGAGGGCCTGAACATCGTCGACGGCCAGCAGCTGATGTCGGACGCGCGCGAGATCAAGACCGTGGACGAGATCTCGTTGCTCACGCATTCGGCCGCGATGGTGGACGCCGCCTACTACTCGCTCTACAAGGCGATGCGGCCAGGATTTCGCGAGAACGACGCCGTGGCGCTCGTCGCCAAGGAACTCTACGAAATGGGGTCGGAGTACGTGGAGGGCGTCAACGCCATCTCGGCCGAACGTGCCAGCCCGCACCCGCACGTGTTCTCGGATCGCATGATGCGCCCGGGCGACCCGGTGTTCTACGACATCCTGCACTCGTACATGGGCTACCGCACCTGCTACTACCGGTGCTTTGCGATCAGCTCGGCGTCGCATCAGCTGGTGGACGCCTACAAGCGGTGCCGCGACTACCTGGATGCCTCGATCGAGCTGATTCGTCCGGGTCGTTCGACGGCGGAGGTGGCGTCGGTGTGGCCGAAGGCCACCGAGTTCGGCTTCCCGGACGAAGAGGCCGCGTTCGCGCTGCAGATGGGCCACGGTATCGGCCTGGCGATCTGGGAGAAGCCGATGATCAGCCGCCTCGTCTCGCTGGACCACCCGCACGAGATCAAGCCCGGCATGGTGTTCGCGTTGGAAACGTTCTGGCCGACGAAGGACGGCACCAGCGCCGCGCGGATCGAGGAAGAGATCGTCGTCACCGAGACCGGTCACGAGGTGATCACGCGCTTCCCGGCCGAACAGTTGCTGGTGTGCGGCGCGCCCTTCGTCACGGTGGGTGGCACGCTGCCGACGGTGCGTGAAACCGAGGCGCCGCCCAACGCGGACGTGTTGAGGATGGTTGCCGCGGCGCAAGCCGAGGCCAGCAAGCCCTCGAAGGTGGGAGCCTAAGGATGGCCGTTAGCGTCGTGATGCCTGCGCTGGAGATGGCGCAGGAAACGGGCAAGCTCGTCTCGTGGAAGAAGAAGGAAGGCGAGCAGGTCAAGAAGGGCGAGATCCTGCTCGAGGTCGAGACCGACAAGGCGGTGGTCGAGATCGAGGCCGGCGCCGACGGGATCCTGAGCGGCGTGACCGCGAAGGAAGGCGACGTGGTGCCGGTGGGGCAGGCCATCGGGTGGCTGCTGAAGGCCGGCGAAGCGATACCGGCCAGCGCGGGCCCCGGAGCTGGCACCAGCGGGCGCAAGATGGAGGCGGCCCCCGCGGCCGCTGCTGCGCCGGTGGCCGCGGCGCCGCCACCGCCCGTGTCCGTGGCCGGCGCGCGCATCTCGCCGAAGGCTCGGCGTCTGGCGCGCGAGCACGGCGTGGACATCGCGGGGCTCCACGGGTCGGGCCGCAACGGCGAGATCCTGGCCGACGACATCATGAAGGCGGCTGCGTCGGGTGGGTCCCGTGCGGCAGCCTCAGCGGGTTCACGTCCGGCCGCGCCTTCGACCACGGCACGCCCGTCGGCTCCCGCGGCGCCGCGGGTGCCGTCGACCGACGACGGCTCGGTGAGCTCCATCGGGCGCATCATGGCCGAGCGCACCACCCAGAGCTGGACGACGGTCCCGCACTTCTTCTTGATGCGGGACGTGGACGCGACCGGGCTGAACGCCGCCCGGGAACGCCGCATCCCCGTGATCGAGCGGTCCCACGGCGTGAAGGTCACGCACACCGATCTCATCGTGGCCGCCGTGGCGCGGGCCCTGCGTCAGTTCCCGCGTATGAACGGCACCTGGGCCAACGGCTCCATTCAGCTCAACGGCGAGGTGAACGTGGCGCTGGCCATGGCGATCGAGAACGCCGTGGTCACGGCCGTGATCCGCAACGCCGACCAGATCGCGCTGGGCGACATCGCCAAGCAGCGCAAGGAGCTGGCGGAGCGGGCGCGGGCCGGCCGGCTGACGCCAGCCGACATCGGCGGCGCCACCTTCACGATCAGCAACCTGGGAATGTTCGGCATCGACGCGTTCACGGCGATCATCGTGCCCCCCCAGGCCGGCATCCTGGCCGTCGGCGCGATCAAGGACCGCGTGGTGGCGTCGGGCGGGTACATCGGCGTCCAGCCGCAGATGACGATCACGCTGTCGTCGGACCACCGCGTGGTGGACGGCGCCAGTGCGGCTGCGTTCCTGGCCGACATCGTCGACGGGCTCAGCGACCCGGAGAAATGGATCTAGGACTCAAGGGCCGCGTCGCGCTGGTCACCGGGGCCAGTAAGGGCATCGGCAAGAACATTGCGCGGGGCCTTGCGGACGAGGGCGCGCACCTCGTCCTGCTGGCCCGCGGGCGCGAGCTGTTGGAGGCGAGCGCCGACGAGGTCCGCCGCGCGACCGGCGTGCGCGTGCTGACCGTGCCGACGGACCTGCGCGAGATGACGTCGGTCCAGGCGTCGGTGGACGCCGCGCGGGCCGAGTTCGGCACCGTGCACGTGCTGGTCAACAACGCCGGTGGGCCCATCAAGCGCCAGGAGCGGCAGATCACCTGGCCCGACTCCGACTGGATGGACGACGTCAACACCAAGACGGTCGGCATGCTGCGCATCACGCAGGCGCTGCTGCCGATCATGCCCACCGACGGCACGGGCCGGATCGTGAACATCAGCGGCATCGCCGGGTCCAGCGTGCTGTCGTCTGCCATGACTCATGGCCTCAACAACGCCGCCATGAACCACGTCACCAAGTACCTGGCGTCGGATCTGGGCAAGTCCCGCATCACGGTGAACTCCGTCATTCCCGGACTCATCGCCACCGAGTGGCGCGAAGGCTGGGCCGAGGCGCAGGCCGCCAAGGCCGGCAAGTCGAAGCAGCAGTGGCTGGACGACACCTGCCTTGAGTGGGGCATCCCATCCGGCCGTTGGGCGACGATGGAGGAAGTATCCGACCTCGTCGTGTTCCTCGCCTCCGACCGCGCCAGCTACATCAACGGCGCCACCATCGCCGTCGACGGCGGCTACAGCATCAACATCCGCGCGTAACGGAGTCTACGCGACGCCGCTGCGGTAGACGAGCCGCGGTAGACTCTGGTCGGTCGATACGTCAAACAAAGGAAGGCCATGGCTACATTCGTTCTCGTGCATGGTGCGTGGCACGGTAGTTGGTGCTGGAAGCGCGTCCGAAAGACACTCCAAGCGCAGGGGCACGAAGTGTTCACGCCCACCTTGAGCGGCGTCGGAGAGCGCTCGCACCTGTTGTCGCCCCACGTGAGCCTGGACACGCACATCGCCGACGTCGTCAACCTGATGGTGTGGGAGGAACTGTCGGACGTGGTGCTGTGCGGCCACTCGTACGGCGGCTGCGTGATCAGCGGCGTTGCGGACCGCGTTCCGGATCGCGTTCGCCAACTGGTCTATCTGGATGCGTTCGTTCTTGAGGACGGCCAGAGCCTGCATGACACTCTGCCGCCGGCCCAAAGAGACCTACAGCTAGAGCTGACCCTGCAACACGGGGGCGGTTGGAAGGTGCCGCCTATTCCGGCAGAGGTATTCAATGTGAATGCCAGCGATCTCGAGTGGGTGAACCGCCAGTGCACGATGCAACCACTTGCGACCTTTCAACAGGCCATCAAGTTGAAGGGGACAATCGACGCGGTGAAGCATGCGACCTTCATCCTGGCCACTGGCTGGAGCGATTCCCCGTTCCCGGCGTTCTACGAACTGGTGAAGGCAAAAGGCTGGAAAACTCTCACGATACCGTGCGGCCACGACGTGATGTTGGATCGGCCCGAGGAGCTGGCAAGCACTCTTCTTGGCGCCGCGTCCGAAGCGGGACGTTAGGCACACACAAGTTGGGCGACTGCCGATCTGTTCCGGGAGGTGTTATGCGGCATGAACCATCCACGAAGCGATACCTGTCCACGATGCTGTTGACGGCCGGGGTGACCGGCATGTGTACCGCGGGCGTGGTGGCCTGGGAGAACCCCCTCAAGGGCCGGTATCTGAGTGGAGCACCGCTGACCATTTGCGATCAGGGTTCTTTCTTCGTCGGTGGTGTGCCGAAGGTCACGCGATATGCCAGCTCCGCGGCCGTGCGAGAAGGTGGTCCGCCGCAGCAGATTACGATCGGCCAGATGTACGTCCAGTTCCAGATCCCAGAGCAGCGAAGGACGTGGCCGCTCGTCATGGTCCACGGGTCGACGCATTCGGGCGCGGCGCTGGATTCGACGCCTGGCGGTGCCGAAGGCTGGCTCTCTTATGCCGTCCGAAACAAGCTCGCCACTTTCGTGGTCGATCAGCCAGGGCGCGGCCGGTCCGGGTTTGACCAGTCGGTCCTCCTCGAGGCCAAGGCGACGGGCAATTGGAATCTGGTCCCGTCGAGCTTCGGCAGGATCACCGACGACGGCGCCTGGACGGCTTGGTTTGGCCACATCGTGCCGGCCGGTACCGACATCGTTACTGGGAAAATGATTCGCCACGGCGACCCCGGCGATCCCGATCCTGCTGAGAACCCGGCAGAGCCGTCGCCGGCCCATGGCGTGTATCCGCCGTCGTTCCCGATTCCCCCCGTGGCCAATTCCGCCAATCCGCGTCTCGTGGCGCGGGCAGGCGCGATAGGGGAGGTCCCCAATCCGTCCAACAACCCATATCTGGGTCTGGAGTACTACAAGCAGCTCGTGCCCAATGGCGAAGTCACGTTGCCGGGCTCTGTTTGTCCGAGTTGTGCTCCGAACAACCTCAATGCCATCGACACGTGGCTTCCGCTCGCCCTTGCGGAGTTGCTCGAAGGCATCGGGGGCGGCATCCTGTCACCCCATTCGCAATCGACGTCCTCGGTGTTCCATACGGTCCGCATCCTGAAGGAGCGCGGGGAATTGCATCTGCTGAAGGGGATCATCGTCCCCGAGGGGGCAGGGACCGATCTCGCCGCCGCCGGGCTCGTGGGGTCGGACTTCGACTCGATTCCCTTCCTGATGGTGAACGGAGATTATCGTCCGCTGGCCACACGGAAAGGGAACTACGCCGCTGTTGCGGCGATGAACGCGAGCCCCACACGCAAGGTGGGACCTGCACTCTCACTCAATGTGGAAGACGCGATCTTCAACGGCAAGCTGAACGGCCACACGCACATGGGTATGCTGGGCTCGACCGCCCTGGCGGAATTCGACTTCTTCCTGGAGTGGGCCGGCAAGAATATCGATAACCCGCTCCTAGAGAGCGGATGTGCGGTCAGAACCAACACGAAGTAAGACAATTCCCAACACCGGTCGACGTGACGGTAGACGAAATCCCGTGTTGACATGCGATCACCAACAAAGAGAAAGCAAGCCAACACGAAGCAAGAGGTAGGTCCGGGATCGCCGCTCAGTGCACACGACGACAGCGCGGGCGTCGCTGCGCTCGTCGCCACGATGACCCATCCACTGAAACCGACGCTTGAGAAGGTGCGCAGGACGATCTTGGCTGCCGACCCTGCGATTACCGAAGGCATCAAGTGGAATTCGCCCAGTTTCTATTGCCACGGTTGGTTTGCGGCCATCAGCAGCCGTAAGCCGACGCAGGTGGATGTTGTGCTTCATTGCGGCGCCAAGGTGCGTGCCGACTCCAACGTCAAGGAGATGATTGATGACTCCGACCACTTGCTGACTTGGCCTTCCAAGGACAGGGCGCTACTCTCCTTCACGAGTGCTGTCGACTTCCAGGCGAAGCGGCAGCCATTCCAGCGCATCATCCGGCAGTGGGCCGGATACCAGAAAAGTCATGCCGAGGTGTAGGCTGCCTTCATGATGGTTTCGGTCGATGGTGCTGAGATCTTCTATTCGTCGCGCGGCGAGGGGCCCGTGTGCCTCGTGCCGAGCGCGGTGGGTACCACGGCGTACGAGCGGCAGATGCCTCTCCAACTTAGTGAGGGCCGGCAGCTTGTCTTCGTCGACCTTCGCGGCGGCGGCCAGTCCACGGGCGATCCCGCCACGTTGACGTTCGATCAATTGGCCGACGACCTGGAGGCAGTTCGTCTCGATCTCGGCGTCGACACGGTGGACGTCATCGGCCACTCGATCATCGGCGTGCTGGCGATCGAGTACGGTCGACGCTGCCCGACCACGGTATCGCACATCGTCACGGTCGGAACGCCGACGCGGGGAGACATGACGTGGCTCGCGTCGGAGGCCGCGCAGTTCTTCGAGCGGGAAGCGTCGCCGGAGCGCAAGGCGGTCCTGCGGGAGAACCTCGCGAAGTTGCCGGTTGATGCCTCCTTCGTGCAATCGTTCTTGGCGCAGGCGCCGACGCGCTTCTTCGACGCCGGGACCGACATGCTCCCGTTCTTCCAGGAAGCCGTGATGCGTCCCGCGCTGCTCGGCCACCTGATGGGTGCGCTGACCAAGGACTGGGAGATCTCCCGAGATCCCGGGTCGCTCCGTGTGCCGCTTCTCCTCGCGCACGGCCGATACGACTACACGGTTCCGTATACGATCTGGGATGGCATTGAGGCTGTTCTGCCGACGGCCACGCGGCACCTGTTCCAGCACAGTGGACACCAGCCGTTCTTCGAAGAGCCCGACGAATTCGCGGCCGTGGTAGCAGCATGGATGAGGTGACCTTGCGTTGGCCGGATTGGTTGTTGGCGCGTTGACGCCGCCGCCCGACATCGCGCCGAGAAACCGCGCTCGGGTCCCGGCCCCCCCGCATTCAGGAGGAACTGGGCGTCCGGTCGGGTGGGATGGGTGACCGCGATGTTCACGCTGTCGTAGGATAGGGCCGTCTGAGGCTTCATGCAGTTAGGAGGGAGCATGTGTGCCGAGAGATGGGCCTGCGCGGGGGCCTTGGTGTTGGCGTTCACAACGGCGGCATGCGTCCAGCCGACGGTTCACGAAAACCGCACGCATGGAACCGATTCGGTGCCGGCGCTTCAGTCCGGGGCTGGAACGATCGACACGTGGTTCGACCTGGACACCGCGCGGGAGTTGATGGATGCGCGCAGGGCGTTTGACGAAGCAGAGCTTGGAGCCATCGAGGCATTCAACAGCTCGATGGGTGAGGCCGCCTCCCGCGTGTCGATGCCGATCGAGCAGCGCCAGCGACAGGAGTCCAGTGCCGAGCTGAACCCCAACTTCTACCGACAGCTGTAGGGAGCTCGGCGAGTCGCGATCCGATGACGTCTACCGTGCTGAATCCGACGCTACGGGCCGAGCTCCTGGAGATGCGCCAAGCCGATCTGCGCCTCCGTGCGGAGTTGGTGCGCGACGGGTCGCTGTTCGAGGGCTACAACGAGCGCATGGCCGAACTGCATCGGCGGCACAATGCTCGCCTGGCGCTCGTGCTGGCCCAGCACGGGTGGCCTGGGCGTTCGCTCGTGGGCGAGGATGGGGCCGCGGCCGCATGGTTGCTGCTTCAGCACGCGATTCTGGATCCGCCGCTGATGAGGCAGGCGGTCCCTCTCCTCGAGCAGGCCGTGCACGCCAACGATGCCGAGCCCAAGCACTTGGCGTTTCTGGTCGACCGCATCCGGACCATGGAGGGCCGACCACAGATCTATGGCACCAGCCACGACTGGGACGAGACTGGGAACATCAGCCCCCTGCCCATCGACGATCCAGCGACCGTTGACGAGCGGCGTCAACGGGTGGGGCTGGAGCCGCTGGCCGAGAACACGAACAGGCTGAGGGCGCAGGCCGAGGCGGAGGGCGAGAAGCCGCCGGCGGACTACGAGAAGCGCCGGCGCGAAGCGGATGCGTGGTCCCGCGCCACCGGCTGGCGGAGTCGAGAGGAAGACTGAGCGCGACGCGCTACGGCGTGCGCGTGAAGACCAGCACCTCGGACGCCATGGTGATCGCCAGGCCAGCCTCCAAGGCCTCGGCGGGCACGCTGCGCTTGCGCGCGCCGCGATAGGTGGCTCGCAGAAGGTCCTCCAGGCTCGACCCTGTCAGCGTGTGGTGTTCGCGAACCTGCTGTGTGGCGACGAGAGCAAAGGCGGACGCATGCTCCTCGACCACGAGCTCGGTGCGGCCGCGCGGGTCGGCGCGTCCTTGGACCACGGCTCGGAGTTCCTGCAGGTCTTCGGGGCCTGGCACCGCCACGACGAGGCGACCGCCTGGGCGGAGCACGCGCGCGCATTCGGCAGGGTTACGCCTGCCGTGGACCGAGAGCACCGCGTCCAGGCAGCCGTCGCGGACCGGCACGCGGCGATCGGCGTTGGCCACCACCCAGGTGGCGGTGGAGAAGCGCCGGGCCGCCAGCGATACGGCCGCGACTGAGAGGTCGATGCCGACGCCGGTCACGTTGGGTCTGGCGGTCAGCGCGCCGATGACGTCGCCCGCACCGCAGCCCAGGTCCGCCACGGCCAGCGTCGCGGCGGGTGAGCTCAAGGCCAGTTCGACGACGGCGTCGAGCACGGCCCGGCCCACGCCGGCGGCCGCCAGCCGCACGCGCGCCTCCAGCGCTTCGGCCGTGTCCCCCGCGGCCGGCGACCGTCGATCTTGTGGTTGGAGGAGGTTGACGTAGCCGCTGCGGGCGACGTCGAAGGAATGGCCCGCGTCGCACGCATACGAGCTGCCGCGACGCGTGAGGGGATGGTGGCATCCCCTCACGCTGCAGGCCAAGAGGGTGAGAATCAGGCCCAGATCTCGGCGTCGGTGGGTGCCTTCTTGCCGGCGATCACCTTGCCGATGCGCGACACGTTCATCAGGTGCTTGTAGTCCAGGTTCTCCGAGATGGAGTTCCCGCCCCAGGACCCACAGCCCAGCGTGGTCGTGGGCGCGAAGCCGTTGGTCAGCGACCCACCCGCCGTGAGCGACGACGCCTGGTTGACGACCAGGCGGCTGATCGGCAGTTCCAGCCCCGCTTCGCGGATGTGCGCCTCGTCGTTCGAGTGAACGGCGGCCGAGTGCCCCGCGCCCTCCACGATCAAGTTGGCCTTGGCCTTGGCCACGGCCTCGTGGAAATCCTCGTAGGGCAGGATGGCGACCACCGGGCACAGCTTTTCCTTGGCCAGGATGTCGTCCACGCCCGCGCCCTTGGCTGGCAGCAGGATGATGCGGGCCGAGGCCGGCACGTCCACGCCAATCATCGCGCCGATCTCGCGGCACGAACGCCCCACTACGTTCTTGTTGAGGTGGCCGCCGGGGAACACCAGATCGCGGAACTTCTGGATGATGGCCTCGTCGTCCGTGTACCACACGCGGCCGGTGGCCTGAAACGACGCCACCACTTCCTTGTAGAGTTCCGACGGCGCCAGCACGAACTGTTCGTGCGAGCAGATGATGCCGTTGTCGAAGGACGCGCCCGTGACGATCTTCTCCGTGGCGTCCTTGATGTCCACGCCGCGGTCGATGATGACCGGGACGTTCCCGGCGCCGACGCCGAACGACGGCTTGCCGGACGAATAGGCGGACTTCACCATGGCGCCGCCGCCGGTGGCCACCACGACGTCCACCACTTTCATCAGTTCCTGGGTGGTTTCGACCGACCCGTTCTGCACGGTCTGCACGAGGTCGTCGGGGCCTCCGTGGGCCTTGACGATCTTCATGAACTCTTTCGTCAGGTGCACGGTGCACTTTTCGGCCTTGGGGTGCGGGGCGAAGATCACGGCGTTGCCCGTTTTCAGCGCGAACATGCCATTGCACATGGGCGTGACGATGGGGTTGGTGATGGGAGTCACGGCGCCGACGACGCCCACCGGCTTGGCGACGTACACGAGGCCCATGGACTCGTCCTCGTCGATGATGCCGCGCGATTTCTTGTCCTTCAGGTTGTTCCAGATCGCCCGCGCCTTGCCCTTGTTCTTCAGGATCTTGTCCTCGTAGACGCCGATGCCCGATTCGTCCACGGCCATGCGGGCCAGCTCTTCGGCGTTGTCGTACACGTACTTGCCGATGCCTTTGACGATGGCGTCGACCTGTTCCTGCGAGAACGACTCGAACGCGGCCTGAGCCGTTCGAGCCTTGGCCATCAGCTGCTGCACTTGAGTGTTCGAGGTGATCTGCGGATCCTGGGCGCACGTGCTCATTGAGGTTCCTCGTCAGCGAAATCAGTGGACGTTGTGACCCCAAATTGTACCAATGCCCTCCACTTGGATCCAGGCCTGCCGCAATCCGCGGCCACAGGCGGCGGCAGGCGGTAGAATCCGCAGCGTCCGACGAAAAGAGGGCCCAATGAGACGAGATCGACGAGCCGGCGTGGTGGCGGTGGCTGCGGTATCGCTTCTCTCCGCCAGCACGGCCGCGCAGTGGCTGAACTACCCGACTCCTGGCATCCCACGGCTGGCGGACGGACGCCCGAACCTGTCGGCCCCGGCGCCCAGAACCGCCGACGGCAGGCCGGACCTGTCGGGCGTCTGGCGAGGTGCCGGGCCCCTCTACCGCTTCAACATCGCGCAGGATCTCGGCCCAGGCGACATTCAGCCGTGGGCCGAGGCGCTCTTTCTCCAGCGCGTGCGCGACTCGCGCAAGGACAGTCCGCTGGCCCGGTGCCTGCCGGTCAGCGTGCCGTTCCACAACTTCTTCAACTTGACGCGCGTGGTCCAGACGCCCGCGCTGCTACTGATGCTGTACGAGTCGCCCAACAGCCCGCATCGGACGGTGTTCACGGACGGGCGCGACCTGCCCACCAACCCTAATCCGACCTGGCTTGGGTACTCGGTCGGCAGGTGGGAAGGGGACACGCTGGTCGTCGTCACCGCCGGGTTCAACGACCGTGCGTGGCTCGACAGCGGCGGCCACCCGCAGACCGAGTCGCTGCGCCTCACCGAGCGCCTGCGACGTCGCGACTTCGGCCACATGGACTTCGAGATGACCATCGACGATCCGAAGGCGTTCACCAAGCCGTTCACGATCAAGGCGGAGCGGCTGTTGGCGCCCGACACGGACCTCCTCGAGGACGTGTGCGAGAACGAACGCGACCAGTCGCGCATGTTCGGCGACACCGGCGTTCGGTTGCGGCCAGAGGTGGCGGCGTCCTACGCTGGCGTCTACGAACTGGCGCCCGGGCGACAGCTGGTGGTCGTCGCGGAAGCCGATCTGGTGTACGTACGGGGGTCGGGTGAGCCAAAGCTGCCGCTTCTGGCGCAGTCGCAGACGGAGTTCATGTCCACCGCCACCGCGTCGGGCTTCGTGTTCGTGAAGGACGCGCGGGGCGCCGTGACGCACCTGCTCGTGCGCGGCGCGGACGGCGAAGCGAAGGCCGTGAGGAAATAGGGGATGCCGCAGCGCTGTGTGGGCCTGATTCGCGGGATCAACGTCGGCACGGCCAAGCGCATCGCGATGGCCGACCTGCGCGCGTGGGTCACGAAAATCGGCTTCGAGGACGTCTCGACGCTCCTCAACAGCGGCAACGTGGTGTTCTCGCGTCCCGGCTCGTCCACACGGTCGCCCACGCAGGAACTGGAACGTGTCATCGTCGCACGCGCCGGGTTCTCCGCGGCGGTGGTCGCGTTGTCGGCTGGTGAACTGGACACGGTGGTTCGCGAGAACGCGCTGGTCCTGCCGTCTCGGGATCCCTCGCGCCTGCAGGTGGCCGCGGTCCGGACGCCCGCCGACCTGCGTCGCCTGGCGCCGCTCGCCACCGACAAGTGGGGCGCCGAGATTCTGGCATGCGGAACGGTGGCCGCGTACCTCTGGTGCCCGGACGGCGTGGCGAAGAGTCCCTTGGTCCACGCTGTGAACAAGGTCCTGGGAGATGCCGTGACGATGCGGAACTGGAGCACGGTGCTCAGACTGCACGCCGTGGCGGGGTCGATGGCGTCGGCCAAGGCACAAGGCACAAGGCCGAAGGCCGAAGGCCGAAGGCCCAAACAAGAAGGAGATAGCGAGCGGATGGAACTGGACCTCAACGGCAAGGTGGCCATCGTGACGGGGGCCAGCCAGGGCATCGGGCGCGCCATCGCGGAAACACTGGCGTCTGAAGGCATGCGGCTGGTGCTCGTCGCCCGCCGGCGAGAGGAGCTGGCGCAGGTGGCGGCCAGCCTTCCCACCGAGTGCCTGGTGCACGCGGCTGACCTGCAGGACGCGGGAGCGGCAAACGCCGTCGTTGCCGCGGCGGTCGAGCGCTTCTCCCACCTCCACGTGCTGGTCAACAACGCGGGCGCCGCCAAGCGCGGCGACTTCTTCGGGCTGACCGACGCCGATTGGGGCGACGGGTTTGCGCTGAAGTTCTTCGGCGCCATGCGGCTGTGTCGCGCGGCCTGGCCCCACCTGAAGGACAGTGGCGGCTCCATCGTGAACATCGCCGGCATGGGCGGCCGCACGGCGTCGGCCGAGTTCACGATCGGGGGAAGCGTGAACGCTGCCATGCTCAACCTGACCAAGGCGTTGGCGGACCGCGGCGTGCAGGACGGCGTGCGCGTCAACGCCATCAACCCCGGGCTTGTCGTCACCGATCGCCTGAAGGCGCGCATCGCTCAAGTGTCCGCGGAGAAGGGTGTGGACGAAGAGACCGCCGCGAGGCAGTTGGCGGGTGGCATGCGCATCGCACGCTTCGGGCAGCCTGCGGAGATCGGCGCGGCGGTGGCGTTTCTGGCCTCGTCGCGTGTCGGCTACTGCCAGGGCACGCTGCTCGATATCGACGGCGGCCAGACGCGCACGTTGTAGTCTGAGGGGACGTGGACCTCGCGGCGAAATCATTGGCCGACCCGTTGCGCGCGTGGCTGGCCCGCGTTCGGGAACTGGACGGCAGCGACCTGCTCCTGGTCACCGGCCGTCCGCCGATGGTGCGCGCGCAAGGCGTCTTGCATCCCGCGGCCGATGACGACCTGACGCCCGACGATATCGTCCGGGCGACGGGCCCCCTGGTCCCTCCACGGCTCCAGGCATCGTTCGATGCCGGCGAGGCGATCGACCTGGCCTTTTCGATGCCCCAGCTGGGCCGCTTTCGGATGAACCTGCACTTCGAGCGCGGCCGGGTGGCGGCGGCCATTCGTTCCCTCCCGACGAAGGTGCCGAGGCTGCACACCCTGGGCTTCAGCCACGACGTATCGCTCCTTGGACGCCTCCAGCGCGGGCTGCTGCTGGTGTGCGGCCCTACCGGTTCAGGCAAGACCACCACCGTCGCCGCAATCGTGGCCGAGTTGAACGCGAACCAGGACCGCCACATCGTGACCATCGAAGACCCGGTGGAGTACGAGCACGCGCATGGACGCAGCGTGGTGGAGCAGGTGGAGATTGGCGTGGACGCGCCCAGCTTTCCCGTGGCGCTTCGCTCGGCGTTGCGTCAGGCGCCCGACGTCATCGTGATCGGCGAGATGCGTGACATCGAATCGATCCGCATCGCGGTCACCGCCGCCGAGACCGGGCACCTGATCATCGCTACCGTGCACGCGCCCGACGTGGGCGGCGCGGTGTCCCGCGTGGCCGACGCCTTTCCGTCGGAACGACAGAACACAGTGCGGCAGGAGCTGGCGATGGGGTTGGCCGCGATCCTCTCGCAGAGCCTGTTGCCTGGCAGCGACGGGCGCCTGGTGCCGGCGGCCGAGCTGCTGGTTCTCAGCTACGGCGCGCGCCAGCACATCCGGAAGAACGCGCTGCAGAACCTGCACCAGGAGATGACCAGCACGCGCAAGCTGGGCTCGTTCACGCTCGAGGAATCGCTGGCCGCGCACGTGCGTGCCGGGCGGCTCGATCGCGCGACGGCCTCGCTGCGGGCCTCGCACCCCGACGAGCTGGACCTGCTCCTGGCAGGACCCTCGTCCTCGCGGGCCTAGCCGTCAGGCCTTCGCTGGGGCGGGAGCCGAGACGGCTTCTTGATTGCGGCTGAGCACCAGCCAGATCGTCACGCCTGCGGTCGGCAGGAGCGCAATCAGCCAGAAGATCTCTTCCCAGCGGCCCGCGTTCATCCAGCCCGACCACGCGCCAATCACGCGCAGCAAGACAAAGTTGACGAGCGACCACGCGCCGGACGCGATGCCCGACATCATCGCCGCCTGTTCCTTGGGGAACGCGAACGAGCCGACCTTCAGCGCCACCATCTGGAACCCGCCGCCGATGAAGGTGGAGAACGAGATGAGGGCTATCGCGATGGGCACCGACGTGGTCCATGTCGCCGCGCCCAACGTGAGAGAGGCGACGGTCAAGAGCAGGAACAGCCCGACGGGACGCGCGTTGTTGGCCGCGTACCGATCGGCCGCCCAGCCCCAGAAGAAGTACCCGATGCCCCAGGTGAGCGGTGGAATCCACGCCAGTTGGTTGACGTCGACTTGCGTCAGCCCCAGCCGTCCGGTGAGGTAGAGGGACAGGATCGTCAGCACGGGGCCGGGCGAGATCGCCGGCAGCGCGTAGCTGAAGACCAGCGCCCACACCCGCCGTTCGCGAAGATTGGGAAACGTCATCTTGCTCGGCTTGGGCGGCGACGCCGGGAGAAACGGCGGCCGCGCGATGTACGCCCAGAGGATCAACCAGGCCAGCCCCAGCGCTCCGGTCGTGAGGAATGCCACGCGCCAGCCGTACTCGATGGCGAGCGGCCCGAGCAGGAGCGGCATCATAACGGCGCCGATGGTGCCTCCACTGAAGGACAGCGCGATTCCGCGCGCGCGCAGATGGGCCGGCAATGTCTCAACGGCGGTTCGCAGGCCTCCCGGAAAAGTGGCGCCCTCGCCCAGCCCCAAGACCGCGCGCGCCACGGCGAATCCGAGGAACGACGACATCATGGCGTGCGACATGCTGGCGCCGGTCCACACCGCGACGGCCAGCAGCATCCCGAAGCGCAGGCCCATGAAGTCGATGGCGGAGCCCCACACGGGATTGCCCAGCGTGTAGGCCAGAAAGAAGAACGACGCGGCGTCGGTGAAATTCTGCGGCGAGAGGCCCGTGTCCGCCATGATGGTCGGCGTCAGGATAGCCAGCACCTGCCGGTCGACGAAGGACAGCCAGGAACAGAGGGCCATGCCGATGCACGGCACCCACATCTGCAAGCCGCCGGTCTTGCTGGCGGACACGCTTGAACTCGTCACGGGCATGCACGCAGCTCCTTATCGGGACCGGTCGGGATCGAGCAGGCGGAGAGGCTATCACGGCTCGGGCGACGGGAGCCGGGGCCGCTCCTCAATCGTCCAGCGCTTGGCCGCTGCGGTCCGGCAGCGTGAACGTCAGGGCCGCCGCCATCAGGAAGAACGCCGACGTCAGGCTCAGCGCCAGACCGATGCCGATGCCGGGCAGCGCGGCCAGCGCGCCGATCGTGTAGGGCGCCACCGCCCCGGCCATGCGCCCCACGTTGTAGCTGGTGCCCTGGCCCGTGGCGCGCACCGCCGCGGGAAAGAGTTCGGCCACGAAGCCGCCGAACATGCTGAAGTGGCCGCTGCCGAAGTAGCCCACGACGGGCCCGAGCACGAGGAGCATCATCGGGTTGCGCGCCATCTGGCCGTAGATCGGCACGAGGATGGCGGATACGACCATGAAGAGGACGAACGTGTTGCGCCGGCCCAGGCGGTCGGCGATGAAGCCGAAGGTCAGATAGCCGAGGTACGCACCCACCTGGAACGAGATGATCCACCCCAGGGACGTGACGACAGTCATGCCCGCCCCCCCGGCCTCCAGCGGGCGAGCCAGGAACGACGGGATCCAGAAGAACACACCCCAGTAAGCGAACTGTGTGGCCGAACCCAGCAGGATGATGCGAATCGTGCGGCCGAGGAGCGGCGGGCTGAAGATGGCCGTGAACGGGTTCGGCGCCGAGTCCCTGGTGGCCTGCCGCCTGGTCCACGACTCCGGCTCCTGCACGTGCCGGCGAACCCACAGCGTGAACACGGCCGGCAGGACGCCGACGACGAACAGCCACCGCCATCCTTGAAGACCCAACGACTCCTGGCCCAGGATGGCGGCGGCCAAGAGCGCTGCCAGGATGTAGCCCAGGGCCCAGCCCGACTGCATGATGCTGATGGCTTTGTTGCGGTGG
>Ga0307505_10000580_pt1 | contig 38732 bp, 37 predicted proteins | sample 23_S_MG_FD_202183 | JGI IMG/M metagenome (GOLD analysis project Ga0307505, IMG submission 202183) | Soil microbial communities from Populus trichocarpa stands in riparian zone in the Pacific Northwest, United States - 23_S | ecosystem: Environmental > Terrestrial > Soil > Riparian zone > Trees...
GGGTCCTTCAACCCGGTCGCCCGCAAGCGATTGACCGCCTGCTGCGCGGCGTGGCCGTCGCCGTACAGCGCGTAGACGGCCTTCACGGCTGCACCTCGCGAAGGGCCTGGACCTCGGGCGCCTGGTCGCCGTGGCCAGGCTCGTGCTCCGGGGTCTTCAACTCCCACATCGAGATGATGGGCACGACCTTGGCGAAGAGGACGTAGAGCAGCACGATCGCCGCGAACGTGGCGCCGGCGATGACCACCTCGAGCACGCGCGGCCGATAGATGCCATAGGCATACGGCAGGTACTTGTGGCCGAGCGACGGGACGATGATCAGGAACCGCTCGAGCCACATGCCGACCACCACGCCCAGCGAGGCGATCACGCAACCCGTGATCGTCTTCCGCGTGTACTTGATGCCCATCAGGATGACGGGCAGCACGAAGTTGCAGACCACCATCGTCCAGTAGAGCGGCGCGAACGATTCACGCTGCGTCCGCCAGAAGACCGCCATCTCGGCCGGCTCGTTGCCGTAGTAGGTCACCAGCCGCTCGTTGAACACGAAGTAGCCCCACAGCACGGCCATGACGAGCATCAGCTTGCCGAGGTTCTCGAAGTGCACCGGCAGCAGGTACGCCTCCAGGTGCAGGAACTTCCGCAGAAACGCCATCGCGATGATGAGGCCCGCGATGCCGCTGAAGATGGCGCCGGCCACGAAATAGGGGCCGAAGATCGTGGACTGCCACATCGGCACCGGCGCCATCGAGAAGTCGAACGACACGATGGTGTGCACCGAGACGGCGACCGGCAGGATGACGACGGCCATGATCGACATCGCAGTCTCGAGCCGGTGCCACTGCTTCGGCGTGCCGCGCCACCCCATCGACAGCGCGCCGTAGATCCGGCGGCGCAGGCCCGTGGACTTGTCGCGAATGACGGCGAAATCCGGGATCATCGGCAGGAGCAGGAAGAGCACGCTGCCCGTCAGGTACGTGTTGATGGCGAAGAAGTCCCAGACCAGCGGAGACCTGAAGTTCGGCCAGATCAACCGCTCGCTGGGGTACGGCGCCAGCCAGAAAAAGAGCCAGGGGCGCCCCAGGTGCGCGATGGGAAAGAGGGCGCCGATCATCAGCGCGAAGACGGTGATGACTTCCGCGCACCGCGTGACCGGACGCCGCCACTCGGCCTGCACCAGACGGAGGATCGCGGAGATGAGCGTCCCGGCGTGGCTGATGCCGATCCAGAACACGAAGCTGGTGATGTAGAAGCCCCAGAAGACCGGCCACTTGATGCCGGTGACTCCGTAGCCGCTGTAGGCCTGATAGAACCACGTGCCGATCGCCGTCAGCACGATCCCGCCAAAGAACAGCACCAGGAGGTAGAACCTCCAGGAGGTGTGCAGCAGCGGCCGGATCAGGTCGCTGTTGATTTGGCGGTCGGACGGGCGCGTCATACCTGCGTTTGGCGGCTCAAGTACGTCACGGCCGGATGCGTGCCCAGATCCTCCAGGAGCTTGCTGCCCCGTGGGGATTCGGACAGGCGCGACACGGCGCTTTCCGGGTCGTTCAGGTCGCCGAAGACCAGCGCCTGCGCCGGGCACGACTGCACGCACGCGGGCTTGATGTCCCCGTCCTTCAACTCCGTCTCGTCGGCCTTGGCCTGGATGGTCGCGGCCTTGATCCGCTGCACGCAGAACGTGCACTTCTCCATCACGCCCACTTCGCGCAGCGACACATCGGGGTTGAGCTGCAGGTGCAGGGGTTTGTCCCACTCCGGGTTGAAGAAGTCGAAGAAGCGCACGGTGTACGGGCACGCGTTCGCGCAGTAGCGTGTGCCGATGCACCGGTTGTAGACCTGCGCGTTCAGCCCGTCCTCGGTGTGCTGGCTCGCATACGTGGGGCACACGGGCTCGCACGGCGCGTTGCCGCACTGCTGGCACATCACCGGGCGGAACTTCAGCCGGACGTCCGGAAATTCGCCTTCCCAGTAGCGCTCCACACGGATCCAGTGCTTGGCGCGCCCGCGCATGGCCTGATAGGGGCCCACCGTGGAGATGTTGTTCTCCGCGTGGCAGGCGGTGACACACGCGCCGCACCCCGTGCAGCGGTCGAGATCGGCAGCCATTCCCCAACGCGGCATCAGCGGTGCTCCTCACCGGGCCCGTGACGGCCCTCTTCGTTCTTCCCGCCGGCAAACAGCACCAGCCGGCCGTCGGGGTCCCCCGCGCGCGCGATCTTCACCCGCGTGGCCGCCCATGCCAACGCCCCGGTTGTCGCCTCGGTCAGCGGCGCCAGGAGCGACGCCGGGTTCTCGCCACGACCCGTGGCGTAGCGCGTGAACTGCGTATGGCCCTGCCCCATCGGCATCGCCACGATGTCGGGGGCGATGCCGGGTGTCAGCACGGCGGTCGACTGCAGCGTGCCGTGCGCCGAGGTCACATCCACCAGGTCTCCGTCCCTGATACCGAGCTTGGTGGCGGTGGTGGGGTTCACCTCCACCCAGCTGCTCCACATCGCGGACGTCAGCGGATCGGGCATCTCCTGCAGCCAGGGCAGGTGCGCCGCGGAACCGTCGTAGAACGTCGTGGAGGCATAGGGCAACAGATGCATCGGGTACTGCGCGGGGTCGCCATCGAACTGCGGCTCGACAAAGGCGGCCGGGGCGAAGCCCGATGCCGGTGCCACGGTCGACGCCGAGGCCGCGCCAGAGGGCGCCGCGACGAGCGCGGCGGGCAACGCTCCCCACCAGCCGCCCTTCTCTTGCGCCTCGCTCCAGGCATCGCCGCCCTCGGTGGACGGCGGCAGCGTGGCAAACGTGATGCCCAGCAACGCCTCCATCGATTCCCACGGGAGGTTCAACGGCGTCTGCAGGCGCCGACCGACGTCGAGCAGCACGTCCACCGTGGCCCGTGTCTGGTGGAGCGGCGCCATGGCGGGCGGCGCAACGGTCGCCACCGCCACCGCGGAGCCGGACTCCGGGACGTTCTCGGCCCACGACTCCAGGAACGAGTGGTCCGGAAGGATCAGATCCGCCAGCGCGCTGGTCTCGTCGAGGAAGCTCCCGAAGCTGACGATGTAGGGCACGTTCTCGAGCGCGTCGCGCACCCGCCACGCCTTGGGCGCCGCAAACACCGGGTTGGCGCCGTCGATCATCAGCACCTGCGGCGCGCCAGCTCCGCCGGCCAGAATGCCTGCCGCCAACTCCTCGAGTGACGCGCCGGCGTCCGGCGCGGGCCCCGCGGCCTTGGCCGCGGCCGCGACGTTGAACTGCGGGGTGAACGACAGGCCGCCCGGCTGATCGACGCTCCCCAAGAGCGCGTTCAGCGCGTTCACCGCGAGCGCGCTGAAGAGGCCGTTGGTGTGCGCCAACGCCGGCCCTCCAATCATGGCAAGCCCCGGCCGCTGCTCGGCCATCTCGCGCGCCAGTCGCTCCACCTTGGCCGCCGCAACGCCGGTCAGCTTCTCCACCGCGTCGGGTGTGTAGGCGGGAAGCCCGGCACTCCATCCCTCGATGAGCGCGCCCGCCCGGCCGGCCGCATCGGGCGCCCCCACCTTGGCGGCCATCAGCAGATGCGCAAGGCCAAGGGCCAGCACGCCGTCCGTGCCGGGCCGCACGGGCACCCACCGGTCCGCGTTGGCCCCGGTCTGCGACATGCGCGCTTCCACCTGCACGAACGCGCCGCGTATGCCGGCGCGGCCCTGGCGCATGGCCCCGTAGCCGTGGCTCTGCGAGACCGGCGAATTCCAGGTGCCCAGGAAGTCCGCCCCGAAGCTCAGCGCGAACCGGGCGTTGGCCAGGTCGAACGTCGGCAACTGTGCACGGCCGAAGCTGAGGGCATTGGCTCGGCGCAGCAGGTCGTCGCCGAAGATCTCCCACCGCACCGGCGCCGGGGCGCCAAAGCGCTGGAGGAACTGCTGCACGACCAGCGCGCGGTGGCCGGTGCGGGCCTGGCCCAGGAGCGCCAGCGCCCGTTGGTTGCCCGCGCTGACCAGGGCGTCCAGCCGGCCCACCAGTTCAGTCACGGCGTCGTCCCACGAGATCGGGTCGTACTTGGCTTCGCCGCGCGCCCCGGATCGCTTCAGCGGCTGCGTGATGCGGTCCGGGTGATACGTCACCTGAATCGACGCCTGGCCGCGGGTGCACAGGCCCCCGTGGTTCACGGGATGGTCGGTGCTGCCCTCCAGCTTCTTGGCCGCGTAGATCGTGACCACGCCGGCCTGGCCGTCGCGCACCACGTCCTTGTCCGCGTCCATCACGCGGACCGTGAGACCGCAACCCGACGCGCACAACGGGCACACGCCCGGCTTCCACGTGGCTTGCCCCGGGACGATGTCCTCGTCCGGCACGAAGCGAACGAGCTGATTCTCGGGGTTGCCGCAACTGGCCAGGGCGGCCGTGGTGCCGCTGACGGCGGTGAGCTTGATGAAGGAGCGGCGATCCATCAGAAGTGGCAAGTCAGGCAATCGAGCGGTGCCTGCTTCTCCTTATGACAGTTCACGCAGAAGCCCATCGTGTGGTCCACGGTGCGCTGGGCCACCGTCTGCTGGCCGATGGGCCCGTGGCACGTCTCGCACGACACCTCGGCTCGAACATGCGGCGCGTGGTTGAACCTGACGTGCGAGGGCGCCGGAAACCCGTAGACGCGCTGCCAGGCGATGTCCTTCCCCTCCTTCCGCCACTGCGTGATCTGCTGGATGCGCGGCCGATCCGTGGCGATGGCGTTGTGGCAGATCATGCACGTGCGCACGCTCGGCAGGCCCGCCACCGGTCCGGTCGTCACGCTCTCATGACAGTACTCGGTGCAGGCGATCTGCTTGCCCACGTGGATGTTGTGGGGGAACTCGATGGGCTGGACGGGTTCGGGCCGGCGTACCAGGAAATCGTCGAGCGCGGCCCGGAGGTTGGGCCGGGCGGTGGTCAGCACCGCGCGAGACTCCCCCGGCAGCCCGGGCCCCGTCAGGGGCGGTGGCGGCACGGTGGTATCGATGTAGCCGCAGCCCACCGCGGCCAGCCACGCGCAAGCGCATGCGACCAGGGCCAGGAGGGAAGACGGACGGACAGTCGTCACGCTCGCACCAGGACCGTCATTCTGCCACTACGCAGAGACTCGGCTGGAAAACTCTACTTCTTGGGACCGATGCTGCGGATGTAGTTGACGATGTGCCACATGTCGGTGGCGGTCACTTCGCTCCGAACGCCCTTCATCTCGGAGGTGCCGCCGACACCGTTGGCGATGATGTTGTAGATGTCGCCGTCGGTGGCCCCGTACTTCCACTCGGCGTCTGTCAGGTTGGCCGGCTTGGGCGCCTTGGGCGCCAGCGGGCCATCACCCAGCCCACGCAGGCCGTGACAATGCCGGCACGACTTGTTGTACGCCGCCCGTCCCTTGGTGATCGACGCCGCGTTGGACGGCACCGGGTTCTTCACCGCCGCGGCCTTGGGGTCGCCCCCGACCTTGGCCTGCGCCGAGACACCCACGGCCGCGCCCAACCACGCCACGGCGACCGACGCCGCTACAACCGTCCAGACACGCATAGATTCCTCAGTCGCCCCGCGAAGGAAACCGGCCACCAGCGGCCATCCTGTGCCCGCTAGCTTAACTTACCGAAGCCCCGACCAACCACTCGAAGGTGTTGCCGGGAATCATCATGATGAGCCGCGCCAGGGCCGCCACGCCGAGCCAGATCACGATCGAGGCCAGCCCCACCAGCTTGGCCGTGCCCCCACCCGCGCGACCCGCCTCCCCGAGTGCGACGCGGTCGCGCACGGTGAACGTGAAGAGCAGGCCCAGCCCCAGCAGATACATCTTGGTCCAGAAGATCGAGTTGCCGTACTGCGCGGTGGCGGTGGCCATCATGGCGGGAATGCCAGTGAGGAACAGCATGACGAGCGCGCCGATCAGCCACGGCCGCGCATCGTTGGCGACAACGGCCACCGGCTGGTGGGTCAGGCCCACGCCCAACAGGCGCAGGTCGACGACCATCAGCGCCCCCAGGAACGTCACCATGGCGCACAGGTGGACGATGTTGACCCCCGGGCCCAGGTAAATCGACGCGTCGTAGACGGCCAGCGATTCCATCCACTTGAAGAACGGCAACAGCACGGGCGTGGCTCCTCGGCTACTCCAGGAAATACTCGGTGGTGTACCACTCGTACGCCGTCAGGCGGCCGAGGGCCAAAATAGCCGTCCATAGGACGATGGATACGCCCCCGGCGACCTTGGCAGCGGTGCTGTCCCACGCCGCCTCGCTCTTGGTGGTGATGAGGTGGATGACGCCCGCGTTGATGCCGGCCAGGACCATGAGGCCCATCTTCCACCAGAAGAAGGTCTTGCCGTAGTAGCGCAAGGGCTGCGCCCACACGAGGGCCACACCCGTGACCACCATGATGATGAAGCCGACCATCTGCCACGGGAGGAGCTTTTCGGACATGTCGGCGGCCCGGGTGCGAAGGTTGCCCCACCCCACGAGCCGCAGATCCATCATCAAGATCAACCCGAAGAACATGCACAACGAGACGACGTGCACCGTCAGGAGCGCCGAGAACCCGTAAACCGATTCCCGCAGATACACTCCCCCAGGCAGGTTCACCTCGAGCCACCTGAAGAGTTCGAGAAACATCAGCCCATCGACCCCCGTGTCATCGACCGCATCTTCAAGACGTCCATGCCCGCGCGAAGCGCGACGGTTTGAGACGGCGCTTCGCTAGCCCTTGGTGCAGCGGTCTTCCATCCCGATGGGCTTGCCGTCCACCACGCGGTCGCGGAAGACGTCGTGACACGTGGAGCAGGCCTGCGTGACCTTGTCGGCCACGTCCAGCATCGCGTCGGCGTCGTACTTCTTCGTCTGGGCTGTCTCGTATGTCAGCTTGGCGACGTCGCGCAGCGCGGCCAATCCCTTCTGATAGATCGGGTCGTCGAGCGGCACTGGCTTGTTGTTCTGGCAGACGCGGCCGGGAAGCGAAATCAGGTTCGCGGCCTCGGCCAACGCCATCGCCGCGTTCTCCACCGCCTCCCACCCCCCGTAGGTGCCGGCGTACAGACTGCTCGCGCTGGCGCCCCCGGCAGCATCGGCGGGCGGCGGCGCACCCGGATCATTGTCCTGCGTGTCGAAGATGATGTTCGAGTTGGGGAACAGGATGCCCCGCATGACCTGGTTCAAGTTCGCCGTGACCTCGGCGGCCGGTGCCGGAGGAGCCGCGGGCGGAGCCGGCGCGCAGCCGGACACGAAGACGAGAAGAGCCGCAAGGGAAAGTCCACTGAGAAGTCGCATCGATGCCACCTCGAAAGAAAGCGCCCGCAGTGTACCGACAAGCCTGGCTCCAAGCAAGGCGGGCGGGCGATTCTGGATGGCTATCCTACATGTCGAGGCACACGTCAAGCACCTGAATTGTTCCTGACGAGTGTGTCAGGGACTGCGAAAAAAGACGCGCCTCGCGGCACCTGAACGCGAATTCAGAAAGTCTTCAGGTGCATCACGCCCATGGCCCGCTAGGATCCGCGGCTATGCGCAGACCGCTTGCGTCGTCCGACGCTCGACGCGTCGAGACGCCGCGCCGCCTCAATCCAGCGTCAGCCCGTATCGCTCCTTGAGGACGTTCACATGGTGCCGCACGTGACCCACCATCATGTACGCGAGCGCGCGGACGGAGACAGCCGTCCCCGACGCCTCCCCCTTCGCAGACCAGGACGCCACGTCGAGGCGACGGAAGAGCGGCAGGTTCGCACGCCGCAACGCCACGAGTTCCGCCACCAGCATCTGCAGCGGGATGTTGGCGTACTCGGAGGCGGCGACGTACGGGTTCTCGTCGAAACCAGGAAGCGGCGTGCCGTCGCGGCGGCTGAACCGGAAGGCGCGGTAGCAGAACACGCGCTCGACGTCGCTCAGATGGCCGACCACCTGCCGCGGCGTCCACTTGCCCTCCTCGTACGCCGACGTCTCCTTCTCGTGGGCCACCCGTGCCGGCCACCGTTCGATGACGGCGGCTTGGAGATCCAGCGCGGACACGATGTCGGTTTCCGGCACCAGGTCCACGTAGCGCCGATGCAGCCTGCCGTACTCGCTCTCGTCGGGCCGTCTCATGGCACGAACACGATGCCCCACGGCCGCTGCCCAGCCTGGACGCGGGCCCGAACCTGGCCCGATGCGACGTCGACGATCGAGACATCGTTCGACGGACCGTTGGCGGTGAAGATGGTCTGGCCGTCGGGCGACACCGCGATGCCCCACGGCCGATCGCCCACCTCGATGGACGCGACGGGCTTGTTGGTGGCCGTGTCGATGACCACCACGTTCTTCCCGCGGCCGGTCGAGACGAACACCTTCGAGCCGTCGGGCGACGCCACGGCACCCATCGGGCGGATCAGTTCGCCGGTCAATTGAATCGTGCTGAGCACCTTGTGCGTCCGAGCGTCGACCACGGCCAGTGACCCGCCATTTTCGGAGGTGACGTATGCGCGCGAGCTGTCCGGGAGGAAACCCGTGGAACGCGGCCTCGGCCCTACTTTGAACGTCGTGAGAAGTTTCAACCCGGGCACGTCGATCACAGCCACCTGGCTGGCTTCTTCCGACGTGACGTACACCACCTGGCCGTCGGGCCGCAGGTCCACGCCTTCTGGCTCCTCCCCGACGTCGAAGGTTGCCAGCACCTTGGCGTCGTCGGTCGACAGCACCGTCACCTGTCCCGTGTCCTCGTTGGCGACGAACAGCTGCTTGCCGTCGAGCGTCAGCGCCGTCTGCTCGGGATCGGAACCGCCCGGCAGCACGCGCAGCAGCTTCAGGTCGGCCACGCTGACCACGCCGATACCGTCGGCCTTCTTGTCCGCCGGCGGCAGCTTGCTTTCGTCCACGCCGGGCGGCGCCAGCGGCGACCCGCTCAAGGCCACATACAGGGTGCCGCCATCGGGGCTCAGGCGGATGCCGCGCGGACGCTTGCCAACGGGAATGGTGGCCACGACCCGCTGCAACGCCACGTCCACGACGCTGATGTCGCCACCCGTTTCGTTGGTGACGAACAGCCGACCCGCCGTCGGAGCAGGCACGGTGACGGGCGATGCGGACGATGCGCTTGCGGGGGCGGCAGCGGACTCCTCGACGGGAGGAGACGACGGCGACGAGCACGCGGCTACGGCCACGGCACAGACGGCAACGACAACGGTTCGTGCTCTCATCTCTCCTCCACGCGGGCTAGTCAGGGGCGCCCTATATAATGCGCCCATGTTCCCGACCCGGCGTAGCGCCTTCCTAGCAGCCGTGCTTGCCGTGTTCGCGTTCCTCGGCGCCGATCCCGCGTGGGCCCACGGCGTGTCGAACCGCGACGCCATCTTCGTACAGTCCATCGACGGGGCGGCCATCGGCCCGTTCCTCTACCTGGGCGCCAAGCACATGGTGACCGGCTACGACCACCTCCTGTTCCTGGTCGGCGTCATCTTCTTCCTCTACCGGCTGCGCGACGTGGTGCAGTACGTGAGCCTCTTCACGCTGGGCCACAGCCTCACGCTGCTCGGGGGCGTGCTGGGCGACATCCGGGCCAACGCCTACATCGTGGACGCCATCATCGGCCTCTCGGTCGTCTACAAGGCGTTCGAGAACATGGGCGGCTTCGAACGTGTCCTCGGATGGCGGCCCAACACGAAGCTGGCCGTCATGGTGTTCGGCCTCTTCCACGGCTTTGGCCTGGCCACCAAGATTCAGGAACTGACCGTGTCGAGCAACGGCCTGGTGGCCAACATCGTCAGCTTCAACGTGGGCGTCGAGATCGGCCAGGTGCTGGCGCTGACCGCCGTGCTGCTCGTGATCAGCATGTGGCGGACGCGCCCGGGCTTCCTGCGCCACTCGTTTGCCGCCAACACCGCGCTGATGATGGGAGGGTTCGTCCTGATGGGTTATCAGATCGCCGGGTACCTGCAGTGAGCGCCCCGGCCATGCAAACGCCCCCAGTGCCCGGCGCGGCCGCGCTGCTCAAGGCCACGCTGGCCGCACTCGTCGTGGCCGCCATCGTGCTGGTCGCGGCCGTGCTGCCGGCCGAGTACGGTATCGACCCCACGGGCGCGGGTCGGGCGCTGGGCCTGACGGGTCTGTTCGAGGCCGGCCACGAAGCCGCGGCCGTGTCGTCGGCACCGGCCACCATCGCCGCGGCAGAGGGCGGGCCAGTGTTCCCGCAGTTCAATGAGTATCGGGAAGACCGGCGGGAATTCACCATCGCGCCCAAGACCGGGATGGAGTTCAAGTACAGCCTGAACAAGGGCGCCACGATGATCTACTCGTGGAAGGCCACCGGCTTCGTGGACTTCGACTTCCACACCGAGCCGGCGGGCAAGCCGTCGAGCGCCTCGGACAGCTTCGAGAAGGGCGAGGCCGTGCAGAAAAAGGGTGGCTACACGGCGCCGTACGACGGCATCCACGGTTGGTATTGGGAGAACAAGGGCGCGACGCCGGTCACGGTCACGCTGACCTCGGCGGGCTTCTACGAGCAGGCCATGCTGTTTCTCCCCAAGGAACGCCCGCAATCCGTCGAGATCCCGGCCCGCCAACCCTAGAGTGGGCTTTTTCTCTGATTCCCGTTGGGCATTGGGCCTTGAGCATTGGGCATTGGGCATTGGACCTTGACTCCCCCCTCCCCTCCGTGTGAATCTGTCCGCTGATGATTCCGACGGGATGTCGCGCGTGTCGCTGTTGTTGGGCAGGTCCCAACCTCCGCGCCGTGCCATCTCGCGTGTCGTCCCTGAACTGACCAGGGGACACCAAACTCAGATGGTTTCGAGGCCCGGAGGCGAATCGCCCCGGGCCTTTTTCGTTGTGGGCAAGGCGTGGCGGAGACGGCGCGGAGCACGATGAAGACGAAGAGCGACGGCGTGAGGACATGGAACCGTATCAGCTAGCGCTGGCTGGCATCACGTTCGGGGCCGCCATCGTGAATGGCGCGCTCGGATACGGCTTCTCGTCCCTGACGGTGCCGATTGCGCTGCTGTTCCTGACCAACAGGGTCCTGAACCCAGCGCTGATCCCGCTCGAGGTCGTCCTCAACGCGTACGTCCTGTGGGTCAACCGCGCGGCGCTGGCGATCGTGTGGCGCCGCGTGCTCCCAATCGTGATTGGCCTGGCGCCTGGCGTTGCGGCCGGCACGATGCTGGTCTCGCAGGTCAATCCAGCCTGGCTCAAGTTCGGCACGTTCGTGGTGCTGCTACCGCTCATCCTCGTCCAGGCGATCGGCTATCGCCGGCCGATTCGGTCGGAGCGTTCGGTCGGGTTGGTGTTTGGAACCGGCGTCGGCGTGCTCTACTCGGTCACCACGATTTCCGGCCCCCCGCTGGCCGTGATGCTGAGCAATCAGGGCTTCACGAAGCAGGACTTCCGCGCGGCCCTGGGGCTGATCCGCCTGGCCGAATCGTCGCTGACCGCGGTGGCGTACTACTACGCCGGCCTGTACACCGCCGAGAGCTTCGCCTTGATCCCGTACATCCTTCCAAGCATCGTGGTAGGGGTTCCCCTCGGCGGTTACCTGATTCAGCACATCCGGCCCGAGGTGTTCCGACGCGTGTGCATGAGTTTCGACGCATGGGTCGTCGCGTATGGACTGTCGGCGCTGTGCAAGGAACTGGGCCTGATCCGGAGCAACGCGGCCTATCTGGTTCTCGCGGGGGTGGCGGTGCTGGACCTGGTGATCCTGTATCGCTTCTTCGCCGTGCAAGTGCCGCTGCTCAAAGAGGCTGAGGCCCTCGCCCGCGGCCGCAATTCTGCTCCGGTCCCTTCTACTCCCGCCCCCTCTGCTCCGGTCCACTCGACTCCGGTCCCCGCCCCCGATTGAGCCGGCGTGTGGGCCGGGCCGGCGGTTCGCGACGATCGCCCGACACCCCTTCTGGCGACGAATTCTGAGAAAACTGAGAAGGTCTGCCGTCAGCGGGACTTCCGTTCACGGCGCTCCACCTGGGACCAACCGCATGCACTTCGTCCCAGCACCCGCTTTCACAACGACTTACCGTCACAGACGCATCGAGGCGTACGGGCAAGACCGCGCATGATCGTGCCCAGGGCCCGAGATGGATGTCCCAGCACTGAACACGAACGGGTGGCACGACCCGTGATTAGAACAGGGGCATGACCAAGCGGCTTTTTGTCTTCTTTTCCAGCGTCATCCTGGCGCTGAGCGTTTCGACACCAGCGGCGCAAGGCATCCAGACGGGCACCCTCACGGGAACCGTGAGCGACCAAGGCAGCCTGCCGCTGCCCGGCGTGGCGGTGACGGTTTCCTCGACGGCGCTGCAAGGGACGCGCACGGTGGCGACCGACGCCAACGGCGTCTACGCGCTGGCTGGCCTGCCTCCCGGCGTCTACGCGGTGCGATTCGAGTTGTCGGGCATGCGGACCACGGAGGCGTCGCAGCGCGTGGACCTCGGACGCACCGGCCGCGTCGACGCCACCCTGCAGGTGGCCGTCACCGAGAGCGTGCAGGTCACGGCGTCCGCCCCCTCGCTGGTGACGTCCAGCCAGGGCGGCGCGAACCTGCGCGTGGAAGACGTGGCGAAGCTGGCCAACATCCGCACCGTCTGGGGTATCGCTGAACTGGCGCCCGGACTCAGCGACAACACCCCCAACGTGAACCAGTTGACGATTGCCGGTGGGTTCGCCTTCGACAACCAGTTCCTCATCAACGGCGTGGACGTGGCCGACAACATCTTCGGCACGCCCAACAACCTGTTCGTCGAGGACGCGCTGGAGGAGGTGCAGGTGCTCACGTCGGGCATCTCGGCCGAGTTCGGCCGCTTCGGCGGCGGCGTCGTGAACGCCATCACCAAGAGCGGCGGCAACACGTTCAGCGGCAGCACGCGCCTCAACTTCTACAGCCCGTCGTGGACCAGGGAAACGCCGTTCGAGACCGCGGCGAACATCACGCGTCCGAAGGACGTGCAGCAGAACTACGAGTGGACCATCGGCGGGCCCGTGGCCAAGGATCGCCTGTGGTTCTTCGGGGCCGGCCGGTGGCAGGAAGCGTCCACGCCGGCGCCGCTGCCCGACACCGGCATCCCCTTCTCCACCGAAACGTCGAACAAGCGCGCCGAGATCAAGCTCACCGGCACCGTGTCGCCGAATCACACGGTGCAGGGCAGCTACCTGAACAACAGCACCACGTCGTACCAGGCGCCCGTCGGCGGCACGATCGAGGTGGCCGCCATGGTCAACCGGCAGAACCCGAACAACCTGTGGGTCACGTCCTATCGCGGCGTGCTGCGCGGCACCACGCTGGCCACCCTGCAGGTGTCCGGACGCCGCTTCGGCGCGCGCAACGCCGGCGGCACCGAAACCGACATCCTGCGCTCGCCGTTCCGTACGCGGGGCGTGTCTGGAGTGCCGGCCAACCGGTTCTATGCCGCGCCGTACCTGGACTCCACCGACCCCGAGGACCGCAACAACCGCCAGGCCACCGGTTCGCTGAACTGGCTGCTGACGTCGCGCGCGGCCGGGAGCCACGACGTGAAGGCCGGCTTCGAGAACTTTGCCAGCCGATACGTCGGCGGCAACTCCCAGACGGCCACCGGCTACGTGTTCCGCGCCGACTACGCCACGGCCAGCGGGCGGCCAGCGCTCGACAGCCAGGGCCGCGTGGTCCCGGTGTTCCAACCGGGCGTGACGCGCTTGGAACAATGGCTCCCCAGCCGCGGCGCGGTCCTCGAGATCGTGACCAATTCGCTGTACCTCCACGACCGGTGGACCGCGGGGCCGCGCCTGACGCTGGACCTCGGCACGCGCCTCGAGATGGTGCAGAGCGATGCCACGGGCGACATCTCGTCGGTGGACGCGCGCACCATCGTCCCGCGCCTGGGCGCCGCCTACGACCTGTCGGGCACCGGACGCTGGGTGGCGCAGGCCAGCTACGGGCACTACGCCGGCAACTACACGGTGCCGACCTTCCAGGACAACACCGACGTGGGCAACCCGGGCCTGCTGACCTACGAGTACACCGGTCCGGCGGGCCAGGGCGCCGACTTCGCGCCCGGCTTCGACCCGGCCAACTACGCGCGTTTCCTGGGGGGCAACATCCCCACGGCCAACGTGGCCTTCGCCAACGGCATGCGTTCGCCGATCACGCGGGAGTTCACGGTGGGCCTGGCGACGCCGTTTGGCGCCAGCGGCTCCGCCAGGGTCAGCTACCAGTGGCGTTCGATGGGCAACTTCGTGGAAGACTTCGTCGACGATCCGACGGCGGCGGGCAAGGTGACCGTGGTCCGCAACGGCGTCACGCTGGGCACGCTGGACCGCGTGACCTTCCGCAACAGCAACACGCCCGTGCGCGACTACCAGGCGCTGATTTTCCAGGGCAACCGCCGGCTGTCGGGCCGCTGGATCGTGGACGGCCACTGGACGCTGCAGCTTCGGAACAACGGGTCGTTCGAGGGTGAGGCCGCCAGCCAGCCCGGCCTCTCCAGCACCTTCGGGAACTACCCCGAAATCCTGAGCCTCGGACGCAGCGAGCCCTCCGGCCGGCTGAACGACTTCCAGCAGCACAAGGTGCGTGCGTGGACGACCTACAACCTGGACTTCGCGCGTTTCGGCGCCGTGGACGCCAGCGTGCTCTACCGCTACAACTCGGCCCTGACCTACAGCCTCGTCGCCAACGGCGTGCCGACGACCGCCATTCAGCAGGCGGCCAACCCCGGCTACGCCACACCGCCGGCCTCGCAGGCGGTGTACTTCGGCGAGCGCGGGACCGAGCGGTTCAACGGGGCGCAGATGGTGGACCTGGCCTTCACCTACAGCGTGCCCGTGTTCAGGCAGCTCCGCCCGTGGGTCAAGACCGAGTTCTTCAACCTGTTCAACGACCAGAGCCTGGTGGGCTTCAACACGGCCGTGACGCCGCGCGCGGGCGGCGCCGTCGACGCCAACGGCCTGCCGCTCGAGTACACGCGCGGCGGGGCATTCGGCACCGCGACGGCCATCACCTCGTTCCCGCGGTCGGCGCAGAACTTCGCCTACCAGAACCTCTACGCGCGCACGTTCCTGGTGTCGGCGGGGTTTAGATTCTAGAGACTCGCTGTCTCCGGTCGCCGGGCTCCGGGCTCCGGGGCTCAGGGCTCCGGGCTCCGGTCGCCGGTCTACGGTCTCCAGTTCTGAACGGTCCGGACTCTCGTCCGGCCCGTTGTGCGATGGGCCGACCTGCTGCGACGGATGTTCGAGCTCGACGTGCTGCCACGTCCGCACTGTGGCAGTCGACTGCGGCACATCGCGGTGCTCGAGGCGCTCGCGCAGCTCTGGCGCGGGTGAGGCCACCATCTTGATCGCGACCTCGCGACCGAGCAGTGTGTCGGTTGCCTGATAGACGCTCCCGAATCCGCCGCGCCCCAGGTGACCGCCGATGAGGTATCGGCCGTCCGCAAGCGTGTCACCGGCCTGCATGCCGGGCCTATTGTAAGTGGGCGACAGACCGGAGACCGGCGACCGGAGACCAGCGACCCGAGCCCAATGCCCGACGACCGAACACTCCCCCGCTCGCGTAGAATCCGGGGCAGGATATCGACCGTGACCGCCGAACCCATCGAAGAGCTTCTGGCCAGGGTGCGGACCACCCGCGCGCGCGTGGACGGCTTCATCGCCGCGGCCGTGCCCCGCAAGCGTCGTCTCCTCAACACCACCATCATGGGCGGCACCATTGCCGCCGCGCTGACCGCGGCGCCCGCCGTGGGAGGGGCGCCGTTCACCACCTGGCTGACGGCCAGCCTGGGCCTCGACTCCCCCGTCTGGCGCCTGCTGTGCGGGGCCGCCACCATCAGTTCCATCGCCGCGACCGTCGCCACGCAGACACTGAAGTCCACGCACATCGAAGAGCACGTGGTCCGGGCGCTCGGCTGCCGCGCCCGGCTGGAGGCGATCGAAACCGGCCTTGCGCTTGGGCACATGGACGTGCGGCAGGCCGCGTCGGAGTACCTGCGGTGCGTGGAAGACTCGGCGGCCGTCGGCGCATCGTGACTCTCGTCCGAGTGCCGGCGGCGGTGCTCGTCGTCGCCGTGGCCCTATGCGGCGCTCTGCGGGCCCAAGGCCCAGCCCCGCCCGGCGCCGGGAACGTCGGCGTCACGAGCGGTGACATCGAACACACCGTGGCCCGGCTGGTGAACGGCCGCCTGGTGGCCGCTGCGCCGTGTGTGGCGGCGGAGGGACCGCTCGATGCGGCGCTGGATTGGCGTGTCACCGCGACCGGGCCACACCAGGTGATGCTGCCACGGCAGATTCAGGTCGGCTCGGCGGACTGGAACCGGGTTGCCCCCCGGCTGCTGGCCCTGGCCGACCGGCGCGAACCAGAGCTGCGCCTGGCAGCCAAGTCCACGTCGACCGTGCCTCGATTCCTGGACTGGGTCTTCGTTGGCGATGCCCGCGGCGACCCCCGCTACTACTTCGAGACCTCGCGTCGCATTCCGAGCCCCCCGGTGGACCCCGACACCGCCGACACTGATCCGCCGGGCACTTTGCGGATCGCCGTATCGGGGTTCGCACGGATCGATTCGAAGGGTGCAACGCCCCTGGGCACCAAGGGCGAGCTGCGATGGGAGGAAGACGGACGGCCGCGAGGGCCGATCCGGCCGGACTTGCGCCCCCTGGGCATCGTCCTGACCGCGACCGACGTGGTGTGGGTGATGGAGGGCCGCACCCCGGCGGCTTCGACGGTGAGCCTCTTCAGCGTCGGCGCGCGCGGCACGACGCTGCTGGTCACGACACGCATCGGCCGATGCTGATGGATCAACCGCACGGAACGCGCGGCCTCAAGGGGCTGCTGAGGGCATTCATGGCTATCTTCAGATCACACCCGTACGGCGCATACAACTTCAGCGTCAACTTCGACGGCGTCGAGGCCAGCTTTGCGGAGGCACGGATCCCGACCGCGGAAATCGAGGTCGTCGAGTACCGCGAGGGCGGCGACCGCACGAACGAAGTCAGAAGGCTTCCCGGGATCACCAGGTACACGAACCTCGTGCTGAGACGTGGAGTCGTCGGATCCACCGACCTCTGGGAATGGTTCAAGGCCACCAGGCAAGGGGACCTGCAGCGGCGGTCCGTGGTGGTGACGTTGCTCGACGAGAAGCGTGAGCCGGTGATGACCTACAAGCTGCGGAACTGCCTGCCGGTCAAGTACGTGGGTCCAACGCTACGCGCCGGCGCCAGCGACCTCGCGGTCGAAGAGGTGGAATTGATGGTCGAGGGAATCGAACTGGAGTAGCAGGACGGGCGTGATCTAGTCGTCGCCAGTCTCCGGTCGCCAGTCTCCAGTCGCCGGTCGCCAGTCTTCAACCGAAGACCGGAGACCGGAGACCGGAGACCGGCAACAATGAACTCCTAAAACTGGTACTTCACCGCGAACTGCATGATGCGCGGGTCGCCCGCCGACGTGATGCGGCCGAACTGCACGTTGTCGCGGTTGTTCTGCGGGTTGTTCAACTGGAACCAGTTGAGCGCGTTGAACGACTCGAGCCGCGCCTCGATCCGGTGGGTGTTGGCGAACCGGAACGAACGTACCAGAGACAGGTCGAAGAATCGCTGGCCTGGGCCGTTGAACGCGTTGCGGCCGGAGCTGCCCAGCGTTCCGACGGCGGGCACGGCGAACGCCCCCGGGGTCAGGTAGTTGTTGATCGAGCCGTCTCCGTAGGGGTCGCCGGTCACGTTGACACGCTGGTTATTGATGCCGGTGCGCGCCGGGTCGGTCGCGGTGGTGACCGAGAAGGGCGCGCCGGAGTAGGCGCGGAAGATGCCCGACAGACGCCAGTCGGAGAGGAACCACCGCATGGCCTTGCCGTCGAACTGCGGCGTCTGCGCGCTGGCCGTCAGGTTGAAGTTGTGGCGGCGATCCGAGTCGCACGGACCCCGATCGCGCTCCGGGTTGTTCGGGTCGGTGTAGCCGGAGTTCACGTTCGGCGTGCCACCGCCCTGCGTCGGCATGCCGGTGCACTTCGACAGCGTGTAGTTGGCGCCGGCGGTGAGGCCGTTGGCGCTACGGCGGTTCATGCTCAGCACCAGGCCGTTGTAGTTCTGCGTCCCGAGCGCCGTGTGTTCGTCCACCGATCCGAGGTACTTGCCGACCGCGAAGTTCTGCATCGTCAGGACCCGGCGGTTGTTCAGGTTGCCGTTGATCGAACAGACGGGATAGAACGTCGGCCCGGTCAGCGTCTGCAGCGTGCACGAGCCGGGAATGTAGACACCCGGATTGAGCGACCGTACGTTCCAGAGCCGGTCTGAGTACGTGCCGAGGTAGGTGGCCGACACGGCCAGGTTGTCGCCCATCTGCCGTTGGAAGGCGACGTTCCACGACTGCTGCCGTGGTGGTGCCAGCTCCGGGTTGATCGAGATGTAGGGACCGGTCTCCGGGAAGGGCGAGTTCGGGCCGGGGGTGAACGGGAAGAACGTCTCGTTGGCGGTGCCGAGCCACGGGTTGTCGAAGCCGCCGGCCGGGAAGTCCACGCGCGCTTCGGCGTTGAACGGCGGCGCCACCGAAGTATTGAGGTGGAACTGCGCGTTCACGAAGTCGTACGCGAGGGAGTAGCCCGACCGGACGGACATGCGGCCGTCGCCGTTCGGGTCCCACGCGAAGCCAACGCGCGGCGAGAACTGCAGCCAGCGGTCCTTGATGCCGGCCTTGTCGTTCACGAAGTCGGCATCGCCCGGATACAGGAAGCCAGGCGGCGCGTTGTTGTACTGGGTGCTGCGGACTCCCTGCAGGTAGCGATCGGCGCTGAAATTGTAGATCGCGCCGTTGCGGATCTGCTGCTGCAGCCCGGGCTCCCACCGCAGGCCATAGTTCAGGGTCGCCTTGGGCGAGAACTTCCAGGTGTCCTGGACGTAGAGGCCCAGATACAGCTGCTGCATATCCAGCGAGTTGGGCGTTGCCTGGATCAACTGCGACAGGCTGCCGGACAGAAAATCGGACAACGGAAGACCCGTGACCGAGCCGTTGAACGTGAACTGGCCGGGCGACCGCACGTTGGCCTGTGACAACGACTTCCACCAGGAGATACTGGCGCCGATCGCGTACTGGTGGTCGCCCTTGATGAGCGTCAGATCGTCGGTGAAGTTGATGGACGGCGTCTTGAATCGCGCTTCGCTCTCGGTGCCGCCGCCCAGCTGGAAGCCACCGTTGGTCACCGACACCAGCATGTAGTCTTCGATGTAGCTGAAGGTGCGGATGCCCAGGTCCGTGGTATCGAACCCCAGCGGTGCGTGCGTCCGGTGGATGTCGGTGTAGTTGTAGGCGACGCGGAAGGCGTTGACCATGGTGTTGCTCAGCACCAGCGTGTCTCCGGCGGTGAACGAGTGCGACTTATTGTCCCGGCCGCCGAGGCTCGACACCAGCAGGTTCTCGGGCTGCAGTTCGAGCGGCGGCGTCAGCTTGTTGGTGGTGAAGATGTAGCGGCCGAAGAGCGAGTGATTCTGGCTGAGCTGGACGTCCATCTTGCCGATGTACTGCGTGTCGTCCTGCGGGCGGGCGCGGCTGTAGGCCACGCGGCCGCACGGGTCGGTGGCGGTCGGCAGCCGCCGGGCGATGTTGACGGCGGCCGGGCTCATGCGCGCCGGGTCGAGGCGGTTCCCGACAAAGGGGGCGCCAAGCGTGCGCGCCGTGCCGTTGTTGCAGGCCGCCGAAGCGTAGGCGGTGAAATCGCCGGCCAGCATCGCCGCGGTGGGTACGAACGAGAACAGGTCGGCCGGGGTCTCGCGGATCCGCGTGCCCTGGAACGCGCCGAAGAAGAACACCCTGTCCGTGACCATGGGACCACTGAACGTCCCGCCGTACTGGTTGCGGTCCAGCCCGTCACCCTGGCGCTCGCCGGTGACCGGGTTGCGGGCGTTGAAGGGGTTGGTGGCGTTGAACCGGTGATTGCGGAAGAACTCGAACACGTCGCCGTGAAAGAGGTTCGTGCCGGACTTGGTAACCGCGCTCACCGAGGCTCCTGAGTGCATGCCGGCGTTCGCGGTGGTGGAGCTGGTCTCCAGGCGGAACTCCTGGAGAGCGTCCGGGAACGGCAGCGGCAGGTTCAGGTTGTCGTAGGGGTTGTTGTGGGTGGCGCCGTCGAGCAAATACGCCACGCCGAACCCCTGGCCGCCGGCGACCGAGAAGGCCTGGCCGCCCGCCATGCTGCGGCTGGTGGCGTTGAGCGCGGGCTGCGGCACGGAGGCCGGTGCCAGCGCGATGAGGTCGGTGGCGTTGCGGCCGTTGAGCGGCAGCTCTTCGATGCGCTCGTTGTCCACCACCTGGCCCAGGCTCGGGCTGCGGGTTTCGACAAGGGGCGCGGCGGCTTCCACCGACACGGTCTCGCTCAACTCACCGAGCGCCATTTCCACGCCAATCTCCGGGTTCGCGTTGACGGTCAGTGTGATGCCGGTTTGCACGAACGTCCGGAAGCCGGACAGCGTGGCCTGCAGCCGGTACGGGCCAATAGGCAGGTTGGGAAGCGTGAACTTCCCGTTCTCGTCGGTCACCGTCGATCGCGAAAAGTTCGTTTGCGTCTGCGTGGCCGAGACATCCACACCGGGAAGCACTCCGCCACTCGAGTCACGAACGGTGCCGGTAATCTGGGCCGTGGCACCGGCCTGTGCATAGACATGACCCGCGCCCAGGGCGAGGGCCACGAGGAAGGCGCAGAGGATACGCAATCCAGCTTTCATCGAGATGATCTCCTTCGAGGCATACCTCGAATTGGTGACAGGTCGGCGGGAGTATACTCCCCGAGGTGGACGGTCCGCCAGGATTCGGCCCACGGAAGCCCTCGCCTTTCCTGGCACAATCCCTGGACTTTCGATGAAATACGCCTCGTATTCGCTCCCCTCCGACACGGCGGTGCGCCTTGGCTGCGTGCAAGGCGCCCGCATGGTCGACGTCACCTCGCTCACGGCGGGCACGCCGCTGGCGGCGGCCGGCGCGTCGCTGCTGGCGCTGGTGGAGCACGGTGCCACGGCCTGGGGCCAGGTGCGCGCAGCCATTGACGGCGCGGGCGAGTCAGCCCCCAGCCACCCCTTGGAGCACGTGCGTTGGCACCCGCCCATCCCGCGACCCCGCAAGAACATCTTCTGTCTGGGCCTCAACTACGCGGCGCACGCGCGGGAAAGCGCCCAGGCGCGGGGACGCGAAGTGAAGCTCCCGACCGCGCCGGTGATCTTCACCAAGGCGCCGACCACCGTAAACGGCCCCTTCAGCGACGTGCCGGTGGACAGGGGCGCGACGAGCCAGGTGGACTGGGAAGTGGAGCTTGCGGTCGTCGTCGGCCTGAGCGGGCGCAACATCCCGGCTGACCGCGCCCTCGACCACGTGTTCGGCTACACCGCCCTGAACGACGTCACCGCGCGCGACCTTCAGACGCAGCACGTCCAGTTCTTCAAGGGCAAGAGCCTCGACGGCTTCTGCCCCATGGGACCGGTGGTCGTCACGGCCGACGAGTTCGGCGATCCCCAGACCAAGCGGCTGAGCTGCCGCGTCAACGGCGTGACCAAACAGGACGGCACGACGGGCGACATGATCTTCCCCGTCGTGGCCATCATCGAGTGGCTGTCCAGGGGCCTCACGCTGGAGGCCGGCGACATCATCGCCACCGGTACGCCGGAGGGCGTCGGCATGGGGCGGACGCCTCCAGAGTATCTCCACGACGGCGACGTCATCGAAACCGAAGTCGAGGGCGTTGGCGTGCTGCGCAACCGGATCGCGGGGTAGGAATCGATGTCTGACGCACTTGCCGCCGAACGTCTGGCCGTCCGGGAGGTCATCGAGAACTGGGTGCTGTGGCGCGACGCCGGGGACTGGGAACGGTTCGCCACGGTGTGGCACGACGACGGCTGGATGACCGCCACCTGGTTCCAGGGGCCGGCCCGCGACTTCATCGCCGTCAGCAAGGAAGGCTTCAACAAGGGCGTGAGCATCCTGCACTTCCTGGGGGGCTTCACGTGCGACGTGGACGGCCACCGCGCCATCTCGCAGGTGAAGATGACCATCAACCAGCGCGCCACGGTGCACAGCGTGCTGGTGGACGTCGTCTGCACGGGCCGGTTCTACGACTTCCTCGAGAAGCGGAACGGTCGTTGGGGCATCGTGCGCCGTCAGCCCATCTACGAAAAGGACCGCCTGGATCCAGTGAGCCCGTCGGACCAGCTGAGCCTCGACCCCGACAAGTTGGCCGCCTTCCCGGAGGGGTATCGCCACCTGGCCTATCTGCAGGCGTCGATCGGCTTCAACGTGAAACAAGATCTGCCGGGCCTTCGGGGAGCCGCCGTCGAGAGGCTGTACGCCGAAGGCGACGCATGGCTGGCTGGGTCGCTGCGGCCGGGGGTCCCGCTATAGCGGTTTCCAAGGCCCAAGGCACAAGGCCCAAGCGTGGGAAGATTGCGCGATGTACACGCGCGCCCTCGGCCCCTTCAGCGTTGCCGCGATCGGTTTTGGTTGCATGAGCCTCTCTCATGCCTACGGCACGCCGCCCGCACCCGAGGATGCGGCCCCCGTTGTGCTCAAGGCGCTGGAGCTGGGCTACACGCACCTGGATTCGGCGGCGCTGTACGGCTTTGGCGCCAACGAGACGCTGCTGGGCCACGTGCTGAAGGGCCGCTGGCACGAAGTGGTGCTGGCCACCAAGGGCGGCATGTTCCGCAACGCCCAGGGCCAGCGCGAAGTGGATGGGCGGCCGGAGGTCATCGTCCAGAACTGCGAGGAGAGCCTGACGCGCCTGGGCATCGAGGCCGTCGATCTCTACTACCTCCACCGCCGCGACAAACGGATCCCCATCGAGGACAGCGTGGGTGCGCTGGCGGACCTGGTGCGGGCGGGCAAGGTGAAGACCATCGGCCTCTCGGAGGTGTCGGCCGCCACCATTCGCGCCGCTCACGCCGTGCATCCCATCACAGCGGTCCAAACCGAGTACTCCTTGTGGACCCGCAATCCGGAGGTCGCGGTGCTGGACACGTGCCGCGAGCTGGGCATTGCGGTGGTGGCCTTCAGCCCGCTGGCGCGTGGATTCTTGACGGGCCACCTGCGAGAGCTGTCGACGTTGCCACCCAAGGACATCCGGCACAACATGCCGCGCTTCCAGGGCGATCATCTACCGCACAACCTCACGCTCCTTGACGGCCTGGCGGCCGTGGCACGCGAGCTGGGGTGCACGATGGGCCAGGTGGCCCTGGCCTGGGTGCTGGCGCGCGGAGAGCACATCATCCCGATCCCCGGCACCACGCGCATCGACCACCTGGAAGAGAACGCGGGCGCCATCGATGTTCACCTCAGCGAGTCCACGCTGCAGACACTCGACGCGCTGATCAACCCCAGAACCGTGTCGGGCCCCCGGTACAGCGAGGCTGTTCAGCGAGACATCGACACTGAAGAGATGCCCGCCTAGAACGCCGTTCGTGACTGGGGTTCCGTTGGGCATTGGGCCTTGGGCATTGAGCCTTGAAATCTGAGCCGCCCGGTCTGCGACGTCCGGGTCCTGGCGCCCGTTGTATAGAATTAAAGGTCGAACCAAGCGGCCTGGCGGCTGCTGGGAAGGGCGGGAATGAAGATATGTCTGGCGGGCACCGGGGCCATGGGAGAGATTCACGTGAAGGCCCTGGCCAAGATCGACGGCGTCGAAGTGGTGTCCATCGCGAGCCGCACCGAGGACAGCGGCAAGGCCTTCGCGGAGAAGTGGAACATCCCCTTCAGCTCGACGAACCTCGAAGCCTGCATCGATCGCCCGGGTGTCGACGCGGTGATCCTGACGACGCCAAGCGACCAGCACCACGACCAGACCATCCTCGCTCTCGCGAAGGGCAAGCACGTCCAGGTCGAAATTCCCATGAGCCTGAACCTTGCGGATGCCCAGGACATGCTGGCCGCGTCCAAGACGGCTGGCAAGGTGTGCATGGTGACCCACACACGCCGGTTCTCGAGCCCACACCGTGAGATCCGGCGGCGCATTCGAGAGGGCACCTTCCACCTGCACCACATGGTCGTGGAGACCTACTTCTTCCGCCGCACGAACCTGAACATGCACGGCCAGGCGCGGTCGTGGGTGGACAACCTGCTGTGGCATCACGGCTGCCACTCGGTGGATTTGGCGCAGTGGGTCGTCGGCGAGACGGACTGGGACTGCTGGGGCCAGAAGGGACCCGACCACAAGGAGTTGGGGATCCCGATGGACCTGACCGTGGCCATGAAGTGCAAGAACGGACCGCTGTTCTCGATGGCCATGTCCTTCAACAACAAGGGCCCGTTCGGCGGGTTCTACCGGTACATCGGCGAGGAAGACACCTACCGGGTCTATCGGGATTCGATGACCGACAGCGACGGGAAAGACGTCGCGCTCGACCCGATGGTGGCCTTCGACAGGCAGGACGTGGAGTTCGTTGGCGCCATCAGGGAAGGACGCGAGCCGGAATCGAACGCGGCCAGCGTCGTGCCGACGATGGCGCTTCTCGACAAGATCGACCGGGCCATGAACCAACCGAGCGCTCGTCCATAAAATGCGCCCGGAAGTCGGTTGGTTCGCAGTGTTTTTTGGCGCGCTTCGCGCGCTGGCTTAAGGAGCAACACGATGGGCGAGATCGTCGCAGCAATCGGCACGTGCCACACCCCGTACATGTTCACTCGTCCGCCGGACGAGAACCCGCAGCAGCTCGAGCAGGCGGGTGCCGGCATGGCGGAACTGGGCAAGGTGCTGGATGAAACCAAGCCGGACGCCATCATCTTCCTCGGTGCCGATCACGTCGAGACCTTCTCGGTGACGTGCGTGCCGGCCTTTGCCATCATCGCGGGCGACGTCGCGATGGCGCGGTTCGCGGGACGGGAGCACAACCTGCCCATCCACCGCGAGATGGCGGAAGACATCCTGAACAAGCTGGTCGTGGACCACAACTTCGACATGGCCTACTCCGAGGATGCGGAGCTGGGCCACGCCTTCTCGATCCCGTTCGAGTACGTGATCGGCACGCGCGCCATCCCGGTGATTCCGTTCTTCACCAACGTGTACGTACCGCCGCTACCCACGCCTCGGCGGTGCGAGGCGTTGGGAAAGGCGCTGGCCGAAATCGTCGGGGGCCGCAAGGAGCGCGTGGCCATCATCGCCAGCGGCGGCATGTCGCACTTCCCCGGCACCGAGAAGTACCTCTACCCCGAGTTCGACTTCGACCGGTGGCTGGTGTCGCAGTTCGAGGCCGGCAACACCGACGCGCTCTTGAACATGACCGGCAGCCAGTTGGACGAAGTGGGCAACACGGAACTGCTGAGCTGGGCCGTGATGTTCGGCGCCATCGGCAAGCAGGAGGGGGAGCTCATCGACTACATCCCCACGTGGCACCACGGACTGGGCATGATGCGCTTCCTGCCCCACCGCCAGCGGACCACGGCGCCGACGCAGCCTGGCGCGGAGTTCGGCGGCTTCAAGTTTCGCAACGAGGGGTTCCAGTTCTACAAGCACCCGCCGTCCGAGGCCTACGGCCTGAACAAACTGCTGTTCGAGTCGCGCCACAGCGCGGAGCTGCGGAACCGGATCGTGAACGATTTCGAGACGGTGGCCGACGAATACAACCTGCACGGCCAGCAGCGCACGGCCGCGCTGTCGATGATCAACGTCGGCAAGGGGGGCCTGGTCAGCGAGCACGTCGGACCGCTGGCCGAAGCGGGCGCGCACCCGCTGCAGGCACTGATGTCGCTGCACGTCATCTTCTCGACGACGCACAAGCGCGGCCAGGCGGCCATGGAGGCGGCGAAGCACTAGGAAAGCCGCCGGCGTCCGCCGGCGGGCCGATTCGGTCTCCGGTCTACAGTCCCCGGTCTACGGTCCTGGCAGGACGGGAGACTGGCGACTGGAGACTGACGACCGATTAGCCGCTATTCCGTAGCCGTAACGTTAATCGTCTCGCAGAGACCGGTCATCGTCGCGTGCTTGTCGTCGCCGGCCTGGACCGACAGCTTGTGCGGTCCCGGGGTCAGCTGCATCTCGATGACGTTCTTGCCGTCGCCGAAGTGAATCCACGGGTTCGCCTTGGGGATGACGCTGCCCGCCGGCAGGCAATCCGTGTCCACACCCAGGTGGAAGTGGCCGGTCCCGGCCCGCACGTCCGTCACCTCGCCCGGGGGCACCGCGGCGATGGTGAACATCTCGCTGCCGAACTCGAACGTCACGTTGGTCTTCACCGTGTCGCCGTCCTTCGGGCTCACGAAAAACACACGCCCGCCGACGTGGCCGTCGTGCGCCGCGTCAGCGGCTGGAGCGGCCGTCTCGGCTGGCTGCGACGTGCCACCTCCACATCCGATGACGAAAGCCGACGAAGCCGCCAGGGCCAATCCGAGGAACGAGCGCATGCGCATGACTACTCCTTTACTGAAGGGGATCGATTGCGAAATCTACACGATGGACAGCGTTAGATCCAATTGGTGACCGTGAGGCCAGCGACCCTCCGGAAGTGTCTGGTGTTGTTGGTGACCAACGTCACGCCTAGTGACTGCGCGTGAGCGGCAATGAGCGTGTCGAATGTCCCGATCGGTTCTCCCCGCTTCGCCAGCGCCGTCGCGACGCGACCGAACCGATCGGATGACATTTGATCGAATGGCACGACGACGATCGTTGCTACGAACGTGTCGATCAACGTGTGCAGCTTCCGCGATCCCGTTGACTCCGCGCCGAACCGCAGCTCCGCCAGCGTGATGGAGCTGAGACACAGCTGCGAAGGCCGGTGCTCCAGGATTCGTGCTCCCACAGCGCCATGACCCCTCAGAGCCATGCTCACGGTGTCGGTGTCGAGCATGAACTCGGGAGTCACAACCGATGCCGCACGTCACGGATCAGGCGTTGCTCAGGGCGCGGGATATCCTCCGACCAAGCGCCCAAGCAGGCGCGAAATTCCCTGGACCACTCGTCTGTCGCCTCGAGAATTACACGATTGCCTTCCCGACGAACGAAGACTTCCTGCTGCTCAGGGAACCGGCACGCCTTGGGAAGCCGGACGGCCTGACTGCCGCCGTTCCGGAACAGCTTCGCGCGCGCTGTCTTCACGAGACAAGTCTAGACGTCAGTCTATACACAGTCAAGTGGTCTTGCCGCCTCGCCTACTCCAACGGCCCGTCCACATACTCCACGCCAAGCTCGGCCAGCTTCTTTCTGAGGCCGTAGAAATCCAGACCCAATTCGCCCGCCCGAAGCTTCGCGCGCGACTGTTCTTCCTTCGCGATGCGCGCATCGGCGGCACGCGCCACGTCCGCCGCCTGGGCACGCGGCACGATCACCACGCCGTCCACGTCGGCCACGACCACGTCGCCAGGACGCACCACCGCCCCCGCGCACACGACCGGGACGTTCACCGACCCCGGCGTGGCCTTCACCGTTCCCTGCGCGTGGACGGCCTTGGCCCACACGGGAAACTCCATCGCCGTCAGGTCCGCCACGTCACGAATGCCCGCGTCGATCAGCAAGCCCACCACGCCGTGTGCTCGAGCCGACACGGCCAGCAGGTCTCCGAACATGCCGTCGGTCGAATCGGACGTCGTGGTCACCACGAGCACGTCGCCGGGGCGGCATACCTCAATCGCGGCATGGATCATCAGGTTGTCGCCGGCCTGGCACGAGATGGTGATGGCGCTTCCGGCCATCCGAGCGGTCGGGTAGATGGGGCGCATGTATGGCTGCAGCAACCCCGAACGGCCCTGGGCCTCGTGCACCGTGGCCACGCCGCGCTCGCCCAAAGTGGCAATCGTGGCCGCGTCGGCGCGGTGAATGTTCCGGACGATTGTCGGTTTCATCTATCCTCGGCTGAAATCAGGCGGTCGCCAGGCGAACCAGCCATCGGAGGAGTAGAAGGTTAGCCGAAAGGCCACCCCTTTCCCACTCTCCTCTCCCTCGCCTCTCATCGCCGCGGTCGATCAATCCACGACCGGACGCGAGTCGAAGATCTCGACGTGGCCCGGCGCTCTGAACGCGGCCCGGCCATCGGTCTCGAAGCGCTCGGACAACCGGAAGTCGAAGGTCAGTTCGATGTCACGATCTTGGCATCCGGCTCGAAACGTTGACCCTCGCACGTCCTCTTCGATCGACGCGGTGAAGAGCTTCGCTGCGTTCTCCGCCCCACGAGGAGTATCGAACGCGACCGACTGCACGGCTCCGTCTGGATTGACTCGAACCTTGACGCGCAAACCCTCGATCCCCAAACGCGCGGACGAGGCGATGCGCGGGTATCGCGGCACGAGCAGACGACCTACGCAGCCGGCATTCGCGGCATCGGGACCGGCCGCAGGCGGCGCACAACCTGCCACCCCTGCTGCCAGCAGCCCCGAGCACACGAGCCGTACGGCACCAGCGAACGCTGCACGGCGTGGCCACATGCGATCGTCCGCTCGTCGTCTCGTCATGGAAGCGCTTCAATCGTTGTGGCGCAATGCAGATCGACCAGCGTCGGCGCGGTGAATGTTCCGGACGATTGTCGGTTTCATCGATCCTCGGCTGAAATCAGGCGGTCACCGGGCGAGCCAGCCGCGTGTTGATCCGCGGGTACACCTTGCGCACGTTGCCCTCGAACAGCTTGGCACGGTCGGCGTCGGACATGGCGGCCCCGTCCAGGTAACGCTTGGTGTCGTCGAAATAGTGGCCGGTCTCCGGATCGATGCCGCGCACGGCGCCCACCATCTCCGAGCCGAACAGGATGTTGTCCACCGGCACCACCTTCAGCAGCAGGTCGATGCCGGGCTGGTGGTAGACGCAGGTGTCGAAGAACACGTTGTTCCGGATCAGGTCGGTGAGAAGCGGCCGCTTCATGTCCTGCGCCAGTCCACGGTAGCGGCCCCAATGGAACGGCACCGCGCCGCCGCCATGCGGGATGATCATGCGCAGCGTCGGAAAGTCCTTGAAGAGATCGGCCGTGAGGAATTGCATGAACGCCGTCGTGTCGGCGTTCAAGTAATGCGCCCCCGTGGCGTGGAAGTTGGGATTACACGACGCGCTGACGTGCACCATCGCCGGCACGTCCAGATCCACCAGCGCCTCGTAGAAGGGGTACCAGTAGCGATCGGTCAGGGGCGGGGCGTTCCAGTGCCCGCCCGAGGGGTCGGGGTTCAGATTGCACCCGATGAAGCCGAGTTCGTTGACGCACCGACGCAGCTCCTCCACGCAGTTGTCCGGGGCCACGCCGGGTGTCTGCGGCAGCTGGCAGACGCCGACGAAGCTCTTCGGAAAGAGCTCGCACACGCGGTACACCAGGTCGTTGCAGTGCCGGGTCCAGTGCTGGCTGGTGGTAGCGTCGCCGATGTGGTGCGACATGGCGGACGCGCGCGGCGAGAAAATCGTCAGGTCGGTGCCCCGATCGCGCTGAAAGTTCAGCTGCGGCTGCACGCTGGCGCGCAACTCGTCGTCGCTGACCACGACGGGCTTGCTGGTCCGCGTGGGGGGAGGCTGCTTCAGCTCGGCGATCTGGTCGTCACGAAACGCCTGCAGCTGCTTGGGCGCGGTGGTGTAGTGACCGTGGCAGTCGATGATCATTCGCGCGGATATTCTACTGCCCGCGTTGCAGGCAAGACTGGTGACTGGAGACCGAAGCCCGGCGACCGAAGACCGACGACTCCGCTAATTCCGCGTGAGCGCGAACTCGCCCTTCTGTCCGTTCTGCACCCACGTGCCGTGGAACAGGCGGCGGTAGGCGCCGATGTTCTCCAGCTTTCCGTCGATCGAGATCGCGACCACCTTGCCCGAGGCGTCCTTGCCTTCGGCCGTCACCTTCACGCCCCAGGCGGCGGGGTTCGTGTAGTCGAAGGTCACCGATTTCACCGTGGCGGCGTTGGGTCCCGGGTTGATCTGGCCCGTGATCTCCTTGCCGTCCCAGTCCAGGTCGATCAGGAGGCGATTGGCCTGGCTTCTCGACGTCCACTCCCCGCTCCACTGCCCCTTGAGCGGATGGCCGAACTGCGCGTGCGCCGCGCTGGAGAGCATGCAAAGCGAGGCCGCCACCACCATCAGCTGAACGAGTCGTCGCATGGACTACCTCGTCCCCCGACCGGGCCGGGCAGCCGCCGGACGCTGGCCAGGCTGCACGCGCGGGCCGAAGATGGGCTGGCCGAAGTCGTCCACCAGCCTGTTCAAATACTGGTTGTTCTCCTGGCAGATGTACTCCGGCAACTCGGCGGACGCGTCGAACGGGATGTCCCAGGCGATCGTGAACGGCCGCGTGTACGCACCGGGGTCGGTGACCGTGGCCTCGTAGTGCAGCGTCTGCTTGTTCGGGCGCGTCCAACGTTCCACCACCGACATCAGATCGGTGTGCGGGTGGCCGAAGTAGTCGAACCAGCTGTTCTCGTTGAACCCCTTGTTCTCGACCACCAGCGTGTCGCCTTCCCACCGGCCGACCGAATAACCGAGATACGTCGGGTTCAGGGCGTCGCCCTCCGGGAACTTGCGACCGTCCATGTAGATCTCGCGCCAGATGTGCGTGGCGCCCTCGAAGACCATCATGATGCGCTTGTGCTCGGGCTGCTGAATGATCTCCATCTGGTAGGGCGTCGCCATCATGCGCGGCCCACCGGGCGGCAGGCAGTAGCCTTCCGGGTCGTACTTGGATTCGTTGATGGAGTGGTAGTCGTACACCGCCGCGGACCACGGCATCCACGGCATCCACGGCTCCGACTTCGAGCCGCCTCGGCCTCGACCGCCGCCTCCACCCCCGGCCCGGCCTGCACCGCCGGCGCGCGCGGCAGCCGCAGCCGCCTGTTGGTCCTGCTGAGACTTGACGATCTCTGGAAGGAGCTGTCCGTCCGGACCTACCAGGCGCATGGCCATGTTGGTAATGTAGGGAACCCGCCAGGTCCCTTTCTCGCCGGGCACGCGGCCCAGGTTGACCGTGCCGTCGGCGAACCGCGGCGTTGGTTCCGCCGGGCCGCGGCCACGCCCTCGTCCGCCGGCCTGCGCCGCGGCGGCGCCGCCTCCCTGCGCGCTCGCGGGCTCGTGGGCTACCCACATCGAGGTAGCAAACACACTGGCCGCCGCCGCACCAACGAGCGCGGTACGAACACTTTTTCTCAAGGGAAGCTCCTTCGAGCAGGCAAAACGGACAAGTGGCTCGGCGAAGGCCGAGCCACTGATAGACCTGGCGAGGTATCGCCTCGCTAACCACAGCATCCTTGTGATCCTTGTGCCCAGCTTCGCGGAGCACACGGATGCCGGGAAGGCGACGTTACGGAGTCGTGCCCTGGCTCGACGCTGCGAACAGACGCTTGCCGTCAGAGGTCATGACCGAACGGGCGTTGCCGGTCGGACTGCCGTCCTTCGCCATGCTGCCCTCGACCGTCACGACGTCGCCGATCTTCATGGTGTTGCGCGTCCAGCCCGATCGCATCAGGCCGTTCGGGCTCCCCATCTCCATGGCCCAGTTGGTGACCTTCTTGGTCTTCTCGTCGGTCACGTCGATGTAGAAGAACGTGTGCGGGTTCATCCACTCGACCTTCGTGACCGCGCCGGTCAACTTAAAAGGCTTGTTGGCGTCGAACTCGGCCGAGAACGAGTGGTGCGCCACCATGGGCATGGCCGATGCCAGCAGCGCTACGCCGACGAGAGCAGCAGCAAACTTGATCCGCATCTAAACTTTCCTCCAGGCAAAAAGCACGACGCACTTGGACAGACACCGCCGGACATTTTTGCCAGGTTAGCGATGCCCAGGTTGGCCCAACCGTCGAAAGTATTCTGGTCCCCGCTGTCCCTTCTGTCAACCGGCCGACTTCGCCCCCTCGGAACGACCTCACCGTGCCTGCGGCTGCGCAGGCTGCTCGGCCGCCAACCGCTCCATGACGGCCAGATTCTGTTTCGCCTGATTATCGGCCGGGGCCAGCTCCACCAGGCGGCGCATCGGCTGCACGGCCTCCGCGTAGCGTCCCTGGGCACCGAGCACGCGCCCCAGGAAATTGAGCAACGAGATGTCGTTGGGCCGCACCTCGACGCCGCGGCCGAACGCCCCTACGGCTTCCTCCAGGCGGTTGGCCGCGCTGAACGCCAGGCCGAGCTGCTTCAGGATCTCGGGGTCGTCGGGCCGCAGCCGCAGCGCCTCCAGATAGTGGTTGATGCCCTCGTCGAAGCGCCGCTGGCGCAACCGGATGTTGCCGAGTCGGACGAAGGGACCGGGGTCCATCGGCGTGATCCTGGTGAGCTCCGTGAACTGCTCCGCTGCCAAGTCCAGCTTGCCGTCGACGGCCAGCGCCTGCCCCATCAGGTCGCGGGCCGCGGGAACGACGGGGCTCTTCGGGACGAGCTTGATGAAGGTCTGCGCCTCGGCCACGGCCTCGGCCATCCGCCCGCCGGCCAGCATCTCGGTCGCCAGACCAAAATGTGCTTGCGGGTAGTCTGTCGTGGCCAGGCGCAACTGCTGTACGCCCTCCTCGTGACGTCCGCCCCGAATCAGCTCATCGGCCAACAGGAACCGCCCGCGTCCGTGAGGCCGGCGATCCACGATCGTCTGGGCCATCACCAGCCGGGAGGAGTACTCCTGGTTGCGCAGGACGGTGCGTAGGCCTAGCAGGAGGCACACCACCCCCACGGCAGCCAAGGCCAGCCGCCACCGGGCCCGTCGCGCGGCGGCGTCCCCGCGGACAATCACCCACCGCAGCAGCAGCACGGCCCCCACGGCCAGCGCCGCCAAAGGCAGGTACATGCGCCGCTCCGCGCCCACCTCGGTGGCAATCGGCACGATGCTGGACGTGGGCGCCAGGGTGATGAAGAACCACGCCCCCAGGAAGCCGGCCATCGGCCGTTTCCACAGGGCAACCAGCGTCAGGAGGCCCAGGGCGACGACCACCACGCCAGGCACCAGCACGTCCCACACGGCCAGAGGCCTTGGCAGCCCATAGTCCAGGACCAGCGCCTGCGGCCACACGCTCAGCCACAGGTAGCGCGCCACGACCTCGAGCTGATTCAGGAAGTAGGTCCCGACGGTCACGCCGGTCCCAAAGCCCACGCTGGTGCGCGGCCCCGAAAGCATCAGCATGGCCAGCACCGCCCACGACAGCACGAGCCCGCCATACAACCGCGCGCGTTGCGACAGCGCCTCGCGCCACGAGCCGTACAGGAAGATGCGGTCGAACAGCATCACGACCACCGGCGCAGTCACCATGGATTCCTTCGACGCCATCCCGGCCGCCGACGCCAGCACGGCCGTCACCGTCCAGCCAACCGCGTGAGCGGCTGTCGCGGCTCGCAGCGAGGCGTAGACGGTGGCCAGGTAGCAGAGCGCCATCAGGCCCTCGCTCCGCTGGGTGACGTAGCTCACCGTCTCGGTGTTGAGCGGGTGCACCACCCACACCAGCGCCGCCGCCAGCGCCACCAGGTCGGCGTCCTCTCCCAGGAGCGGCCCGGCGCGGGGCACGCGCAGCGCGCGGCGCACCAGGCCGTAAAGGAGGAGCGCCGACAGCAGGTGCAGCGCCACGTTCACCACGTGGTATCCCGTAACGTCCAGGCCGCCGCGGGCGTAGTTCAACGCGAAGGTCAGGTTGACCAGGGGCCTGCCGGCCACCGGGGTGTCCGCCGGGGGACTCAGCGGCACCGAGATCGGTGACAGCCGCCGGATCTGGGTGTTGTTGAGGATCGAGGTTTCGTCGTCGAAGAGCAGGGGGCCCGAGAGGCCGTTGATGCCGTACACGAGCGCGCCCGCCAGGACGATAAAGGCAATGTGAAGCCGCACGACGCGTATCCTACCCACGTTTGCGCACGTACGGCGAGCAAACACGCGCAGCGGCGCCCGGCCCGGCTGGCGATCGCCGCGGCGCTGGCCCTCGTCGGCACGGCCTGCGGCCAGCCCACTGCGCCGAACTTCACAGATCGGCTCCACACCTGCACGAGAGACGAAGGCCCGACCGACGCCTACTGCGGCGGCCTCGAGGTCCACGAGAACCGCGCCACGGCGGCCGGCAAGGTCATCCGCCTGAACATCGTGGTGCTGCCCTCGATCGGCGCCGATGTCCGGCCCGACCCGCTGGTGTTCCTGGCCGGGGGCCCGGGCCAGGCGGCCGCGCAGATGGCGCCGCTCATCGAGGCCGCGTTTCGCTCGATCCAACGCACCCGCGACATCGTCCTGGTGGATCAACGCGGCACGGGGAAATCCAACCCCCTGAACTGCCGGAACAACAGCGAGTCGCTGCGCGAGTTGACCGAGTCCGACGACGCGGCGCTGGAGAAGCTGAAGCGCTGCCTGGCGAGCCTGCCCGGAGATCCCCGGCTCTACACGACGTCGATCGCGATGGACGACCTGGACGACGTGCGGGCCTACCTGGGGTACGACCAGGTGAACTTGTATGGGGGGTCCTACGGCACGCGCGCGGCGATCGTGTACATGAAACAGCATCCCGAGCACGTGCGGTCGGTGGTGCTGGACGGCGTCGCCCCAACGGACATGAGCCTGCCGCTCTTCGCGGCGCGTGACGCCCAGCGGTCGCTCGACAAGCTGCTGGCCGACTGCAATGGCGACGCGGCCTGCCGCGTGGCGTACCCCGGGCTGGGCGAGCGGGTACAACGCCTGTTCGCGCGGCTGGAGGCCGAGCGCCCGCACCAGCGGCTCGTCCATCCCCGCACCGGCATCGCCGAGGACGTCGAGATCCGCGCCTCGATGGTGGCCGGCATGCTCTTCGGCGCGCTCTACTCGCCCCTGACGTCATCGGTGCTGCCGTCGCTGCTCCAGCGCGCCGAGGAGAACGACTTTCAGGGTCTGCTGGCGCTGGCGTTCATGGCGGAAGGCGCGACCGACAACATGAGCCTGGGCATGCAGCTCTCGGTGCTCTGCAGCGAAGACAGCCCGCGCTACACGTCCGGTGATCTCCAGCGCGAGGCCACCGGCACCGTGTTCGGCGCCGGCCTGATGATGGGCCAGGCACGCGCGTGCGAGTTCTGGCCAAAGGGGGTGGTGCATCCCTCCTACTACGAGCCCCTGCGGTCCGACACGCCCACGCTGGTACTCTCCGGGGATCTGGACCCGGTCACGCCCCCCTCGTGGGGGCACGCCGTGATACGCAATCTGACGCGCGTGCGCCACTACACGATGCCGGGCACGGGCCACGGCGTGATGGCCACGGCGTGCGGCAACCGCCTGATCACGCAGTTCATCGAGCGGGGATCGGTGGAGGGGCTCGAGGACCAGTGCATCGCCAGCGTGAAGCGACCCGGCTTCTTTCTTACCCCGGCGGGTCCCGAGCCGGCGCCGGCGGCGGGGGCCGCCCCGTGATCGACGTCGTCAAGCTCGAGAAGCGATTCGGCTCGGTGACGGCGGTCAGCGACGTGTCGTTCACGGCGGGCGACGGCCGCGTGACGGGACTGCTGGGCCCCAACGGCGCCGGCAAGACCACCACGCTGCGCATGCTGTACGGCGTGATGCGCCCCGACCGGGGGTCGATCACGGTGGACGGGGTGGACACAAGCGCCAAGCCGCTGGCCGCACAAGCGCGCGTCGGCGTCCTGCCGGACGTGTATGGCCTTTACCCGCGCCTGACCGCGCGCGAGCACATCCGCTATTTCGGCGAACTGCACGGGATGAGCCGCGCGGCGCTTGCCGAGCGCACCGAGGAGCTGTTCGAACTGCTGGACATGCAGCACATCGCCGATCGCCGCGCCGCGGGCTACTCGCACGGGGAGCGGACCAAGGTGGCGCTGGCGCGGGCGCTCGTCCATCGGCCACAGAACGTCCTGCTGGATGAGCCCACCAACGGCCTGGACGTGATGAGCACGCGGGCCGTCCGGGAGATCGTGCGGCGGCTGCGCGCCGACGGCCGGTGCGTGCTGTTCTCGAGCCACGTGATGCAGGAGGTGTCCGCTCTCTGCGACTCGATCGTGGTGGTGGCGGGCGGCCGGGTCGTGGCCCAGGGCACGCCGGACGAACTTCGCACGCAGGGCGGACACGACGACCTCGAGGACGCGTTCGTGGCACTGGCCGGCGCCGCCAACGGGGGTGCGCAACGATGACCACGCGGACGGCATGGCGCCAGGCGCTGGTCGTGCTGGTGAAAGAGTTCGTGGACTCGTGCCGCGATCGGCGCGCGCTGGTGTCCCTGGTCCTGACCGTCCTCATCGGGCCGGTCATCACCGGCTTCATGATGAACCGCATGGCCGACCGGCAGCGCGCGGCCGAGGAAGTGCGCATCCCGGTCGCCGGCGTGCAGTACGCGCCGGCGCTCGTGGAGTGGCTGCGGCAGCAGTCGGGGGTCGAGGTCGTGGCGGCGCCCGACAATCCCGAGCAGGCGGTGCGCGATCAGGACGAGTACGTGGTGGCGATCATCCCGAAGGACTTCGCCGAGCGGTTTCGGGCGTCCAAGCCGGCCACCGTGAAGCTGGTGGCCGACAGCGCGCGCGCGGACACTTTCCCGCAGGTCAACCGGGTGCGTCGCCTCTTCGAGCAGTACGGCGCCCAGATCGGGAGCCTGCGTCTGGTGGGGCGCGGCGTCAGCCCGGCCGTCGCCACGCCCCTTCAGGTGCAGGAGGTGGAAGTGTCCACCACGCAACAGCGGGCGGCGCGACTCCTGGCGGTGATCCCGTTGATGATCCTGCTCTCGGCCTTCACGGGGGCGATGCAGATCGCCACCGACGCCACGGCGGGCGAGCGCGAACGGGGATCGCTCGAGGCGCTCCTCGTCAACCCCGTGCCGCGTAGCGCGCTGGCAATCGGGAAGTGCCTGGCGGCCGCGGCGGCGGCGATGATCGCCGTCACGGTCACGGCAAGCCTGTGCGCCGCGCTGTTGCGGTTCATTCCGATGCAGGAAATGGGGATGCGGTTCCGCTTCGGCGTTCCGCACTTTGCCGGGATGATGGCCGCCGTCCTGCCGATGTGCCTGGTGACGGCGGCGATGCAGTCGGCGGTCGCCACGTTGGCCCGCTCGTTCAAGGAGGCCCAGAGCTACATGGGCATCCTGATCCTGGCGCCCATGCTGGTGGGCGTGCTGGGCACGCTGTATCCGATCGACAACCAGCCGTGGATGTACGGCGTCCCGATGCTGGGCCAGTACGTGCTGCTGACCAACGTCCTCGGGGGCCGCGCGCCGGCCGTGCTGGCGTTTGTCGCCGCCGCGCTGAGCTGCGTGATCGTCGCGGCCTTCTTCATCCGCCTGACCGTCGCGCTCTTCAGGGACGAACGGATAGTATTTGGGCGATGAGCCCGGCGCCCGAATCCCCTCGCCCCACACCCCCGCCGACGGACCTCGACGACACCACGTGCCCGCGGTGCGGCGAGTCGCACGAGCTGGCCAAGGTGAAGGGGTGCATCAAGTGCCTGAAGTGCGGGTTCAAGTTCGACTGCAACGGATGGTGAGGAAATGCCCAATGCCCAATGCTCAATGCCCAAGGAGATGCCGATAGAACGGGCATGAGAGCCAAGGTTGTCATTGCCGGCCTCTGGATGGCCGCCGCCGCCGCGGCGGTTGCTGCCGGCGGCCAGGCCCCTCCGGTTGCGGCGCGTCCGGTGTTCGAGGTGGCGTCCGTCAAGCCGAATCCAGCCGACCACGCCAGGGGCAGCATGGGTGTGCGGCCCGGGGGCCGCTTCGAAGCGGTGAACGCGACCCCGTTCCTGCTCATCACGTTCGCCTACGACCTGGGGGCCGACTTCGTCGACGGAGCCCCGGACTGGACACGGACGGAACGACTGGACGTGCAGGCGAAGGCGAGCAACCCGGCGGCCAGCAGCACCGACCTGCGCCTGATGTTGCGGTCGCTCCTGGCGGACCGGTTCGGCCTGGTGACGCGGGAGATCCTTCAACCGCGCCCGACGTATGCCTTGGTGCGGGCTCGGTCGGACGGGAGGCTGGGACCGAAACTGCGGCGCGTGGAAACCGACTGCGATGTCTTCGATGGGCAGGTCGCGGCGGGAAAGGTGCCACGCCCGACTCCGCCGCCGCCCACGGGGCCCGTCCCGCCGTGCTTGATCCGAAGTCGCCTGGGTGCGGTCCACAGCGGCGCCATCTCCATGGCCGTGCTCGCGAAGGTTCTGTACCAGGGCGCCGAGCGAATCGTCATCGACAAGACCGGGCTCGCGGGATGGTACGAGGTCGAGTTGGACTACCGGCCGCTGTCCGCGGCGGTTGACTCGCCCGATGCGGTCGCGCTTCCCTCGATTTTCGCGGCGCTCGAGGAACAGCTGGGTCTCAAGCTCGTGTCGGAGCGCACGCCCGTCCCAACACTGGTGATCGACAAGATCAATCGTCCGACGCCTGACTAGCCGGGCCGGCCATGCTCTCCTATTTGGGCATTGAGCATTGAGCCTTGGGCATTGACCGCCCCTACGTCCTACACGTCTCTCCCTGCGGCGGTAGGATCCACCGTGGGCGGGTGGGATCGAGGAAGTCGGTGGCACGCAGGCGCCCACCGCGTCGCTTGAGCCAGGTGGCCACCACGTCCCGCACCAGCAACGGCTGTTCAACCGCGTCGACGCCGCTCTCCCCTTCCAAGACCGACCACGCCGCTCGTCCCGCGGAGTAGGACGTCGCCGCCACCACGTACCGGTCGGTGGCCACCACCGGCCGACCGTCGTCTCGCGTCAACTGCACGCGAGGACCACCGGCCTCGCAGGCCACGATGACGCGAACGCCGGAGACACTGAGCAGCCCTCCACGGGGACGCGTCAACTGGTCCTCGAGGGACCGACCGAGTTGCGCGCCCGTCACACCCATCCGCACCACGCGGTTGTCGAAGGGAAACAGGTCGTAGACCGGGCCGAACGTCAGCACGCCCGGGGGCAGGTCGGCGCGCAGACCGCCCCGGCCGGGGCCGTAGCTGAGCGCCACGTCGGCGCCAGGGATCGATTCGCGCAAGGCGTCGGCAAACAGGT